>JADEYI010000306.1_pt1 | contig 78232 bp, 57 predicted proteins | sample 8542331 | NCBI WGS metagenome assembly JADEYI01 (sample SAMN16510988, study PRJNA670497) | mine drainage metagenome | isolation source: biofilm near Copperflume 1 | place: Germany: Marsberg coppermine Kilianstollen | collected 2018-02
GAAGACGGTAGATCGGCACCAGCAGGCGTTGCGCAGGATGCTCATGGGCTTACGCTAACCTCAACCTCAGGCGCTCGATGTGGCAGTCTCCGTCCTTCGTCCTTCGCGCCGTTGAGGTACCGTCTCACCGTTTGCGCCTCGCCTGGACTTCTCGTTTCTTGTGCTCACGAAGCGGCCTCCAACTGGCTGATTCTCTCTCTTAATCGAGCTAGCTCACCCCTCCGTTGGAGGCCAACTGATTCACCTTGTGCTAAGTGGATATGTCCCCTGGTTACAAAGATGCTCCTTCTTCCTTGAAGAGACCAGGCCCGTCACCTTCCTTCATCGGCATGGACGGAGATTTCATCGATGCAACTGCACTACCGAGTAGCGGCTTAGGGAGACAGTATCCGGTGGCACATTAGAGTACAATGCAGGAGGGGAGTATGACTGCAGCGCATAACCTTCTTTCGGCTCGAATTCGTGGCAGATCGATGCCTGCTTACGCCAACTGTGGCGGGATCTAGAGGTACAGTTAGATGGACAGGCTGTCCGTTGAGTTGTCCACTTACTTGTCCAGTTAGCTGTCCACCTTTCAGGGCGTATCAGGATCAGGGTGTACCGATAGTTGTTGCAGGTTTTGCAGGTGCTGCTCTAGACGTGCCGGTAAAGATCCCGGCCGTTCGCCTCCTCTCCGTTCTCATGACTACTCCGACCCTCAGAGCCTCTCCCAGCGTCATCCAGGCGGGCGCGCCTGCGGCCATCACATCCAGCCAGCAGGGCTGCTCAATCAGTGCCCGTCTATCTCCCCTGCCGCTCCTGCCATGTGCACCATATACCCTGGCGAGGGTTTGCAGGCTGGTCATGAGGACGGAAGTCTCCTTACTACTATGGAAATAGTGAGTGCGCCAGATTTTGGCGAGAGCATCTATTTGGAGAGCCGTGCGGGTTACCACCAGCAGGCGCGGCCCGATGCCGAACGCGCCGGTCCAGGCCAGCTCGTTTGTACGGATCAGCCGGTTGTAGGCGGTGATCTTGTTGATCACATCTTTGGAATTATTGGCCCCGGTCTCCATCTCCAGCAGGAGCGCCCTGTAATAGGTCTCCTGGTGGTTCCTGGCGGCGAGTTTCTCGCTGACGGCCATAGCCGCGCCATATGGGGGGTCAGACAGAATCGCAGGCTCCCAACTCTCCGAAGCAGGATTCCATCGAGGGCTCGGTGAACGATCATCATGGCCAGGTCGTATGGCGTGCGGTGCTCCGTGTGCTGCGCCTACGCTGCCAACCGGGGGCTCCTGGGGATCCGGGGGAAGAGCCGCCTGCTCACCCATCTCGCGAATAGCCAGTATGAATGTGGCATCAGGCTGCAGAAGCACTCTATCTCTAACCTTTGCCCGCTCCTGACCGGACATAGAACCGGGATAACCCGGCGAGCCGAGGGCGCCTAAGGAATCAGCGGCCATCATCGAGTCGGCGGCCTCTCGCGCACCTCGCTGCGTAAGCAAGGAAGCACGCTCGTTGCGCAAGCCCAGGGAAAGGCGATATCGCCAGAGGTCTTCCGAGGGGGATACCAGGTTCAGCTCATGCGTAGCGCGAGAAGCCGCAAGCAGGTAGCTCCATACCTCACTGATGCCGAGATTATGTGCAAAGCGAGAAGTTATCAGCGCAACAGTCGAAGGGCGCCAGTTGCGTAGCTCATAATCATGGTGAGTGGACAGATGGTAAGCGCCGTTCCAATCGAGGATGTAGGCTGGGTTCCTGGGCGGCGGGCGATGGCCCACTGCACGCCGAATCTGAGCGGGATCGGCGCCTATATTGGCCAGGAAGCGCCTTCGAACCAGAGGCTGAAGCGTTTCGTATGCCGAGCGCGTGGTATTGAAGAAGGCTCTGGCTAGCTGCTCGGCGGTGACCACGCCAAGCTGCTCGACAAACTTCATGGCGGCAATCTCTCTATCTGTGAGCCCGTCGCTCAACAGGAGCGCAGCCGCCGGGCCGACGGCAACACTGGACCCCGGGCGCTGGCGTAGCAGATAGCCCCGGCGGTCCGTGATGTTGCTGACAAAACTGTCCACGTCAGCTTCAAAGTGACGGCGCCCTGATGGCGAAGGAGAGGAAGCATCGGAAGTCTGGGGAGCAAGAGCTGCCGGAAAATCGTCTCTTTCCTCCGCTCCTTCCACTCGGCTTGCCGCCGGTAGCTCCTGGGCCTGGGATGGGACCCTGGGCGGAGTGTGCACAGTAGGCATACCATGCATACCGTGCATAGGATGACCTGTACCCTCACCCTCCGTGTCGAAATCGCCGAATATGCCATTGTCATCTGCCATGGTAGGGCCTCTCTTTCTCCATTCATTCCCATTAGCCCCGTTAGTCCCGGCCTGGACCTGCCGGGCCGGATGCAAGTGCATCAGTGAGTAACATCGTACCCGGCACCGGACCACCTGTCTCTGCTCCGGCCGCTACCAGCGCCCTCCACAGGTTCAGGCGGTCCGCCTGCCCGACCCGCCACCTACGCCTCCCCAGCGTTTTGCAGAACTCTGCAACAAGTAGCGCGGCACGATCCGGGCAGTCACTGTCTATGACTACAGGGCGCTCGCTTCCTCCATACTCGCTCACACCTCTGGCTCCCGCCAGACCGGCATGGGTCGCCTCGACTGTCGCGGACACCTCGAACCCGTCTAATGTACCGGGTCTATTGATATATTCGCCGCGAGGTCCCTGAAGCCCGCGGTCCCTGCGATCTCTGCGGCCACACAAAAGCAGTGCGTTCCACCTCAGCGTTCGCGAATGGAGATAAGGGTCCTCAGGCATTTGAGCAGGAAACGGAACTACAGCTCGACAGCGCCAGTCTGAAGCAGCCAGCGCTTGGCCCAGAAGCAGCCAGGCAGAGGCCAGTAGATGCTGGTACGCGAGCACGCATGTCCCGCTGCTTGTCACGATAGAACTGAACTGCTCGAATACCCGCTTCAAATGTTTGTGTTGTAGAACCTTCCCTCGGATGGACTCCGCTGTATCCAGGATAGCACCGTCAGGGCTCATAGCCACCGTACCGTCGGCACCTTCTGCCCCCTTCGTTCCCCCAACACAGCTCGCACCTTCGGAATGCCGAGGGCCAGCGTCTTTCACCAGGTCACCAACCATTCCTCCGGCCCGTGCTCCAATCGGGCCGGCGCTCTCTCCATTCTGTCCATTCTGTCCACTTAGAAGCTCCGGATGTATTCTGTTTAGCCAGCCTGAGTCACACACCAGCAGATCCACGGATCCATGCGGTACCATATCGATATTGAACTCGTACCGTGCATTTCCGGCAGGCAACTGAGGCCATGGAGGCGTCCGCCTTCCTGAATGACTCATGAACTGCATAGCGCTGGCGGACCTGCCGCCTTGCTTGAGCATTTCGTCCGCCATGCCAGACAGGTCTAATACCGCAGTGCCCGTAGACCCCGTAGACCCCGTAGACCCCCTAGTGCCACCCGATCGATTCGCCGGTGGTACGTAGCTCTCGAGGAAACCCAACAATTCGCCGCGCCTCAACAGTGGGCCTGCAATCGGGGTGCGCCTAGGACGCCCAGGCGCACCCAAAGATCTCCTGTCTTTAGATGTGGCTGTGCTCTCGTCGCAGTGCGGATCGCTTAGCTCCCAGACAGGCAGGTCCGGCACCTCTCCGGTCACCGACGAGGTCATGAAAGCTGACCCCCTGAAATCGTTCATTTTCCGGCCTCCCAGCGATACTCTACACTCACCCATTTGCCCTGACCACCCAGGCCATTTCGCTATTCGTCGGGTGCCGTTTTGCCCTCGACCTGGGCATCGTGTACGTCTACAACTGTAAGCGTAGGCGCCAGGCTATACTGGCGGGTACCCTTTGGGTAGTGCGGCGGTACCCCCATCCCCTCTGTCTCCGCCTTCCCTGCAATCCCGGCAGACCTTGCTGCGCTACCGGCCGTGACTACGCCAGGCTCATCCGCTCCATCTGCTCCGTCGCGTAACGTCGCGAGTATCAGGGCTTCGACCTCAACGCAAGGTGTGCCCCAACGCAGTGACGACAGACGCTCAATGCGTTCTCGCTTATCCGGGATAATCTCCGGGTGGGCCAGGATACGTTCCCGTTCCATTTTGTCGAGCACGCGCCGCCTGGCCCGTCGGTATAGTTCCAGGTCACCGGCGCTCAGCAGGCTCAGCGCTTGCACAGCCGCGCTGTCCCCCTCCTCGGCGGGCCAGTATAGCTCCTTCGCCAGCTTCAGTATCCGGGCGCGTCGAGCTTCTTCCCCCTCTCCGGGTTCGCGGCGTACTAATGCCCGAACCTCTTCCGGTGCGTGCGCTGCTCGCAGTTTCTCCCGCGCCCTCTCTCGTTCCTCCCGCTCGTAACACTCACTCTGCTTGTCACTCTGCTTGCTGCTGCCGCTCCGCTGTCCGGGGTTCGCTGCCGGCAGTGGGGGAGGGAGAGGTCGCGCCGAATATACTCCCGTCTGGGTGTTGCCCACTATAGTGCGCTGGTAGGTGTGATAGGGCGGCAAGTTCTGGAAGTCCTCAGCTCTCAAACCCTCCAGGTAGCCTGCGAACAGTCGGGCGTCATCCGCCTGCAGCCCGAACAGCACCCAGGTCTGCACGTTCTTCAGGATCGCGCTCAATACCTCTCGCGGCAGTTGCTCGGTAAACTGGTGGGCGAGCATCAGCCCGAGGCGGTAGCCTCTGGCCATCGAGAGCATCCTCTCTACATCCGCTTTGGCCGTGTCCACGAAGTTCTGAAACTCGTCCACCACCAGCAGGTAGTCGCGTCGCTGCTCCTGCGGTATCGACTGCCTGCCGAAGGCACCGCCGAGAAAACCGTTCAGTATCAGCGCTCCCAGGAAGGGCTGGTCTTCTCCCAATCTGGGACTTACACGACCCACGAATATGGTGCCTCTATCCATAACGTCCTGGAAGTTGACCGTGCTATAGGGCTGCAGTATCACGTGCCGCACGTCGTTGTTCACGTACCTGTCCACCCGGGTGAGCACGTTCTGCATCGAGGTGCGCTGCTGCGAACTCATGGACGCCACCTGGTTCTGCCAGAAGTCCCTCACCAGCTGGTTGCGTATCTTAGCTACCAGTCCTGCCCTGTATTCGTTGCCTCCCTTGCCATCATCTTGCAACCAGCGCCACAGGTTGAGCATGGTGGGGACAGGCTCGGCTTCTAGCACCGCCAGTATGGTGTTGCGCAGAAAGCGCTGCATCAGCACCGCCTGGTCCCAGTTCGCCCCCATCATCTTCTTCATGAGGCCCATCGTCAGGGACTCGACCTGCTCCGCCCCAAGTTGGGCTGCTACGCGCCCGTCCAGCGGATTGATGCCGATAGATCGGCCGCCACGTCCTCCTTTCCCTCCTCCCCCACCAGGTGCCATCCGGCGGCTCTCCGGATCAAAAGCCAGTACCTCTCCTTCCAGCTCGGTCGGCACCAACCGGAGCACCTCCTCGTAGCTGTCGCCTTTGCCGTCGAGAATGCCTACACCTCCGCCCGACGCCATGTACTGCACGATCATGTTGTACAGGAACACGCTCTTGCCGGAGCCCATTGGCCCGAAGACGTAGGAGCCCCGTCTCAGGTCCTGCGGGGTAGTTCCCACTCCTCGCGCGCCACGAGGCAGCACGGTCCTCTGGACAATTGGGTACCCTTTCGCGTGCCCAGCCTCAGAGAGGTCCGGAGGCGGCAGGTCCTCGTCAGTAATACCCAGCACTATGCGCTCACCCCTCGCCATCTGAGCGGGTGTGACGCGGGCGTAGGCCGGTGGCGGAATCTGCTTGTATGTGCCCCACCGCAGCGTGGAGAGACCTTCAAGACCTTGATGTGGGAAGTGATATATGGCAGAGAGTTCAGCCATGTTGAGGATGCAGGGTCTACCCATCCTCATGAAGGGCAACATCCGGGGCAGGCACACCCCCTCTCTGGGCCATCGGCCCAACACGGGCGCCGCCCGCCTCGCGACCTGCATTGGGCTTTGCCCAGGATCCCGATGTCGGACCAGCGGGTTGGCTACATCACCGCGGGCGCCAGTGTTTCCAGCGGTGTCTGCATGGTCCGACATCGCCTTCAGTCTGGAGGACGTTGGGGATGGAGGATCCGGCAGCAGTTGAGGGGCACGTAGATCAGCATATGCCTTGCGTACCAGCCGTAGGCCCTGGCGTACGCCTGCGGTGGCGCGATCGTATTGGCTAAAGGTGCGCAACAGGGACGCCAGGCGGGCCTCGGCTCTGCTAGCTGGCGCTGCCCCTGCTGCCCCGATCATCCTCGCCGCCCTTTCCGCACTTTCCGTTGCAACCAACCTGATCAGCACGTCGTAACCGTACCGATCCGCCTTTTCCTCAAGCGCCAGCACGCGCGCTTCGTGCTGAGGGCCCAGCGCTTTCTTGCCGAATTGCATCTCAAGGTCACGCAGCCGTGCAAGTTCCTGGTTGACAACTTGCTGGGTTCGCCCTGCGGTCTCCGGCCGAGCCGCGGTCACTACCTGCATGCCGAGGAGCGGCACCACTTCATCTGAACCCAGCATGCCGATTACTGCGGCCAGAGGGTCGGAGCCTGCTCCTGGTGACCCCGGGCGATTACCGGCTCGGCTGCCGGTGAGCAGCCGCTCGTCGGAGGCTCCCGAGCTGATGGGATAACGGCTATCGGCCACCAAACCGAGTTCGTACCAGACCATCGACGCTCCTGAGGCCCCGGATACTCCGGGTACTCCGGGTACTCCCGGTACTTTGGGTACTCCCGCAAGTTCGGTCAAACTCCTTTCGAGCGGATCCTCCACCCACCGCACGCGGCAGCCAGGATAATGCGCCATAATCAGTTGGCGGACCTCCTCTATGAGGCGGCTGTCTTCGCTGCCGACCCTTCTTCCCTCTTGTCCCTTGCCCGGGCTGGTCATCCTCGGGCACCAGATGTAGAAACACACCTTCCCATCGGTGTGAGGGGTACTCCACATCTCCAGGCTAAGTGCCAGCCGTTCAGCTTCCACCTTCCCGGTGCCGCTACCAACTTTCACAGCGCGGTCGCTATTCACAGTACTGCTTGCGTTACCGCTTGTATTGCTACCATGACTGCCATGACTGCCATGACTGCCGCGGCTGCTACGCGATAGGTCGCTCAGGAAGGTCCACAGCTGCCCGAACATGTCTGCGGCTGCTCGCGCATCCGCCTTACTGCCGGTAGGCACGAGTACCTCCAGCACGCACCCTCCCTGCAGGCGCTCCTCACGCGCCTCCCACATCCAGTCGCGAGTATATCTGCGCCACACCCACAGGGCATAGCTTACATAGAGGGAGAGCGCGCCAGTCGATGCGTACAAGGCAACCTGCCCCCATCTCCCCAGTTCGTGTAGCCAGGTAAGGCCGCCCTGCCCTTCGAGGCCGGTTCGTGGAGGGGAAGCTGCATTGGCAGCGTTATGCAGGGCACCCCATGCAGCTTCCCAGGATGAGGGATGAAGAGCATGCCAGGCGAACAGGGCCCAGCCAGCGAGCCATATGCCCAGCAGCCAGGCTATCGGTCTGCTTCGCATGCTTCTCAGCAGCACATCGAGCCACATCCATGTCGTTTGCGGTGATGCCGTGTACTTGCTCGTGGTACTCATTCTTCTCATACTGCCACCTGCACTCTTTAGATGTATAGCCTTTGGTGCCCCCGCCTCCCCACCCCAACTCTACCGATTGTGGAGAGGATTGCGGAATGCCTTGGGAAATCAAGTTGACTTTTGGAACCGCGTTGTGAGCAGCGCAAAACCTGGCCGTTGCCGCCCGTATCAAATCAACCGTAGCCTAAAAGGCGTCACGCACTCGTCACAGCCTGAAAGTGATAGACCCGATCATTTGAAGCCGGAAGCCAATACCGCAACGCGGCGGGACAGTGGGCTAGGAAGTGAGGGTAGACCTCAAGATCGCGCTACAAGCCCCTAGAATGGCTTGAGAGGCCCATTCTGTGGTACTCCACTCCTAGGACACCACTTGGCCCCTCCAAACCGAGCAGGCGGAGTACGCTTACGGTTAGAGTCCGGTACTAGCGAAGCAGATTCTTGTGGGGAGATCCGGAGGGGGCCTATATTATTGGATCCGGGGTGGAGTGAAAGCAACCATGGCACTGGTGGCGTTTTTCATCGGCGATTGTATGCGCGGAGGATCAGCTAAGTCCGGCGAACCAATCGTGTCGAGTGGAATATGCAGGTTCACCCGTGTGCCCATTCCAGGGCCGGAGTCTATATGCAGGGTACCACCGATCAGAGCGGCACTCCCGTATATGTTTGCCAACCCATGATGGTGGACTGACCGCCAATAGCTAGGCGTGCGTGGCTCAAAGCCAATTCCATCGTCAACTACTGACAGCGTGACGGCATCGAGAGCTAGACCGTTACGATTCTGATCGCTTGTTGCAAAACTCAGCACCACTTCGATACCCGAAGGCCTGGCATGGTTGAGGGCGTTATGGACTGCCTGGTCCATAACCTCCTTGCAGACTGCCTTGATGTTGTCATCCAGGTCAGCAGGCTCAGTGCCGGTTACTTTGAATTTGACTTCGACACCGCGGTTCAGTTGTCCGAAACGTTCGGCATTGCGAGATAGGGTCCTGACGAGCGGCACATCAAGGTAAGCAGGATGGAGATCGGTACAGATGTCCCGCAGTCGTTGGTTCGTAGTGCGCACCAAACCCAGGATGTCCTCAACAAGATGCTTTCCAGCAACATCACCATTAGGAGCTTCCACGGAGAGAGGCGAGCTCAATGCGGAACCGTGCGAGCCATCGGTCCTCGAGCCGGAATCAGACGTATTTTCAGAAGCCTCGCCAAGCAGCAGGCCAAGCGCTGACTGGCACTCATCGAGCATACTCTGCAGTTCTCTGCGGGCACCTTCACCAATCGGGGCTGGCTCTTCTGCATAAGCAGGGTCGCTTAGCCTTTCGAGCGCGATTTGTGAGTCTTCCAGCCCGCCAAGTGCCTGTTGGAGTTCATCGCGTAATCTCATTAGCAATCGTAGAGCCACTCCTAGCTCTTGCACAACAGTATCGTGGATCTCTACTGATATACGACTACGCTCCAATTCCTGTGCTGCACTCACGTCGCGCGCCAAAGCGGCGCTGTATTCTCGCTCCTGATCAAGCTCCACAAGTTGCCGTTGCAGGGCTTCAAACATCAGTACGTTCTCAGCAGAAATGGAGGCGGTACGTGCCAGGGCGGCCAGGGCTGTCAACTCCTGACCTGAATAGGGCTCATCCGTTTCTTTCGCCCCGAGTGCCACCAGCCCGATCACGTAGTGTTGTTGGCTCGAAGTCAACGGAAGAAGCCACTCAACCCTGACGGTCTTCAAGATCTCAAGAATCCGGACATCGTCTGAGCTCAACTCTGGTGTTGCAGGCATAAGCAGCGTGGAGAGAGCAACAGGGCCGTGGGCCGACTGCAACATGCTTCGCAGTTCACTTTCCCGCGAGAATGGGGGAATGGCCCCGCGGACTACTGATACTGGCAGAATCAGTGAAGCAGAGTGCCCTTGTAAGGTAAGGGAGCCAGAAGGCTCTTCAGCCAGAAATACCAGTGAGCCTATGCTCTTAAGGCGAGCGGGGAACTGCTCAGTGAAGAAGTACACATACTCGTTAAGGTTGCGAAAGCGCCCCAGTTCATCTGTAGCCGAAGCGAGCAGATCGATGTAACCGACTCCCCTGAACAGGTGAGCCTCGGTCCACCGGCCCACATACTCGTAAAGACTTGCAACAACTACGACAAGAATCACCAGTCCGACCCAGACTGACAGAGTGGCCGGCCCGGTTAGCTGCTGATTCAAGGGCCATACGAATGCAGCGAATAGGACAAGACCCAGGCTGAGGATGCTACCGTAGATTACCTTGATTAGACTTGGCCTCCATAACACCCCGCCTATGAGGAGGTTGTGTCGCAGCATTGCATATGCGTATCCTACAGGCACACTGAGAGCCGTGAATACAGACAAACTCTTCAGTATCGCATCAGTCTCGGGATCCAGATTGAAAGCTATGGATGGGATCCACAGTATGGCATTCGAGAACAAGCCCAGGCTTGAGCAGAGGGTGATGAGCTTGACCTGGGTGCGAACCTTAGCATCGCGTGTCCTGGCAAAGGTGCGTACCAAAAGCACTAGACAGGCAAGCAGCGTAACGGCCAGGTAGATACCTATTATGAACTGCCAGGTGTCGGAAACGTAAAATGAGTAGTCCCAAATAGAGACCAGATTCAGCGGTAGAAGCAGCCCGGCAGCAACGTAGACGAGCGTTACTGCGCGGTTCCTCCATTGTCCCAATCTCGGCTGTGGGAAGAGAGTATGGAAGTGGAACAAGACCGCGGGAAAAAGGAGGTAAGTGGTGTAAGCTATTACTTCCGCCCAAACTTGATGATATGACCTGGGCACGTCAGTAATGAGAAAGAGAGCGGTCAGTTGCGTAGCCACGAAGAAGAGCCAAAGGCTCAGACCTCGACGCCGCGCTACCAGTGGAGCCGCACCAAGCACCGCAAACAGGATCCCGACTGCGGCTTCGACACCGAGGCTGAACTGTCGGGATATTGTACCGGGCAGAGCTTCTAATGTGACGAGGCGGCGCGCAGCTGCGTCTCCTTCGCGAGCAAACACCTCTACCTGGATAAGCTGGCCTACCCTTGCCTCACCGGAGAACTGCTTGAGGGCCTGGTAATCGTTGAAACTAATGTAGTCGCCCGGCTTCAGCCCTGCATCTGCCGCAAGCGTCCCTGGTCTTACAGACAGCAGTTCGCCTGTCCAGTTGAATGAAACTCCAAGTTCTTTGATTTGAAATATCCAGAATAAGACGTAGACGCCCAGCAACACGACAATAGTGATCGAGGCGTAGGCGAGTCGCAGTCCAACAGCTCTGGAAGTGCGGTTGCCTGCCAGAATTCTCATAGACCCTGCTTGTAACTGCTTCGCAACTGACATCTTCTTCAACGAGCGAAATGACGTGTACGCTTTACCCTCAACGCAAACTGGTGCCGCAGATTACACAGGTACGATCATCAGTGCGCGACTGGAAGAACCGGTGCTACTCGTAAGATCCATTCACGAACCCAACGCTCGGCCTCTACAGGTAAGTGCAATTCTTCCAAAGCCGCCAATGCCCGCTCTCTATGCGCTACCAGAGATGCGAGCCAGTAATACTCTGCACCTAGCTCCCTGGCAAGCGTTATCAATTCCCGCAAGGCGGAGGCTGCCTCCGAGCTCGCTGACCGAGCTCGGTCCAGCAAATCCTCGATTTGTATCCGTTGATCGTCATCGCAGACAGTGAGCGCGTAAAGGATTGGATGGCTGACCTGGCGGCCGCTCACAATGTCATCCTCCAGGTCATTGTAGTCATCACACAGCTGCTTGGCTATCTCACGCTCCAGGCCTATCGTCCGCCACTGAATTCTATGATGATCGGCTCGAGCTACAATAGCTGCCGCTTCGCATGCCGTAGCTGCAATAGCCCCTGCTTTACCGGTAATGAGTCGTTCATACTCCTCTAACGAAAGACGAGGAGTCTGCCCGGCAGTAAGATCCTGGTGCTGTGCCTCGCAAACTCGCACCATATTTTGGGCGATCAACTCACCAAGTTTGACCACGGTTTCGGCCTCGATCCCAAATTCCGGGCCATATTTGTGCAAGGCCTGCCAGGCTAACCCGATCAGTGCAATGCTCGCATTGCCTACTACCGCCGCCTTGCGCTGCCTATCTGACTGTGCATCAGGATGAGGTTGCGTGAATCGACTTCTTCCTGGCGAGGTAACGAAGTCGTTGGTCAAGTACGCCTGTTTCGCGCCATGGTCCGTGTTGAGGCTGGATGTATAGGCGTTCAGCAAGTCGTCATGACCATCTTGCGTGGCGTCCAACGCAGACGATGCTATCCCAAGTAACATTAGGCATGCTGAGACTGGAACTGATCTGGTCACAGGCTGTTCATATGCCCGGCAGCAGACAATAAGAAGTTCACGCACCCAGCCAAGCGGATTGGCAGCTGGGCGTTGGAATGCATTCTCGCCGCTCGGGCCGACCATTGCCTGCACTACTGGCCTGATATCTCCCGATAAGGCATCGGCAAGGTGCGTGACGATCTGGCCAACCTCTACCATCGAGACATTGCTCTTATCCACGGCAAACCTTTCCTGGAACAGCCCGTCTGATAAATGGAAGCGAACTTAGAATGAACAGTAACCCGTCAATGCAGGTTTGCTAACCATGCGCTGACGTGTTACTGTTCATGCAGGTCAATCGTCATCGCGGTGGCCCAGGCAGATGGTCGGAATAAGGTCTCTGATATCTGTTGAGGTCCTATCCCTAAGGCTGCGCAGAGCCTCGGCAGCAGCAGCGAACTCGATGGGCGAACTGGCATAGCTATCAGCACTAACCCCGCCTGTTTCCAGTGCGAGGCGAAATGCTGGATCAGTAAGTGCTCTTCTAATTAGCTCGGCTAGTTTCATAGCGATATGCGGCGTTGGGCCGCATCCTCCTTTCTCAAGATGTATATTGTGAATTCTTGTCTAACAGCAATATGCTCCATAGGCAATTCCTCCTTGTTCGTAGCACGATCTCAAAATGGCACCAGGCTACTCTGGTTGCTCAGGTGCTGGGCGTGGGCGCGAGCCGAGGAATGGAAGCGCCATAACCACACCTGCTAAAGCCACAAGTCCTCCTACCACGAACGTTCCCTGGATGCCAACCAGGTCGCCACCTATACCTGAAAGCGCAATCGAGGTCAGGTATGCCGCATTGAGCAGAGTATTGATGGAGGCATTACCTTTACCTTGGTGGCGCTGGGGTATTTCATGTAATGTTATGGCGGCACCAGAGGATTCAACGGCGCCAGCAGCTATACCCGCAAGGCACATCACCAGTAGCGCCCCTACGTAAAACGGTATCAAGCCCAGGCCTATCACTGCTATGGCACCGGCCACCGATGCTCCTAGCATTAGTTGACCTGGTGGCGCCTTCCGGAGGAAAACCGTGCCTACGGCTGTGGCACCTACTGCTAAACCAAATGCCTGTGCAGCCTCCAATATCCCGATCTCCAGCGGGCCTCCATTGAAGACCCGCTGCACATAAGGAACCGTCAGAACGAATACAGCTCCGACTCCGAGGAGACCAACGCCATATAAAAGAACGACTCCGCGAAGCGGCTTGCTGCGCCACATTATGCTCCAGCCTTCCCTCATGTCGTCCCATGTTCGAGGACGTTCGGCGCTCTGCCGTTCTGTATCGACAGCCCTGGCCCTGTTGCCCACTAACAGGAAGATCAACAGAGCAGAAACGACAAAGCTAAACGAATCAAGCAGGAAAGCTACTGTGACTCCCAGTCGTAAGTTTGAGCCAAAGGCTGAGATTAACAAGCCCGCTAACGCCGGGCCAATCACGTAACTCATTCCGTAAGTCGCTTGCCAGAGTGAAGCCGCCACAGAATACTCTTTCGGCTGTAATAGCGCACGACGTAAAGCGCCACTTGCCGGAAAGAAGAAACGAGATGCCATAGATATCACGAGGCTCACGCCAAGCACGATCCATAGATCATCCGCCGATTGAAACAGGAGATAGAGAGGTAACAGGGCTGCTCGTACCAGGTCGGTTGCCAGAAGCACCGGCCGGTAGCGCCAACGGTCCACCATCACGCCGGCCGGTATTGCGAAAAGTAAGGGTACGATCTGGACAGCACCAACAGCGCCCAGCGCAACGGTTGAATTGGTAACATCGTTCACCAGGATGAAGAGAGCTATCGTGCTGAAGGTGTCACCGACGTAAGATATGAAGGAAGCCAGCCATAATGCCCGCACTGCCGGTTGGCGAAGGACGCTTCCGAAACTGGCGGCGGGAGCATCGCCTGTCGTGGAGACCTTCGTTACCTGCGGGGCTATCGCAACATCAGGAGCCTGTGCCTGAGCAGAAGGTTTTGTCTCAACGAGAGAAGATGACTCGTCAAGACCATTAGCACGACTTTGAACAATGGCGTTTTGCTTTCGTTCCATGCTAACCTTATCTTTCTGCTTTGCGAAAACCGCCTGCTACGAGTCGCGGAGGACCATTCGATGGATAGCATCGTCAGGCCCATGGCTGGCAACGCCGCAACCCTACCACGTCAGCCGTAGTTGATGCGAACAGTATATCGCGGGCAGAGTCTCATAATTGTCACCTATGTTTCATCGACGGCAATGAGGCTCTTTGAGTGGTGATCTTTCAGTGTAAGATATCGGCGCTACCATTACGCCACCACTTCGTCACGGTGTTCGTAATAGAACTTTGTCAAAGCGGCACGAGTGTGCTGTTCTAAGCCCAGCTTAGCGTAAACCGTCGATAGGTAGGCTCGAACAGTCGACGAAGTATAATTCAGCCGTTTCGAGATTTCGCGTATATCAAGCTCCGGCTGCACCGCTAGCTTGAGGATCTGGATTTCCTTTGGAGTCAGCCGGTCTAGAGCCTTGCCGTAACGTGGGCTCCCGAACTTTCTAATCAGACGCAGAGGTACATACTTGTCGTCGGTGAGAAGAACTTGCGTGAAACCTATTGCTAGCTCCTTGTCTCCGGTGCCCTTCTCATCGATACCGTCTGGGCCATCAGGGTTTTCGGTCCATTCTTCGAAGTCGTCGCGATTGAGGAAGGCGGTATGGACGAATACCTTTACAGGTAGATGCTGGCGCCGGATCTCACTCAAGACGTCACGCCCGCTCAATGTGCCGGCAAGCGATAGATCCAGAACGAGCAGATCCGGGCGATGCTGTTCCACCAACTTAATGGCCTCATCGCCATCTGCTGTTTCCGCTACAACCTCACCGCCCAGCATCCCAATGAGTACGTTGCGTAGTCCCCCACGCATCTGTGGATGGTCATCACAGATGATTACTTTGCGGCCCTTGGTAGGAGGCGTATCATCTTCGGTATAAAGTAGCATCGTTTCCTCTCGCTTGACTCTCATAGCACGCTGCCTGCGCCGGAATATGACTATGAAAAAAGCAGCGCGTCATTTGGGCGGCTGCTTTCGGGAAGTACTCAAATCCCTTATGCGCAGTGCTGCAGGACGTAACGTTTTCTATAAGCCAGGTACGATAACTGGGTTGGTCAACCCGCGCATCCAGGATTTTAACATGGTTCCAAAGCGAGTGCAATGCTTATATCCGAACTGAGTCATGAAGCTGATCCTTGGCCGCACCTTACGGAATACCTAGCCGCGATGGGCGTAATAGAACGCGATCAACGCGGCGCGGTTGTGATTTTCCAGGCCTAGCTTATCGTATACGGTCGTCAGGTAGGAGCGCACTGTGGCCGAGGTATAGTTCAGCTGCTTCGCTATTGTGCGCGTATCGAGTTCCGGCCGGATCGCCAGCTTGAGAACCTGCAACTCCTTAGGCGTTAGACGATCTAGACCGCTGCCATCACCCGGGTTTCCGAACCTCTTGACGAGCCGCAGGGGTATGTACCTCTGATCTGTGAGCAGCACCTGTGTGAAGCCTATTGCCAGCTCCTTGTCTCCGGTGCCTTTCTCATCTATGCCATCTGGCCCATCGGGATCATCTATCCATTCCTCGAAATCGTCACGATTTAGATAAGCAGAGTGCACAAAGACCTTTGTTGGAAGGCGCCTGCGGCGGATCTCAGCCAAAACATCGCGGCCCTTCATCGCACCCGGTAAGGACAGGTCGAGAACCAGCATATCGGGGCGATGCAACTCCAGCAACGCAATCGCCTCCTCTCCCCTTGCTGCTTCCCCAACGACTTGGCACCCAAGCATGCCAACAAGCACATTGCGCACGCCTCCACGCATCTGGGGATGGTCGTCGCAGATTACCACCTTGCAACCCTTGGTAACTTCCGTTTCACTTTGCGTGTACACCAACATGCTTCGAGGGCCTTGCGTAAAGAACGTGGTCTTCCGAGGCCGGGTATCCCTCAGAAGACCATTCAGCTGTCACGTTGCTCTCTATTGTGTAACAGAATGCCGCCCGGTGAAAAGAGATAGATGCACCATAGCAGGCAGGATATTTGTACCGCTTGGCTAGACGATTGTACCGCCCTCGCCGGTACATTTGTCCCGGCAACGTATCCGCAGTCGTTGGGGACTTATGAGCAATTACCTCCACTAGATGCCTGCGAACCAGGGCGTCATGATACAGGGGATCAGGGCCCCTGCTGCCAAAACGCCAAGAGCCTGTTATGGGGCTGAGATTAGCACTTGAGCTAAGTTCGCGGGCAAAGGCGGAGAAGTGAAGACCCGCCGTCTTTCAGACTCACGTTCCCGGTCGCCAGCCAACCTGCGTAAGCGGGTCGCTGATGGGAAGCTGCGCTCCACTTATTGAGCGACCTGAAAATCGCTACCTCTACTAACTCACTGCCTCATCCGGCCAGCTTATGATCGGCAAGCACTTCATCGATCACGCGCCGGGATTCCTTTGCTTTCAACGGGTGGGTGTGCATGTGCTCAGCAAGTGTAATCAGCCCCTTCCACAGCGCCCAGCCACGACCTCGCGCCCAGGCTGCGCCATCTACCGGAACACCTGCGCGGAACCCTTCCCGGCTTTCGCCTGACAGGAGCGTCCACGCAATGGTCAGGTCGCACGCGGGATCACCTACGGCCGAACACCCGAAGTCGATAACGGCACTCAACCGGCCCCCCTTGACGAGCAGATTGCCTACAGCAACGTCCCCGTGGAGCCAGACGGGCGGGCCATGCCATGTTGCACTGAGACCTGCCTCCCACACGTCAGTCGCTGCATCTGCGTCAATGTGGCTTTCTAATGCTGCGATAGCTTGCCTGGTTTCAGCGTCCAGAACCGCCAGCGGCCCGCCGCGATAAAAGCTGTGTGGTCCGGCGGGCGGGCCTCCGGTTGGGTCGATGCGCTGCAGGGCGGTGAGGAACTCAGCCAGCGCCGTCGCAAATTGGCGCAGATCAGCGATCGTCTCAATAGTTGCGATCTCTCCGTCCAGCCACCGGTAAACAGACCAGCGCCAGGGATAACTCTCACCAGGAAGTCCCATGGCCAGCGGGGTAGGTATTGGCAGAGGCAGGAGCGGAGCAAGCCTGGGCAACCAGAGGTGTTCCTTCTCCACTTGTGCGACGTACCCCTGAGCGCTGGGAAGTCGCACGCTCATCTCTTTGCCGAGATGAAACGTCCTGTTGTCATGCCCGTCGAATTCGACTGGCTCGATGGGAAGGTGTGCCCACTGGGGAAATTGCGCGGCGACTAACCGGCGCACGAGGGCTACGTTGATGTCTACGTTTGTAGCAGGCTTATTATCACTCACACTAATTGGGCATGGCTCCTTCCGTTGAGCCTGTCCCTCTTCCATACCTCCATTCTACCAACTTTGCTGAGTGAAGTTCATATCAGGCTCTAGAGCAAGCCCTTTTCTACCGCGTACATCGCGGCCTGGGTGCGGTCTTGCACCTGGATCTTGCGATAGATTTCGGAAAGCTGGTTGCGAACCCGTGACTCGGATATCCCAACTCGTGTCGAAATCTCCTTGTTGCTCCGGCCCTGAGCGACTAATCGCAAGAGGATCACCTCGCGCTCAGTGAGCTTCTCTCCGGCTAACTCTGATTGCGTCAGCTCCTGCCCCTGTAACCTCTGCAACTCACTCAGCATGCGTGTTGCAAGTTCCCGTGTCATGACTGCCTGGCCTGCTGCAACCGTCTTAATTGTATCCAGAAGCTCATCCGGGTCAGCGTCTTTGTGTAGATAGCCCTTTGCCCCCATTCGCAGAGCTTCCACTGTCAGCTGCTCTTCTTGATACATCGTAAGCATAATGACTTTCACATCGGGCAATTCCTGCACAATCCGACCGGTCGCCTGCACGCCATTAAGACCTGGCAGTTGGATGTCCATCAGTACGACATCAGGACGTAGTTGGCGGGTCAGCTCGACAGCTGTCGCTCCATCGGCAGCTTCGCCGACAATCTGAATATCCTGGTCTCGACTCAGCGCAGTCTTGAGGCCCAGCCTGGTCAGTTGGTGGTCATCGACGAGTAACACACGGATGCTCATACCGGACTCCTGTTCTCCTCACGTTGGGTAACTGCTTTGCTGTCTGTGAAGCTCGATGGTTCCTGCGGTGCTGCGGCTCTTGGACGATAAGGAGCAGTGACCTTGACCACCGTGCCTCCGCGACGTGAGCTCGTTATCTTCAGTTTCCCATCTATTGAGGTTACGAGTTCGTGCATAGTAGCCAGGCCAAGGTGCCCATCTTGGACGCTACGCCGAAGTGTCATATCGGTATCAAACCCGACACCATCATCCCGAATTTCAAGCTCAACCGTGTCTTTCAAATGTTCGAGGCGTATCCAGGCATGTTGGCCGTTGCTATGCTTCTGTACGTTTCTTAGCGCCTCCTGTGCTATCCGGAACAACGCTATCTCGAGATTAGTATCCAGGCGACCCAATCTGTGGCTGCTTACTTCGACCTTGGGAGTGCCACCCCGTTGAGTAGCCAGTTGGTCTAGAGCTGCCGGTAGACCATAGAGGTCCAGTATCGCAGGATGTAATTCGGTTGAAAGCTCCCTTAATTCTCGGATGGCGCTATCGACAAGCGTGAGCAATTCCTCTGGAGCCTGCTCATTGTGTATGGCCAGGCGCAACGCCCCTAAGTCCTGCACCGGCCCTTCATGCAGCACCTGGGAGAGATGCTTACGCTCGCTCTCCCGGGTTGCGATCACCTGCTGAAGTAAATGCGCCTGGTCAGTATGTGCCTTTTGTAACTCGGTAATAAAACGTTCCACGACGGCCAGGTAGCCCAGTAAGACGGGCGTCAGGCTGAGAAGCATGAAGAAAGTCGCGCTGACGTTTTCGTACTGTACCTTCGCCACCGAGACGGTTGCGGGATGCGGCCATATCCCAATACCGGCAGTCGCGAATAACATTGCATAGTTCAAAATAAGCCAGCCCAGAGTGATGATCACACCTCGCCGACCCAGGCATAACCCGGCACCAAGAACGTAGATGAGCACCAGCATGGCGTGGGGGTTGATATTTGGCCCGTCCATGTACGTCGTAGCGAGCAGCGTTACAGAGATGCCTATTAGTGTGCAGGCTAACACGCATGCCTTGTAATATTTCTCGATCCATTTGCTCACGAGGAATGTAGCCAGGCAGGCCAAGGCGACCACGAACACCCTGGTTAATATGAGCCGCCAGTCGCCCCAATGCTCCAGCGTATATGGAACGCTGAACATGATACCGACCACACAGAATATGATCGCAGCTGCACGTACCACGTTGGGCGCGTAGAGCAGAACGCCGTTGGAGATCGTTACCGGCCCCTCCGGCTTCAACCAGCTGTAGGTAAGCTTCATCGTGCGCGCTAGTCTGCTCATAGCGACTCCTCATTGAATGAACCCTGTGCCAGAAATTATAATGCAGAAGGTACAGTTTGCATAAGGGGCAGTTATGGGTAATCACAAAACGATTCCTGGCATTTCGGAACCGCCGCTGATCGGAAGTCTGCTGCCTGCACTGACGAGCGACACAAGCTTCCGGCAGAAAATGCGTGAGGAGTACCCGGACATCAGCCGCTTCCGCGTTGGACCATACACATTTGTGACTGTAGCGGAGCCCGAGTTGTGTCAGGAAGTATTGACGCACACAGACGAATTCGACAAGACTCCTGCCGTCACTGCGGCGGCTCGCCCAGCATTCGGGTTCGGCATATTGCTGATAGAGAACCGGCCCCATCGCGCCCGCAGGCGCATGATCCAGCCCGCGTTCAATCACAGCCGCATCGTTACGTACGTCGATACTATCAGTAAGCACGCCATGGAGCGAGGGCAGATGTGGGCCGACGACCAGGTTATAGACATTGGCAACGAGATGACAAATCTCACGATGCGAGTCATCGGCAAGATCATGTTCGACCTTGATGATCTAGGCGATGAGGACGAACTGGGGCAGGCGATCACGACCGTCTTCGACTACATGAAGACAGCGTTCCTACTGCCGGTACCGTTATCTTGGCCCTTGCCTCATAACATCAAGATGCGGAAAGCGCTCACCATGCTGGACAGCACAATCTACAATACTATTGCTCGACGACGTGCTTCCAGCGAGAGCAAGGGTGATCTGATATCCCTGCTGCTGGCCGCCCGCGACGAAGATGGCCGCCAACTCACAGATGAGGAGATACGAGACGATGCGATGGCAATTCTGGTTGCCGGGCACGAAACTACAGCCTATTCTCTAGCCTTTGCCTTTTACCTGCTGACCAAACATCCTGCCGTTTACTCAAGGCTCCAGCATGAGGTGCGCAATGTGCTGCAAGGTCGCCCGCCTACGCTGGAGGATCTCGCTCATCTACCGTATACAGTGCAGGTGTTCAAGGAAACACTCAGGCTGTTCCCGGCAGCTCACACGTTACCTCGCCAGGCCACAGTAGACACAACAATTGGGAGCTACGAAGTACGAAAAGGCTGGTTCGTGGGAGTGGACATTTGGGGAATGCATCGTCGACCCGACTACTTCCCCAACCCGAAGCGCTTTGACCCCGATCGCTTTACCCCAGGGCGAGAAGCGCAAATCCCACGCAACACATACCTTCCGTTCGGCAGCGGCCCGCGGAACTGCATTGGACGTGGGCTGGCAATGCTTGAGGGACCGCTCGCTCTGGCGGCACTGACACAGCAGGTTCGCCTCGAGGCAGAACCTGCAACGCGCCTCAAGCTGAAGTTCTTGCTGACCATCCGCCCAAAGAAGCCTTTGATGATGCGAGTTCATCGTCTCGATGCTACAAGGTCCTCGTAGGGCGCTGGTCTGATGGAAGACGGACAGTGCCGCCTGCAACGCTCAGCACGCCGGCGTCTTCGAGGGCCCGCCAGGCAAGTGGGGTGTCCGCGGGCTACCAATCTTCCTCGCAGCTTCACCAGCCTCGCTACCGTCTTAGGACCAGGAGGATATCCGAGATGCCAGGAGTACCAAGCACTGAAATCACCGAGGTCGCTGAGGAGTTTGCCGAAGGGGTGTTGCGGCGCTCGCCCACGACAGCGACATCTTTAGGGGACCGACGCTTTGATGACCGTCTCCCCGACATCGGTCCCGAAGGTCGAGCTGAGGAGCGGGCGGCGCTCCTCGACCTGAGAGAGAAGCTGTCAAGGATCGACCGCTCCTCACTGGCAGGGGAAGATGCTATCACCCATCACATGCTGGAGTTGGCGGCCGACTACGGTCTGGCCTCCCTGGATCGCCAATTGTATCACCTGGCGGTGGACCAGGTAGGAGGGCCGCAGGTCAGTTTCGCCATGCTCCTCAACTGGCACACGATGGAGACCGAGCAGAATACCCGCGATCTGCTAGCGCGGTTCCGCGCCTTCCCCGGGTACATGGATCAGTACCTCGGCAACCTCCAAGAAGGAGCCTCACGGGAGAGAACCTCACCTCGCATCGCTGTAGAGCGGGTGATCGGTCAATTGACGGCGCTGCTGGCTACCTCGCCGGAAGCTTCCCCTTATGGTAGAACCGCACAGAAGGCGCTGGGCGATCTGTCCCATCAACTCCTCGCGGCCATACGTAACTCCATCTACCCGGCGTTTGAAAAGCTGCTGAACTATCTCGAAACCGAGTATATTCCGGTTGCCCGCGAGGAGCCTGGGCTGTGTTCCATACCAGAGGGGGAGGAGACTTACGCAGAACTGGTGCGGCAGGCGACGCAGAGCGACTTCACACCTGAGCAGATACACCAGATCGGCATAGAGGAGCTACAGGGCATCCACGAGGAGATGCGGGCTTTGGGCATGATGGGCGTGACGGGCGTCCGAGAATACTCGGAGAAGCTCAAGGCCGACCCGGCCAACCACTTCATGTCCAGAGAGGAGTTGCTCCAGGCAGCGCAAGAATTGTACGACCAGGCATACGCGGCGTTACCCGAGCTCTTCGGTCATCTCCCCGCCACCCCCTGCCGAGTGATACCTATCGAGGAGTACCGGGAGAAAGACAGCATGGCAGCCTTCTACTACCCGCCCAGCCAGGATGGCTCCCGCCCCGGCACCTACTATGTCAACACCTACCGTCCCGACACCCGCCCACGCTACAACCTCCCCGCCCTCACCCTACACGAGGCGGTGCCCGGCCACCACCTGCAGATAGCCATCCAGAATGAAGCCCAGGGCGTCCCTCGCTTCCGAAGGCACGAGCTCGGTACGGACGGCGCGCTTACAGCCTTTACAGAGGGGTGGGGGCTGTACAGTGAGCGGCTAGGCACGCCAATGGGGATGTACAGCACGGACCTGGAGCGCTTCGGCATGCTCTCGTACCAGGCATGGCGGGCCGCCCGGCTGGTAGTGGACTCTGGCATACATGCGTTGCGGTGGCCGCGAGAACGGGCTATACAGTTCATGCTGGACAACGTAGGCCTGCCAGAGAACGAGGTGGTGAACGAGGTAGACCGCTACATCGTCTGGCCGAGCCAGGCACTGGCCTACAAGATGGGGCAGCGGCACATAGAGGCATTGAGACGTCAAGCGGAAGAGAGACTTGAAGGGCAGTTCGACCTGAGAGCGTTCCACGACGAGCTTTTGCGCCATGGGGCTATTCCGCTAACGACAGCGACATTCGTCATCGAGAGATGGATCGAAGGCCAGCATGAGCACGATGGAAACGCGGAGACGGAGAACGCAGAAGGCTAGTTGAAGAGTTGCAACCGATTTCAGCTCCTCAGCAGTGCTATGCAGGGTCTGTTGCTACGCCGACAGTTACAGCGAGAGTTTGTAAGCTAGCCATAACGCTCTCGACGTTACCCGCTCTATCCGACATACGCACTCTTAGCAAATAGCCCGCGAGTACTGCTCTCACAAAACGGTCGGAATAGAGCTTGGAAATCACTCGGACTGGAACCAACCTCATCGCCTTTCCCATTGTCGCAACAACAGTCACATCTCCGACAAACAACCCCTCTTTCACAGCCTGCTTGGCACGTTTGTAGGTTATGTACATATGCTGCCAAGCTGTGAAAGAGTCGGCTATGACACGGCAGTCTTCTCGTACCTGTCGCCATTGGTCCTCTGTCGCTCGAGCGAGAGCCTCGCGACCTGCCCGAATTGACATCAATTCGCGTAGGGGCACTGGTTGGGCCCATTCTTCCGGTGCGCCTGCTGCACGAGCAAAGAGTTCGCCAATTGATGGATAGCGAAGCTCCTCGGGGACATCGTAATCGTATTCCTCCTGGTAGTCCCATTCAATGGGCGGCTCCTTTTCGGCCGCAACGTGCAGCAGCCAGGTTATCAGCGCATTGACGTAGTCCTTATCCTTGTCGTACACACGTTTGTATGCGAGCTCAAGTAAAGAATCCGAGGCAGGTGAACGTAACCCCAACTGATCGGCCAGAGGCTGATCTGAGTAGAGGACACCGCTCTCGTCCAGCGACTGGACTTCTTCTTGGGCGCCTTCGATGACTTTCAAGCAATAAGCTCGCATATTGATTGGGTATCCATCGAGCCATAACTGCCAAAGCCAGGCATCGAAGTCTCGCAGCCCTTCCTTTTTCATCTCAAGCAGCCGCCGCGCAATCGAGACGCATTCTGGATTGTAGAATGTAACCATTCTATGCCCGATGCGTATTTGCTCAAAGAGTGGTTCATTAGACCAAGCGAATACTTCTCGGTGCCATCGTTGGAGTTGCCAGCTTGAAATCCCTGTGCGCTGAAGCATCTCCTCCTCTGTGAGCCATTCACTCAATGGTCTTTCTGAAGATGATGCTTTATTAGTTTTCATGACCTTGTTCCCTTCTCTGGCTCTATGGCCACATTTCAGTTTCTGGCATAATTATAGCAAGCAGAGATCTGGGAATGTCCCAATCTCGCGCACGGGTTAGTGTGCTGATGTGAGTCGCGGAAGCGTTAGGATTGGGAGTAACTGCAGGTGAGTGCCAGGTCGTAGGAGGCAGTTCAGGCGCTCAGGTTCTGGACATTACGCCTTTGAGCGAGCCAGTTGCGCCCTAATAGCGTCGAGTTCCTTTTTGGTATTTTGCCAAATGCTATAGGCAGCTCTCTCAGCGCGCTGTAACTCCCACATTCGTCTGACAAGCGCCGCCGGCGGTGGTAGGCAAGTTGAAGCGGGTGCCACATTGAGATGAGCTTCAGCGGCACTGGACCTGAGCGTCCGTAAGGGAAGCTTGCCGAACTTCGCCAACAGGTTGAGATAGATCCTCAGGAACGTCGTGCCATGCGGTGCTTCGCCGCGAACTTTGTAGTAGCGATCGACGATGCCGTGCGCGCACTCATGTAAGACAGGCACTGGCTTTCGGGCAAATGTGGGCAGCTTGATCGTGTAGGGTCGCTCCCAGCACGCGCTGCGCCTGCCGCGACCGTCCTTGACCTCAGGAGGTTCAAGTCCGTAGCTGGCGAATACTTCTGTGATCAGCTTGCGGCACTCTTCCAGCGTAAGGTCTTTCTTGAGCATGGGCTGAATCTTCTTGTTTTCCCAGTCATATACCTTTTGCCGCTGATTATCACGGACTCCGTTAGCAGTAAGGGATGCCATTTGTGTTCTCCTCATGCCCGATTGCACACATTCACGCACCGGGGATGTTCAATCACGTTACAGCACGAAGACACTCTTCAGCACATCTTCGTCTGAGTCGGGGCTCAGGTCGGCGAGGCTGAGCACCTGGTCGGAAATCTGGTCTAAAAGGTTCCGACCTTGCTGAGTGCCCAGCAACACCGAATAACAGCGCATCCCACGTCGCTCACGGCACGACTGCCAGTCGCTTATGACCCCCTTGCTGAGCACGGTCAAGCCGTCAGAGATGCATACCACGTCAGCCAGTTCAAAGGGAGCTTGCTCGACGAGCTTGAGAGCCTCACGCATCCACGGTTCAAATTCGGTACCACCGCCGAAATAATGCTCGGCGCATGCCACCAGCAGGCGGTGATCCACTACGCTGCCACTCTTCCAGGGGAAGAAGAAGGTTTTGAGTTGAGCCCCATCGGAGAAGTGCAGCACCGCCATATCCCTGCGCTGCCTGCGAGCGATGGCCAGCAACGCCAGCGTGACCGCCTTGGCCCACATCTCTTTGCTGAAGGTTCCAAGCCTCTCGGACATGGAGCCGCTGGAGTCGATAGCAATGAGGATCGGCCCCTTCCCAACTGGATCGCGGCCCTGCAAATGATATTGCATGAGACGCTGTTCAGCGAAGCCGAGGTAAAAAAGGTCCTCAAGCTCCGGGTCCGATATTTTACAGAGTTCAGAAGCCAGCACGCGCCCAAGGTCAGCACCAGAGATGATATCGGTGTATTCATCAGGTCCGTGTTGGAGCTTGGTTTGCTGGACATCTAGAGCCAGCCGCACGAAGCGCCCGCACATCTCGGCGAGCTGGCGCAGCTTAGCCGATGACAGCACCTGCTGGGCAAGCGCAAGCCGCTCACGGGCATCCATCAGCCCGCCAGGACCTGCACCCATGCCGGCGCCACCAGATACGTCCCCGTATCCGCCTGTGAATGCTTTGAGCGTCGCGGCCAATTGATCGACCTGCTGCTCAGCCTGCAGTGCAGCCCCGCGCGCTGCGCGGCGAACTGCGTCCTGCCGCTCCTCTGCAGTTTGTGCCAATTCGGCCTCAATCTGCGCTGCCTGCTCCTGTAACTCCTCGGCTTCCTTTCGCATCCCCTGCGCTTGGCTGCGCAACTGCTCGCCTCGTCGGGTGTTCGTCGGGGCAACGAGATCGCTCAGGTCGGAAAGCACCTCGGCGCGCTCGAATAGCGAATCCGCGCGCTCTTGCAACTCCTGGGCTCGGTTGATGAGTTCCAAGTCGTTCGGGTCCACCGCAGTCACGATCCCCGGCACAAGACCTATCGTTGCCAGTGTAGAGGCGACCTCGTCAGCTACTGTCCCGGCTTCTCGGAGACGCTTCCACTCCACGGTCGACATCATCTGCTCAACCATCTCCCTGTTATAGATGTAGGCCGGCGACATATCGGCTGGATTGCACAGGTTGGGTAGGCGCTTGTAAACGGAGTTGAACACGTCGCGCATTAGCGCGGGGGCGGTAGCTAGATTGTCGTGCACCTTCTGTAGCGTTTCCGGTAGCCGGCTGTATGACTGAAATGCTTCGTTGTAGACCTGCACGTCATAGGCGTCATGAAGTACCGCCTGAGTGCCGTCCTCGATAGCCGAAGTGGGTAGCCAATTTATCACCGCAGAGCTAGGCTGCCCGGCCTTCACAGGCAGATCATCAACGGCATTAACCGCATCAGAGGATAGGTTCTTATGCGTCGCCTGTTTTCCTCTCCTAGGTTTGCTAGTCATAGAAGACACTGAAGACATTGCTAGGCCGGCAAAGGAACCCCCGCCAACCTGACTACCTCCTGGAACATGGATGTCACCTGCTCGTAGGCGCGGTCAATACGAACTGTGTTACGGCCTTGCGTCCGGGCGGCGTTCTGCAACTCGGCGAGCTTGGCGCGGTTGGACTTGAACTTGCCGAAGGCCTCTAATGCCGCTTGCATCTTCTCGGCGTCGTTCTTGCCGGCGTCATTCTGGACGTCCAGGAATGCCTTATGCACCGAGGCTGCCTGGTCGGCGAGTTCTTCTGCCCTGGCATTGAGGGGATTGGCAAGGTGGGCTACAACCCGGCCAATATCCTGTCGCTGCTCCGGGGTCTGCCAGAGTACATCTCTCAGTATCAGCAGGTCGTCCTCTTCAACGACATTACGACCTTCGAGAAGAGCATGAGCCCGCAGCAGGGCGAGTGACTGCACCCAGCGGCGGTCGGAAGCGATTATGCCTTTCGCTTTCAGGTCTTTGCGTAACTGCTCGATGGCACCCAGCATTGCGTCGGCGATAGTCACGCCAGCGGACGCGCTCTGCAATGCAAGCAACTCGTCGCGGGTCACTGCCACCCTTGCTGCCGCTGCCACCTGTGATCCGCCGAAGTGTGCAACCGGGGTAGCCGCGACAGTCGCCCGTAGGAGGCGGGAGAACCCTCCATCGCTGAGATAGGCAGTTTGCAGGCGCAGACTGAAGCGATCCCAGAGTGCCTGCAGATCCTCTCCCTGGGGCATCTCGTTGGAGGCCCCAAACAAGGAGATCAAGGGGACCGGCACGCGAGCGGAGCCGTTGTCAAAGGCTCTCTCGTTCATCAGCGTCAGCAGGCTGTTGAGGATCGCCGAACTCGCCTTGAAGGGTTCATCGAGAAATACAAGTTCAGCCTCAGGAGCTTTGCCGGCGGTGATACGACGGTATTCGTCGTTGCGAAGGCCTGTGACGGATATGGGGCCAAATATCTCGTCCGGGGTGGTGAAGCGGGTCATCAGCCAGATGAAGTAGCGGAGCCCGCCTGTCGGAGAGCTTATGCGCTGAGCAAGTAGTGCCACCAGTTGCGACTTTGCTGTGCCCGGCGGGCCAAGCAGTACCATGTGCTGACGCGCCAGGATGGCAATCAACGCCGCCCGCACAACCTCTTCACGTTCCAACAATTGCGCGCACAACTGCGTCTCCAGTGCCCGGTATCGCCGCAACGCATCAGACAGCTGCACACCAACCACCGATCCAATGTCCGCAGCATCTCCTTCACTGCCTCGGATCGCTGTTTCCCTGGGCCCTTCCGACTGTCTGCGCCCTCTTGCCATCCCGATGCTCCTTGATCTTTTGCTGTGGTGTCATCATACCACAGATGATACCATTTGTCAAGTATCAACCTGCTACGCGCAGCACTTGCAGGAATGCAGTTGCAAGGGACAGCAACCCTGGACTGACGTAGAACAAGCACCACAAGAGAGCTTTCCGCTAGGTCCGGAACTCTAGCCCCTAGCAGATCCGGATACAGCCCGAGAAAGTGCATGCAGTCGGTCAAGTTCTGCGCTGTTCACACGAAGACGCCCGTCTGCGTCCTCGATGAGCAGCTTGACGCCAACCAGCGCGCGAGCGGCCGATCGGATACGGTAGAGGGTCTTGCTACCGGTCGTCCCCTGCCCCTCGGCGATCTCCTCCGGGCTCAGCGAAGCGTCGAAGCACATACGCAGAAGGCGTGGTATATAGCGATCCGCCCCATCTGAGGTCGTGGCCTTTGCCACCTCGATCTTGGCGGCCACCGCGGGGATCGCCATGATTCTCCCGACCTCGTCTTCACCCTGGTCTCCAGGCTCATCCTTTGTCAGGGCCCTGATGTTGGCTCTACCGCTGCTCCGCTTCAGGCGAGAAGCGGGCGGCCTACCGGTCGATGTGCTCATACTAGATAAGCTGCCACGGGATTGGCCCTTTGCCGGACGGCCTCTGGCCAGGAGGTTGCGGACTTCCCCACTTTGGAAGACGTTCACTGTCAGCTCCAATCCCCACCGCTCGTAGACCAGCAGGCGCTTGCTGTAACGCTCGAATTCCGTGCGATCCATCAGCACGTGGTGTTCGCCAGCTACCTCGGCATCCTCGGCCTGGTGCGCCAGTCTGCCTGCTCGCTGACCTGCCTGCATGCGGGAACCGTACAGGAAGTCCACCTCTATCACCCGCCGTATTGAGGGGATGCTCAGCCCTTCGTCGGCAATTGACGAGACCACCACCATGTCGTGCGTCTCGATTGTCTCTCGCTGCCGCTTCGTCTTATGATGCACGAAGGGTACGCGCAGCACATCGGCGAGTTGCTGACCCACATCCAAGCGCTGCACGAACAGGAGGGTCCTACCATCCACGGGGCGGGCACACAACTCACTCGCAAGCTTCAACTTCTCGTTGAGGTCCCGAACCAGCCACACCGTCACCGTGGGCAGCTGTGCCGGCGCGACTGGCCAGTCACCGCCCAGAGGAACGCCGCAAAGAGCCGGAATGAGTTCTTCGTGCCCATCTTCTCGATAAGGCGTGGCGCTCAGTCCGAGGCGGGCAGCGCACTTCAGTGCGGCCGCCGCCTCGATAGCAAAGTCCGCGGGCAGGTGGTGCGACTCGTCGAAAGCCACCAAACTCCACTCCTGCGCGAAGTATTTGCGTGCACTGTGGTAAGTGGTGACGGTCACCTCTCCCGCTGCCTCAGGTTCGAGGAACAACTCAAGACGAGCCTTCCACTGTTCGACCAGCGTTCGGCGTGGGCATAACACGAGCTTCGGCCCTCGAAGATCAGCCATCGCCTGGAGCGCCACGTAACTCTTCCCCGTTTGCGGGTGAGCGAAGATCGAGATTGCACCCAGTTCCAGGAGTTGACGATATGCGTCGGCCTGGTAAGCGCGCAGCCGAAACGCCGGCTCCCCGGTGTCCTCTACCTTTGCAATCTTGCTGGGCCTTTTGAGGTCCTCCGGCACAGGCGCAGGAGCGAATGGCAGAAAACCCTCCTCGCGGATTATTCGTCTCAGCACCTCGAACCGCGACGCAGGGCGCAGGTAAAGCCGATTCCCCTCTCGCCTGGCGATGGTCTTGCGGCCACCCAACCTGTCGAAGACGTCAGCGGCATCCCCTTCGGTAACAGTGAGCATATCTCCCTCCAAGATGCCTCTGAACGACGGCTCCCCAAGCTCCAACTCAGCAGCCAGCCAGTCGGGCAGCGGTGAAATGAGATGCAGGAACCTGGATACCTCGAAAACATCGTAAGCGCCACTCTGCCTCAGGGGCCAACCAGCCCGCAATCCGAGGAAACGCGGCACGATCAGTTCGTATCGCCCAGCTCCAAGAGGACGCACGACATAAGGCTTTTGGAAGAATTGATCTAACGATTCCTGGTCAAATGCTGAGAGGGCGGCTGCTCGCTGTGCCTGAAGCATAGCTTCCTTCATTGCGCTCTGGGCCTGCTCGGCAGCGGTCACTAGTGTGTGCAGATCTCCCAGTGCCTGTTGAACTGTGCTGGCGGCTTGCTGCGCCACCTGACCGAAGACAGGGCTGTTACTCATGCTGTTCTCCTCTCCTTTACTCTACCCCGTACTCTCCGCGCTCTCACCCGAACCAAACTCTACTGATATCTTGGTGTTCAAAACTCCATTCGTCAATAGCCCTCAACCAGTTGTCAGCCTCATTATAAATCGATTGTTGATACTTGACAAATGGTATCAGATGTGTTATGATGTCAATGTAAAGCGACAGCAGTGAGCAGGAGGGCGGCGGTGCAATGCAAGTTATGCCAGTTGGAATACGGTGTAGTCAACGAGCAGGACCTGTGCGGTGGCTGTGCCCACGATATGGCCGAGGCTGAGCGAATATTGCGATCCTCGAAGGCCTCGTTTAATGCACGCCCCATAGACGCTGACAGCGATCTGGCTGATAGCCAGGACCAATTGGCGGACCCTGTATTGGTCTGTTCCAATCCGGATTTGCCCAGGGAAGTTCATGCATATGAATCCATATCGAAAGCTGCTGCCTAACCCTGTGCTGCTCTCCAGCCGCGAACTCGCTAATATGTTCAGCCGCGAAAGAGGAGAAGGAGATGGCTAACTACAACCCCATGATTCGCACCAGCTACTTCAAACCCAGAGACGTGCAGGCGTTCGACCTCTTCTGCAAGCGATACGAGCTTGTGAAGATTGAGGACAAACAGGATGGGGAGAAGCTCGTTGGCTTCTACGTGGACAATGGGGAAGGCATACCCACCTACATATGCAGCGCAGAGACGGGCGATTGCGAGGAGGTCGAGCCAGGGGCTTTCCTCGATGAACTGGCAGAGCAACTCGCCCCCGGCTGGGCGGTTGAGGTCCGGGAGATAGGCTTCGAGAAGATGCGCTATCTGGTAGGTGTGACCACAATCCTGCGTTGGGATGGCGAGACTCATACGCTGTGCCTCGATGAAGTAGAGGAACGGGCACGTAAGGAGTGGGGCCAGGAATTCAAGCTAACCGCCTGCGCCTACTGATGTACTCACTGAAAGGGGTACTGTACCAGATGATCCTGTCCAGCAGCTTCCGGCCAAAAGACCCTGCCAGCCTTGACGCCTTCCTGCGAAAGTTTGACCTGGAGAAGGTCGAGTCCGTCCAGGATGGGCAGGCGCTTGTCAGGTTCATGGCCTGTGACACCCGGCGGCGGTTGCCCGGACACATCTATAACCCAGACATGGCTGACTATGAGGTGGTGTCGGTGGAGGACTTCGCGCAGGAATTGGCCCCGCTTCTGGAAGTGGGTTCTGCTGTGGAAGTGCGCGACGTGGGATACGAGTATCTGGAACAGAACGTCTACGGTCGGGTAATCATCGTGCGCTGGGACGGCAAGATGAAGGAACTGGACCTGGACGATGCCGAGGAGCAGGCCAAACAGGAGTGGGGCGGCCTTGACTGTATGAGTCTTCCTTAGACTGGTGTAACCAGCGCAAGAGAGGGGGTTATCGCTATGCCAACATACATCTTTGTCACTCACGAAGGCTTCACCTATTCTCCCGATCCAAACGCTATCTCACCCGATGTCGTCAACATGCAGGTGCTTGGCACAGCCTTTGGCGACAGCCAGGAGCAGGCATTCGAGAACTTTGCCGCAGATAACCCCGATCTGCTGGGGAGTGCCTTCGATGAGGTGCAGTGTATCGAGTTGAAGTACGACAGCTATGATGAGCAGGCAAAGTGGTTCTACCTGAGTGATGTTCGTAAAGGGCCAGATCATGTGGAGGATGCCGAGGACGCAGATAATTGTGCTCATAGGATTGGACAGGCTGAAGACGCTTTTGCGTAAAGCTGACAGTCCGATCGGCCTTCCAGCAGTCGAACGGTAGGAAGATGAACGACATGCATCTATTGCTGACCGATGCACCACACGAGGCTCAGGCTCATGCGGCTATCGTGGTGACGGGAGGTACCATCACCAGCTTGTGGTCGCGCCCCTCCTATGGTGAGGCTCTGGACACCTTGCGTCGCTGGTACGCTGTCCGTCGCACCATGTATGCCATCGATGAGGTCGGGTTTGGAGGCAACGTCACTGAAGAGGAGCACAGCCCCGATCCGGCGACCGCTACTGTTGAGGAGATCGCTGGCTGGTACTCCGATGGCGACAGCGACTACTACGTGTTGATCACCGCCATAGATCAAATCGACCCTCTAGACAGGTGCCTCCGGGAAGAGATACCCGCTTTCGCGCAGGAATATCAGGGAGAGGCGCGCCTGGCCGTGCTGGGTGCTATGGCCCACCTGAACGAAATGAAGCCTGGGACGAACAATGTTCCAGGCACCGGTAGATGATTGTCCAACACAGATGCATGGAGCTTCCTAATGCATAATCACGAAAGGTATTGTGAAAAGGGATGAACAAGTTTGGTAGAATAGGGCATGAAGCCACCCTTGTTTGTGCGGACACTGACAGACGAAGAACAGCAGACACTGCTCGCTGGCCTGCGCTCCCTGAAGTCCGACGCCTTTACGCTGCGGCGATGCCAAATACTACTCGCCTCCTCAAGAGGCCAGCTCCCTTCCGAGATAGCAGCCAACCTGGGTTGCGCCACCCAGACTGTGCGCAATGCCATCAACGATTTCCACACAGAAGGGTTGGATTGCCTCAAACCTGGCTCATCACGTCCCAAGACAGTACAACCCATCTTCGACCCAGCCAAAGCCGAACAGTTACGAGCTATCTTGCACCAAAGTCCTCGCACTTTCGACAAACCTACTTCAGTATGGACGCTCAGTTTAGCTGCCGAGGTATGCTTGGAGCAGGGAGTAACCGAGCGATTGGTCAGCATCGAGCGGATACGAGTAGCTTTGAAGCGACTAGGTGTAGGCTGGAAGCGAGCCAAACACTGGATTACTTCCCCAGACCCCGAATACGAGCGCAAAAAAACTAGGACGGCAAAATGAGCTTGAGTAGGTGCATTTCTTGCTGAGAGGGTCACATTATCCTGATTGCGGAGTAAATCGAATGGCAAGAAAGCAACATCGACCGGCAGCTACGTCGGAAATGACACTCAAGCCCCTGCACCACCATTGCTCGGTGTGCGGCAACAGTTCGTGGGTAGCTTACCACAACAGGCGCACCATCTCCACATTGGAGGGTGTTCGTCGCTTGACGCTGGTAATCCGCCGGTGCCAAAACCCGCAGTGCCCCCTCTACCACCGACCTTACCGCCCAGAAGAAGAAGGTGTACTTGCCTTGCCAGGAGGTGAGTTCGGCCTGGATGTCATAGCGATGGTGGGTGCTCTACGCTATGGGCAGCATCGCTCGGTGCCTGAGATCCACAGAGAGCTACTCGCACGTGGTGTCGAGATTTCAGAGCGAAGTGTGACCAATTTGCTTGAGCGTTATGAGGAACTGGTGGCTTTACGATTAGCAGACCACTCCCACCTACAAGCACGGCTAAGTGAGCAAGGATACGTCATCCTGGCAATAGATGGGCTGCAACCGGACATGGGACATGAGGTGCTGTGGGTGCTGCGTGACTGCGTATCGGGAGAGGTATTGCTGGCCCGCAGCCTGTTGAGTGCAGCCGAAGAAGAGTTGGTCGAACTGTTGCAAGAGGTCGCTCACACCCTCCAAACCTTGCAAGTGCTGCATAAGCGGGATAAACGCGACCCCCAAAACCCTGACGCTGAGGCCAAACCGAAATCAATACAAATACGCGGTGTGATCTCTGATGGGCAGCGCTCGATCAGAAACGCAGTGCGCACAGCTCTACCTGGCGTACCACACCAGTTGTGCCAGTTCCACTATCTACGAGAAGCAGCAAAGCCTGTGTACGAAGCTGATCGCCATGCCAAGAAGGAACTAAAGATGCATGTACGTGGGGTGCGACCCATAGAGAGGCTAGTTGAAAGTCAGGGCGGACCGCAAGGCCAGCAAGCCCAAGTCGTACAGGGCTACTGCCTGGCTGTCAGAAGCGCCCTTACGGATGATGGCCGACCTCCACTTAGCGCTCCTGGGCTCAAGTTGTATGAGCGCCTCAGGGCAATTCGTGATTCCATCGAGAGAGTTGGCACAGCCGCGGAAAAAGGGGGCGCACCCTCCCTAAAGCACTAACTCGTCTGCACAGGCTGCTTGCTTATGGGCTGAGCAAGACCGAGCAGAGTTGGCCGCAGATATGTATCGGCTATGGTTGGGTATATCAAGCTCAGCACTTGCTCACAAACAAAGAAGGCTTGTGTGTGGAAGAGTTACGCCGTGCTTACCGTCAACTGCTGGCTCAGATGTTGGCTCATCGGCGAGATCAAGAAGCGACTGGGACTGGAGCATCAGGTTGGCTGAATGGCGCGGTTACCCAGTTCATGAAGGTAACCAGGAGCTACTGGAAGGGGTTGTTTCGGTGTTACGAGCATGCGAGTGTGGGTCTACCACGCACCAACAACGAGTTGGAGCAGTTCTTCGGTTCGGTACGCTACCGAGAGCGGAGAGCAAGTGGCAGAAAGGGGGCTTCTCCCGCCATCGTGGTACGAGGCAATGTGAGAGTGATAGCTGCGGTGGCTACTCCCGTAGAGGGTTTGCGGGCGGATGACATTTGTCCCATAGATACTACACAGTGGATGGTACTGCGTAGGTCCCTTGAGCGAAGGCAGGAGGGTCGCCGTGCTCAGTTACGATTCCGCAGGGATACAACGGTTTACCTTGCCAAGCTCGAAGATGACCTACTCAAGCTCATTTTGCCGTCCTAGAAAAAAAGCGGCGCGACCTGTTGATTGAGCGAGCCACCAAGCGTGCTCAAGAAGGTTGGGTGGTCGGCTACGGTGACGAAGTATGGTGGAGCAGGTTGGCGCAGCCTCGAATGCACGCTTGGTGTGATGAAGGGCAGCCCTTGCGCTTGCAGGAGTTTGGGGTTGATAAAGAAGACCCGGATCCAAAGGCGTTGTGTTGCTATGGGTTGTTGCGTGCTGACACAAATAGGGTATGGTTGCGCTTTGTTGATGGACGACCAGTCAGCCATGTGACCACAGCCTACTTGGAATGGGTGTGTGAGCGCCTGGATGCCGAAGGCAAGCGAGTGTTGGTGCTCATATGGGACAACGCCACTTGGCACATCAGTCGTGAAGTAATGAGTTGGATAAGCCAACACAACCATTTGGTGCTTGCTGGCTGGCGAGAAGGCGCAGAGGGCAAGAGTGGTGTTCAGATAATCCCCTGCTTTTTGCCAATCAAAAGTCCCTGGCTCAACCCGATTGAGCCGCGCTGGGTGCATGGCAAGCGAGCAGTGGCCGAGCCTGCCAGCAAGCTGACCGCACAGCAGTTGGCTGACCGTGTTTGTGACTATTTTGGTTCTGTCCACCATGAGCATCTCAAACAATACCTTTCGTGATTATGCACTAATGAACAACACAGCGCCTTCAGAACTGCAACACGATTCGATCAGCGATGGGCCCCTGAATTCGTTTAGGGCGATAGAAATCGAGGCGACCATCCACGCTCTCGAGCAGCGGGCCACGCAGCTTGAAGAGGCACGCTACGAGGCTCTGCGCGAGGTGAGAGGTGCCACACGGCGCGTTACCGAGTTGAGTCTGCAAGCGATGGAAGCCCGAATGCGGCTGTGCGCGCTCATCGAGTGCGAGCCATTACAGAAGGACGCGCGCATCGGCAAGCGCGACCGTCCGGCCATCTTGCAACTGGCGCACATGTATTTCGATGAGCCCGGCAAGTACCGCCTGGTGATGTGTGCTCGCTATGATGGGGCGTGCACGACATCAGAACAAGTAGGCGAGCCTGAATGGTGCTCGAAGGTGGTGTATGACACCATGCGGCCCGAAGGCAAGGGCTCACTTGCGCTTGCAGATGCTGTACGTGCAGCGTACAGGGCAGCAGAAACACGGGGCTACAGATTGGTCTGGACGACAGCCGAAATACCTGGTGACCATAAGCCGGGATCAATTACGTCCCCCGGCCAATATAGCTGTGCGACTGAAGTGCTCTGCCATGAGCAAGAAGTCTGAAGAGGACGCGCAAGCAGGTCTGCTACCTGGCGGAACCCCGCCCAAATCGGAAGGTGATCTGCAGGCACGCTTTCCTTCTCGTCGCCTAACGATGTCACATGAGTGCAGACACGCTGCCACAGAGACGAAGGCAAAGGCGTAATCAGGGCCCATCTACTGATGGTCCGTCAGGCAAGTGTACCTGCGAGACCGAGGATGAACCGGTCGGATAGGAAGGGCGTATCGCCAGCTCTACCGATCCAACCTTTACAGGTTCTACCAATTTGTCCATGCCACGCAAGTATCACAAACCCAGCATTTGCTGGTCTGATGTAGCAACAAGAGCAGAACCCCGGACAGTTCCTACATGTCGGCATGACATGACAGCAAGCCAATTGACCAGAATCAAGCGCGAGATCGGCGCGATTCCCGGCAGCGGAGCGTTTCGCCTGGGCCGGTGACAATTATGTGACCTTGTGCCCGCTACACTACGAACAACCCTGATGCACTGCGGGTTAGAGATGCGAACATCTGGTACATAGGAAAATCGGAGAGTGCAGAAAGGATGAAGCCATGGAGATGATGACAGACTCGGCTAATGGCCCAGCTACAGGAATTATAGACATGCGCGAGGTATGGAGCTCGACCCTGGCAGCTCTGAAGGAGCAGGTGCCGGAACCTAGCTTCCGGACCTGGCTGGAGGGCACACGGCTGAACGAGATCAAAGGGAGTCGAGCCGGGGTACCTACGGCAGTGATTGCCGTCCCCTCAACCTTCGCCGCCGAATGGCTGCAGCGTCGCTACAGCAGGTCAATCGCTGAGGCATTGAAGATGCGCCTGGGCCGCTCCGTCGGCGTTGCATTCACGGTGGAGGCCCCGCCGGCGCGCCGCACAAGCCGAGCAATACACGCGCTCGATGGCATCCCCTATGTCCCATATGTCACTCACGACAGCCAGGCTGAAGAGCACCTTATGCCGATGGCAGTTGGACAATCGGGACCACTCCCCCTGAGCGCCGGGCGCGCCCCGTCGAACAGGGCTGGCACATACCCAGCCCATTCTACGCCAAATCCAAACGAGCGTGCCAAGGATGATCGAATCGAGCACTCTGAAGTGCGGGCACTACACTCGGAGCAAATACTAACAGGACCAATCCGAACACCAGGAGGTGCCAGCCTGCATGCCAACTCAGTTCCCACCCCGGTGCTCAATCCGCGATATACCTTCGACCGCTTCCTGGTAGGCAGAGGCAACCAGCTTGCAGCGTCGGTCGCGCGCCGCGTAGCCGAGGAGCCGGGCGCAGCATACAACCCTCTCTTCATCTACGGCTACCGCGGCGTTGGCAAGACCCACCTCCTGCAGGCCACAGGCAACGACGCCCACGCTCGCATGAGGTCGCGTGTGGTGTGCTTATCAGCTATGCTATTCGACAATCCTACAGCCGCTTCCAGGCTTGCCACTCCGGACGCGCCCAGGAGCATAGACTTGCTGCTGGTTGATGACCTGCACCTCATAGCGGGCGCAAGCGGGCGCGCCGCTCAGAGATCGCTGGCGATGCTGGTGGAAGCGATGCTCGCAGCAGGAAAGGGTGTAGTCGTGACGGCCCCACAACCACCGGACTCTATGCTGGCATTACACGAGACTCTGCACTTCCGGCTCAGAGGAGGCATGGTGGTGGCGCTGGAGATGCCGGATGCTGAACTGCGCCTGAGGGCGGCAGGCCAGTTGGTTGAGCAGGCTGGTGCACCGGTGGGTCCGGGCGTCGTGGAGTTGCTGGCTTCCACCAGAAAGAGCATGGCGGAGCTATACGCCACCTGGGAACGTGTGATGGCCAGATGCGGTCAGAGCGATCAGACAGGGACCCAGGAACAAACAAGATCGGTAAGCCCGCAGGATGTGCAGGCGGTGCTTGCTGAAATCGATTCCGAAGCCACGTTCAGACCACATTTGAGGCCGGATGGGATTATCGACCAGGTCGCATCCTACTTCGATCTGGAGATAAACGAACTGTGTGATGCCTCGCGGGAGCGGCGAGTTATGGTCCCGAGGCAGATCGCAATGTATCTGATTCGCGAGCAGACTGATCGGCCCTACCAGTGGATAGCGCATCGCTTCGGCCGTCAGGACCACACTACGGCCATGCATTCATGTGCCAGGATAGAGGGCTTGTTGGAAACCGACCCGGAAGTCAAGCAGTCGGTGCTCGAACTGCGCCAAATGATATTCGGGGAGCATCAGCGCTCTGATGCAATTCGGTTGGCCGGCTAGGCACGCAGGCAGAGTTCGTTGTCACACTATTGGTTTTCGTGAAGGAAGTACAGAAGTATGCCAGCACATGGAATCAAGCACGAGGACGCGATTAGTTTCCCTTCCCTTCTCACTTCTGCCGCTGACTTGAGAGAGATTATTTCAACGTCGCCGTCAGTCGCGAACCTGCTGCCCCGCCTGATGCGCACCATGGCGGACGAGATAGAGAGGGCATCCTGTGCCCATTCGGCTTCTCCAGCACGTCCGATCGCCGATCCGCCTCAGCCCCTGGCTCCGGTAGACCTCCGGTCCCTTGCGCGTGAGGTCGCATCCGGCCTTTCAGTGACACTGAGCGACCACCTGGTCAGAAGCCTTGAGTCCGTGGCTTGTGGCATACGAGACATGCCTGGTATGCCTGTTATGCCCGACGGATCGGTACAGCTGGCAGCTGCCCGGCCTGAGCAGGGATCCACACCTGAGCATCCCAGCTCAAAGGGCGATAAGCCGCCAGTCAGGGGGCGCTTACGCCTTAAGCTGCTCGGCTCACCGGAGATCACCCTCGACGGGGCAAGGCTGAAAGCCCTGGAGCGATGTACTCGCGCCTCACTGATCATCTATATACTGGCGCTGCACCCCCGAGGTTTGAGTAGTGAGCGCCTTGCTGCCTATATTGCCTCAGACTCGGGGTACACAGATACGTTCGATTCGGGCGCCAACATGGGGTTGGGTGCCGTGCGTACTTTCGTCTGGCGTCTGCGCAAGTTAGCAGGATGGTCAGATATAGTCGTTTCCCCTGAAGAGCAAGGGGGTTACCAGAGCAGGTACAGATTACCAGACGACACGACATGCGACCTGTGGGAGTTCGAGGCCAAACTGGACGAGGCGGGGCGCCTGGCCGTACGAGCCAACATTGAGCCGGATGCTGCCCATCACGCGGCTGCTCTACGGCAGGACGCTATCCTGCTTTACCAGGGAGAATTCTGCAAAGGAATAGGCACTGGAGCCATATCGGATGCTGCCGAGTATTTGCGTCAAAGGTACTTGCAGGCGGTGCTGCTACAGGCCAGTTACTGGAAGGACAAAGCCACGGCATTACGGCGAGCGCGCGAGGGCAGTGGCTGTGCAGTTCGAGCATCGGTGCAGGAGGAGAGCGCCTGGCTCGAAGCCTTGAGCAACTATAGATTGGCTACTCAGGTTGAGCCATATGATGAGGCGGCGTATGCGGGAGCCATGCTGTGCCAGGCGCATCTGGGGCAGCGCAAAGGCATAAAGAAAACGCTGGCCCGTTGCTCGCGGGTACTCAACACCGAGCTAGATGTGAACCCTCGGCCGACTACGATCCGAACTGCCCGGGAATGCCTTCAAATCGCTTCGGGGGTAAGCCCTATCCCATACACTGCCTGATAAGCGGCTACTTGCCGTACACAGGATATCCGTGAGGATCCGTCATATTCATCCGCAGCCATTCTGCCCACCCACCAGCCAGCACCCGCACATCCGGATATTCCATCTTCTTCAACAGGAGTGCTGCACGGGCACTCATTTGCTCTGTCGGTCACGCGCAATACAGCACGATGAGAGCGTCAGAGCGCGAGGGAGCCACCACCGACGTAATACGTGCTTCCAGTTCGGCCTCGGGAATGGATAGCGCCCCGCGTATGTGGCCCTCCGAGTAGAGTGCCTGGGAGCGGACATCGATCAAATACAGGTTGCCCTCGCTCCCCTGCTGCCCAGGGCCACGGGTAGCCATCTGAAGAGTGCCAAACCCAGCCGCTCTGTCGTACATCAGCTTGAAATCGCTGATTTTTATCCGCGGCACGGATGCGACACTGGCATCATCCCCATTGGATATCTCGCTATACACGTGATAGCCCCAGGCGGCTAAGAGGACGAGCAAAGCACCGGCCATAATGCTTACCAATCGCTTCCGGTCTGTGGTAACTACCATCTCAGGGAAGGACCTCCTCTGTTGCTTCTGTTACCGATGGAGCGGCAGGAGAAGGAATAGCTGGCGAAGCGGGCACAACCAACGAGGACGTGGGCGACCACGAGGCCCGCAGCTCATTAGCTATGCTGCTATCTACGTGTGCGGTAAAGATGACTTTCCTCGCACCGGGAGCTCCTGTCACGAGCAGAGCATCACCCTCTTCTATACGCCTCAGCACCCCCAATAGACGATCTGCGTTTAGCGTCCGGCTCATGAGGTCGGGGTGGGAAACGTCGCGACGAGTGGGAGGAACCCGCGTATCCACCCCTGCTGCCTTCTCGACCACCTTGTGCATCCCATCGCGCAGTATGCTCAACTCCTGGTCCACCAGATGGAGGGTGACATCGGGCGCGTCCATGTCCGCCACCGGAGCGGGCCCGATGATCAGGTTGCCAAACGTCTCGCAGGCCCTGGCACGGTACGCACGCAGGTGGCGTAGCGCGCTGACCGTGGCTGCGACAGCAATACCTGACCCCTCATGTCCCAGCTCCTGCAAATTCGATGGATCCGAAAGGGGGCTGCCGGAGCCAAACCACGCCCCCGCTCCATGCAGCACGAGCAGCACCGGGTCGGGCTCGCCGTAGCCGGTATAGCCATTTGGAGTTGCCTCCATGGCCGATATGCCCTGAGCCTTTCTTTGTTGCGAAACGGCCCACAATGACCAGAGCAGATAAAGACCATAGCGCTTCCGCGCCAGGTCATCTTCGCTGTAGGGGGGCATTGCCGTCCGGTATGCTCCGCTCAGGTTTACTCTCAGCATCCTGGCAGCGCCTACAGCACCTCCGTGCAGCAGGTCACCCAGCGAGACATGTGGGCGACTCAGCATGCGCACCAGGGGGGAGTGGCCCACTACGCGCTTGAGCTGGCCGCGCAAGGCCGCACCATATAAGTAGAGATCATGCGGGTCTAGGCGCTCGACCTCCGCAGCCCGCTCCAGAGCTTCTTTGGCCGCCTGGAGCGCGCGCTCGCCCGCAGTGCCGGCCCTCTGCATGATACCGACCCACTCCGGATCGCTCCATGCTGCACGCTCGCGCCGCAGCAGGTTGAGCAGCGTTTCAGATTGCTCGAGTACCAGCATGAGCGCAGGCAGATCGGGACACGAAGGTAAAGATGACAACGAGGGTGAGAAAGAGGGTGACGAGGGTGCCATCCGAGATGCAGAGCCTCGAGAGCCGGTCATCGCTGCAAGTTCTCCATCGTGAGGAGATGACGAGATACCACGGGAAGCCAGAATCAACCTTGCACGATGATGTCGCAGCAAGAGTACGGTGAGCCAGGCTTCCATTATCGCAATGCCCGGCCCGTTATCTTCTCCGTTATCTTCTATACGGACCGCATCGATGCCCACGATCCCTGCGTCCATGCCGGTCACATTCACTGCCTGCAGGAAACGCATCTGAGCCGCTAGCCCGATCTGTAGAGCAAGCGATGCCGCTTCCGCTTCTCCTTGCAGTGGAGGGAGCCAGGGCGAAGCCGCTACGTACAGCATGTTTGGATGCACACTTCCGGCCGGGTTGTCCATGTCTATTTGGGCCACCCATTTTGCCGCCAGGGCAGGGTCGCTGACGCGAAGCATGTTTGGAGAGAGGGGATCGGCGCCGGCTGCGCTGGCGGCCCTACCAGCACCGGCATAACCGGCAGGAACGATGGAAGTCACCCCTGCTCTGTGACCTTTCAGATCGCCCGACATGATCTGAGATCCCTTACGAGCCGACGAGGGTGGCTCATCCGGAGGAGGGCCACCGTCCACCGCAACAACGGTTACTCCCATATCGAGTGCCTGTGAAACCAACGCTCCCGCGACATCCCTGCGCCATGCATCGCTGCCACCGGCCACCAGTAGATGCTCGCCGAGCATAGGGTGCAATCGCAAGCGACTATGACCCCTTGGGCAGTAATCATTGCCGATACGTAAGTCATCTGCGGCGGAGCGGGCAGGGAAGCCGCTAGCGGAACTGGCAGCATAGCCAGCAGCCGAAACAGTCGAGGCTGGCGGAGTGCTCTGTGCCTTACGAAGTGCGGGCACCCCTACAGCTCGCCCATCGCAGGTGGCGCTACCGAGTACCAGGATCTGAGAAGGAAGAGGCGGTAGCACATAAGAAGGTGGTAAGGGCACCTCGCCGGCCTCTATGGAGTCGAGCGATGTGTAGGATCCGGTTGTGGCCGGGAAGAATAAGTCGCCGGTGCCAACCACGGTGCCGGCGACATCGGTCGTAGCGATAGGCACACTTCCATTGGCTTCCGTAACCAGTAACGGCACAGCCGGTGGCGGCATTCGCCTCTGCCTTGCGCGACCGGCGTTTATGTCTCCGGGCCACCAGTCCCACAGCGGATAATTCGCTGCCAGCGCGTTTACAAGGCGCCCTGGTAGGCCTGCATACACCGGTTCGCGGTATATGATGCCATTTCTCTCGCGAAGTCCTGGGTTAAGCTGTGTGCCGCTATCGATACCTTCCGGTTGAGGATTCTGCGAAGGCTGCGACGACAGAGAGGGCAGAGGCCACCGCCATGTCAATCCCCATAACAACGGCTTCAGGAATGGCAGTGGTGATTTCTGTGATAGCTCCTGGGGTGATTGCCGTGCTCTACGACCCGGCCTTAGAGATGTGAGCGATGGCCGCCGTATGGAGAGCTGCCTCATATCACACTGGGCCACTAAGACAGCCGACCAGCCATGTGCCCAAAGCTTCAACCGTACCTCAACTTCTCTTATACCGGTCGAATTGTCTGAGCCTCCAAGCCCTGCCGCCAACGCCGCTGCCAGTTCGCCCAGGTGGATGCCACAGGCGAGCGGATCAGCCAGACTCCCCCTACCTGCCGACGCTGCATCCCACCTCCAGGCACGTACAGCCCAGCCGGGGATCGTAGGCTTGAGTGGGCCCGGCACGGCACACTTCATTGCCCACACGCCGGGCAATAGACCTGAAAGCATGCCCTCCAGGGCTTTCCGGGCCGAGACAGGCGCCACGAGAAACAAGGAAATCTTAGCGGAGACCATGTCTGAATTCTCAGACTCAGACTGCGTTGCAACCTGCCCACCTTTAGCAGGAGCTTGAGCTGCCACGGCTGCGGGTGCGCCCATAACTCCCATGTCAGCACCTGAGGGGGGTTTCCCGGGTTCGAAGCGCCATATCAGGTCCACATGGCCTGCGTTGCGAGCGACGGCATTGAGCATACGGGTTACGGCGCCGCTGTCCGGCTGCTGATCGGCGTGATAGAGCACTCTGTATGCTACCATCTCCCCTCTTGCGGTGGTCCATAACCGGACACCTACCCAGGTGAGCAGTCCGATGCTTCCAAGGATAGCCGCCATACCTGGAATTGATGCTTGTAGAGGCACGACCCCGGCTCCCGCCAGAATAACCAGCATAACTCCAAACGCCAGACAACATAAGGCACATAGCGCGACTCGCACACAGGTTGATCGTTCCAACGACGCTTCACACCCCTCTCTTCAAAGCCGGGACACCCTTCCGGCAGAGCTTCAATCCTGACCGCATGGCACCCTAAGAAGGATCAGCATACTTCTCGTTCCACCAGGCCGCGTTCTCAACGTCTGAGTCGGCGACGACCTCCGGTGCCTCAGGCGCGGCCACGCCCCACCGCGAGGAGGCCCCCGGCGACGCGACTTCATCCGGGGCAGTTATGTCGTCCGTGCCGTGAATGGCGTGTCCAGCAGGTACGCGCCCGTTGCCATCGGGGAAGTGGCTCTCACCACCTGTCTTACCGGAATAGCCCTGCTGGCGCAGACGGGCTTGAAGTTCGTCGCGTTTCGCGCACAGAAAATCGTGCCAGCGCCCGTTACGCGTCTGCGCAGCTATCTGCATTTGTACGAGAGCCACATCCCGCTCTGAGGATCGTTTGTTGTGACTTCGGCGTATCGGCATTACTCTGCCTCCTTTCTTGCTCTCCTGGCTGCCCCCTGCTACCGACTGCGTGCCCTTTTCCCCGTGAGCACAGGGCGGATCCCGACTAACTTCCGGAGAAGAGAGCCATCTCTGCCCGGCTGGAATGCATGTGCATGTGGAAAATGTCATCTCCCAGCAGCGTGACGCACTCGCCGCGCTGGCTGGTGCCCATCAAGAAAGCATGGTACTCGGTCAGTTTGGGGTAGAGATCACGCGCAATCTTGGTGGCTGTGGCCGTCTGGCGATAAAGAGTGATGAGCGGAGTGTTCTCAATGATGGCGCGACCGGTGAACGTTTCTGAGAAGGTGAAGAGGTTCTGCTCCGCCATCCAGATCGCAGCTCGATAGGTGCGCGCGGTCTTCACCAGGAGCATCGCCTGCTCGGCAAGCATTGGCTCCTGCGCCATGTACCGAAACTCGTCTATGAAGACTATCATCGGCTGCTCGCGGTGGCGATTGCGGATGCGTCGCTGCACCGCCGCCAGCACCTGCGAGTAGAGGAGAGGACGGAAGGTGTCGTTCACCTGCGAGAAATCGTAAGCCACTCCAGGCGATGTCAGGAGGAGGTTGAGGCTCGTGCCCTCTCTGGGGTTGAACACCTCCCCGTACACGCCATCTACGTACAGCCCGGCGATCTCGTCCGCCAGGGCACGTCCGTAGTCACCCTTGAGCCTGAGCCGAGAGCACAACTGCTCCAGGCGCGGCGTCTCATCGGGCCTGATCGTCTGGGGGTCAATACCCGTATAGAGGTCGCGCAGAGCGGAGCCGAGGGCCGCAAGTTCTGCATTCGTGAATACCCGCCGTCCGGCAACCATTCCGCTGCCTTGCCCCTGGCCCGGCTGCCCTGTGAGCGCCTGCCAGCCGCCTCCCTGCGAGGCAGAAGCTGCAGCGCCTCCGGCTCCCGCAGCCGAAGAAAGCAACACGGCCAGAGCACGCTGCACATGTGTTACCTGGTCCGTGAGGGTAGTCTCCACCACGTCCAGCACGTTGAGAGAGGTGTGTGCAAAGTCCACGCGGTTGTGCGACCCGCCTTCGCCCATCGCCTGCATTAGCCGCCTCGAATGACCCATCGGCTCCAGCACTACAACCTGCGTGCCCCGAAGGGCCTCCCTGTAAAGGAGGAGGTTTGCACCGTAGGTCTTGCCTGAGCCGGTTTCGCCCACGATCACGTGATGGTAGGCTGAGGCTCCTGAAGCGCCGGAGTTGCCAAATATCCCGGATGCGCCGCCTTCCCCGTGGATACCTCCCCTGCGTGGCCCATCTATTCCACTGCCGCCCACTCCTGCGCCTGCCACACCGCCCACACTACCGGCGCCACTCTGCCGGGTCCACCCATCGTAGAACACAGGGTAGCCTCCATCGGCGTCTATGCCCCACAGGATGCCGCGCGTGTCGTTGCGGCGGCGCAGGCCGAAGGGCACCAGCACCGACGCTCCTTCCGATACGGCTGTGCGCTGGGTCAGCTTCAGGTTGATGCGGCCCGTGGGCACGGGTGTGAAGAGCTTGAGAGCCTCAAGCTGGTTGCCACTCTCAACGCGGAACCGCAGCTTGCTCGCCAGCACCCGCTCGGCAAGCAGCACGTTCTCGTGTAAGATGCTACGCGTCCTGCCTTTGATCAGAATGGCCACCACCACGCGGTGCAAACGCTGCCCGGCGTCTACCGCTTTCATAGCATAGTCGCAGTCCACCCAGGCCGCCTCTGATCTGGTATCGCGGCCCATACGCCCGGTCGTGTTGAGTTGAGCCTCAAGGGCGTTATACGCGTTCATGAGGGTTATGTGCGCGCGGTCGGGAGGGTAAGTATAGATGTCCACGGCCAGGCCGACCGGGAACTGCAGTTGCAGCAGATCGTGTATCGTGTACAGGTCCCAGGCCCCTCTGAGGTCCCAGCTCGTCAGCACGCACATGAACGGCTCGCCAGGGGTGAGCGGTGCCAGGTGGTCGCGCTCCTCAATGTACTGTCCCCTGAAGAACGGCTCCGTAGTGTCCACAGCAACTACCCGCGTCATGAACGCGCCGCTGGCAAGACCCTGTACGGTGTTGTCAGGTATCTCAGGCGGCAGCCAGGCCTGGAGGTAATATTTGATGCCATGCAGGTCGGTGGACGCGCGCAGTTCCTCCATGAACCGCCGGTACTGCTTCAGACCCTCTCTACGCCACTCCTCGGCTGTGGAAAGCACCATCTCGTGCGCCGAGTCGACGGCCCCTTGCAGCGAATATGGCTCGGAGAGGGCAAGGATGCGCATGGGCAGGTCGATGGCAGAGAAGAACTCCGCGAAGCGGAACTGCACCGCAGCCAGCTCGTCTCCCTGGAACATGCCCAGGTGGAAAGGTTTTACCTCGAATATGGAGACGCCTTCTGTGATGTCGTACCTGGAGGCGCTACGGTCTTGCCTCTTCTCCTTGCCGCGCTGCCCGCTACCCATGCGGATCGCCGCCGTAGAAGAAGGAGAAACGGCATCATCAGTGCCGTCAGATGCCGGTCGTGGGGAGTCCTTGCTCCTCCCGGGAACTATGTTTCGGATGCCCTTAGCCATGTGTCAGCTCACAGGTTCCAATCACCGTAATCTGAGTCGAGCCGGTCGTCCCCTACAGGAGGCTGATGCAAGTGGCCGTTGCTCGACGCCGATCTCGGCTTGATAGAAGCATCAGTACCAACACCATGTGCCTGAGAGGGTTGAGCGCCAGGAACGGACGCCCACGCCCTCTCTTCCGCAGGTGGTACGAACAGGCCGTCGAAAAGGTCGGCGGACGAGCCGGAGCCGGACCCTCTATGTACCAGCACCGGCACTGGCTTGCCGTCTCGGGTCGCCACCAGCATGAAAGGCTCATGCTTGACCGCGCGTGCCCTGTAGTAGAAAGCGGCGTCTATCGTGAAGTCACCCAACCCTATTTTCAGGTAGCGCCGCAGGATGAAGGTGGCGTAGGAGAGTGCCCATCTGTAGATCGGGTGGCCTTTGACCTTCCAGGTTGTCATCACGCCCAGCAGAACGCCGAAGAGAATACCGAGCAGCTTGAGAGGGGGCGCCACCATCTCTATCAGCGAATTGCCGATGAAGGCCCCTAAGAAGCCTCCGCCCAGATTGGCATAGGTGAATATCCAGAAACCCTTCTGGTCGGCCTGTCCCAGGAACTCCTCCAGTTGACGAACCCCCATGTCTCACTACTCCTGTTGGCTTATGTTTGATGGTAGATGCCGCATCGGGCTTCTCGCCGCCAGAATCCGTGGCGCATTCGGCCCTCGCGTGTGCTACGCGCAGCCGCTGCCAGTACCCGTGGCGCCCAGAGTGGTGAGGATGAAGGTGGCTATCAGGGGCAGTATGGCTATGACGATGAGGCCGACGATTACACTCCGGATGGCTCCCTGGAACTGGTTGGAAAACTCGGGGGCGAGACCTCTCAGTATGAGGGCAAACCCTATGGCAATTGCTGCCGCGATTACGAGTATGCTGGTCCAGCCCTTTATCGCGTCGAGCATATTGCAGATCGCCTGCTCAGGTCCTACTTGTAGGAGGACACCCGCCAGCCAGGTACTTCCGAGGTGCAACGCCCTGCCGGGCAACCACCCTCCTGAAGCATCTCCCAACTGGAAAACTAGCGCCGGTATGAAAAATAGGTGCATGACTACCCTCCTTTGCGGACCCGTTTTGAATTAGATTGAGGCCGCCCAAAGGGATGGCAAGGGCTCAACCGGCCCCTTTTCCTTCCCAGGTCGATCTCGCTTCGTAGATCCGCCACAGCCAGAGTATAACGATGCAGGCGTCACGCACGCGTCACACTTCAGAGATCGCGCGTTCGTTATCCCATCACTTCCGTAGCACATTGCAAGACATTGACCTGAGCAGCACCAGATAGTTGTAAAGGTCTATATGAAGCGGTCAAACATGTCCTGGTGACCATGGCACAGGGCTCCTGACGGTTTGCGGGCATATAATCTCCAGCCATCAGGTCCAAGACTGCCCACGAATTGATAGTGGGCGTTTATGTAATGGAACACCTCGCTCATCTGGGGAGGCATGTCATAGACGAGCATCGGTGCCCACTGTTCGCGAGCGGTCACATCTATGGGCGGGGTGATTCTGTCGCTGGACGAAGCATCGATGATCAGCGCAGGCTGGCTACTCTCGATATCGCGCAGGAACTCCATCACCAGTGATTCATCTCCGTAACCACTCGTATAAAGCGGGTACTGGTATGCGAAACGACTGGGCGAGCGCCTCCCGGCAGCGAAGTTAAGGCCAGGCTCGTCACCCCAGAGCAGCACCTTGTCGCCTGCCGATGTGTGGTCGGCTATATAACGGGCCGCCTGAGCGCGCGTCACTGCGGTCGAAGTGAGCATCCCGATGCGATTTGACACTATGAGCGAAGGTACACCCACCAGAACAGGTAGGAAAAGACACAGACAGCCTGCTCGTATCCAGGGCGCTCGCGCATTGACGGCTTCCATCAGAGTACGAGCAAACACCGCACACAAGATCCCAAACGCAGGCAGCCAGGCCGTGTAGTAATAGCCATAGCTGCGACCCGGGATCGCCACCAGCAGAAGCTCAATCGGCAGGTCAATCAACACCAGCAAAGCGAGTAGCTTGTAGGCAGCATTGCTACTACTGCTACTACTGCTACTGCTGCTACTGCTGCTACTGCTGCTACTGCTGCCGTTGCAACCGTCAGCAGGAGAGCCCCGACCAATTACCTTCTCGTGGCGATAAGAATTGAGGGCTTGTCGGCAGATACCGATCCATGAAATCAGGGCGAGGGCAGGTGTGCCGGAGAGAGCAGGCAGGCCACCCAGTCCGGAGAGGATTGAGAGGAGCCGATCTCCAGCAGGGGCCGCAGAGTAGACGATTCCGTAGCGGAAGACAGCATCGAATGCCTGCTCCAACGCACCGTTCGCATAGAAGTAGGCTGTGACAGGGATAAGCACCAGCAGGATGCCGGCGCATATGGACCCAAGATCGCCCAGTATATCATTGCGACGAGCACGCGATCCTGATGACATACGCGTGAAGATGAGAACTGCAACAATCGTTAGTTGCGTGCCGACGAGAGTTGGCTTCAACAGGAAACAGGTCGCTGCCGACACACCGATGAAAACTCTTTTGATTGTTCCCGGCCATGCGCTACGCTGTGGCTTAGCCGACTGCTCAACCTGGCAGAACAGATAGAGCGATCCAAATTGCAGGGGCAGGGCATACTCTTCAGGATAGTTATCCCAGATCAGGAGCAGTCCAAGCGTGCCCAGCCAGGCTACCGAACCGAACAGGGCAGGCGCCACGCCAAGAGCCTTTCTCATCAGCGCGAACCCCAGTAATAGGGCCGAGCAGACAAACAGCGTCTGGATAGCCCATACGCCCCAGAGGGTGCGCCCCCCGAGGGCAAGGCCCAGAGCATCCAGGTAATAGATAGCGGGTGGCTTGTGGTCCCATACGTCGCGATAGGGTAACTTCCCATCGAGCACGAGAGAAGCCACGTAAAGGAAGACGCCAGAGTCTCTACCGGGTACGCTCCTGAACGAAGGCGCTACCGACAGCATAATGGTTATGCCCATAGCCACCAACACCCCGCCGGGCAACCAGCGGGCAAAAGGGTGGAGAGTGGCGGTGCCTCTGCGGAGAGGACTCACGTGAGACCCTTAGTAAGTAGTTAGGGCTGAGGTACGGGATGCGTAGGTGGTGCCCCTGGCAACTGGTTGATGTCGAGTGATGGGGTTGCCACACCAACTTCTGGGCCAGCGCCATAACCGGAGAGAGTATAGTCTTCGGTGCCGCGAATGAGCCAGCGTTTCGCGCCTTGCTCATCTCCGAGCAGAACCAGGGTAAGGCCGGGCCTGTTCTGAATGAAGACCTCAATCTGCTGGCGATCGATCTGCACAGGTTTCTCCAGCCGAAAGTGTCGTACTGCTCCTCCGGACATCCGTACTAGAGCCTCCTTTTCGCCATCCTGTGCCTGGCCGAGTCCCTGGAACAACTGCATGTTAGCGCCGAGCGCGGGTATTCCAAAGCTCCAGTTGATCACAGTGCCTCCGATCCAGGAGGCAGTGCCTTCGGTTTTCTGGTAACTCCATCGCCCGGCCTGCATAGCCGATGGGTAGACTCGGAAAGGCACCCCATCCAACTCCAGGGTCTCCGGATACACGGGAGGGAGCTTCTGCTTGTAGTCTGAGCCCACAACGATGCCCGACGCGGCCCAGACGGCAGTAGCCTGCGCCATAGCAGTCTGCGTCGCCTCGGCTGCCAGTGTTTCAGTCAGGGCAGCTGCGGCCATGGCGGTGGCCGTCGCGGATGTTCCCGATGCAGCAGAAACCCCGCTAGTACCTCGATTGCTGCCCATCATTGAAAAGAAGGCAAACAGCACGGCAACGGCTATGAGCGCGCCGCCAGCCGCGAAACCGTAGTTCCGTGCGGGGGCGGGACGTACCGCAAGCATCGCCTCGTCGGAGGTCCAGTCCACGTCCACCCTGGGCGATATGATGTGCATAGAGCCGTCCTCGGGGAAGGAGCCCTGTTCAGCTCTACGTATCAGCTCGTTGAGTAGTGCAAGTTCTTCCTCGTCGGTGCGCACTCCTTTGCTCGACAGTATGCCGTGGTACACCTCGTCGAACTCTCGGTCCAGGTCATCGCCGATAGCCTGCCCTGCGGGTCTGTATTGTCGCGTGAACATTTCCTTACTCCTCTGCTCCTCTGTACTCCTCAGATCGTCCAGCCAGGGGCGAATCGTGTTGTTGAGCTCAGTTGCCGGGCGGCCTACTCGCTTTTATTTGTCGGGCATGCAGTTACAATCACGAGCGCGAGAGCCACGCCCCTTTAGGGGCTGTGGCTGAAGTGCCGTAGGTGCGAAAAGTGAAAGCCCACCAATAGTGTTGATAGGCCCACTAAATCGACACATCCGTGCTATAATAGCGGCATTGAATACCACTACGATGAGCTCCGGGTACACCTGATTGTGTACCACCTGATATGGACGTCCAAACGCCGAAAGAAGGTGCTTCGCAATAGTGCTGCAGCGGATTGTAGGCGCATCATCCAGGAGGTTTGCGATGCCAGTGATTGGCGGATACTGGAGCTTGCGGTCATGCCTGATTACATCCACCTGTTTGTCAGAGTACGCCCAACAAAAAGCGCGGCGGATGTGGTCAATGCCGTCAAGGGGCGCACGTCGCACGACCTCAGAGAGAAGCACCCTCACCTGCTGAGGCTGCCTAGCTTGTGGACCAGAAGCTACGTCGCATCTACGGCAAGCAATATCTCCGCTGACACCATTGACACCATCCAAGGGTACATTGACGCACAAAAAGGTAGGTAGATGCAAGAACGCCGAACGTACAAGTACAGACTTCTGCCAACCCGTCACCAGGCGACTGTGCTTCAACACCACCTGGACCTTTGCCGCGAGTTGTACAACGCCGCGCTCCAGCACAGGCGGGATGCCTATCGCATGGCGGGCAAGAGCATCAGCTTTGTCGAGCAATCCGCTGCCCTGCCGGAGTGTAAGGATGTCCGACCGGACGTAGCTTCCGTATACAGCCAGGTGCTTCAGGATGTGCTCCATCGCGTTGACAAGACCTTCAAGGCGTTCTTTGCGCGTGGGGGCTGTGGGGGCTACCCACGCTTCAAGAGCAGAGACAGGTACAGTAGCCTCTGCTATCCTCAGTTGGGGTGGTCCTTGCACAACGACCGCCTGACACTTTCCAAGATTGGCACTATCAGATTGAAGCTGCATCGTCCTATTTGTGGGAAGGTCAAGACAGTCACAATCAGGCGAGACGGCGGTCTCTGGTATGTTTGCTTCTCTGTGGAGTACGAGTTCAAGGCCCCCACACACCAGGGCAAGCCTGTAGGTGTAGATGTGGGATTGGAGCACTTTGCTAACCTGTCCAACGGAGGGCAGATAGCCAATCCGCGCTATTTTCGCAAAGGACAGAAGCACCTGGCGAAGGTACAACACCAATTGGCGAGGCTTACCATGGGCAGTCCGCTCAGAAGAAAATACCGCAAGAGGGTCGTGTCTGCCCATCGCAAGGTCAGGCGACAACGTGCGGATTTTCTCCACAAGCTGTCTCGCAAACTGGTTCAGACGTATTCCCATGTTGTTGTAGAGAAGTTGAACGTCAAAGGGTTGGCGGGCGGAATGCTCGCCAAGTCTGTGAATGATGCAGGCTGGTCTGCTTTCATCAGTATGCTGAGGTACAAGGCGGAAGGTGCTGGTTCTCAGTTGGTGGAAGTGGACGCCCGTCTGACTTCGCAGACGTGCCCACAATGCGGTAGCATCCGAAAGAAGGGACTTTCGGAACGTTGGCATTCCTGTGTAGATTGTGGCTTTGAGTGTCATCGTGATATTGCCGCCGCTTTAGTCATTTTGAGACGAGGGCTATCGTCTCTGGGTATCCAGCCCCTGGATGCCGCCACCCTTCAGGGCGTGCGGAGTAGTCACTCACTTTGACAGGCCAATCAGGGGATGACAGCGGGCAGTGCGGGAGGAAGTACTCGCACCTCCAGATAGAGTCCTCCATCTTCCGAAGCGGACCACACGTCGGTTCGTTGCCTCGAAGCAGATGCCATCTCGAAAGGGTCTACCAGGTCCGACCAGTTGAGATCCGGGAGTGACACCCGTACGCGCCCCGCCCAGACCCACTCCAGACGAGCGTGCCCATTAGCGTTGGTACTCACGGTCTTCTGCACCGAGTTGGTGCGCACGTTCAGTAGCGCCACTCGCAGATCGTGCAAGCCCTCGCCTGGGTCGGGCGCGCCGTTCTGGTTTTGATCCAGGTAAGCGACCACATCGACGCTGGCAGGTAGACCCGGCGACCCCGGCTTGGGAGATGGTGATGGCGAAGGAGTTGGAGTGAAGGTGAGCGTTGGAGTAGCAGGTAGGGGTGTAGGAGGTGGCACGCGGGTATTAGTCGGAACAGGTGCCGGTGGAGTTGGACGAGGAGTGGGTTGCTGTTTTGGGACTGGTACCTGGACAGGCTGCATCGGCCCGGAGCCCTGTCCATAGGGCCCAGCTGAATTTGAAGGTTGTACCGGCTGAACAGGTACAGATGCCGAAGGCGGCCCGAGATCTAGCACTGCGAAGGTGTAGGTGGCTCCTCGGGGGTTCTTGAGGGCGTAACGATAGTTGAATACCTCAGCTGCCATCTGACCGTCTGTGTCGACGCAGGCGTGGGCAGCGGCGAAGTATCCACCCTCTGCGGGCCCCATGCTCGGGTTGTATTCGGCCAGCAGTTTACGCCCCTCCTTCACAGGCGGGTACCACCAGATGCGGATGGCGTGCTGCACCTTCCATTTCCCCGTGAGCTGTTCGGCATTGCCATTGATGTCGCCGGTGAAGGCTCGGTAGCAGCGTCCCCTGGAGACATTCCATACATACCAATCCCGATCCTCACCAGGGGTGGGGTTCGGCGCGGGCTGAGTGCGAGGCAGCAGGTTCAGGCTGCGGTAAAGGGTGCCCGTCACAACCGGTGCGGGGCCAAGCAGGTCATCCGTGCCGTCGTTAGGCTCCATCTGGTCAGGCCAGGAACCATCACCCGCTCCCGCATAGATTACCGGCATACCTCCAAACTCTGTCGACGGCGTCAGTATCGGACGCGCGATGGGTGAAGGGGTAGGAGAGGCATCGCCGGCGTACGTTGTCCCGGGAGCCGCCAGAAACAGGGCGCTCAAGAACATACCCACAATTAGCAACGCTGGTATGCTCGCGGCACAGTGGCTCGTTGGCCGCCCCTTCGTATCTGCATCGGAATTGCGCATGGCGCTCACATCGCTAGAGATGATTGATTGCGTTGCTTCTGTATGCTTGATCACGGCAGGCGACAAATCTCTAGTTGATCTCATCAGCTTCTCCTGGCTCTTCGCCGTACTCTACCCCCTCAGCAAGCCATGTGGACTTTGGATGGGCCTTCAAATCCTGCCCGGCAGTAGTTGCGCCATCTACCCTGTTCTGACTTACAGAGCTGTTCGGCTTACTCGTTGGCCCTCTTGTTGGTCTCGGCGGACGGGGCTTTGGTTTACTCTGCTGGCCAAGCTTGACCTGTGGTGCGAGGTCAACCGCATTACCAGATCTCCCTGGTAGCTCATGTCCAGACACGTACGCACGAGCGTCTGCTGGCGTATCTTCTAAGGGGGCCTCTAGGGTAGCAGGCGTAGCTGTAAACATGGCTGGAGATACAGCAGGCTCAGGAGCAGGTACAGCACCGACGGTGAATGGATGGGCCGAGTAGGTCTCAATAGGCACGGAGTAAAGCTCGTCGCTTATGGTCATGCCTTCGGCGAGCAACGTGCCCAGCGTCTCCTCAGCGCTCTCCCGTGACTTGTGGCCAGGCGTACCGGGAGGAGAGAGCCGAGATGCCTGTCGTAGCGTGTTAGTTCGCACCCTGTCCAGAGGCTGAAGCATGTCAGGTGGCACCCCCGCTGCACGCCACTGATTGTGTCGCTTTGTTTCATCCTTCTCCGGGATGCCTGCTATAACCCCTGCCATGTCGTGGGCGCTCGTCGCCACGTCCAGAGTGGTGGACACATCTGTCGCTGACAGACCTACATAGCGTGCGATCTCGACGAAGCGCTTGATGGGCGCAGTGCTGGTACGGAGTGATGGCGTACCCAGCTCTTCTGATACGGCCTGCACAGGGTCAGAAGCATCCAACAGGCTGGCCTCCACTATTGCTCCTTTGACCTGCGGCCAGGGCAGAGCGCGCTTCAGCCCCAACCCCGCAGATAGCATGAGCGCCATATCACCGGCGGGTATACCTTGATCGGCTTGCCCAGTGGTATCCAGGGAGCCAGGCGGCTGAATCTGTAGAGGGCCTCCCCGTGAGGAGACCAGGGACAGGACGGATGCTGCGCCTGGCGAACTCAGGTCCAGATAGCCGTTAGGCCCCACGAAGCTGTCGAGCACAGCCTGGGGGTCCTCAATACCCCCCATCCCACCTGCGCTCTCAGCTACCTCTCCGGTCGCCTCAAGAACCCGCAACATGCCATCGGGCGAAATTACGCCCTCCTGAAGCATGGTTGCGAAGCGCTGCCGATCATCGACAGACAGGTGGCTCAACTTACCCTGCAGAGCATTCGCATTCAAAGGCACTCCGCGAGCTACCCGGTCTGCCAGTTCCCGCACATCGGACAACACCTGGTGTCGCGCCTGGCCCTCGGCACCGGACCACATCGTCAGACCAGATGCTCGCCCGACTTTGTTTGCCGATAATCCAGTAGGAGCTTCGCCGTCGGCAGGTTCCCAGGCCACCAGAAAGCCTGGGCGTTTCCTGGACTTCTGCACATGTTTGCCTTTCTGTAAGAGGCCAAGAATGTCTACGGTCGCCGGTATCAGATCGTAATGGCCGAGTCTGTGGTCATCCTCCAAGCGAGCGCCACTGTAGATCAACAGATAGCCATCTATCAGTGCGATCGCTCTGTTCTCGACCAGCACCGCATCATCAGCCGCAGCACGTACACTCAGGTCATTCGCCTTGAGCTTGAGCATGGTGGTTACGTAGGGCTCACTTTCTGAGTCTGTCCCCTCTCCAGTTGGCGAACTCCTCGTGTTGCTAATACCTCTGACAGAGACTGGCTGTATGCCGTTGTTGGCAACATTGCTTGATGGTGCAGATTGCCCGACACTACTTCCGCGAGCTTGTGGCTCCTGCCGGCTACTGGTTGATGCACTGGTGGCCGCGCTTGGGTTGGCGGCAGCACCGTTGTTGGTGGCGCTATTCGGGCCAGTAGCCTTTGAAGAAGTAGGCCCCCCGGAACGGACGGTCTCGTCGCTACTGCCATCAGCGTTGCCAGCGGATGTATTTGCGATGGCTGTGGAGGCACTTCCAGCTTGGTTGGGATTATTGCCGTCGCCCGCACGCAGGGATTTCCAGGGCCTTGAGTAACCTCGCCACGCCAGGCGCCCCATACCTGCTGTGCGCATATCACTGCGATACTTCTGCCTGCTCTCCTCCAGGGAGGTCCACTCACGGACCTTTCTCACCGCCCACTCTCTCCTCTGGGGGGAGACATTCTTCTGCTCCATCAGGATGGCAGCAGCTTCGTCAGCATCCCGGTCCAAGCGCAGAGCGCGAGCAGTTTCCAGCTGGTAAGCATGTTCGTGCGCCATCTGGTGGTAGCTTTCAACTGCGCTGTAGCCGCGCTGTAACCCCGCCAGTGGAGAGCGACCCACCACCGCCCCTGCTCTCACCCTGGCGGCTTGGAGGGCAGCACTGCCCACTGCGCTCAAGCCACCGCCTCTGAGCCCGCCCTGGCGATGGAGCAGGGTCGCAGCTCCCACCAGGGCACCACCTCCCGTGGCTACGGCCGCGCCCGCCAGCGCCGCCATACCAGCAACTCGGCCTGCGGCAGCAAAGGGGTCTGTCTGCCTGACGCCCACGCCTGTGGCGGAACCCACAGCCGAACCGATGACGTTGAGCGCCCCGGTTACTGTGCTTGCAGCCATGCCCACGAACTGGAACGAGAGGAGCATGGTGAGGGCAGATATGGCTATGAAGACCAGGGCGGTTCCTCTATCGGCGAAGATGATGAGCATCTGCACCAGGAACGCCAGCATGGTGGCCACCACGAAAGTTCGCACCACCAGGAAGAGATAGGCGCGCAGCACGGAGGCAGCTATGATTTCAGTCAGTGAGAAGAAAGCGAAGGGTATAGCGACGGGCAGCGAGATGAAGAGCACCATAGCGGCGATCGCAAAGAGCAAGAATATGACGGCTTCGATGATCGAGAAGAAGGAGGGGAGTGTGCCTTCGAGGAGACGCATGACCCCATCTTTGGCGTTTCTGACCGATGCGGTGCGCTCTTCCTCGTTGCCGTCTCGCCAGGTGAAGTACCTCTCATACAGCGCCCGCGGGTAGCCACCGGTGTTCTGAGCGTCGGCCCGAGCGCCGGTGATGTCCCCTTCCTCAGCCCCTACGAAGGCAGCAGCGGCATCCAGGCCGTTGCAACCCGCCGGGCAATTGGAGCCGACCGCATTGCCGAACAGATGCGGCACGTACCCAGGCGTCTGGCCCGGTAGCCAGAAGTCACCGACAGTGTTTGGCACGACCTGGTTGTTATATCTATTGACCTCATTCTGGTAGTTGATCGTTGAGGCTATGAGATGAGCTTGTTCCTGCAACCCGAGCCTGGTGCTTTCCAGCCCCGCTACCATCCCCGGCCCTGCGGAGAAAATGATGACGGCTATGAAAAACCAGAGGATGACCTTGTTGAACTCGACTGCCTGGAACCTGCCGATCAAGGGACGAGCGATAAGGGTAAAGGCCAGTATGGTGAAGGCAAGCATGATACCCAGGTAGACCAGTTGCTTGAGTAGTTCGTTGCCCTGCAGCAACTGGGTCATGAGGATGCCCAGCAGGTTGTCTTGCCCACCGCCGCCGACGAGCAGCACCCGGAACCAGTGAAGCAGACCGGCTATCATGAGCATCATTCGGTCGAGAGTCCACAGGATCCCACCGATCATATTCAGGATGTTGAATATGATGCCGTCGCGTATAGCGCCCAGATCAGGCCACATGTCGTCTAGCCCTCCTAAGATTCAGGGTCGCGCAGAGCACATAGCTGGCAGTACTTTGAGACATGATCATTGTCGTATCCAATTCCGCCGACGTGACTCTTTGTCAACACGTGCAGGTGCATTCTGCTGCGAGGTGCGCCTTGTGGCCCATGCTATTGCCACCAGTCCGCCAATGACCAGGCCAGCGACCGCGACCCACCAGGCGCTGATCAGGTGCGTGGAAGTCTGCACAGTCCTCTGTGAAGGCTGCTGGTCGGAACCAGGGACCACGTATGCGCCCGATGCATCAAAGGTCGATTCCTGGGTGCTGTCACCTGTACCGCTGCCGTCGCTGCTCGCCTGACGTACAACGCTCGGCGTTCCGACGGCCCCTACGGTTATGCTCGCAAGCGGAATCGGAGGGGCATCGTTTGCGGCTGCCAGATCGATACCAGGTAGCCAGCCGCCTTGCCCGGAGGAGAACTCCAGGACGTAACGGCTCGTGGTCGGCCCCGCTCCTGGTTGTACAGGTTGCTGGCTGGGACCCCCTTCTTCGTTCAGAGCAGTTACCTGCTCGACGAAACCGCCTCCCTCGCGAGTACGACCCTGAGGATAGAGGCCCTGCAGGGAGGCCGGAACAACGGATGCTGTATCTTGTTGGTGGGTGACCTCGCCCTCAAATTGAAGGATCCACGTTCCTTCACCGAGCTGGTCAAAACGTACCAGTCCGCGCTGGTCGGTGGTCGCCTTTAGAGTGCCGGTGACGATGGGTGTGCAATCTACCTCAGGCGTCGACATGGGTGCGACGCCGCCACCCTGTCCAGCGCTAGGGCCAAACTGGTTGGTCTCACGACCCGCCACATACAGTTCTGGCCCGCCCATAGCTGGCGACGCGGCGGTCAACACAACCTTTACGCCCATGGCGGCCCTGCCATCAAGGAAGCGTAGCAGCACCGATCTGCTCTGGCCGCACATAGCACCTTCTGGGCTGTGTTGTGAGCCGCCTGCTTGCGCTGCTGCTCCTTGAGCAAACATCAAGCCGCTTACGCACAGTGTCATCAGGAGCACCACCAGGCTCTGCCATCTGCTAGCGAGCAGGCAACCAGAAGAGAGGGTATCCCGCTGCGCTTTTGAATGCCGTGTCCACTCGAGTCTCATATCTCTCCTCCCGGCCAGTTATTACCGGCTGCCGCCATTGAGGCCGAGCAGGTTGAAGGGGTCAACGAAGCCCTGGCCGGGGCGCTGCACCTGAAAGTGGAGGTGCGGGCCGGTCGAGCAGCCGGTCGAGCCCATGAGGCCGACGATCTGCCCAGGCACGACGTGGTCGCCTACCTCCACTCGCTCCGAGCCAACGACGGTGTGCCCGTACTTGATGGTGTACGACCCTGACTGGATCACGATCACCCAGCCCAGGTTCGTGCGAGGCTCCTCAGCGCCTGGGAAGGTGCAATGCACTCCCTGAGACACGCCCACGTATGTAACCGTGCCTTCCGTCACGGCGTACAGCGGCGAGCCTCTGCGGTCGGCGAAGTCCACGCCGGCGTGGAACCAGGGGCGGCCAGGTGGGCAGTCGTATCCTGAGATTTCGGGGAAGGCAGTGCAGCCGAAGTCCTGGCTGATATACGTGCCTCGGCGCACGGGCCAGCCCTGGAAGCTGCCATCTATTACCGGCGTTCGCCTGACCAGAGGCTCTTGCCAGACGGCTCCGCCCTGATCTCGACTGGTGACCGGACCGGATGTGTTGTCCCGGCAATGCGGATCGGCGGCTGGTCTGAACCAGACTATGTTCTCCGCGCTGCCGGCGTCATAGCGCAAGTCAGGATTACTCAGGTCGGGCGCAAACCCCACAGCTAGCCCTCTTCCCGAAGGAGCTTCCAGTGACATGTGGAGCACGCGGGTCTGGCCGCCGTGCAAGATGGCCCAGTCGTCCTGCCACACTGCTCCGGCAGCCTCTCCGGCGCGTTTTGTATACCCCCACCTGCCCGACAGCACCTCGCCCGACTGAGTGGCGACTTCACGCATTATGGTGCGGAGCGGCCAGGTGACCGTGAGCGTCTGACCGCCTTCATTGGCTACTTCGAACGTCCACACATGGGCCACCATTCCCTGAGGTCCGGGAGTGGGGAGAGGTGCGGAGGTGGTGTAGCCTGTGAGGGTCATCCGCAGAGGGCCCATGCGCACGTTTTGGTCCATATAGAACGTCGTGGTGGTGTGAGAGTCCGGCATCATCTGCAGGCCGTAAGGTGTGGCCGTAGGGAGTGGTGTTGTGCATTCCAGCACCGGCTCCGGAGTGGGAGTGCCCGGACCAACGGTCGGCCCTGGATACGGTTCTAGCCAGCACTGTGTCGGCACGGGCGAAGGAGTAGGGCAGTTCCAGTAGGCGTTGTATAGGCCCATCTCGGTGGAGTCGGGCAGGTCAGAACCGGCGCGACACGCCAGCAGCACGGCAGATGCGAAGCAAAGAAACGCCGTGAGGTAAGCTGCGCGCACACTTTTATACTCACGCACCGCGGCAAAGTGCTTGCGCTCGCTGCTGTCTGAATTTGACGATACTTCGCCGGGTGTGTTTGACCTCGTCATACTCTTCGCCCTATGAGTGTTCATAGTTGTCATGGTTGTTATGGTTGGTTGTTGGCCGAAATCAGCGTGTACGGCCATATGGCACCGAAGAAGGCTTCTTTGCTTGCCCCTTTCTCCATCCAGATCAGCCATGCAGCTCCTGTGCTGTCCAGCGCCCCAGCGCCCTGCAACTGGTTCATAGCTTCGTACTGAGTAGGTGGGAAGGCTCGGAGGGGCGTGGTTTGCCCGAACTGTGGCCCTACTGCGCCATCCCAGGCGCTGCCGGGCGCATCGGGTAGAGAGTAGGCATAGGCGGCGAAGTATTGTCTTATGCCGCCAACAGCCGGCGGAGCAGTGCCGTACCTGTAAACCACGAATACCCTGCTGCGTTCTGGCACCCAGAATGGCTGGGGCAGATGCACCTTCGGCGCAATTGTCGTGGCATCGGGTTGCAATCCTGGAGCGAGGACACCCTGTTCAGTGCCCTCGCTGTACCCTTCTTCCGGGGTAGTGGTTGGTTCTGGTTCTCCAGGGACCGGTGGGAAGTAGGCGAAGGTGTCCTCGTCTGTCCAGTGAGGCCCGGCGGGTGTGTCCGCGTCCGGGGTATAAACAAAGCAGATGCGCCCCGTGGAATAGATGCTCCAGAAGGCGTACACAAATGCACGACCCTGATACCGAAACGCCAGGGCGCGCAGCGACGACGGCCAATAGTCGAGTATACCCAGCCTGGCGTTCATGGCGTCGCTGTTCGCTAACTCCACTGGCTGATGCCATCCCTGCCATTGCCCATCATCCCCGGTATCGCTGTAAGTGGCGTACACATTGCTGCCATCATCGAAGATTAGAAAAGCCCGGTAACCCCCACCCTGCGAGCCTGGCAGTTGCAGGAACGCGAAGTCGCTCTCGAACTGGCGTCCGGACGTCATCCTTGGAGGGGATACATTGGTCCATTCTCCTTGCGGCGAGCGGCGGAAAACGCGCACGAACGAGTCCGGCACCTCCGGCCTATCTGCGTTCCCGCCTGTCCACGCAGCCAGCAGCGCACCGTCGGGTGCGGCTTTCAAGCGCACGTTGTTGCACCAGCTCGGGCTTGCATCACCTATGCGGAGGGGCTCTGACCATCCTCCATTCCCATCTCCGGAGCGCCTGTAGAGCGCATCAGTGAGACTGGTGCCGGCGCGCCTGTCGCAGTAGAGTGCGTGTACATCTCCGTTGGGCGTGATGGCAACAGCCGAATCCAGATAGGTGGTCTTGAACCCGATCTTCGATTCCAGGACATTCACCGATCGGGCATCGGAAAGGGTGTGGGTCTTCGGATCCATCCGTCGCAGGTAGACTCTGTGCTCGGCGTCCGTTGCCTGGTTGGTGTTGTCTTGCGACCAGATAAAGGAAGGCGCGCCCGTTACAGGATCTATCGCGGGCTGGCCGACGCCGGCGTTACCGGACATCGACGCGAGAGCCCGCCCTTCTGAAGTGCCACTGCCTCCCGAGGGCATCGGCGTGTTGATCGGGAAGGTTGGGAAGACGGGCGGGGGAATCGTGGGCCGCGGGGTGAGGGTGGGCTGGCCGGGAGCGGCAGTACACGTTATGGCTGGTGGTGGCCAGGCCGGCGGCTCGGTGGGCTGCCTCGGAACCAGGGTGGGATACGAACCACCGGAAGGTCGCGTTGGAACAGGAGTGTTGGTGGGGCGGGGAGGTATCCAGGTGCCGGTGGGCGTTGCGGTGCCTGTGGGCACGGTGTATTGCTGCGAGCCGTAGGGAAAGCAGTTGCACCTACACGCAGTGGCTGTGGCGATAGCTGCTTGCTCGCTCATCATCCCGCCCGTGCAGCCAGCCAGAATAGCCTGTAAGGCAAGTAATCCAAGGATCATTGGTAACCAAGTCACGGAGAACGCCGGCATACGGCGGGATGGCCTGCCTCCCTGGGAAGGCCGAGGTACGACACGATCAACAGAATGGTCGGCGAAATCGGCCTGGCACGTTATTTTATCTACTGTATCTGGTGTGTCGGGTGTATCTGCCATGCTTCGCTTTCATCAACTCCAACTCTAAACTCCGGTCAGATATGCCTGATAGCCCTGCTGGTATGGCTCGAATGACTATGTGAAAGACCTGTCATGATCCGTAGATCCGCAGTAAAGACTCGACGGGTGCAGGCGAAACCAGGCCGCCATCGGCGCAATGCCGCTGAGCCAAGCCTAGCATCGGGAGCGTCACGCGCTCGTCACACATCTAATGTAAAACCCGGAAGTTCAACTGCAGTTTGGTGATTTCCGGCCGCGAGCACAGACCAGAACTACGGCATACTTGATATTTGACAAATGGTATCATTATCTGATAGAATGCAGTGCATAGGGAAGAGTACGCAGGCGCGGCCGCCGGGTAGATTAGGACGCGCCTTGAGCAAAATCGTAATCTGCGGATCAGGACTGGATTACGGGGGTCAGGAGGTAAGCACCATGAGCGCAGGCAGCAGTATCAGAGACGAGATTGAACGCTCCACAGAGGGCTTGCCCCTGCTCGGGTATACAGTGCAGTGGAGCCTGCGGGGGTTGCAGGTAGAGCACGACGATCTGGTCAAGGCATTAACGGAGATCGGCTTCCAAGGATACACGCCGGATCCGCCCACGCCTCGAAAGGCACTGCGTAGAGCGATAGAAAGCTGGGTCCTGAGGCGCGCTCAGGCAGGGCAGGGGGCAGGCTTATCAGGACGGGACGTCGAGGGTGACGAGGAAGGCGAAGTCAGGGGAGAAGGAGAGGAAGGAGGGACAGGAACCCACACTTCAGGGCAGCGTAGGCAGGTGCTGGTGCGCACCATCAACAGGCGGGATAGTGAGTACCTCGTGTTCGCGCTGGTGCTTGAGGAAGCGGATTTGCGCTCCCTTGGCCTATCTTACGGCACCGACTTGCGGGTGCTACTCCGCAAGTCAGACCTGTCAATCGCCATCACCACTACGCCGAGGGGGCGTGTAAGCGGCGATACAACCCCGCCCATCGCCGCCGGGCTGCCCGAATACTGGGCGCGTTACCGCAGCCTGCACACGGCTTCGGACCTGTCACGGGTCGTCTGCGACATTGTACGTGGCATGGGAGCCATCTCATTGCGAGCCGGTGGCGGTACATATTTCGTCCCTCCATCTGCTGTCGGCAGTCTGGATCGGCTGCGTACCCTGGTCAGCAATCTGGAAGACCTGAACTTCAAGAGAAGAGGCGGGTCGCGAGCACGCAAGGCACGAGAGGCACAAGGGGCACGGGAGAGCAATAGCTTTCTGCTGAGTCTCGGCGTCCCGGACGCGAAGTTTGCGAGGCGCAGCCTGGCCAGGGCCGCTCATACCAGTTTCATGGATGAGTTGGCCGTTATGCAGACAGACTTGCAGCGCTTCATCGTGGCCCCCGCGGGCACCGTCAAGCCGAAAACCGTTTCCGAGCGGCTCCTGCAATACAAGGAAATCTATGCTCGTGCCGAGATGTATGCAACGCTCCTCGACATGCAGAAAGACCAGATCACAAGCGCGGTGCATCGGTTGGAAGCGCAGGCACAGGCGATCGTAATGGCAGTATCAGCCCCTGACCCGAGCGAGGTTGAGAGTAATGAAGGCAGCCCAGGAAGCGAAGAGAGTACGGCGAAGGATGCGCCTACACCACGGCATGCCGGGCAATACAAAAGGCCCTAACTAACCCGAAAGTCAATCAGAGCCTTTGTGTCTCCAGGGGCTGTTACACCTCTGAAGTGAGCTTATGTTACCAGATCCCTGCGGCCTTGTCAAGAACCTGAAGATACGAGAATTGCGCTTTTATCAAGTTCTTCGGGCAAAGCATGTGATCGAGCGCGGCGGGCGCTGTCGCCATAAACGCAGGTGAGCATACCACCCAATTCTATGCGTACAAAGTCGGCACCGGTAACACGTGTGGCTATGTGAGCGTACCCGGCTCCTTCCTCTCGTCCCTGCCCTAACTGGGCCAATACCCAGATGGTGGCCTCACGGGCACGTTCGCGTCCCTCCTCGCCCTTCCAGTAGCTTTTCAGTGTCGGTAAGGGAACCTGCCACGGGCGCACATCGCGGAATATATCGGCCAGCGCCCAGTAGAGGCTCCGTTGTATACCTCCTGCAACATACCGGCCAGTCCAAAGCGCCTGAGGAGTTCCTTGTTGAATATCTGCGCCACCTGCAAACCATTGACCTCCCACGGGCCCTAGCCCGACCTAGTCGAGCACCCGCTGGGTGTCCTGGCGAGCGCGCTCGTGAGCTTTCGCGCCCTGCCAATAAGCCTGCGGCACGCGCACGCCCATCTACCACTTGACCGCCAGCTTTAAGTTACCCTAACCACGGCGCCCCGCTCAGACGCTTAGTCCCTACGTGAGCAGTTTCAAACTCAAGTTGAAGTCTCTCTCGGTGCTATTATTTACTCTGCCGCCCTGGCGCGACTTTCGAAGAGAGTTCGCATGAACCTTGACAGATGGCTTCTAGTCCCCTAGTATAGTCACTATCTTACCATCATGTAAGGCAGCGGCCATTCGGACTGGTACGCGGGTTTACAGGAGAAGATCACAAGGTGAGCAAATTTCCGCACAACTCACTTCCAGGGAACAACAGTGCAGAGAACGGTGCAGAGAAGGACCTGAGCCGGTCGACTGAAGAATTCGGCCTGCCTGAGAAAGCGTATTCGTCCACGCAGGGAGCGCCGCCAAGGCGTAGGAGGCATGGCAATCCACCCCATACTCAAAAGGAGTGGTATAGCAAGTCTGAGGCCGCCCAGTACCTAGGTGTGGCCGAGATAACTATTACCCGCTACCTGGAAAAGGGCACCCTGCACGCGCATCGCCTGCTAACTCCCGGTAGAGAAGGGAAGCAAGGTGAGCAGGGGGAGCATAGTCCGTATGACTACGGACGATTGCGTATTCACAAGAGCGAACTGGATCGATACCTGGAGAGGGAAGACCGCCATCCAGACGATGCTCAGGCTTCTGAGGCCAGATGGCGCGCAAATGAGAGAAGTGCTGGGGGTAACCAAGCCACCACAAGCACAACAGCCCGTATGGGCTACGAACCTCAGGAGGAGCAGGAACTCGCCCGGCTTACACAGGCCGGAGATACCGGGGCGCTGGAGCGTCTGCGGCGAGACAACCTGCTCATGACCAGGGAAGAAGCCGCTCTGCGATTAGGCGTCTCCTGGCGCACCATCAAACGATATATCGAAAGTGGTGTGCTTCGCCTTGCGGGTTATTTCAGGTGCCCGGACAGCTACACCAGGGCGCACGTCTTTCGCTCAGATGTCGAGAGGTTATTAGGGCGTGATCAGCCCACTGCTCATGTCCAGGATCAGCGCCTTCCAGGCGATGCGGATGAGACCTGAGATAGAGACGTACCATATTCTGTAACAGGTTCCTTTAGACGCCTCTTTCCGATACCGATGCGTTGCATGCGCGACTCACAGCTGCTGGCCGGGTTATGCGTAGCGTACCAGCCATAATCAACCAGCCATCCTTCTTGCGCCTCATATTGCGCCCATACATTACCTGTGCCAGATTTGTTGGGTCTACGCCCACCACCTCGGCTATCCGCGCCAAATCAGAATCGAAGCGCCAGGATCGAGGCTGCACTTCTACTCTGTGGGCCATGCGCTCCAGCAACTGCAACTTTCCTTACTCCATCCGTCGATCCGACCTTGCCCTTCGCTTTTCCTTCCCCAGATTCATATTTCCGCTCCCTGCCCGAGGTTCGCATTCTCGATGCCTGTGCACAGATTGATACTTGACAAATGGTATCAGATTTGGTAGAATGGATGTGAGGTAGATAGAGGAGAGGGTTGCAATTATGGGTCTCGCCATCCGAGCAGTCAGCAAGGTATCGTTCGTCTCCGCAGGCTATGCCGAGTCCTGGGGTCATGGTGACCACATCAGCATCTCGACATTCAACGCCGGTTTCTCCGAGCGCCTCGACGGCTTGCGAGGAGGAGTCTATCTCATAAGGGGCAGCGAATTAGGCTTCTCGGCTGGAGGTTACGCAGACTACGGCAATTGGCGAGATCGCCTCTCCCTCCTTATGGTGGGCGTCCCTCAGGAGAGGGTTTGGGCCTGCAAGCATCGCTACGAGAATGCGCCGTTCGTTGAACTGATCGACTTCAGCGATTGCGAAGGTGCATTTGGACCAGCGACCAGCAAGGTGCTGGCAGCAGACTTCGCACGTTATGCAACGCGCATCGCCACTGAGGACTCCGAGTTCGCAGACCTTTACAGGCGATTTCGTCAGGCCTTTGAACTTGCCAGCGACACGGGCTTCGTCCTCTACTGCTGATAGCCGGGCCGCAGGGCGGCGATTGCTTGCGAATGAGACAGAAGAGCATTCCCGACAGAGGAGCATTCCAATGAACGCCTTCGCATTTATCGGCGAGCGACCTTCTATGCGTGCCGTGCAGATCGGCGCTACCTGGGAAAACGGCAGACTTGCCGGTAAGACACTGCGCGACACATTGACATCGCTGGGGATTGATCCCGACCGCCAGTGCTACCTCAATCTCTACATGGCCCCCAGGAGGTCCGATTGCGATCCGAGGGACGAAGCAGAGGCAATCACACAGATTCGAAGGCTGCAAACAGACGGCTACATGATCGTTGGGATGGGGCAGATCGTTTGCCGACGGCTCGAAGCATACAGCATCCCCCACCTGCAACTCACGCACCCCGCTGCAAGAGGCAGCATTCGCCGCAGGGAACACTATCGGGCCCACGCAAGATACGTTCTTGTCGAGACAGGGCAACTGGCCGCACTCGGCTCCTAGTCATTGACCTGCTACAAGCAGCACTATCTCGCGCTGCCAATAAGCCGAAAAGCCGAAAACTGAGAATGGGAGGTTTGAGATGAGTGGCAAAGTGACAGATTTGATAGCCTTACACTACCAGGCAGGGGGCTCCGACAAGGTATGGGCCGCTGCAGTGGTAGAAGAGGAGGATGCCAGCGCACTTATGGTGTCCTGCTGGGGTCGCCGCGGGGCATCCTTGCAGATCGGGGTCAAAGCGACGGTAAACCTGGCCGCCGCCCAAAAGCTCTTCAACAGCAAGAAGAAGGAAAAGCTAGCCGAAGGTTATGAGGAGATCGATTGCACTCTCTACGGCATCAGCACTACGCTGAGTAGCCTGCATCCTGCCGTATCAGGAGCCGCAAGCTCTATGGGCGCATCCACCGGCCCTGAGGCCACTACACCCAGAGAGACCCCGCGCATCGTGGTCAGCCACGTCACCGTCCTGCGCGACGCGGAGCTTACGACCTGTCTGAACGCAGCAGAGTATGGCGTCACCGAGAAGGTCAACGGGACCCGGTGTGTGGTTAGCTTCGATGGCGTTAACCTGCGCGCCTACAACCGGCGGGGTGTGGAGCAGCCGACCGTACCAGATGCCGCAAGATCTCTCGTAGAGTTACACGAGCCATTCATGGTGGACGGAGAGCGCATGGAGGGTGCCAGCGCCGGTGCGTATGCCATCTTCGACCTGCTGGAGTGGGGCTGCCAATCCGTGCGTGACTGGCCCTACAGTCACCGCATAGAGAAGCTCAAGGATGCTCTGATCGGCGCTGGCCTCATCAAGCGGGCAGGGGCGACACTGGCTCGTAACGTTACTGCCGTGCCGGGCCTGGCTTTGCTGATACCTGCCACCGAGCAAGAGGACAAGCAGGCAGTGATGTCGGAGGTGATGCTCGCCAGCGGAGAAGGCATCGTTGTTCGCACTCTGGATGCACCGTCGCTGCAGGGCGATACCCGCTACGAGCGAAAATACAAGTTCGTGGCCGAGGTAGACGCCATAGTCATAGGGATCAAGCCTGGGATCGGCACCGGCTCGGTGCGGCTCGGCCTCCTGCGACCCACAGATGGAGCCATCATCGATGTGGGGTGCGTGCGTAGCGGCCTTCGGGATGCGGATATAGCCCACCTGGGTGCGCTACTTGCGCAAGGTAAGGAGCCAGTGCTGACGGTCTCCTGTCTGAAGGCACGCACGGTCGGCATCAGCCTAGTGGAGCCCAGGACTTCCATATTGCACCTTCGCGATGATAAGTCAGCCAGCGAATGCACGACAAATCAGCTTGTAGAGCTTCTCGGACAGGACCGTGCAGCGATGATCGATAACGCCCGTCCGTGGAGTGCCGTGTTAAGCCGGGCAGCGTAAGTCGGGCGAGGTACCTCTGGGCCACGCAGCTGCCAACTGCACGGCGGGATAAACGGGTAATTTGAGGAGATAGTGACAGATGCTTAAGCTTTCATTCGCCGATCAAATAGAGTACAGACGACTCGCAGGGCGGGAGACGCTCGTCGACACACCGCCCGAATGCGCTTATCTATGGGAGAAAGGCAAGGCCGCAGGGTTCCACCTGGGACGGCTATACATGGTGAACGAACCGTTGGATCCCGGAGCCGGAGGAGCGTGGCACAGGGAGAGCGGCGACGTATGGTTGCACTGCCCCCCAAGCCCAGACTCACCCGTTCGTTCGCAAACCAACTTGCTGCACGAACTAGCCCACGCCGACCTACGCACACGTGCCACGGAGATGTTGGACGGATACTGGGATGGGGAGGCAGCTACCTGGCGCCGGGCGAGGGAGCTGGCCGTAGAGTGGGGCGTCGAGCACCTGCTGACCCAGGAGGCGCTCGAAGGCTACCTTCAGGAGACCGAAGAACTACGGGAGGCTCACCGTCAGGCCGGGAGCCTGGCAGGCAGCCTATGCCCGTACACCGCAGGGCGCGCCTATGATGCACTTAGGATAGCGTTGGCCGAGCGCCTGGGCGAGCAGAGTTGGGACCATGATCTGTTCGAAGCAGTTCTGTATGGCTATTGTGAACTGCCTGACTACGACGCGGCGGCGGTGGATTTCGACAGAAGCCTGCTGCGTGGGTGCTGGAGTCTCGGCTACACGCAGAATGGCGACTTTGGGTCTCTGGCTCTACCTCAAGACGAAAAGAGCGCCGGGTGTTTGCGTTATGCCATGCAACACATCACCCCGGCAAGTCGGAGGCGCGGCGATTGGAAGGCCGGAGCACAGACTATTCGTTACGAAGACGGTGAAGTAACCTATCTGTTCCACACGCGCGTTGAGAGCGATGCCGATTTGGAACAGGCCCTCTGGGCTCTGAACTCTGCTCTCCTCGACTACCCGCAGGCGAGTGTAATGGCGCATTGGGACTGCTTCGGTGATGATCTGGAGAGGCAATCAGCGAGAATATATCACCTGTCAGTCCACTACGAACATCCTGACGGCACTTCCCGCACCCCCATCACACGTGGAGAGATTTGGGTGCTGTGTCAGCCTCGGCACGAGCATTCAACAAAGGCGGAGGCAGCTTTACAGCGATTCATAAGAGGTTGGCTGAGGGTACAGGGCCTGCGATGTGGCCGATTGAGCGAAGGGTTGTATGAATTATGGAGCTGGCAAGAGGCAGCGCAACGCCGGCGTAGCAGTGCGCCGGTTGCGGAGGCTTCATCGGCTGCTTGAGATCCTGGGAAGGTCGAAATAGAGTGGGCATTGTGGAAAGTAGTCAAAGCCCAAGGCCGCTACGGCTTCAGACACTATGCGGCTAACAGACTTAGAGGTTCCGCGTCCTTTGGCGCGAGTTCCAGGCCGATCTTGCGCAGCGCCAGGTGCACGCCGTGACGCGCTCGCCGCTCGCCCAGGTGCGGGAGATGGGGCTCACCATTGCGCAGCTCGCTGAGCAGATGGCGCTTGAGGGACGAGTGGACTACATAGACGGCACGGTCACCGTTCTGTCTACCAGGATCGAGAACACAGACCAGCGCCTGGACAGGGCAAATGGACGGTTGGATAAGGCAGCCCAGATTGTCGGCCAGTTGCAGCAACGCCTGGGCCGCGTCGAGCGCAAGTTGGAGCCTGGTGCCGTCATAACAGACGAACAGGCATCCGAAATAATGAACAGGGTAAAGGCGATTGCCGAGTCTCTCAGAGACCCCTCGAAGAACCACTACCAGTCAATCTTCGGGGAGCTATACAGACTCTTCAAGATAACTAGCTATAAGTTGGTCCCGCAGAGCCGCTACGCCGTTGTATTAGCCGACAGGCCCTTTGTACCTCCTGGTCACGAGGTCATTTTCGCACATGGGCTACTTGCAGGTTTTCGCAGCGATTTCCTAGTTGCTTCGCATCTGCTGGTACCCCAGATCGAGCAATCTATTAGATACCTTCTCACTCTGAGCGACGTAATTCCATATGGGCTAGATGACGATAGGATTCAGAAGGCTCATTTGCTCGATACCGTCCTGAGAAGACCCGAAACAGCTCGAATCCTCGGGGAAGAAGTGGTATACGATTTGAAAGTTCTGCTCGTGGATCATCTGGGCACAAACCTTCGAAATCGCCTATCTCATGGCTTAATGAGGACGGAGGAATTCGGCGGGTGGCCGACAATATACTTGTGGTGGGTGGTCTTGCGCCTTTGTCTTAGACTTGCATTCACGGATGATTCACCTGAGCAGGCATCTGGAGAAGAAGCAAGGTCAAGCAAGTGAAAAAGCTGTAAGCACACGCGTGTTTGTAATCAAAACAACCAAAGGGCCAAACAGATTTCTATGGTCTATTTTAACCCATCTGAAATAACCTATCGGGATATTGAGAACCTTCCCGACATAGGAGTTGTTCGCCTTGTCAACCTTCTCATCAAAGATGAGGGCGAGCGGCTTAGATTGCCTGCAAATCAGGTCAGAACTACCCTGGCGATTACCGATCCGGATGGGGGTATCGACGCCATCACGGATGCCGTAGAGAAGGAGAGTTCATACTTTCCTCGGGGCTCCACAGTCTGGCAGTTTAAGAAGAGTTGGCCCGGCACGCCACAGCAAAGGGAAGCTGAACTCACGAAACCAGCCGTTCAAGAGATGTTCGCGCAGGGTAGCAACTATATTATGGTGGTTGGGCACCGGACGACCCCACATTGGAACAGAAAGCGGGAAGAAGCCCTCCGTGACTTGGCACGTGAGCATGGGTGCACAGGGGAAGTTCGCATTTACGAAGCCAATCTTATCGCAGGGTGGGCTTCAACCGTCCCGGCAGCACGGTTCGAGTTTCACCACCCCACAGGTGAGTTCATTCGAGCGGACCAAGCATTACGAGACCCGGTACACGCAACAGAGTTCGAGATGGATGCCGGACGTCAGACGATACTCAGCGCAATAAAGGAGCAGGTATTCTCTGAGGCACGGCAATCCTCATACGCACGGATTGAGGGCGAAGCCGGTATCGGGAAGAGCAGGTTAGCACTAGAGATCGTTCGTGATCTTGGTCTGGAGTCCATTGTTCTCTATAGCCAGAACGTTCCATCGAACTCATTTTTCACCTGGGTAGTTACTGATCCCCGCATCCAGCCCGTAGTTATAGTGGACGAGTGTGATGAGACAGACGCGATTCGACTTGAGCAGTGGGTACGCTTGGCCGAGGGGCGCCTAACGCTGGTATCAGTTGGGCCAATGAGGCCAGGAAGTGCCAGCGGTCAAAACATATACGTTTTGCCGAGGTTGGAGCAAGCTGCTGTGGAGCAAGTGATCCGTTCTTCAGCTCCAACCCTGGATGACATGCAAGTGCGCCGGGTTGCTGAAACAACAAAGGGCTACTTGAAGATGACTATAGCGGTCGCTGGTGCGGTTGCGCGCGGGGCGACTTCAATGACGCAGATGCGTGATGCCAGTCAGATCCGGCATGAGGTGACGCGCATTATGGTGCCTGGTGATGAAGCACATGATGCACTTGCCGGTGTAGCACTTCTAACTCGCCTGGGCTGGAAAGACGAATTGGAAGCTGAAGGCCGCGCGGTCGCCGAATTCCTCGGCTTAGGATGGAACGCGATGCGAAATGCTCTTTTGCAGTCGAGGAGAAGGGGGCTTGTTGTAGAGAGGGGACGCTACCTGTACGTTTCGCCGGAGCTCCTTGCTCTGTGGCTAGCAGCCGACATATGGGGATTCCAGGCTGATCGCGCCATCGAACTGCTTGATACTCTCACCTCGGAGCCTAGCAAGCAGGCTATGTTGGACCGCTTGGCGCAACTGGGGGATCTGCCGGGCGTGAGGGGCATACTGGGAGGTATGCTAAATGAGCAAGGCTTTTTTCGCGATATAGAGTCTCTCGACCAACCGCAGGCTGCTAGACTTTTCTCTGTTCTCGCTAAGGGAGTTCCCGAGGCAGCGCTCGCAACTCTGCAGCACATAGTCGACACCACGCCGCTGAACAGGCTTAAGACCTTCGGACCCGGCCGAAGGCACGTACTGTGGGCCCTCGAGAAGTTCCTTCCAAGTAAGGAGACCTTCTTCTCTGCTGCCCGTGTAGTCCGGAGGTTGGCTGAGGCCGAAAACGAAAGTGTCGGCAATAGCGCTACGGGTATTTGGCAGGAGTTGTTCCTTACGTTTTTGGGTCAGACTGAGGTCCCCGCAAGCGAGAGAGTAACCCTCGCGACGGAAGTAATGGATTCCGACTCCTTGGCCTTGCGCATGCTAGCACTCGATGCTGTAGCCTCTGCACTTCAAGGTCATGAAGTCGCGACGATCGTGCCTGAAGCAACGGTGATTCCACGGAGCCGCTGGAGACCTAAGACCTGGGGTGAGGTATCGGAGTACAAACGGCAAATGCTTACCATACTGGACCAGGGATTCAGCGATCGAGAGCCGGAAGTTAGAAAGAAGGCCCTCCAAGTCTTTCTAGACAATGCCAGATGGCTCGTTGAGGGGGGGATGGCGGAAGACGCCGTGTCCCGCTTTGTAGAGTTGTCAGGCGAGAACGAAGAGGAGGACCGGAATATATGGGAGCACATGATGGAGGTGCTCAACTGGTCTGGGGAACGCCTGACTGAGCAGCAGCGGGAAACACTGGAACGGAACCTAGGACGCTTCTACGGCGATTCACTCGCGGACCGGATAAAGAGGTATGTGGGCAGGCGTTCCAGCGTCGACTGGTCAATAGGCCATAAGAACCAAGAGCTAGATCCCAACAAAATCGCTAGCGAGCTAGCGGAGGAGGCGCTTACGCGTCTCAACGAGCTACGATCAGTGTTACCTTGGCTAACCTCGCCCGACGCAGAAAACGCGTGGATCTTCGCGCGGCGCTTGGGACAACTTGATACAGAGCATATATGGCTAGAACCTCTACTAGAGGCAACAAGGACGGGCAATAATGCGCAACCGCTCTCATTGTATCTCTCTGGGCGGGCAGAGGCGGGAGAGCAAGAATGGCGAGAAAACCTCCTAGATAAATGGTCTGAGGATGAAGCCCTCAGCAGGATCGTTTTCGAAGCCACAAGACTCGGTGCTTCAAGTGAGAGGGGCGTCACGCGCCTACTGAAGCTAGTAGATAAACAGTGGGTAAAGCCAGATATGCTAAGGCTGCTGGGCTATGGCGCTTGGGCGCAAGGTCTGCCAGCCTACCAGGTGGAGCAAATACTGAGGAGAATCCTGGCGGATCCGTCTACGCAAGCAACAGGTGCGGCAGCGCTAATACTCATCGGCTGGGTGCAGGACAAGAGTCAGCCAATCGATGACAAAGTAAAGACACTTATCTGGGAAATCCTGGAGCGACCGAGTGGCTGGAACGGTCCGGTCGATCTTGAGTACGAGTGGGAGCAACTAGCAAAGATCCTACTGCCAGGCGAACCTGCGCGGCTCGCGAGACTAATCTTGATGATTATTGCCCAAGCGCCGGGGCTACATCACGGCCGAGTTACGCTGCTGAGTGAAGCACTCGCCATAGAACCAGCTGCAGTCTGGCAAGTTATCGGAGAAGCACTACTCAGGAGCCCAAGCCGATACTATCTTACATGGGCACTTGAAGAGTCTGGGTTCATTTCCCAGGTGCCACTGGAAATCCTCAAGCCATGGTTGGCAAAGAAAAAGGCCAAGGGTGCCCAGGCAATAGCTGTGATATTGAAGCCGGGTGGCGAGCAGTTGAGCGAGCTTGTCCGTCTGCTAATCAGTGAATATGGGGACCAGGTTGGCGGCACTCTAGCAGGCAACTTCTTCAGCGGAGGCTTCATGGGAAGCGAAGCTGAGTACTTCCAACAAAAGCTCAATATTGCCCGAAGGTGGCAACACGATGAGGATGCTCACGTCAGAGAATGGGCATTTAGCTTGGCGCGCTCCCTTGATGCCCAGATCAAGGATGCACGGTTGCGCGAAGAAGAGGAAAATATCGGGTTATGAGAGAACCCGCGCGTTCAGCACAATAGCGCCGACGTAATATTTGTGGCACCAGGCACGGTAACTGGATCGGGGATAAGGCCTAAACCGTCGCTACAATCTTCACCGCTTTGATCGTTCATGACAGCGTAGATTTGGAGATGTTATGCCAGTTGTGCATATCAGTCGCCAAGACGAGTGGGGGACGCTGTCATCCTAAAGTCAGTTGCTGGGCGTGCAAATCTTCCAAGGCTAGGCGAGCACTATCATCGTAAACACATGAGAGCATGCCGCCCAGACCAAGGCGCTCAAAGTGCTTGCCTGTCACGCTTGCGACTATCTGTTCACGCTGTACCACTGGATCGAACCCTAGTTGGCTCAGCAACCAGCGGGTAGCTTCCACCGCACGAGCACGACCATCAGGGCCTTTCCAATAGCCCTTGGGGGTTGGCAATGCCACCTGCCAGGGGCGCATATCTGGAAAGATATCGCCAAATGCACAAAAAAGGCTGCCTCCATAGACTTTCTGTAACATACCAGCGAGACCAAAGCGACTAAATAGCTCCTTGGTGAAGGTACCAGCAATGCTGACAGGCTCTCGATCAGCAAGCCCGGCTGCTTTCAGAAGCCACTGCAAAGCCTCACGAGACCGGTCTCGTGCTCCAGCCCCTCGCCAGTAGCCCTGGGGAACCTTGACACCCATCTGCCAGGGCCGAAGGTCAGGTAGTATGTCAGATAGAGCAGCGAACCGGCTACTTCTGTAGACGCTGGCGAGCATTCCTTGCAATCCGAAGCGAATGAAGATCTCCTGAGTGACCTTCTCCGCAACTTCAGCCAACGATGCATCCTCTAAACCAAGCTGGGCGAGCATCCACCGCATGGCATTGCGGGCATTCTCTCGCCCTTGCTCTCCCTTCCAGTAATTGAATGGCACCTGTGTGCCCATCTGCCATGGTATCAGGTCTGGAGCAACGTCGGATAGCGCCTCGTATACCCCGCCGTCGTACACTATCGCTAACATGCCGCCCAGTCCCGCTTCGATGAAGTCGGCTCGGTCTATGCGGTTTGCGATTGCCGACTGGTCGATAGGCTCTCCTACTTTCACGAGCCCCAATTCCGCAAGGAGCCAACGGGTAGCCTCCCGAGCGTGCTCGCGTCCCTCCGCCCCTTGCCAGTATTCCCGTGGCGCACTCCTCACCTGCCAAGGCAGTAGCCCAGGTATTGCGTCTGCCAGAGCGTCATGAGGACTATTGCCATAGATGTTGGCCAGCATACCGCCCAAATAATGTTGCTGAAACGTCTCCTTCGTGATCGTGCGCAGGCCCGTGCTCCCTAGCTTAGCTTCAATAGCCAGCCTTGAAAGCATCCAGAGGGTCGCCTCCCTTGCGTGTTGTCGGCCCTCCTCACCTTGCCAAAACTCGCGGGGGGTTTTCGCCATCTGCCAGGGTCGCAACTCCGGGAAGATCGCTTTCAGAGCTTCATATGGGCTTCCGCTATAGACCTTACCCAGCATGGTGATCAAACCGGCGCGCTCGAACGCGTCTGCATCGACCACCTGCGCAATCTGCTCCGAGTCGCGCTCCAGCAGGCCCATCTCGACCAGCATATGGCGGGTTGCCTCAACACCGTTACGCCTCCCCTCCTCTCCTTGCCAGCAGCGCTGGGGTACTTTTGAACCCATCTGCCAAGGCCGAAGCTCGGGGAAGAGGTCAGACAGCGCCGCGTAAGCACTACTCCCATACACTTCCCGGAACGGAGCACCAAGCCCATGTTCAATGAATGCCGGCTTGTCTATCACCGCAGCGATGGCAACGGGGTCGTCCACGTCCAAGCCAAGAGAAGTAATCAGGCTACGAGTACCTTCGCGGGCGTGGCCACGCCCCACCTCGCTTTGCCAATAACCCTTCGGCACGTAGGTCTTTGGCTCCCGTTTAGGGAGTTGTGGGAAAGCATCGGTCAGGGCGTTATAGGGGCTGCTGTTGTAGAGGATCGAGAGCATGCCATACAGCCCATGCCGGGTGAACATATCTTCTGCCACCACCGCGGCCAGGTCAGTGGGATCTTCGTCTTGCAGGCCGTACTGCTCCAACAACCAAATGGTGGCCTCACGCGCGTGCTGCCGCTCCTCGTCGCCTTGCCAGTAGCCCATTGGCACGCCATTCTTCATTTGCCAGGGTCGCAGTTCTGGAAAGAGGTCAGACAGCGCTGCGTATGGGCTGTTGCGGTAGACAATGCCTAGCATGCCGCTCAGGCCCATACGTACGAAGACAGGCTGGTCGAAGACGCTAGCAACCTCTGCTGGAGGAGCCTTCTGAAGCCCAAGCTCGCCGAGCATCCAGCGAAGCGCTTCCTGGGCATGCACCCTCCCATCTTTCCCGGCCCAATACCTGTGAGGTGCCTCTGTTCTAACTAGCCATGGGCGCAGATCTGGATATACATCCTGAAGGGCCGCGAATGGACTGCCATTGTAGACGCACGACAGGAGACCTCCGAGGCCGTTAGCCTCGAAGGTTTCTTTATCAAGGCGGCGAGCAATTTCCGGCAAGGGAGCGGAGGTCAGCCCCAACCGCCTGATGAGCCATCGAGTGCCAATACGGCCATGCTGGCGCCGGCGCGGTCCTGACCAGTAGCCGCTGGGGGCCGTGCTCATCTGCCATGGCTGTAGGCCGGGGTAGATGTCAGCCAGGGCATCATATCCTCTGCGCTCGTAAACCGCATCGAGCATCCCTGAGAGGCCATGCTGCAAAAACATCTTTCGTGACACCCGCAACGCGACTTCTTCAGCTGAAAGGCCGCCCCAGCCATATTCGCCGATCAATCTGCGGGTGGCTTCCTGAGCACGTTGTTGGCCTTCTTCACCTTGCCAGTATCCCTTTCGAGAGCGCTCATGGCGCCATGGCGGGAGGGCCGGAAATATGGCACGCAACGCCGCGGTAGGGCTTCCGGCATACACCACGTCGAGCATTCCACCCAGGTCGCACCAGTCGAATACGGAACGCGGCAACAGGCCCACTATCGAACGTGGGTCTTGCCTGGCCGTTTTATCCAGGCCGAACTCTTCTAATAGGCAAGCAGTGGCAGCTTGCGCTCGTTCTATACCACTTACGCCTCTCCAGTAATCATCGCTAACCGGCGCGTGACGCCATGAGGCTAGCTCGGGACGGACGTCGATTGCAGCGTAGTAGGGGCTGTTACGATACACCACGCGCAACATTCCGCCAAGGCCGCGCGCTTGGAAAACTTCGCGCGCGAGTGTGCGGGCTACTATTAGCGATGTCGCGTCGTTCAGTCGAAGTTCTTCCAACAGATGACTTACCAACGCCTGAGCATGCTCCCGCGCTCCTGGAGCTTTCCAATCTGCTTCCTGCCTTTGTGCACCAGGTTGCGATCTGTCTGATGTGTGTCCCCGCTTCGGCACTCAGCTCACCTGCCCCGGTTCATCCGGGAAATAAATGACACCGCTGGGGAGCCTGCCAACCGATAGTATCTTCGCTACTTCCTGCGGCGAATAGCCGTGCTCGCTCATCCACACGCCCAGGTCGTCAAGGGTACCAAATACAGGTGATGCAGGCGTTCCTTCCGATATAGTCTCGTAAAGTTGCACGGCCGTGGCTTCGTCCTCTGTCCAGGACTCTCGCCTGTATATTCGAGGATCGGGCGGCTCGCCTTCCCAGCCACACCACTGCGCGAAACTCAGACCGGCTGTATCATCCGGGAACCTCAGCTGAGAAGGATGCCGCCCTTCTTCCCATAGCTTCAGGCCGTACTCGTAATCACGTACAGCCTCGTCGTAACTGCGATCAAAGAGAGGGATGTATTTCCCGTCTACGTCAACCGGGTGCTGCCACCAGGGTGGTACTCGCCTAATCTCTCTACCCACTTGCAAACTCCCTTGGTCGTTCTTTTGCAACTTAGAAGTCCCGGACGGATTTCTGTCATCGACCGGTATTGCCTTACTGTACAGTATCGGGTTCTAACGCAAAGTTGATACCGCTGGCAAACTCCCACTGAGAGCCACGCTCATGCTGCGATACGATACAGTCGCTCGAACGCCGATTGGCGTGTTCTGGCATGTGGGCGTTCATCTAGCCAATCGCTGACTCTCATCAGGTTGATCGACGAGGCCACCGCCAGATGCTGCAGGCGCGTTTTCGCTAAGCCCATATACCGAGCCCGTCGCACGCTACACACCCTCACCCCCTGCGATATTGTACCTTCGATCCCCGCCCGTTTGGC
>JADEYI010000307.1_pt1 | contig 78062 bp, 133 predicted proteins | sample 8542331 | NCBI WGS metagenome assembly JADEYI01 (sample SAMN16510988, study PRJNA670497) | mine drainage metagenome | isolation source: biofilm near Copperflume 1 | place: Germany: Marsberg coppermine Kilianstollen | collected 2018-02
CTGCTGCCCGCTCTCTGTAATTAGTAACATCCTACTGCGAGAAGTGGGCATTTGAAAGACTCGGAGGAACAGGACTGAGCTTTCCTGAATTTGCATGCTAACATTGCTGCATGGTGCACATACCTGTGCATTGAAGCTGGTATGCACGCAAGAATGTACATCCATCTTTTCAGTTGCTCAAAGGGATTTAGCAACGATGCAGCACTCTGCTGCTGTTCACGGAAAGCTTTTGCAGGGTGGAAAGAGTGCTCCTGGGCCGGAGGTGTCCTCTGCTTACAATTCGCACTGTCAGGCCTTTCTTGTCAGGCCTTTCTTGAAACTCTCACAATCGGTCGGCCTTGATGTCGCCATGTTGCTCCCTAATGAACCGATGGTTTATGCTGACTGTGCGTCTGGCTTCCGCGCGCAGGTGAAGCTGCTGCTCTCAGAGGTGCTGCTGCCTGCGCTGTGCATGGTGCCCGCCAATGTGGGCCTGGTCAACGACGTGTGGGGAGCGCTGCACCTTTTGGAATACACCGACCGCTGGCGCATCTACAACAGCCTCAAGGTGGGCGCTGCTGGCCCGCAGGAAGCATCACAACCATCCCTTTTAAAAATCCAAAAGCAAAAAAAGTATCCTTTTGAGGATGTGTATGTGAAAAACTCGCTATCAGATCCAGGTCGTGAGACTGTGTGCATAGACAAAGGGGGCATAGCGGGATGAGGGCGGCTCAAGCCCTTCCCCTCTGAGTCAAGAACAAGGAATTCCTGGTTCAAGTCCCTGACTCGCCAGTGGATTTTCTTTTACTTTTTTCTTTTTCCTCTTTACTTTCCTAGGTACTCCGGATGACTGGAGAGTCAAGTTCCCTCAACTTTGGACGTGCTGACGCATATCTGCATATGATACTGAGCTCCAGTACTGAGTTTCTCCGTGAGCCAAACTTGCTTAAGAACCCGGCATCTTGCTCGGCAACAGGCTGCAGCTAAGATGCCCACACCTGTATTGAGCGTGTCTGCCCCTCTCCCGGATACAGTCTCAGTTGCCTCTATCCTTGCTTCTGCCAGGTATAGCCATCCTGATACGCACGCATGGCAACATCTCTTCCCATCATTCAGCGTTCTGTTTCCTTGGAGACAAATATATGAACGGCTGAGATGGGTAATTTGACTCGTATCTTTAGAAAGCCCACAGACTGCCTATGCCACTTGAGGCCATTCCTTATCTTGAAATCACGGATCGGAGGTCAGAAAGATGATTGTCATCACGCAGGTGAAGGTGGCGAAGAACCCGCTGCTGGCGGCTGCGGGGAAGCTGGCGGTGACGGAGGTGCGCAAGGTGATGAGGCGAGTGCATGCGCCGGACTCCAAGGACAAGCGCGAGCGCAAGAAATTGCTGGCGCCCTTTGCGCGGCTGCTTGCCAAGGCCGCCCACGCCAATCCGCTGCCCGTCTGCGACCACATTGTCGGCCACGTGCGTCACCTCTCTCTTCCTTAAGCAACCATAGCCGGAATCATCGCCGCGAACAGTTCTTGAGTGGAAAGGCTCAAGTGGCAGTAAGCGATGAATTGGTAGTAGGCGATTCTTGTGTGGGTTGTGACCCCTTAATGGCCCGAGCTCCCTCATTGGGATGAGCTACCTCTCACCGTTGGGTGGGAAGGAGGCACAGCTGCTAGATCAGGCAGTGGGATTTTTGCAGACATGCGCATGCGGGCAGGTGGAGGCTTTGTCCATTAGCAAGCAATCAAGTCTTGGGTCCTTCCTCCTTGCAGAGGGAGGAGCGCCAGCACCGCGCCACCATGTGGACAAGGAGCACCTTACTGCCTGATCAGGAGTTGAAGATCTTGAGTGCATGCATGAACGCGCTCAGGTGGAGGCGTACCCGGTGATGACGGAGCCAATCCTGGACGCGATGCGTTACTTCACGCCCTTCGGATACGACGTGCTCTCATTCGTGCTCGTGGACCGCCTGGCGTCCCCCGGCCGCGACAAACTCAAGGCCGACGGCCTCAACATCTCCGACTGGCTCCAGGTGATTGACTCACCCTTTACTCATACACACAGCTGCATGCCCTGGCCAGGTGTGTGTGAGTTGCTGGGACCCAGGAGGGGCAGGAAGGGGGTCCCGGGTCCAGGTTTCAGAGGGGTGATGGAGGAAACGGGAATAGGAGAGACTTGCTAGGTGGCCAGCGACAAGAAAATTTGGATGTGTTTGGGAGGAGAGATTATTGAAGGCGGTCCTCAGGGGCTTGGGCTTTGCCTCCCACCGATTGAAGCCCGCAAAGGAGACTCTTCCTTGGATGGGTAGGAGGTATGTGCTGTTCCGTAAATCGCCGCTTTTGGCACTTCTCCTTTTGAAGACACGCCCAAAAACTGGCCAAATCGCTCAGTTGCAATGTTGAGATTGGCGAAGAAATGACAGTGTTCACAGCTCTTGGTGAAATTTTACATGATATTCCTTGGAAAGCTCAATTTGTATAACGCAGGGGAAAAGGCGATTTTTGCGTATCGGGCATTCCTGTTGACATGGAGTGAGCTCATTTGGTGCTTTTAGCTGGCGGTCATCTTCTTGCGTATAGTTCCGCCCAATTGACTTGCCAGAGGCTGAGGCTTCGTCAAGGATTAGCTAGTGCCTATTCAACCTTTCTCCATAAGTTGATGCCTGCCAGGAATCTCCTGGCTCAGCGAGAGTGCCAGCATGCAAGATTGGCCGCGGTTGTCTGCATACCCAGTTGATAGCCATGGGCTGCTGTCTCTACAGCCATGCCCTGTTTCTGCCTAACCTTTTGGGACAATGAGGACTGACACTCTGCTCGTCACGCTGCTGCTATCACTCCTCATCTCTGCCAATGTTTGATGGCAGCACCGCGTGGGTCCTTCTTGTCTTGCAAGTCTGAGCAGCTCTCGTCTTCCAGTCTCTCATTACAATTGCCTTTCAGGGAGTGGATGGCTGACGTCGCGCTGCGAATGCATGCGCGCAGGGGCTGTCGCAGTTTGTGGGACAGGCGTGCAAGCGGTACGAGAAAATGGACTTGAGCGCCATCTGCCAGTACCTGGCCAACACCCTCAAGGCCGCGCAGTCCTTTGACATGCTCGTGCTCAAGGCGCTCGTCAGCGATATGTCGGTGAGTCACCAACAAAATAAATTGAGTCATAGATACCCTGATGAAGCCTGGGGCGTGATTGAGGCAGAAGCTGTGCACCGGGAGGAACCCCGGGGGTGGCCTTTGAACCCCACGGCTCAATAGCAACATTTGTAGCCAGCAGCAGCAGTTCTAGCGAGATAGGCGCTTATCAGCACCTAGGGCGTGATCCAGGGGACGAATCCTCCCCACTGTGAGGGCATGGGTGAACGCATGCCCCCTAGAGTCACCGATACCTGCTCACTGCTGCTTGATTTGGCATTTTGCTTGTTGCATACGGGGGAGCAGGGAACACCGCTTTCCTGCTCACCTTGTTCAAATATGCTCATCACTCTGGGCATGTGCATGCGTCCCGTTCAGAGCCTGCCATGCCGGGGACAAGCGCCCACTACGATCAGTCAAGCGGTGGAAGGGGTTAATTCTGTAAGTGATTACGCCTGGCGTGGCGGGCTCTTAGTTCAGGATGCCGTGGGTGCTTGCCATGGTTGTGGCCTTGCATGTTGGGAAGAGTCCAATCACTCATAGAGCACACTGGATAGTGTTTTCTAGTGTGTAACAGGCTCCTGCCGTCAGCCTGCCATACCCTCAGCTTACTAAGCACCGATTTGCGCCCAATGGCAGGTGTTGACATCATTTTTGTTGCTGTGCTAAGGCTCTCCGCCCTCCGTACCTTTCAGACCACAAAGATAAAAGGTCACCTTGACATCGTCGTTCTCCACACAACACACCTTAGGGTATAAGGTCTGACCCTTATATTATTTTGCGCGCAGGGCATTGCCCCCGTGAGCGATCTGAGCGCGGAACAGGTGGAGGCTCTGGCAGGGGGGCCGCTGCTGCAGCAGGAGGTGATCAATTTGGGCGTGCAGCAGACCTCCGCCAAAGCCCTGCAGCGCACCACCGGCCGCCTCATCGCTGCCCTCCAGAATGTGCGCGCCTGCTTGTATTTAGTCTCTTGAGGGCTTGGGATCCCCAAGAGGGGGCCGCAACCTGGGCCCCTTTGCATGCATGGGTGTCCCTGACACATGGTGTTGAGGAGCCTGGCACAGATTTCCTTTTTCTGTATGGTCAGAGGTCCTGTCAGTTTGAATGCTTATTGGGTACTTTTAAATGGTTTGTGGTGAAGGCTTGGGCGTCTGTGGGTTCTGCTGCTGGGCATGCTTAATAGTGCTGGGAGTTCGTGTTGCGCCATGCTTGCAGAACAGGGGTATTGTGGCAGCTTTTGTGCTTGGCAACCCACACCATTTGTTCATATCTCCGAGTGACATTCTGAGGTCAACCTTTGGATGCTCTAGGAGGCCAGAAGTGGTCCGTGGCATGCACTGTGCAGATGACGCCCCCAATCTTCTGCCTCCCCTGGCTTTTCACAGGGTCCGCTCAATGAAATTGATGCAACATTATGCAATGTGCCACTTCAATAGGGTGATTTGGAGATTGTTTTGCGATGCATTGTAACAGGACAAGTTGGCGCTGCCGCTCTATGTGATGTTGGCGCAGCAGCGGCGTTACATCGTGATGAAGACCGAGTCACGCCACCTGAAGCTCATTGCCGAGCTGTACGACAAGTGCCAGGAGACGCTCTTCCTGGTGTGCCTCTTGCCCCTGCTGCATCCTTCACTGCTGCTTTCTTGATATATGACATCCTTTAACGACATGCAGAGCTTTGCAGGGCATGTCCTGCTGCCAATGCAGATGGGTGTGCAACAACTTTGAGGTCTGAGGCTTTGCGGAGTCTTTGTTGACCAAGCACAGCTTGCAGCAGCGTACAGCTATGTCAAAAGCACCTCGCCAGGATATCTCTGGGGAGATCTGGATGTCCGGATCTTCGCAGCTACACATGCAAGCGAGATTCGCCTGGGAGATGTGGCCGTGCTGCTCTCTGAGGATGAGCTTCCGCGAGGGCGGAAGTGTGTCTAATTGGCAGTGCAAGGGACCATAACTGGCAAACGCCGTGCCGTTTGAATTACTATTCTCTGAGTGCTGTGTCCTGGTTTGGCGCAGTACACGGAGTTCCTGTCGACGGCGTTGCCTCCGGCGGAGAGGGCTGCGCTGCTGCCGCCCATCTCCCAGCTGGTGCAGCGCTACGGCGTGGACTTTGAAGTCGCCTTCCAGGTGTGCTCCTGCTGAGAGTCCTACTCAGTAATCTTACTGTCAAGAACAAGGCGATCCTGAGAAGAGGTAGCTAGGCCGAGGAGCTGGAATAGGTCATGTGCAGCAGCATGGTGCAAAGTAAGAGCCTCAAGTACGGTCTGTTTCCCTGCAGATGCCAGTGCTGCCACAGCAAGCACTTTTGCATGTCTCTGCCCAGTGCTCAGTGTAACACAGCATCAGCAAATATACACAGACATGAGAAACACTCATGCTAAATTTCTGACATCACTCGGCGTGGCGGTCACAGGCGCACCGGCCGCTGATTCGTGAGCTGTCGCCGCCGGTGCTGCCGCCAACGTTACCAGGAACGCCGCAGGAGAACGGGGACACGGCGATGGAGGAGGTGGAGGACGGCGAGCTGGAGGAGGAGAAGCTGCCCGCGCAGTCGGAAGCCGCCGGGAACCTGCCCAACGGTGCACCCTCTTACTCATCCCATTCCTACTGAATTCATCCTGATTTAGCCTTTCCTTGCTCTGTGAGATGATCAACATTGGGGACTTGGCCCTCCTAGTAAGAGAATGTATACAATCATGTGGGTATTGCTCCCACGTCATTGGCGCTGTCAATCACTGTGGAAAGTCTCCCCTCTCTCCAGCAGGATCAAGATTTCTTTAGGAATGAGCCTCAGTCGGGTCCAGGCACCACAAGAAATCATCTAAAGCCCACTGTCGTGCAATGTTGCAGGGGTGGGATCGGCGGCCGGCCGGGACGGCGGCGCGGGGTCGGCGGGGCCGGGACCCGGGAGCATGAGCTGGGCGGCTCTGGTGGAGGACGTGCGCGAGACGCTGCCGGACACCGTGTGGCGAGTGATGAGCCCCGAGTTCTACATCTCCTTCTGGAGCCTCTCCTACCCGGACATCTCTGTGCCCGCCGACAGGTGCGTTGTCTTGCTGTGATTTCTGGAGGCTTCATAGGTGTGCTACCAAAACTGAGACGTGGTTGCCTACGTGGCAGCCCTTGATGATGACTCTACATTGCTGAAGAGTGTGTGCTGCAACACAACGGGTGAAGGAGCTTCCGTCAGCGCTCTGCTGTCAGAGTGAAAACCGGCGATTAAGGGAATGAAATGGCACTGTGCGCAATGCGACAAAGGCATCTAGATATGGCTCATATCCTGGAAAGTCTTACCTGTGCTGCCAGCCCTTAGATACACCTGTTATCTCTGGCATCTGGCCAGGCGCAAGCCCAGGGTCTGAGAGTCTTGTTGTCTGCTATGATTTTCCTGTCTGGTGCTGTGTGTGCAGGTACCACCGGGAGATCAAGCGGCTGAAGGACCTGCAGGCCATGAAGGAGACAGAGATGCGCTCTAAGCAGATCATGCTTGACCAGGCACGCACCCATTCGTGACTTCTAGACCCTTGGAGAACACCATTCAAAACCGCTGATGTCCTGCAACTTTCTTCTGGACACCATGCACGCTTGGTCTGAGCAGAGGCCCATTTCACCCCCTATTTGCTTATCACTTGATGCCATGAAGGGTAGAAAGTTGGCAGCCAGTACCTGCAGCTTGTTTGCAGAGGGATTTCTTACCTCTCGGCAGGAAAAGCCTGCATTAATGTACAGGTGTATGCTGGACCAAGCGCTCACCGTCCTAAATAAGCAGAGACCCCGCTTCAGCGATTAATAAGATCATCGCTTGATACCCCTGTGACATGTGTTAGTTTTTGTTGAACAGGCGCGCGACCGGGGGTCGGCAGGCGGGGGGTACATGGGGGGCATGGGCGGCAACTACCGCGGCAACGAGCCCCAGATCGACCCTGAGGAACTCAAAGACGACATCGATGCCATCGAGAAACTGCTGGAACGTGTCAAGGTGCGTGATTGTTCGCTTGCGGGAAGTGCGTGTGAAGTCTTGAAGTTCTCTGGTGGTGTAGAAAACTAGGAGATGCGTGCAGGGGCAAGGGTCGTTTGGGCTGTACTCTGCCGGACTTCTTGTGTGAGGGTATATGAGGCAACAGAGGCAGCGTTGAAAGATGGGCATGATGTGTCATGGCTGAAGCACAGTCAGACCTAACGGGCCTGGCGTGCATGATACGTGGCACCTATGCGGCACTTTTGCCAGATTCAGCTCGGACATATTGCCTGTTGAGCTTGAGCAGCCCTTTCATCGGAAACAAGTAATCCGGGTCTAGGATTAACCCAAAACCATGAGCCTTGACTTCATGCGAGCAGGCTCAAGGGCTGCTCAATGGACCCAGGCTCCAGAAGATTGAGGTCTCCTCTCGTGTGTTTAAAGTCCCGATTTTACCATTGCGGGCACAAGATGCTGTGTTGCGCTTGTTGTCTGAGCCAACTCTGCCTCTGGCCCAGGGCTGCATGGGGCAGCACTGCACCCTGCACCTGTCTTGGCATATAATTGCACAGGAAGCATGCACAGGAGAGACCCTGACTGAACGGTATCTGCAGTGTGCTCTTCCAGTGAGGCAGCTCTTGAGTCAGAACTCAAGCGGGCGCAACATGCTGTGGTCCTCCTGGCTCTGAGCTTGAATTTACACAGCTCAGGCTCTGGCAGTTCTAGAGGCCCAAGCATCCCGAGTCTACAGTGGTTAGAGGAAAACATCCAGGGCGGACCGAAGAGAATGCTTCATGAATGTGCACATCGTACTGAAATGACACTGATCAAAAGAGCGTGTGGTCAGCAGCATGCCGCCCTCCATAGCTCCTCAGAGGAAGACAACTAGGCTGGAGTACTAATGGCACTCCCTGAGCAGGACGCGCTGAAGCGGCTGCCGGAGGAGCTGAAGGCGCAGGAGGCGAATGCGGCGCGTGTCAATTTGTTCCTGACGCGCGCGCGGCCGTTCTGGATGTGCGATCGAAAGGGGATGCTGTACGCGTACCTGCAGCAGTGCATTCTGCCGCGCGTCGTGTACTCCCCGCCTGACGCGGCGTTCTGCGCCAAGTTTACCCAGCGGCTGCACGAGCTGGCCGTCCCATTCTTCCCCACCATCCTCTACCTCGATACCGTGAGCCACCTCTTCCACGACGCTCTCGTTTGAATCCTGACTATATGTGACTGATCAAGTCCGATACTCCTGATCGGTTTCTTTTACACGACCAATGAGTCTGGTCCAATGATAGCTTAGAGGAGACCGTGGGGTATGGCAATGGGGTGCTGAGGTGTGTCTCTCAGGGCCCTGCTCTTGATTGGGTAGAGGACGTGTAAAGGGTTCTTATGGAGATTATGTGGCTCCGTACTTCTTGTGAGTGCCTGTGAAGATTTGGGCAGGAGTGGGGCACTGCTGATGCCTGCATGCATGCATGCTGTGCACTGGCATGAGCATGGAGAGAGTGTTGTTGGACATAAGGGCATTTTGGGAAAGTTGTGTAGCTCAGGATGGGGCTGTTAAATTTCGCAGATGATGAAGCAGATGATCAGCCTGGTGTTCTCCTGCACCGACCGCGAGGCCCTCAACCTGGCCATCTTCCTCAACGAAACCTTCATCCTGCTCGAGCGCTGGCGGGTGAGGGCCCCCAGTCCACACCCTGCCTGCCACCCGCTGTCTGGCATGCGCTGCAAAAATATGTGGATATTAACCAGCTGAAGCAACTGAGGAGCTGCTGCATGCATGGCAGCAAGCACCCTACGCTTCTGTCTGCAAGCACGCATGTCTGCATACCCACACATCACTTTTGCCCTGGTGTTCATGCCACCAGGGGCCGCAAGCTTGCATATGCTTTTCGAATTCGTGTGCATGCTCACCCTACCCTGGTCACCCCTGCATGCAGGCCAAGGAGGCATTCCAGCTTCATTGGCACGCTGCTCCTTCATGCATGCTGGCCCCACCCTGACAACCCCTGCATCAAGGGGGTCGAGGCCGTGTCACCTTTCTCATGCAGCTGACTCTAATCTCACAAACCCCGCGTGCAGGGGAGCGAGGCTGTGACAATTTTCTCATGCGCACTGACCCTGATTCATGCATGCAGGGGAGCGAGGGCGTGTACGCGCGGGAGTGCGCGGCGCGGCCGGGCTTCTCCATGTCCTTCTCAGACCCGGGCGCCTCGCGCACATCCTTCAGCGACTACCGCCGCCTCTGCGCCAAGTGGCAGCACACCATCACCTCCGGCTTGCGCGCGGCGCTGCAGTCCAAGAACTACGTGCAGACGCGCAACGCCTTCCTCATCCTCAACACCACCGTCAAGGCGCGCACCTTTCCCACCTCCTCCAACTCAAGCAAGATCTGCAGATGCCGCTGTCAGGGGCGCCTTCGTGCAGCCGGAAGGTACTGCGATCTTGCTGCGGGTCAGGAGACCAGATTGTCTGGGTTCTTGCAGGAATTTTGAGATGTGACGAGGGGGAAAGTGAGAATTTCTGGGGCTGCATGGCTGCATGTGAGCCCGGCAGGCCATAACGCAATTTGGGCAGACTCCAATTTTCCTTGCGGCTTCTCTCGGAAGAGTTGCCCTGCATTTAGTTCGGAGGAATTATATCCGCAATAGGTGCAGGGAGCTGTTGATAGCATACATCGACGTTTCTAGCGCTCGATCATCGGGAGCGCAAAGTTCAACCATTTCGATGCCCAAAGCGTGAGCTGCGCTTTAAAATCCCAGCCTGCGAGCTTCAAAATTGTCGTTCTTTATTGATTTTCATAAGAATAGCTGAACTGGTTAGATGGGGGATAAGAGCAAGGCTTGAAGTAGGCTTATCGAGGAAGACCGACGAGCATCGAGAAAGTGCTGTGACCATCTGCTTTCATTACAAAGGAGTTGTACGAGTACAAGCTTAGGACAGAGATTGCATTGGGCGTTTGTAAGATCAAAGCGCAAAGGTAGAGGCAAGCTGGCTGAATGAGGATCCGTAATTGGCCGGTTTCGCGGAAACTGGACCCGATCCCAGAAGACGAATCAAGGTGCCACTCCAGGTGGAGTGTGTACGGCAAGATACCCTACCCGGTGAGAGAGCAGATTCAAATTGTTGTGTTACTGGCTGGCCACGGGGAGATAGGAAGCGCTTTATTGCATTTCCGGCAAGTCTATCGACACCCAATGTCAATCGCTGTCTATGTTCGCTTCCTAAGAGCGTGAAAAATTATATTCTGTCTGCACAGGTGTTCCCGGCGATGCAGACCTGCTCGTCGCGAATCAAGACGGCGGTCCAGGGCGTTCGCGATGCGAGCTCTAGCGAGGAGGATCTGAAGACGATGGCGAACATGTACTCTGCAGCTTTGGAGAATGAGATCCGGAAGGATGGCCGGTGCGACTCCCTTTCTTTTTTTATCTCTTCTGTTGCATATTACTGAGCGGAGCCCTGCATATGCTGTATTGATGCTATGTTGGAAGCAAATATGAATGATCCTGTTGCTTCAGTCCGTGATCTGTGCTGTCTTGCTCTACTGCATACCTATTTGTAGCTTGTGTGCCGTCCACCTTGTCATTGGATCACGCAAGAGGCCATCCTTTTGGAGAGCAGCGTGGCTGTGCTGCACAAAGAGAACACAGTAGGTTGATGAGGGAGTGCTGCATTGTGTCTTTGTGTGCTCGCGCGCTGCTCGCATGGTGACAGGGGTTGGTGTGACAGGGGTTGGTGTCATTGCATGTGCAGGATGCTGAGCAAGGAGGCGTATGAGGGGGCGCCGGAGCCGCCTGTGCCCAAGGCGCTGCTGGTGAAGAACGGCCCGCCACCCACTGGCGAGCCAGGTGAGCTGACATGGTTCATCTATGACCTCAAGATATCCTGCGCCGAGAAACCCCTCCCTGAAAAGCCACTCCCTCAGAACCCCATTCCTGAGGACCCAGCTCCTGAGAAGCCGGCCCCTCAGAAAGTGGCCCCTGAAAAGCCGATGCCCAAGAAGGCAGTGCCTAAAAAGCCAATGCCCAAGAAACTGATCACCAAGGAGCCCATTCCTACAAAGATTCCTAAGAGGCCGATTCCGGTCCCAGAGAAGCCGGCATCTGATATGCCGGCACCTGAGACGCCGAAGCGCAAGCGCAAGAGAGGGGTCCGGGACACAAGTCCGTAGGGTGGCAATCTTGCTGCTCACCCACTCCCTGCCAGTCTGGCTTTTCCTCTGCCCTAGAGCATTGGTCCCTCCTGCCCAGCAGTGTCCCTTTGCCGCAGCGGCAAAAGTGGCTTCTGCCAGAGTCCTGTGTCCAAGGCGGAAGTTTTGGGGACCTCAGAAGTGCGAATCTGAAAGGATAGAAAGCAGCATTGCCCAAAGACAGGGGTGGCGTGAGCCCATGACGTGGGAAAGATCTCACAGAGGACCTGTCCCAAGCGCAAGTCAAGCCTGAAGAAGGTCTGGGACAGTCCATGCACCTCTGGCAGCCCATCAGAGATCTGTCGAACGCATTGAGATTGGCCTGAGCCTACTTGAGAGCATTTGATGCTTTCAGCATATTTGGTGTCTGTGTTTGCACTTTTTGGTGTGCTGCATCAGCAATGCTAATGACTGCAGGGGTTCCTTCGAGCCCCCAGACTCATCACCAATTTGGTATGAGGGAAGGGACAGCCCTTGTTCCTGTGTGTCACCCAGCCTGAGAGTTGTCTTATCAGCACTGTGTCCAACGCATGGTTTGCGGGAGAGAATTTTGTCTTGCAAAAATGGTCGACTTGTATCAGATTGGTACGAGTCCATTGCCTTGTTTCCTAGATTTGAGACAGTGCACCTTTTAGTTTCCCAGTTGCTTTTTTCCCTTCAAACTAAAATTGACACAGAGAATTGTGTCTTTCCGCCCTTGTCCTTGGGGCAGACTTCGTGTATCACTGTGTGATGGCGTGTGCTGTGGTCGGTAGTTGGTGGCAGGTTGCATTTGTCAGGAGGGTCAGAACTGAAGCGAGAAATGATCCTTGAATGATATCACACAGACATTTCAGAGCAGATTGTGTCCAGTGTGCAGAACATGCATACATCCTTAGCCTGCGTACATTAAGCTGTTTTTGCAGGTCCCAGAAGTGATTGTATTTTGATTGTCTGCCTAGTTGCCTTGTCTCCTGCTAAGACTGTAACGGGTTTTTGAATTCCCCTCTTTTACTTCCCATGTATTATTTATCCGACATTCCATATCATAGGCAGAGCCTTATACAAGGAGTGTTCACCCTCTATTCAGTGGGGGTTAGCAGTTCTGATCTGGCCCCCGTACTGATTCTGCAGGCACTGGCGGATCCAAGGCACAAGAGAACGGGGTCACTGCAGTCCGCGAGGTGATTATTCTCCTATCATGCTGGAGACTGAGGAGTGAGTCTGCACGCGTGCATTCAAGCATACAACCTTGTACTTGCATGGCGAAGTTTGGAATTTTTGGCTGTTCTGGTGTAGTCACACTCTCTCTGCATGGGGCACAGGAGGCCACGTCAGCGGCAGGCAAGAACAACAAGTCCTCTTCAGGTAAGCTGCAGCAATCTTCTCAGCATTTTTCTTGGTATCACAGTGCCTCTACAAGTTGAGAACAAGGCCTTCTCTGCATGAGCTGATCAAGTTGTCCTCATGTTCTGTTTGATTGTTCTTGTGCGCTTGCAGGCGATGCAGCGAAGAAGGCAGACTCTTCAAGCGCGGCCCAGAAGAGGAAGGAGCTCCGGGCGGAGGCTGCAGAGTTCAGACCGAGCAGCGCCAGCAAAGCCTCAGATGCGAAGCCAGCAGCCAATGGCAAAACAGGCGCAAATGGAAAGTCAGGAACGGATGCCAAGTCAGGAACGGATGCGAAACCCCGCGGCGGCTCCGGGGGGAAAAGCGAGGGGAAGGGGCGGGGCGACGCCAAATCTGGCGCGGATGCCAAGCGGCCGAGCGACACCGGCCGCCGCAGGGACGGCGACAAAGCAGAGGCCGCCCCCTCGGTGAGCAGCAGCTGTGACTAATAATCGATTTCCAATATCTTCACAAGCCCTGCAGAACATGCGTCCCTGTGTGCCAAGCGTTTGCCTTTGGTTGTGGACTGCTTGTGCCAGGTCAGGCAGCAGGCATTAGCTTGCTGCCTGCCGCTGCATGCGCTCAGCCGGTGCAGCATTGCTGGCTGTCCAGCACTTGAGGGCCGTGGTCAGTAGAGGACATCACATACCAGAAATCTAAGCATACAGTGTGTTTAGAGCCTTAGAGACAAGCATACAAGGATTGCACTGCTGCTGGTGCAGGCAAAGGGAGAGGAGGCTCCGAGCAGGAGGAAGGCAGAGGAGGAGCCCTCACAGCGGCCATCCAAACGCCCGCGCAGCGACCCTGCTGAGGTGCGCAGCTGTGTGGGACCCCTGAATATGTGTCTTGCGGCCGTCACTTGCCATCTGCAGGCAACTGCCTTGCTCATGTGCACTGCGCAGCAGAGTAACCTTGCAGATATCTACTGTCCTGCTGTTGGCCAAAATTTGTAAATCACTGCACCTGGAGCCAGATTTTTTAGTCGAGCCGCTGCATGAGAGGGCGGCTTTCTCTCTTCTTCTGGCTGGGGACATTATCATTGCAAGTTCTGATTGGGGTCATCTCTGGATGCAGGCCAAGGAAGCACCGGCAACAGCATCTCGGCCGCGGATAAATCCGCCAGTGCGAGAGAAGCCGGCTGCACCAGCCGAGCGCCGGTCTGACAACGCCAGCGAGCGCAGAGGGGACAGGTATGCAAAGAACATCTGCAGTGTTTTGCCTTCATTGCCACATACATCCCTCAGGTACCATCGGCTTGGCTTGGTCGCTCTGCTTGCTTGGCCAACTCTAGTTTGCATCGATGTTGGAAGCTCTCTGCATGCACTTATTAACAGTCGGCAGAGAAGCAGAACTTAGGGGTACCATCGCATGCATACAGGGATGGCCTTGCTCGGCGCAGCCAGTCAGCCGCGGTGGCAGAGGGCAAGACCGACGGCGACGACGCGGCAAAGCGCGCGAAGCGCGCCGAGCCGGTGGCCGAGGCGCGCCGGCGCGCGATCCCGGCGCCGGCCGCTCGCGGCAGCGCAGCCCCTGCCGCCGAGACGCCGGAGCCCGGCGAGGTTGTCGTCGACGCCCCGGCCACGGCTCCAGCCTCGCGCAGGCGCGCCTCGGAGAAAGACCGGGAGGAGAAGCCGCCGGCTGATGCGCGTGGCCGTGCCAGCCGGGAGCCAAAAAAGGCGCCTGATCAGGCGGCGGCGGCCACTGAGAAGAAGCCGGCGGCAGCCGAGAAGAAGCCAGCGGCGGCCAAAACAGGCGCGGATGACAAAGGCCCCCGCGAAACTGCCGGGGGCAACCGCGCGGCGCGCAGCCGCGAGGAGAAGCCGGCTGCGGTGGCGGTGGCTGCGAAGGGCAGCGGGCGCAGTTCCAAGGACGGGGGCAAAGAAAAGGAGAAGGACAGGGAGGCGCGCGTTGCCATTCCAACCAGGAAGGAGCAGGAAAAGGTGTGTCTGCTTCATGAGCGAGGGCCTATTCAGCCCATATGCTAGTTCGCTGAGGTCACACTACTATACTACATGTTGCCTGGCAGATTGACCTGTGTGTGTGCATGTTGATCGCCTTGAATGATATTGGATTTGGTTTGCCATCCGCCACATGGTGGGTGGTCCAATGTGCTACTACACACAGCGCATCGTTCCGCTGACTGGCATGTCCTGATTCCTTGTGCAGGAGAAGCCAGCGAAGGCCGAGGAGCGAGGGCCGTTGCCTGGCCGCCTGTCGCGCGAACCCAGCGTGAGTCCCTTGGCATCCTGCTGCCATAGTGCAGGCCACCTCCCTTTCAGTATGATGCACTGTTTGGAGGCTTTAAATCAGTTCCTTGAGGTCACAGAAGGAGCAAAGTTCAGATTGCAGTGCGTGCTGGAGTGCTGTGCTGTCTAACTCCCAGCCACAGGCTGTTATCAGACCTGTCGAGTCCCAACTTGCTAGTTTGGAAGGCTCCTTGAAGGCTCTGCAAAGGTGCTTAGGGGTGCAGACTACTGCCAGACATGTAAGAGATGCTATTAATGGATCTGCAAGGGCGCTCAGGCGTCATGTGTCAGATGTGCTGAGGGTGCTGCTATGGCGGCAGGTGTCTGAGAAGCCGACGCCGGTGCGGCGCAACATGGCGACGCAGTGGCTGCAGAAGGCGCACGAGGAGAGTCTGAGTGAGCGCATGGCGTCCCGGCTTGGCCTGCCGGCCGATGCGCGGCTGGCGCCGGCCGGTGCCGCCGATGTCGCCGCTGCCGCCGCGTCGCCTCCTGCTGGCAGAAGGTGCGCGCTCCAAGCTGTGTGGGTCGGCGCATGCTGGAGACGTGATACTGAAGCTTGGTTACTTTTATGTTGCTGGATTCGTTGATGAGCTGTATGGTGCTGGGGGGCCGCATGCTGGAGACGCGATACTGAAGCTTGATTGTCTTGGTGCTGCTGGCTGCTGTGATGAGCTGCATGGTGCTGGGGGAATGACTATCCGTCCTTGAGAAAGGTTGTCATCAGCGGATTGTTTGGGATGTCTGCAGTCGCATTGCAGTGAGGTGTAACTTTTGTGTGGAAGCCGTGTGCAGATGCTCGTGCACCCACCAGCTAGCTGCCTGCCCCGTAGCTTGAAGCTACGGGGCTCCAGCTACAGATAGCTTGCTGGAAAGAGAAGCTCACCTCCTGCAACTGCTGAGGAGCTGACCTGATGTCCATGCCTCGCAGGGTGGCGAGGCAGGCAGCAGAGGCTGCAGCTGTGGTGGAGGAGCTGGGGGATGGGGATGGGGATGGCGGGGAGGAGAGTGCAGGGGAGGACGGCGACAAGAAGGGTGAGGGGAAGAAGAGGAAGAAAAAGAAGAAGGACAAGAAGCGGCACCGCGACAAGGGAGATGACGGGGGTGAGGAAGGCGCTGGTGATGACGATGGCGGCGGCAGCGCACGTGGGAAAAAGGACAAGAAGAAGCACAAGAAGCACTGAGCTCCGCTCCGCTTTGCTAGGTCTTGCGCAGCCTTTATAGGGTGTCTGAGATGCTCTAGTGGGATGCAACTTTATTATTCGAATTTTTTAACCCAGCGCCTCTTGGAAGGGTGCTTGACAGACTCTGAGTGCTGCCTCGGGACAGGCGGCTGCTGGGTGCTTGACACGTTACCTAGCAACAGTACTTGGTGAAATATATTGAGCATATTGCTGAACTTATTCAAATTAGACCGAAATATGTAAGGCATCTTTCCATAGTCTATTCCTGCTGTAGCGGCCATCGATGCGGATATCATGATTACTGCTGGCATTGCTGCTAAATAATTACCTTCAAGCTTGGCTCGCCACAGATGGACATCTTGGTGACATCGTGATATCAGGCACGCCATTTCTCTGAACAATGTAGCTGCTCAAATCCTTCTCCTCACTGCACCCTTCAGCTTCCTTCAGCTTCCCAACGGAGACCTAAGCAGATGACTGACAGCTAGAAGCTGCAAATTGATTATGATCGGGCAGCAAAGTCAGCCTGAAAGCTTTACACCCCATGATGGATCTAGTTGGTATACTCAAACGGCGAACTTCAAGTGGTGGCTCGGAGCACACCCAGTCCCGCAAATAGTGCTGCACCGGCAATGAGCCCAAGTCTGTGGCTGCGACTGGCCGGCTGCGCCAGATACATGTGCCCGGCCAGGTAGGCGCTGCATGCAGCACAAACACTTGTTCCCAGCACTCGACAGGTTGTGCAATCTTGCTGTGGTGTGATACCCTTTTCCTCTGCAAGGTCCACAACGTGTGCGCTGGCTGTCCCTGTGCTTGGCTGCTCTGCGCTTGAGCGGCCTCTTACTCCAGGAAAGTTGCGCAGGATGTCTGAAAGCGCCTCACATGGCGCGCAGTGTGTGTCCTTAGAGGTCTGATTGCCCTGAGGTGAGGAACTGCTGCTTGCCTCGAAGCCCATGACCTGCACAGCAAAACCAGCACTGCTGACTGCAACACAGATGCAGCACGATCACCTCCTGGGAAATTCTTTCAGTAAGGCACTCAGAATGCGTCGTTGGTGCTGCATGCCAGCCTCATGGGAACAGGAATGCTGTGTAAGCAGCGCTACTCTCAGTTTGCCTAACCAGTATCTAGGCAACACTGCTGCGCGTGCAGAGCAGCATGCGCCCACCTGACAGCTAAGTACACGGACTGTCCAACCTGCACCCTATTCACCTTGTATTATCTTGATTGCTTGTCGTCGATGATTTAAATACACTCCAATTACGTGCCCTCAACTGCCTGCACAGTGGTCTCGGTCGCGAGCTTTTCGATCAGATCTGCTCAATACGACAGCGTTGACAATACGGCAAATAACCTCTTTGTTGCCCGCACAATAATATACACCTTCAGGCTGCTAATCGCGTGTCTGTTTTCTCCTGCGACTAAATTCCCACTTTCGAAGTAGGGGACAATGACACCTTGTAGATCTTTTGTATCGCTCGTTATTTTTGCATCTTACGTCCAAAACCACGGATTTCTGCTGAGGTCTGCTCAAGGCACCTTGAGACCTGACAGGTCACCGATTTAGTCAGCTTCTCCCCACCAGGAAGCTAGGTCATGTGCACCTCCTGGCAAAAGGCTTCTGGACCACTTAATTTCATAGGCTCACTGCAGCATGTGTGAAATGGTAGTAGACAGGTGTCAGCATTTCGATAATAGGTGTAATGACAGCGTCAATGACCATGACACGACCAGAGATTGGATTATTAACACGTCATTCATTACATTGGCTGCATGCAGTGCTCACACCACGCGCGACTGTCTACTTGCATGCACAAGTTCACGAGACTCATCACTGATTCCTCCAAAGCAACTCTGGGCAACTGGTTCAAAAGGCTGTCGTCAGCAACACGTAATCAAAGCAATCGCAGGCAAATGTCTGCCAGCAATGAAGTTCTTGTCGCACAAGATCAAGAATGAAGGCACATGGGGCACTAAAAAGGGGCACACAATCACAGACTCTGCAGATCTGGCAAGAAAGATCGTCAATCTTGTTAAAATGGAGGGGCCTCAGGCCTCACACAATGCAAAGCAATGTCTCAGCTCCAGAGAATTCTGAAATTCTGGCTAAAAAGGGCTGTTCTGGCCCGGTGTCCCTTTGCTGGCAGGTCCCTTTATGAGCAGTGAGAAGGGCCAGCAGGAACGCTTGCAGCGATAGCTTGGGCCATGAGGCAAATTTTCTCTAGGCTGATAGATCTAAGTGACCTGACTCACTCCTCTGAGCGGGTCACCTCGTTCAATGAGCCATCCTGCGCAACATGCACGACAGCTGTGAAGTCCCAGCATCACCAAAATGCCCCATCTGGCTCTGAGACATGCCCTTCAGTGCTTATATACTGCACCAGCGACAGCCCTCTGAGCGCGCACATGCTGCCCATGAGTTTCTTCAGAGACTCAAAGGGTGCACGATCAAGGAGCTTCTCATTGATGCAGTACACAAGCTGACCACTTTATGGGCAACCTCCGCAAGTGCTTGCAGAAGCAGCACTACTGGGAGGCAGGACCTCTCAGCTGACTTCTGCAGATGACCGCGGGTGCAGTGCAAAATCCAAGCATGCATGCAGGGCCCGGGGGCCGCACCTTGACGTCGTAGACGAAACCGTAGATGGGGACCTGCTTGGGGATGAGGGGCGATGCGCGCAGCTTGTGAACGTCCTCCTTCACACTCTCCGCCAGGTCAGCATCCGTGGGGCCAATGCCCAAGAAGTTATAGTTGCTCAGATCCACTCCCTGCACTCCCATGCAGCACCTTTGGATTGCAGCCTGGAACCCATACGCTTTAACAACAGCATGATGTATGCATGCAGCTGAGGTTCTGCTTCCAAGATCCCCCTGTATCCTGATCAAGGGTCTTCACAAATGTGCCGTACATGCACAATAAGGGCTGCAGGGTTGCCGCCTGACAGTAGCAGTGCTCCACAAAGCAGTGCATGCTCCAGGCAGGGCTGATGCCGGCAAGCTAGAATGGCAACAAGGCCCATGCATGGCAAAGTTACAGGAGAGCAGGCAGCTTTTGACTGTGGCAGAGGGGGTTCCCAGCGCACCAGCTTGTCCTTGATCTTCTTGATGAGCCAGCTGTGGTGCTTCTTGGCCGCCTGCGCACCCTGCACCAACACCGCAGTAGAACCAGTCAGAGATTGCCTTTTTTGCTCCCGCCACTCCATCCATTGTGTTTGGTGTGAAATGCAGCACTGACTTGCCATCGAGGATGAGTCAAAGACCCCCGAAACAGAAAAGCTCTCAAAGCTCTTCTGAAACAGATCATCATTTAATTGCTCTCGAGCACCATCAAAAGGTCACCCCAGCCTCATGTCCAGATGCCACAGCTCCTGGGAAGCAAATTTGAACTAAACAAACCTGATGTCAATCAACGCTGACCAAGCTCTGACCCACATGCATTGCCCCTCAAGGGAATCCGAGCAAGAGATGAATTCCGGCACAGCTCCAAACGACCAGCAGAGACGCGCTGCATGGAGAGTAATCCTTCCAGGCCTGTGTCAGGGGATGAGTCAGGGGCTCACGCAGTCGGTGTGGTGGACGAGCAAAATGATCTTGCAGTTGAGCAGCTCCTGAGCCACCACCAGCGACCTGTGCAGACAGCACAGGGTGTGCTCTCAGCCAGCGCTGCAAAATGAAACAATGCACGCAAGCATGCAGCATCCACAAACTAAGGCCACACGCACAAGGTCCGGACAAAGCCTGCATGAGGACTGGACTGCGTAGAGAAGGCCAGGCTTCATTACATCGCGCACAGGGCATCAGCTGTACGATTTGGAAAAGCAGTCATTTCAGGTGGGAATGGTTCAGAGATTAGCTAAGAGCCATGCATCTCCACGTCAGCAACAGATGGTCACGATGTACCATCTTGACCACTCAAATGTGCTGGCATGCACATGGGCCGTGTGCTGATGATAAAATGCAGTGAACTCATGTCACTGAAGTGACACCGGCTCACCTGATGACATCGTCAGTGACGCGGCCACCAGCATTCCGGATGTACTCAGCATCTGCACCAGGCACATCACATTTGCTCCCGGAAATTGCTCTTAAACTGGCACGAGACATCAATCAGTACGTTGGAGAGGTGCCAGTTCTTGTTATGGTGATCTCAAGGCTCAACGCTAGCATCAAGCTAGACTGATAATAGCAGCAGGTGGCATGACATGGCATTGCAGGTCAAGAGCCAGGTGCAGCTCTACATGGTCAGCAGCACATGCTTGACAGATGTCCCACTCACAACCTGGTTCCAGGCATACAGTCAGGGGCAAGCACAGGGCGCACCGCCCAGATCCAGTCCAAAGATGCTGGCAGGCATGACGCGGCCATCCTGCATTACACACACACAAGACCCTTGTAGTACTGCAGTGGGAATGCTGGGGACTAGGCTGGATACCTCCTGCAAAAGTAGTGCTAACGGACAAGGGCAATAGCAGGGAGCTCCACCATGCATGTGATGATCGAGACGGCCTTCTTGACGCCCAGTGGCATCGGCTGGTTGAAGTTCTCCTTCCATTTCTTGGCGTTCTCCAGCAGCTCCGAAATGGGCACCGGAGGAGGGTCGGGATAAGGCGATGAGGAAGCCATGGTGATTCAGGAGGTACTTAAGACAATCAGACACCTGCGATGTGCATTGCACGTCGTCACGCCCATACTTGCAACGTCCCGCAAGCGATGATAAATGATCAGATCTGGTAATCAGGGCGACAGCCTGCTGCGAAGTTAGGGAAAGGACAGTATACAAGTAATAGAAGGGCATCAAAATCCATTAGCTAGCCAGTAGTATTGTTCAGCCACTACCGGCCACTATGAAGCAACAACGATGCACTGGCATGCATGCCTTCCCACAGTAACAGACACGCACCAATGCTGTGATCTCGATTGATCGCTCTCCTTTTTATCTCTTCCCGCAGTCTCGTTGTTGCACCGCTTTGAAAGAGGATCTGCAGCATCTGGCCAGCCTAAATTTAGCACAAAGGACTCCTCCGGGACACGGCACGCACTACGTATACGGAACGAGGAGTAAATCCGAAAAACTCGGGTCACAGAGCTCGGTGAGAAAAAGAAAAAGTTTTCTGGAGTAGACAGAGCTCTGTCAACCGACATTTTCGGTATTTATTTTAGCACTGAATATGAGTGGTCCGAAGCTGCTCTTCCACGCTCATCCTAGTTTCCACGCGGTTGAACGAGTCCTACAGCCGCTCGGACAGTACTAGAGGAATTGATTTATGCAACCAACGTCTGAATATTGATCTGAAGCAGCGAATCAACGAGAACTCGCAGCCCGATTTGGTCCACGGGCAGCCCGCAGTGCCTCTGCTGGGGCGTTCCAGACCTAGCTTCATGAGAAACCGTTCCTTTCAGATCTGAGATATTTGTTTTTTGAGGACTTCAAAGCAGTTCACATCATCCAGAAATTTCGAATCACGAGTTGGTGAGCAAGCTTGTCGAGTTGTTGGTGATCAACCAACCACCGCCTACCCGACGGTTACATCGCCTTTTGCCTGTCTCATGAAAGTCAAACATCAGTGCAGATAATCTGTAAAATCAAGCGGCTTCCATTTGGCGACTCAATGGTGAACAAAAGCAAGAAGCCTCAGATTCTGCAACATCTGCAGAAGAGCCTCAATTTCACGATCTATGACACCAGGTGAGACCGTCCTGGGAGCTGACGTCGAACATAGACGTCTAACACTGCTTGTTGAGCTCTTGAACCTCTCAAGCACCTCGCATGTAAGCACAAGCACCTTCCTGCATTGCGCAGGTGGGTCCCCAACAGCGCTCGGCTGGTGGCGATTGGAGCATGTCCGAGGGGAACCGGTTGCATCCAGGTGACCAAGCGGTCTTCCGTTGCATACATATCGTCTTATTATTGTTCATGAAGACCTATACGAATTAGATCCAATCGTCATACACGTCTTCTGGTGCAGGTGTATGAGCTGAAGGGTCCTGATCTGAAGCTTTCAAAGGAGGTGGAAAGACCCAGCAGCTTCAGATGCGCGGCCTTCGGCGCCAGCAGCCTTGCAAACCGCCACCTGGCCACTGGCAACCACAAAGGTGCACTGAAATGCCAATCTTGACCATTTGCTGAGATCTTCTGGCGCCCGCCGACAAGCAGGGTACAGTTTTTGCCCCGCAACTGCATGGTGCCAAGCGGGGAGCTCATAAGCTATTGTGTTATGTGGCAGGTGGTTTGGAGATGTGGGATCTGGAGCGATTGCAGGAGCCGGTCTACAGCGCACAGGCAAACAGCGAGATGATCTACTCTGTCGACGCATGCGGCGGCCAGGTCTGCACCATTGCTATGCCCACCCTCTTATCTCCTTTAGCCCCCCTGCACCGCTGCCTTGCAAACATCCACCTTTAATCCATGACAGCAGACAGACAGACCCACATGGCACCTGATCAAGGGTGTAGACCTGCTCAGCTGATGTGTGTCTCGGGAAGAGGAGACTGCCTGGCTTCAGACTGTTACCAGCAGCGCAGTACTGGAGTGATGGTGCAGGTGTCAGGTCAGGGCCCCCCCGAAGAGGTGACAGGCGGCAGTGACGGCGCAGTGAGAGTTTGGGATGTGCGCCAGCCGGACTCACCCGTCGCAGCGTTCCCTGCTGAGGCCAGCGGCCCTGGCAAGGTGCCGATTCCATGGGAGCTCCCCCTGTTGGTGACCGCGCTCTGTAACACTACAGGATCATGAGGTGAAAATGCACCAAAGCATTGGATGGGGGCATTTCAGCCCCATCTGTGCAGTCCTCATGAACATGGAACATGGGGAGCTGTCACCCAAATGTGGTGGATGTGTCACCCAAATCTCCTTATCAGCTGCACAGATGCAGCAGTTTAAGCTCTTGACTGCCGGCCGGCGCATGCGGAGCGCCTGAGGGCTTGCTGCTGTGGTGCTGCGCAAAAGCCAGCTGCATGGCGCTGATGGGGAGTGAGGATTGGATTGTTGGGTCTGCAGGCGCCAGAGTGCTTGAGCGTGGCATTTGGCAATGCCTTCAGCAATGATGAGCGCTGCGTGCTGGCAGGCTACAGCAATGGGGACATCAGGTAGGATGTTGCCTGTATCGTACAATTTGTAATAGATCTAGGAAAATTAGCTTGTTGCACAATGCCCCTTGCATGCGTCCTTCTACAGCACGAAATTTGAATTGGAGTTCTGCCGAGTCTGCCGTGTCCACGGTGTATCATAAGGTTGAGCTGTCCGAAGATTCCATGCTGGACCCTTGCAATCCAGGATACTGCAGATGCAAGCTTACAAGAAGAAAAGTAAAAGTAAAGGACTTGAGCACTGTATTGCATCAGAGATGTGCAGGCCAGAGCATGATGGGCCCTACAGGTTATTGCTGATCAATGCTGATCATGATGTGCATGCATGCAGGCTGTTTGACCTGCGCACTGGGACGGAGCGGTGGAAGGAGGCAGCGCCAAAGGGTGTTTGCAGCGTGCGCTTTGACAGGCGGGACATCCCCATGAACAAGATGCTGACAGCCGGGCTTGACGGCCACTTCAGAGTCTTCGACGCCCGCACCCAGCACCCTGATCAGGCATGCCCCAACCCTGCTTTTCAAATGAATTGAATGGTCCACGCAACAAGTTACCAATGAATCCTGAAATGCCACTCGCCAGATGGGAGTGACTTCCAATGGGTGTTGCCTATCAGACCTACAACTGGGAATTACACTCATCCTGGCATAGATTTGCCAGCATCATGTATGACAGCTAAAGCTATGCCAGTGAGTTTAGACGACTGACAGGGCAGTGCATGGAACAGCAGCCTCAGGTGCTGGGATCCACGCTCTATAAGCCCTACCATTGCCGTAGGGGTTGGCAGGGGTGAGCGGGCGAGTAAGGAAGGGAGTAACACTGTGGGCGGTGGCGCCGCTGCCGCAGAACCGGGAGATCTGGGCAACAGCCACCGGCGACGGTAGCCTGCACCTGCACCAGTACCACTACCCAAACCAACGGTGGGGACCTTTTTCCTCTTTCACTTTTTTTGTCAATCAGCGAGAAGATGATATCCCGGCAGGCCCTCGCATGTCCTTGCCAAATCTGTAATATATCTGGAGCCAGAGGCACCAATGGCCTCTCGGTGGGAGCATCCTGTGGAGTAGCATGCAAGGCAGGCATGCAGAGACAGGCCGGTCTCTGTTGATGACGTATCTGATTTGCCTCTGTCTTTGTCTGAGGCAAGGAGACGATTGGGTGTGAGGCTGTTAGGGGCCAGGCAGGTCATGTGACAGAAGCTGTTGGAGCCCACAACTCGGCAGCATGATATGTGTGTGCTTGGCAGTCCTATGTGCTCAGCGCGTGTCTCCATCCTGATGGCATGGTAGTGTCGACTCTTCCACTGTGTAGATCACTGCTGCTGCTGCTGCCAGTGTCGTGGCAGGCCTGCTGATTGAGCGGCAGCATAGCTCACTGTGCAGACCTCACAAAGTGAGGCCTGCACGACAACGGCAACCAAGGTTGCTCTTGGAACTGTGCGATCAGCCCTAGCCAAGCATAGCTGGTGCATGCAGGAGCGTGAAGGACGGCCAGGGGCGGGAGGTTGGAGTTGCGGGGACTGTGCGCGAGCTGGCGCAGGCATCGCTGTCCTCGCAGCCACTATCGTGCTTTGACTGGTGCGCCGATCACCCCGGGCTGTTCTGCTGCGGAGCGCTGGACCAGTGCCTGCGCGTGGGCATCGTCACAGGGCTGCCCGCTTAGTCGCGCGCGCTGATCTCAGCCGATAGCCGCATGACATTGATGGCATGCATGATGATATCAGCCGGGGCACGTAGAGTAACTTTTTATATCTTTGACTGTCTGACTGATGCGCTGACCATGCCGGAATCTTCTGGCAAGGGCCTTGGATGAGTGCCTGCAAAAACTTTGCAGGGCTGCCGGTGCGCGACTGGTAGTCGTGCGCTGATGGCAGCCGACAGCCTCATGATACAAGCCGGGAGAGGCCTACATTGTGTGGATTATGGTTCGATGTGCTGAGGCTGCCTGCTTACCAGTGGTGCCGTGCTGAAGTCAGCCTACAACCACATCACCTGGGCATGAAATTACAGCATGCTTGGTCGGCGTAGTGACAGTGAATGCGGTAGTGGGTGGGTGTGGGTGTTGCAGCTCGTGCGGCTGTGCAGACTCATTCGACATCGGATGACAGCATGTGTGCAGAAATGATTCAGTGTGACAACAAGGCCCATGACCCGGGGTCCTCCAATGGCGTGCATGCTAAGGTTTTCTTGATCAGGACGAGGATCAGAAAGCATCGTAGCTGAAGAAGAGTCTTAGAATGCCGCTTGGAGTCCTTGCATCACACTGACTAGACCACTTTTCAGCTGTCGGGGTCTCTGCACAGCCTGTTCAGAGTGTGCCCAGAATGTGGCAAGCGGATGGATTGAAATACCCCGCGCGCACACGTGTTTAATTTACATGCAAGTGCACAGGGCACAAGCAATGGCATACCCAAGCACCCGCACACCTTGTCAGAGACCAGAAACGCCAGAGAACCTCACCACACAACACGGCCTTCCTGTATACTGGCACGGTCACTTGCTTCTAACAGCAGCCCACAAACAGGATGCCAGCATGCACGTTCGCACCTGCGCAATCAGCAAGAGAGACAGGGCACAGGCATCCATGCCAATCTGCATTGCTGCAGGCGAGGATATATTAAACACTCATCCCCAGAAGTTCTTGACGTGTTCTTTGCTCGAGCCCAGAAAAATTTGCTGAGACAGGACAAAAAAGATACGCAGCACAAGCTTGAAGAGATGCACTGCAGGGAGTCACCCAAATCATCCCAAGAGGGTCCCAGCAAGGCCATGCTGCATTTATGCATGGAATGTTTTGAGGTACGCTGCTGCACATGCATCTATATGCAGCTGATAGGTCGCTCCCAAACGGTCACAACAGGCTGCTGACAAACGCACAGACCTCCTGCTATACTTGATCACTGGCGCTCAGCACTACCCTTTCTTGTCCACAATGATCTTCAGAAAAAAAATAGGTTGCTCCCAGATCCTGCCAGGCCAGTGGCCGGTTCCAAGGCATTTGCCACTCGCTCTGTTCAGCAATTACACACTTCTGGACACGACAACACTGCGCTTGCAAGCTGCCCCCTCTGCACCTGGCCACAGCATCTCGTGCGGGAGGCTTTTGAGCCGCACGAGGGCAACTCTCCCCCCGCTCTCAGCCCACCGCCATCCCCTCGGTCCCCGGGACGGTGGCAGTCCCCCTGCTCTAAGCCCATCCCCTTGGTCCCCACGGTGGTGGCAGGCCTCCTGCTCTGACACCACCGATGTCCCCTCGGTCCCCCCTCGCGGTGGCGGGGAGGGTCCCCCGGCGGTGGCGGTTGCTCAGGCCATGTAGCGGAAGGTGTTGAGGTTGTCCTTGTCGCGCTCGAGGTACTCGCGGTTGATGAGGTCCTCGATGCGCTTCTTGATGATGCGGATGTCCGGCTGGAACATGCGCTGCAGCTGCTGCACCACCTCCAGCACCAGCTGCGCACGCCACCCACACACACACCCCTCAGCAACACCACACACTGAAGTACTGCTGTGAAGCTGGTCGACTGACAGCAGCTTAGGCTGCTGCAGTGCTAGAGGGCACACACAACAGGACGCACGCAGCAACACCACCTAACAGCAACCGAGACACTATCATTTCGCATTTGGCGTGCTGCGTCTTTGCATGGGTATAAACATAGAATCTGCAGGCTGACACAGAGACCAGACACTCCCGTAACACAGTGCAACAAGCCTCAATAGCTTGAAATCTCTGCTTCTGGAGGGCGCCCAAGACTCGAGGACACAAATCATCCTGCAACGGAAATAAAAGAGCTAGTGTGATCGTGTGGGAGAAGGGGCATGCGCGGGGCGTGCCTGCTGGTGCTGCAGGACTTTGCGGGACTTCATGGTGCGCACGATGGCGGCGTCGATGGAGTAGCGCCGGTCGCGGTCCACGTCCTCCACCACCTTCTTCCGCTCATCCGACGGCGGGGCTGGCAGCTGCGCGCGCATACACACTTTTTCAGAGAGCTGCACCAATTGACTTTCATGCCAAAAGTCCAGATCAGCCAAACAAGAGCAAACTGATCAAGCTGTTGTGAGCTGGAGCCATGCTGGACTCCTGGGCGGTGCACACTCCAAGAGCCAGCGTACGTCTCCTCCATGAGTGAGCAAACAGGTGACCTGAAGATCAACTGCCTTGGATAGAAAGCTTGCGAGGCATGCATCCTACCCAGGGTGATGTAAGGATCTGCTGTAGAAGACCAAGATAGGAGAAAAGCAAGAACAGCAGGAGACGACCGCGCGGACCTTGATGCGGCGCATGCGGTCGGTGAAGGCGGCGTTGAAGGTGAAGATGTCGGCCTTGTTGATGGTCTTGTTGTTGGGCTCCTTGGCCAGGATGCGGTACTTGCCGCAGGAAATGGAGTGCAGGATGCGGATTATGTCCTCGTCCGGCAGGTTCACACGCTCCTTTATCTCTTGCAGCGACAGCTTCTCGTCTGCACACAAATCACAGAAGTGAATGAAGGCCAGTTCTTCAAATTCCCCAGCACGACAAACGTTGTGCTTGCCATCTGCAGTGGCCCTGGCACTGGTATGCAGCTATACTGCTGCGCACCACATGATCAAATGACAGAATCCTATCTGCATATCTATAGATTTGTACACAGGACGTCGTAGAAGTGTCAGCAACGGGCAAAGCCTCACACACTCCTAATGCACCCAACTTCCTAGAATGCTGCCCTGCTTATGCAGATAAGAGAAAACATAGCAGAACCAACGTTTGAAAGGAGCGCGCACCGGCGTTGAAGAGCAGGAGGACGGTGGCCTGGGTGGTGTTGGTGGTGACGTCAATTGGCTTGGAGCGGAAGTTGGCGCGCAGGTTGGCATAGCCGTGGTGGTAGTACCACTGCAGCCGCCGGTGCTTCACCGTCGCCTCGTAGAACTCCTGCGCAACGTATGTGGCGCCCACATTAGTATCGGCAGTAAATGTGACGACAGATGACATCCTGTCATTTAGTAAGCAAGTTCAGCTATTGCAGAGCCTGCACCGAACTTCTTCTTTAGATCTGGCAGGTGCATATGCTTGCATACTACAGTCAAAGGGGCTGGCGCTTGAGATTATCTAAGTCACGAGTTGAGGGGGTGCAATCCTGAATGACAGGACCCCTTGCTGGAAAACGCTATGCAAATGAGAGGGGTCACCTTGAACAGCGAGACGCCATCCACCATCTCCTGAGGCAGCGCCAAGTCCACCACCTGCCCACATCAACGACAGCTCACCAACCACCAGACACCGCTTGCGCAGAACATTTTCCCGGGACCATTAAGAGAATACAGCTCAGATGAGCATGCCAGGGGCCATGCTGCAATCAGAGGAGGGGCCATTTCTCACGACCCAAAATCGACTAAAGGTAAGCAGAGAGCCGAGAGGAGGTGTGGTCGCACCTTGTACTGGGGCCAGAAGCCGGTGGTGAGGACCTGCACGGACATGTCGATGGAAATCGTCTTGCCGTTCTCTTTTTGCCACGCCTCAAAGCCCTGCTGCTTCTCGCGCGCCAGCTGCAGATCCGTGACCATGCCCTCCATCTGGGAAAGTCACACTTGAGCTGTCAACACATGCGCTCATGATGCTGCCTTCCTGAGAAGCAATGTTGCCCAAGAATGGCACGATGCACACCAAACCTGCATGTGTTACAGGGCTGCTTGCCCAATGAGGGACCACAAACACTGTCATGCAGTTGCCCAGAGCGGCAATCACATGGCTTCATGGCGCGCCCCGTGTGAAGAAGAAAGGAGGTGAGGCACTCAACGACGGCCAAGTAGACTACACTGTGGACAGTTGGATGAAGGCTTCTTCAGGCACCCGGCAGTCATGAGAGGGAAGGGGCCCACCTTGGAGGTGAACTGGGCGCCGCACTGCTGCTTGAGGCGGGTGAGGACGGCGCGCTCATGGTCGTCGGACGCCGAGCGCTCGGACAGCAGGCGGCGCGACAGGCGCTTGCGGTAGAACTCTGCAAAGAGGTCCTTGTCGCTGATGTAGGCCAGCAGCTTGACCACCTTGTCCAGCATCTCCTCCACCGCGTCATCCGTCATCTTGTCGCCGCCGCCGCCCTGGATTGACAAACATGAGCGTTCCAAAAAAGCCAGGAAATCAAAGCATGCACCCTATGGCGGTACGAGCAGAGGGACAGCTGTTCCATGAGCACATTGTAGTCCATGTACAAGCACAAGCACAACAACGTGCAGCTGTTCAGGCTGTAGTGTGCTGCTGCAGTAGTAAAGGAGTTCATGTGAGCGCACCTTGGTGAGGAGGGTGTTGCAGAAGTTGGCCATGAGCTCGGCGGAGGTGATGCCGGCAACGGTCTTGTTGCAGAAGGACTCGAACGCCTCTTTCAGCGCCTTGTGGAACAGCGAGCTGTTGTTGAAACTCTCCACCACGTACTGCGCGGAGCAGAGCAATTTATCTTCTGAGATCATCCGGTCATCAACTGGCTAAAATGCCCTCTGGCATTGGATGCACCCAGCTAGAATACTTGCCAAGCATTCCATTGATGGATGCAGGTGCCTGCATTATTCTCTTTTAAGACATGCAGGGAGATGGGACAGACAGGACAGACAGAGAAAGGCAAGGCACCTGCAGGTACTTGTCATGCAGCTCGATGACAGTCTTCATGTACTGCTGCTCGTGGGTGCTGCCAGAGTCCTTGGACGGCTTGCCTGCACAAACACAAACCCACCAGCTAAGCAAGCAAAAGAACATCCTTTCGTGGTTAGTAGCTATGATAGATCTAGCTATGATATCTCTGTTGATTGTGGTCTCGCCAGCTTGCCAGACATATATACTTGGATCCCAATGAACCCTTTGGCCGATCTCTTTGACAACAATGCTATATAGGTGAGATCAGCAAGGTCTCTCACCGGCGTCCTTCTCCTTCTTGCTCTGGATGGCTTCGGTGACCTCCTTGACCAGCTTCATGCCCTCTGCCTCCACATGCTTCTTGAAGATCTCCGCCACCGGCTCCAGGCCCTTGGGTATCCTCTGGAACAGCCGGTACATGCGCGCCAGGTCCTCTTTCTGCAACAAGGGGCACGCGGAGGAACCAATCAGTGCTTTTTGTAACTGCAAGTGACAGTCAAGCATGCCAAGGCCAACATCCTAATCATGTCCTGCGTATCAAGTGTGGCTTCAGATAGAAGGAACCCCATGATGCCGCAATCCATGTCCATGTTTCAATGCAGCCAGGCAAACACGCCCACATCAGCACAGGGCAGGCAGAAGCACGAGCCTCTCAAATGTACCAGCTCCCAACCTGCCTGATCACACCCCACGTCTAGCATGATTTAAGTGGAGGAGCTGTCAATGAAAAGCGGCGCCAACCTTGTCGTCGCGCATGAGGGAGGCAGCGCCGGAGTTGTCCTTCTCTAGCAGCTCGCTCTCGTAGTGCTCCAGAATCTCCGTCTCCACCTCCTTGAGCAGCTTGGGCTTGGTGTCCACGTGCAGGTAGTTGGCCACGCGCTCCTCCTCCGCCTTCAGGCACTCCTCCGCCTTCAGCATGTAGTCCGGGCACGAGTCCTCCTGCGCAACAGAATTAACACCAGCATGCCTCAGCACACCACAGAGCAAGATCAACAGACCTGAAAGATCAAAGCTGGCGTGACAGCACAATATCAGCACACTTGAAAAGGTCAAAGCCCTTCAAAGGGCTGTTGTGTAGAGACACAACATCACGATCTTCAAATATTCAGCACGCCATCTAACTGTCAAGATCTGAGCAGCAACCTGTACAGAAACACAGCCTCTGTATCCTAGACTGCGTGAGACACAGCAAGCAGCCTAGATCAACATAAAGATACCACGCACATGAGATGAGCAATCTAGGATGCTGAGGCGACAAATTCATGATGCACAAGTATCAGAATAGCAGAGGGCACCGCACCGCGATCCAGGCGGTGGCCTTTTTCTTGTAGTGGGCGGCGGAGTCGGAGAGCAGCTGCTTTTCAAAGTCGTCCGCGTAGCAGTCCATGCCGCCCATGCCCACTTCGATGAAGATGCCCAGCACGTTCTTCAGCAGCGCACGGTCCACCTGCTCCCCCTCACGCTCCCTCTCTATTAGCGCCAGGATCGCCCCCCGCGCCTGCACCTTCACCTCCGTGTACACGTCGTCTGCGCGCGCACAACACACTCCCCATCACATGAGTTCTCAATGAGGACTTCTTATACTCCTACAGTATCTATGCACGGGGCATGCGATGTTTGGACACGTGTCTTGTGGCGGCAAATGGTTGTGCATGTGCCAAAGAATGGGGGCATGTGTGGAACGGAGCTCAGCCCAAAACGATGATGCTTGGCATGTGCTGGGCAGTGCTTGGCATGTGCTGGGCAGGTGCATGTCGGTGGGCAGTCATATGCTAGTACAATGGGGCTTGATGAAAGCAGATTTGTCATGAAAGCAGGTATCGAGACAAGGTTCTGCTGGTGCGCACCTCTGAAGCGGATGAGGCCCACATCATTGAGGGAGTGCAGCGAGTGTCGCGTGATGTAGTATCTGCAGCAACACACCTGTTTCAGACTTTGCTGGTCATAAGTTGTTCCTCAGCGCTGTCACACGGCATCGCACGCATGCAAAATAGAAGAAAGCATTTGGGGTGCGCAGAGAAGAGAGCAGATGAAATTGGCGCTTACCTGTCTAGGTAGTTGAAGAACCGCGACAACCATCGCACCATGACCTTATGATTGCCCCATCGCTTGTACAGTTCCCTCAACAAGTACTCTTCGTGGTGTTCTCTAAGAGCTGGCAACACCTACAAAAGAAGGCACAGCATAGCATGAGGGCAGGGATGAGCAGCAACCCTATATTCAAGCTACAATTGCACTTCGAACGATCCAGAAGTTCAAAGCTTAAATTGGGATGGAAGCTGCTGTCACCTTCTCCCTATTGTACAGGCTGAAAGAGTCTTTATATCTGTTGTACAGCTGCTCTGAGTAGTCATAGGGCGGCTTTTGTGTGCACATGTTGTAGATCGTCCTGCACACAACATTAATGAACAAACGAAAACGTCGCCAACCCAAGAAAATCAAAGGTTGATCAAAAACAAGGTGCGTACGTGTAGAGCATCATATAATTTTCAGCAGTGAACTGCTCCTCTTCTTCTCCCTCCAATAGCTTTCTCAGCTTCATGATCCCATTCTGCGGGGCAAAATGTGACCGGTCAGCGCTATGTTACACCTATGCCGATCCTTCAAGACAGACAAGAAAAGCAACCTTGGGCCTACCTGCATGAAGGTCCAGCCTGCCTCAAGCTCGATCGGCTTGCGGTCCTGCATGGTGGTCTCCTCGGATGGAGGCGCGGGGGCTTTCCTCTTCTTCCCCAGTGTGGCAATCTGCCCTCCCCTCCCAAGCTTACACCTGAGGAGGGTTCAAGCGGGCAGGATCCTCCAACAAACAGGCGCCAGCTGCTGCAGCAGACACTTTGCAATGTTGCATTCGATAGCTCGCCACGCTCTCGCAATTTTACCAAGCAAAGATTGTCAAAAACGATTGGGAAGTCACAGCAGGCCCAGGTTTGGTCGCAGACCCTCTGTAAAGGGTTGGGGCAGTATGATATAGGTCCAAGGGTTTCTCAACTGGACGCTGGCACATTGCCAAAGCCAGACCAAAACCTGGTACTTCCCGCATTCAATTTGCTCAAGAATCTTTCATTCGAAATCGTTCAAGGCTGGCTTGCCTCGAGCAGCCTTCAGCAACTCTTGATGACAGAAAATGCTTTGTAATACAGCTGGTTCTTTGATGAACGTCCTTGGACCAAGAGAAACGCCTTCTTTTGTCTAAATCTGAGTACATGAATACATCTGATACACTCCGGTACTTTGCACAAAACTCCAAGACTTACTACTGGTTTGCAAGGCTTGCATTTTCTGAGCCGATATGGTCGTCTTTATGGCTTCTTGCTCGATTCGACTGAGGTGACATGGCCTCGTTGCAGCAGTAATCAATGAGAGCCTTCGTCTGTTCGCTTCCTGGTGATTATACAGGAGCCTTTTACAGAAGGACTGAAAAACAGTGGCGTTGAAAAGTCCACAGATCCAGGAATTAGTTTGAGGGGTGCTGGGTTCTCGCTATTCCCGGCCGCAGCGTGCGAGCCATCATGAAAGCTTTCAATTGGCAGTCGAAACTCCAGGAAACTGTGGGGAAGACGGTCACTGGCTTCTCGGACAGTGCAGCACGGTGAGCTCATGCCTTTATGACATGCTGCCCTTTTGCAAGGAAAGGTCCTCAATCCGTGTGCAATAGCATGCAATTAAATTGAGAAAAGGCAAAAGCATTGTCATTTGGCTCTTTTGTACTCAATGCCAGGTAATTCTTGCAGGTTTAAAGGCTGGACGGAAAGGCCTGGGACCAGCGAGGATGGCAGTCGCCAGCAGGCGCTCAGCCAGCATGGATCCAGCCCTAGAAGCACAGCCAGCTTCAGCAACAATCAGGACACTCAATACCTCCGCCTACCGGTGTGTGACAAAGCCCCTCATCACCAAGACAAGAGAAGTACCAGACTGACTGGATGCCTTACAATCTCTTCGCTCTCCCCCATGATGCTCTGTACTCGTCGCATCCTCTGCAAGCCATGCAGGCTTATCCTCTTGTACTTCACTCATCCCGCATGAGCAGGTGACATGGCATGCTATCGCGATCACTAATGACATGCCTCGTGTGTTGCAGGTGGACAGCTTGAAGAAGCTGCGGTGGTATGACCGGGACGACCTGTCACAGCTAGTGGAAATCTCAACACGCGAGAAGCAGCAGTTACAGGACACCATCGCAGCCCTCCGACAGGCACGCCATTACCATCGCATTTCCCACTGCGCTCAAGGCAGCGTCCCCATTGATCACTCATTGTGATCCAATCTTCCAGCAACCTATTAGTCTGAAATGACCACATCATCTGGAGCATGTGATGTCTCATGGCGCCATGCATCCCAAAAGGGAGGAATGAGGATACAGGACAGCCCATCCGCACAAAAGTATCCCTGGAACATTGCTGACATGTTCTGTGCTCCACCGCCAGGTCATCGCTGGCCTGGGAACTACAGAGGAGGAGCTGGAGGTGGATCTGCAGGAGCGGCTGGCAGATGCCGAGCACATGCATGCCTCGGACGAAGCGCTCAACGGCGCACTGCTCGTGTCTGCACGTGCCGAGATCACGCAGCTGCGCACCAGCGGCAGCAGCAGCGCTGCCCAAGCGGTCCCTGGCGAGGCAAGCCCCTGTTGCTTTGAATGAGCTAATACTGCAGTTCAATCCATGAGATTCTCTTTCAATCTGGGACTGCTAATAAACGGGCAGACATTACCGCCACAAGCGTCATGGAGGTTTTTTTCTGACCATGTGCCTTGCAAGGAGGTGCACCTATATCATCGGGACGCTGAGCAATCGAGTGCTCCGACCTTTTATCTGTTTGGAGACTGACACTTGTCTCTGTTCTCTGGTGTACAGGCTGCAGCAGGAGAGATGGCTTCTCTAAGAGAAAGGCTGGAGGCGCAGGAAAGGGAAGCTGAGGGGCTCAGGGACAGCCTGCGGCAGAGGGATGCTCGGTTGAGGGAACAGTCGGAGACCATCGCCGATCTTCAAGAACGGTGTGCCCCCATGCCAGCTTCAGCCTGGGACACTCCCTTTCGCACTCCGCCATGCATCCTCACAGCAATTTTCCCATTAAGCCATGGCTCTCACCCAGCCACTCTTTCACCTTCGTGCAATATGCTGTCTATTTTATGTCCTTGTAAACTAGACAGTGTGACTGGAGAGTGGCCAAATGCAGATGCCTTGCAGAAAAAAAAACAAGCAATCTCTGAGGCGTTGGTGATGGCAAGCAGGCTCCTAAGTGTGGAGGCCGCCGAGGCACCGGGCACACCCACAGCCGAGGCCAAGCGGCCGCAGACCTCTCCGCGAGCCGAAGCAACTTCTGACGTGGCCGGCGCTGCGGCGGTACTGGCCGCTTCAGCATCCGAGGGCCCGGCTCAGCCGCCCGCGGCGTCCCCGCCCCGCCAACTCCAAGTTGGCGCAGAACGGCCCATTGATATTTACAAGCGCACGTCGCTCGGTACCTTTGCAGGCCACGTAGAAACTGCAGCCGCTGCTGCCCTGCCAGAACCACTGGACCTGCCACAGGCAGAGGCACAGAACGGCCCTGTAGCTCCCGAGCCGCTCCAGGAGCCTGCAGCCGCCAGCAGTTCTGGAAAAGGTGCAGAGGAAGCAGAGGAGAATGGGGCGGCAACAGATACCCGGGCGCTGCCAAACGGCGTGGCCGATCACGCAGCTGCCCTGCAGCTGCAGTCTGACCTGGAGCGGCAGGCGCACCTGGCGCAGGTGCGAAGCTTAGCCCAGAAACATGTACCGTCATTGTGGAAACTTAACATGCTTTGATAGGCAATCGATTAGACTCGCGCCTCATCGTTGTGCCGTGCTCGGTTATCTCGACAGGGAGGCTTGAGCATGACAACAGGCTGAGGCGACAGTCCCTGAAGTCTTGCATGCGCAACATGCGGAAATACACATACCAATCATGTTGTCCAGAAGATTTGTAGTAAGAATTTGACTATTTTGAAGACCTGCTGAGCTTTTCTTGTGGCTCCAGGTTGGGCGATTGGAGGGGCGACTGACGGAGTTGGAGGCTCAGGCGGCTGCGGCTGAGGAGCGGAGCGCTGCTCTGGAGGCAGAGCTGCAGCAGGCGAGGCAGGGAGCGGAGGAGGCCAGGACAGCTTCAGAGAAGCATGTGCAGGTGCATTTACTGTCTCCTTGTGAGCGGGGGTGAATTCAAGGGTCCCGGGGTTTGGCATTGACGCCCATTCTGCTCACAAGCAAAAATCTTGCCAGATACCGCAATACTGAGGATTCCTAGAGGATTTTGACTATATGGGCAGATTGGCATTTAATGCCGAAGCTCCTGCCCCTATCCAGGACCTGCCGTCAGTCTCGTATCACGAACATGGCTTACATTTGGATTTCATTTGGTCATCATGGTGCTCGATTGTGTCACTCCTCCATGGAATTGATGAGAGCTGATCCTGTCTCATCCTCACAATATGCACAGGGAAGGATGTACTGTGATGTGACATGCAGGAGCTGCGGGCCAAGGTGACAGCCGCGCAGGCATCGCAGGCAGAAATGCTGGCGAGGGCGCAGGACATTTGCGCGGAGGCAGAGGAGCGGGGGGCCACCGCCCAGCGCCGTGCCGACCGAGCCGAGGAGCGCGCCAGCAAAGCAGAGGCCGATCTCAAGGTGCGCATGCAGCACCTCGTCAGCCCTTCATTCTCTTGCAAGGGTGCTTCTTCAGGATGAAGAATGAGGACGGCATTATTCTGGCAGCGCCAGGAATTCCCGTGTGCACCTCACATGTGGGCCCGATGGAAGGAAAGCTGAGACATTGGGTACATATTGGAGACATCAGTTGGCGTGCATGCCATCTCAGCTGCTTGTAAATTTGCTCAAACAGCCTGAATTTGTAGATTGCATGTGGGGATGTGATACCCTTTCCAGGAATTTCTTTATCGCCCCTGGGAGGTCGAATTTGTGCTTTCGACGGTGTCGGGCTTACTGATACTAGAGATGATGATACTGGTATCGACTAAAGTAATTGCGCGCACAGGCAAAGGAGAGAGAAAGGGAACGCGGCGCGCCGGACGACGCCTGGCTGGCGACGGCGCGGCGTGCGGCGGACGAGCGCGAGGCCGAGCTGCGGCGTGCGATGCGCGACGGAGAAGCCAAGCTGCGTGAGCGCATCTCCCGCCTCGACGAGGACAACCAGGACCTGCGAAGGTGCGAGTGCCAGCAGTGGCTTCCCTCGGATTTCCAGATTCCTGGCATCACACTTGCCACCAGGGGCAGAGTGGACCCAGTGGCTCGGGACATATATTGAGCAGGCCTTTATGGGAGTTATGTTCGCAGGGATTGGGCTCCAATCTTTCTGAGATCCCAAGATTGGGGCCCTGAATCTGTGAACAGCTCTCCACTGAAGACTTGCTCAACATTGCTTTATCTCTTGAGAAGTAGATTGTGTGTGAGGACTGCCGTCTGATGTTACAGCAGATAGCAAATTTTGGTCATTATTATGCTCATGGCCTAGGCAACCTCATGCCATGACGATTTTGCTGTGGATATGCTTGACACTGCAGACTCGATGCGCTGGACTATTCCAACTGCTGACGTGGCAAACTCTTTCGTCAACAGACATGTTCCCCTGACCACTATCTGGAATTTCAGGTCGCTGGTTCGTGCGCGGGCTGACGCAGAAGCGCTGGAGGCACGTGCGCATGCGGCCGAGGCGGTGGAGGCCGGCCTGCAGTCGGAGCTTCGCGCGGCAGAGGCGGCCGGCGCCGAGGCTGACGCGGCGCTCGCTCGGTGCCAGGCACTGGAGGAGCGCCTGTCCGAGCTGCGTGCAGAGCAGGTAGTGAACAGGCCTGCTACTCCACAGAGTCCGTGGCAGATGTTGTAGTAGCGCAGACGCGGACAGCTGTTCCAATGGCAGAAGTCTCGAGAGTAGGACCTGAGCTGTGTTGCCAATTTGCTGACCATTCGGACAGCTGACGATCTTCCACCTAGGAGATGATGTGTTAAAACCCACGACAACAGCACCCCTTGAATTGCTTGTCATGCCTGAGCGAACCAAGTGCCATGAAAGACAGAGTCATGGCTGCATATATAGCTGATGGCTGTTGTGGGTGAGCAGGGCCAGCTGGCGACATACAAGGAGATGGCGGCGGCTGCAGAAGAGGACCGTGGCCGATTGGAGGCGGAGGTTGTTGCGACAGCGCAGCTGGCCACCGCCGTCGAGGCGCGGCTGCGAAGCGCACTGACCGCCAAGGACGCCGCTGAGTCGCGCGTAGCTGCCGCGGAGCTGCGCGCACACCAGGCATGTGACTGCCCCCTGCCTGCCTCAGGAAATGTCATCAAGGCAATTGCCGATTGTCTGATCTGTATACGCATAGTACATCAGAAGTCTCAAGGTGGATACATAAGCACCACGTTCCTGACGCCCCTTCCTATGGTCTGCAATCCTGGCCATCAAACAGGTGATGGTGACTGCCGGAACATGTTCAGCACTTGAGGCTCTAGCCCCAGCAATCCTTGCATCTCGATGTCCTCATGGGCATGCAGCTGCATAGTGATAGTCATAGTAATAGTTAAGGATGCTGTGTGCAGGCGGAGGCGACCATAGAGGCGGAGGTGACGAAGCGGCTGGAGCTGAGCGGGGCTGATTTTGCGCGGTGGCCGCGTGCGGCCCGGGAGGAGACGGCGCGGCTGGAGAAGAAGCTGGACGCTGCGCAGCGCATGACTGCCACACTGCACACTGAATTGGACGCCTCTGCGCGCCAGCGCCAGTCAGAGGCCGTTGCCCGCGCGCAGCTGCAGGCATGGTCCCTGAACTTCTGTCTGATATGATCGAGCCGTCATGACATCCATGTGTTGCTGCCGCCGGCAGTAGGCCGGTTTGCTTGTCTTGTTGGCTACAATATAGTCTCCTCTGATTTCTTGCAGAGGGCCTCATTTTGGGAGACCCCTTGCCAGAAATTGGTGGGTCTTTATATTGTAGTAAGAAGGGTCTGACGCCATAGTAATCGAGGGTGCCATGGCGGATGCATAGCACGTGCAGTAATTACAGTGTTTGTCGCGACATTGGCGAGGGTGCATGAAGGTAGAACATGTCAGAATTGTAAAGCGCCATACTTGCGCGCAGGTGCAGGCGGGGTCACTGTACACATGTCTGATGTTGTTAGACTGTGATCTATGTGCAGGTTCTGCTATGAGACATAGGGTGCTTGGCCAATCTCTGTCACTACAGCATATGATGGCCGTATCTTGCAGAGTGGCCTATACTAAGGAGACGCTGTGTCGGATCGATCCTTCAAAGCTGTGGTGGAAGAAATCTGAAGCCATTAATAACAGTGGAGGGTCGCCAGAAGATTTCTACAGAAGATCCCGCTACATCTGCGGTCAATGCAGCTGTCTTTAGTTGGCGTTTGGGAGGTGGCAGATGCGAAGTGCCACATGTGCGCAGGTGCGGCTGTCGGCTGCGGAGGAGCGCGCGACGCGGGCGGAGTGGGAGAGAAGGGAGTCCGTAACGGGGCTGGAGCGCCAGCTGGCGGCCGCGCGGGCCGAGATGCTGGACTGGCGCCGCGAGCTGGCGGCCGCGGAGGCCGAGCGCGACCGCCTAGCGGCCGACAAGAAGCTGCTGACTCAGCGCGGCTCCTCCGGCAATCTCTATGCCGGCTTCAACGGGACCCCCAAGGCCAGGGGTGCGCAAGCGAAGCAACCTGCCTCTCATGTGTCCCAGATCGTGCTTGTTAAATGAGATCGTTGACCCAGAATAATGTCCTGTGCACAACATACTATCTAAGAGGTGCTTTATTTGCTTCGCTCTTGATAATTTGCCACACTCTTTGCATCATATACTTATGCATGATGCCAAAGGCATATGGCAAGCATTGGCCGAGCATCAGTATCCTAGGATAGTCACTAGTAAGCCCTGCGCTGCGAATGCTGAAATGATTTGTGCTATTTTGAGCAGGGGGCGGCAGCCTCCGCGGCATTGCAGACACATTTTCGGAGACGCCGACCAACGGACAGCGCGATCAGCTGCCTGGCGTGGACATCCTCTACCTCAAGAACGTGCTGCTCAAATTCCTGGACTCCGCCGCTGCAGGCCGCACAGAGCAGGTGCCTGCTCAATCGCCTGCACCTCACAGCTGTCCTACCTGGCTGATAGCAAGGGTAGTCAAGCGGAGTGCCATTGTTTTTGGTCATTGTAGGCCGGCTATTATTTGCAAAGAAGCCAAAAGAAGGGTGTGCATTACCGACAAGTGATGTCAAGCAGCCATCCGTGAAACTCGCACCCAAGCGTATCCTCCTCAAAAGTTTTTTGAAGTTTGCATGACTCGGGAAATCCACATGTGAGAGCCTTGAAATGTAAGCACACACTAAAGAGCTTGCGCATAGCCCTGCCGATGTTCGGTCTCAAGCTGTGCCCTGCTGTGCTACGCAGTGTGATGCGCTGCTGCCTGCAATTGCCACGCTGGTTCGCGCGAGCCCTCAGGAGTACCGGGAGCTCAAAGCTGCGCTGCATGCTGCCCGCCAGAGCGCCTCCTGGTGGCCATCCTAGCGCTAGGGCCCTTACGTGCAGAGTGGAATTTCATTGCAGATCAGGGGACTTGTTGGTCCAGCCTGTCATTGGTTGTGTGATTATAGATTTTGTAGGGTTTCTCCTGAGACCTGCTACTGATGATGATGGGTGGGCTTTGGGGTAGCGAGTAGATCCCCCTGATCAGGCCCCTCATGAGCATATCACACTATATATAGGCGCTGCGCATGCAGCTGGATGTCTGTCAGCTGCAGCATGCGCATGTGATCACCTACAGCTGGCGGCGTTTGTGTAAGGCCACAATCTGCTCACTAAGTATATACGGACTGCGTGCCACAGTGTGCATGTTACAGTACAATATGAGATTTGATGATCATGCACAACAGAAAGATTTTGCAAGCACTAGCCTAGGGCATGCATGCGTGTGCCGCACGTGCACGTCCACCGCGGCTGACTCCGCAGTCATATTATGATATTTACACGCGCAGTCTTATACTTTAGTACATGTGATGCCAGGCCGGCATCATGATGTGTTGCGCAACGGAGCGCAGGCGCTGGCGCCAAGCTCTTGAGTGTTTCTACAATGGTCAGCCTGTGCACGACACATTACGTAAAAGCCATTGAAAGTTTAAGTGACTGACTCGAGAAGACCGATCAAAGGGAGTGGGCATTGCAGTTTTCCTCCAAGGGACATTCTGTGCATGAAGCCCATCCCCAACGGTCAACTCCCCTGCAGCTGCAACCCTTCCGTAACCTTGCCCTTCACCGCAGATAACGCCGCTTCGATTGCGTTGCAATCCAATCCTGTGGATATCCACACCAAAATGGTGATTGTGCGTACGTTGGAGGGCAATTGAAGCTGGTATTGTCAAGATACCCCTTCAAAATCAAATTTTCTTCTTGTGCATGGCCGTTGTCGACAGTAGCCACCTATGTTGAAAGCTGACGATCCCAGCACTGATTTGCGGTTTCTATCTGTATTTAGGTACCATACAAACTTCCAAGACGCGATCTTCCCAGGAAGGGGCCAAGCTGCAGGCTTCGGCTTTCGAGGGTTTCATCAAGGTAAGCGGGAAACAGTCTCCTGTATAGCACCTTCCGCTTTCGCCCCTTCCAGCAAATTTGCTACAATGAGTAGCTAAGAAGACGGAAGCTGCCTTTTTATCTCTTTTCCATGGACACGTCTTGAACTTCTTGAATGCGACGGAAAAGGCTTGGCTCGCCCGCTCTTTCGCCACGCAAATCATTATGTTATTTGCTGAATTCGTTTAGAAACAGTGCAAGTCCACTTTGTGCCAAAGGGGTGGATAGCAAATCACCATTGCGATTGTTGCCGGCGATCATGCCTGCCTCTTTGCTGATTAGACGTCATACCGTTTCTATCTTCTTCGATTCTATATGAGATGGTGATCATCCAGAGATGCTGGACTTTACCTTTTGCGAAGACTGTTGTCTTAATTGGCGCGGTTCCACGCAGCTAGGATTAGATAAGGGTTAGCTTGGAGTCCCACCTTTGCAAACGACCGTGAGGCTCTTAATCTATCGTACATCCCCTCAGCTTGTTGACAAGAGCCTCCCAAAAAGGCCAGAGCGCGATCCTGTTGACACGGACCTTTCATGCAGGCCCACCGCTCCCAAGATTACGATTGAGGACGGAGTCATGGCACCAGGACCTGCCGAACAGGGCCTACCACTTGAGGGATTGGAGCCGGCAGTTGTGATCAAAACTTGCTCTGAGCCGGTACTGGCGCCAATAATGGAGGTGAGCCTTGTGCTGGCTACGCCCTACTGCAGACAATGCTGGTGTCCTGTGTGCGCGATGGAGTGTGTGTTGGAAGCAGTGTCGCCACATTAAAAAATGCTGTAGCACAAAGTGTACGGGTATTGTTGCACATCTGCACCCAGGGTTTGTAGACATGAACCTGAAGATCAATCTGCACCTGCAAGATGCATAAGAGCAGAACATGAAGGGTGGGACGTCATTAATCCGCATGTTCTTGCCACTAGCGCATGCCGCTGAAGCAACCTTGATGTTCAAAGCAGGGCTCTGGCGCACAGGCAGCGGCGGAGAACAGTGTTGCAGTGGCAATGGACATCACTCCAGGTTTTTCCTAACCTCTGCCTTTGTTGCAGCACAGCAATGCCCCTCGACTAAACCGCACAGAGCGAGTACCTTATCATCACTGTGCGCACAGCTGGTAATATCTAAAGCAGGGTGTCACAGGAATGGGTATTTTGCTTGCAGGGCTACCACCACCGCAGCCAGCTGCACCGCAGCCAGCTGCACCGCTGCCAGCACCAATGGCCGCCAGTACTGGAGGCAACATCAGCTGTTTCAGTCAGATTGCCAAGGTGGTACAGACCTTCAAAAGCAGCCCTGCACCGAGCCTGCCTCCACCTGTGGCCCGCGCTGAGGATCAGGTGCACTCTAACACCTCTGTTTGATGGGCGCTGTGTTTCCACGCTCAGCCAATCGTACTAGTGGCCTAGTGAACCTTACAAGCATGTGTGTGAATCTGCCTTATACAACAGGCCTCCAAGTCTAAATGTGTTTATGAGCAGCTGACATTACATGTCATGTAGATGCACCCTCCTGAGTTGAACCAAGGGGAGAGGAACCCTAAATTAACTCTTCTCACTTGGTTGGCAATGCACACGCGACTCCTAAGCAATCAGTGATTCCAGAGTCTCCTGCAAGGCATTACGAGCGTGACAGGGTAATAAAGTACACGTTCTAACCTCATTGCATGGCGACTGCAGGGGCCCAGCAGCGCCAAGAGCAGCGCGGATACCCTGCGTGAGCAAAGCCCCACACAAACATGCAGCCTCGGGACCGCAGCCAAGGCCACTGCCGCGGAGCCTCCCGCCAAAATCCATTTTTCAGAATGGTTTGGCGCTCTCAGCAGCCCTGCCAGGGCCGACGCTGCGGTGGAGACCCCAGTCCAGGTCCAGGCTCCCAGCCCAGCTGCTGCCGCTCCCGCCACCGCGGACGCCGCGGCTCAGACCGGCTTGGAAGGCTCACTCGTGCCGGACAGCGTGCCAGACAGCGAGGCGGGCACCATCAGCGTGAGCATCGGCGGCAACACGGCGGCGGCCGAGCGCGGCACCTCGCACTCCGGCGCCACAGTCAACGCGCCGGGCGCAGCGGCGGCCGGGGCCGGGGGACTTGAAGCGGATAGCGCGGAGAAGGCGCCAGGCCTGGCGGCGGCCGGGTCGCTCAAGAGGCAGCGCACAGTTGCGAAGCGGTTCGAGGCGCTGTTGAACGGGAAGGAGCACTGCATGGTCCCCGTGGGGACTCAGGCTCCCATTGCCCCACCAGAGGTAAGATTCTTGTGAGATCTGTGGCTACCTATGTTGCACAGCCACTGTGATCGGTAGGTTGTGGTTGGGAGTTCCCCGCTATCAGCGAATCGCTCCTTGGTACCAATCCTGTGCGTCATGCTTTCACCACACTGTCATGCTGCATGTTGACGCTGTACCTTGGTGAAGGGTCATATCGAAACCTGTGAGGGGTTTGTTGTAGGAGGGCCCTTCTCCAAAGAGGAGGCGCACAGGGACGAGAGGCGGCCTAGGCGGCAAAATTCCCTGGATGCTGCACTCTTCCAAGGGAGGCCACGGTTGCGGCAAGCCCAGAGGTAGCCCAACGCCCACAGACATGCCATGCACTTATGCCTGCCTGACAGCTCCAGATTTTTTTCTGAGCTGCTGCCTTCCCGCTCCAGCTGCAGTATGCATTGTAATGAGATTTTAAAAATGGCGGAACGTCAACAGTGCATGCTTGCTAGCCCGATCGTGCAGAGTGGTGGCCAGAAAGCGCGCCTGAAGAGGGGCAAACGCAGCTAGCTCTGCGTTACCCAGAAGCTTCTACATATGCAATGCAGCAGGCTACGGACGCATACATCTCAGATCTGATTGGTTATGGCTTGTACTGTGCAGGCAAGGCGCGTCTTGACAGCGCGCACAACTGGGCGGCCCCGGCCGAGGCTGTCGTCTTTGACGCGGCGGGGGGCATCGCGGGAGCCGCGCAGGAGCACAGAGGCCTGCAGCGCACGGCCAGGGCCGAGACCCGCGCGGAGACGGCCGTCCCGGCCGCGCCGGCCGCGCCACAGCCGGTGATCAAGCAGGAAGCAGCGGCGCCCGAGCAGGTCGTGCATGCGCCGGGAGTGGCGGCAGTACATGTGGATGAACCGATGGAGGAGGCAGGCCCTTCTGAGGCGGGGCCCTCAGGGGAGGCGGGCGGCAACCCCATGACCGTCAGGGTCGTCGACTTGGATGCTGAGCTGAACGAGGAAGAGTAAGCACACCCCTTCCTACTCTCCTCTCTCTCCGAGCTTACCTGCCTCTGTTCACTGAGCTCCTTGCAATTTTGCACGCTCAGGCAGCATGCATGGTCCGTGATGCCTCTCACCAGGGACTGCATGGCACTCGCCAATGTGGCAGCCCATGCATGCTGCGATGTTCTGAAAGTAAGGACAGCCTGTTTCACACCTGTATGATTGTAAGAAGCATTGCAGCGGAGGTTGAATGGTGTATGCTTTTTGGAATGCAGCGATCTGGTGGAGGAGGTGTATAAGAGGAATGTCTACGTGGAGCTGCTGGAAGCGCTTGCTGATCCGCGGCGGCCAAAGCGGCGCGATATCATTCTGCTGCCCGTCTCTGACAAGATCTGCCCTGGTGGGTTTCGCAGTCACCCGCATGCATTCCGGCGCCTTGTTATTCATTCCATGCTTGCCAAGCTGGAAAGTGCAGGCTCGTCAGATGTGGGCTACTGTGAGTGTGGGAAGTCCCTTCATACTTCACATCTTCATGGAGAAGAAATTGATTGCATTCATTCTGCATGTAACCCTTCTCTGGGGCGAGGCGATCCAGTCTGGGGCACATTGATAGTGCAGAAGGCGAGGGCCGCCCCTGAAAAGCTGCATCAATGCTGGGGCGTGTTGCTGCAGGTAAAGCCGAGAAAGCCGCAGCAGTGGAGGCCGCCACGGAGTATCTTGCGCTGGGACCGAGCGGCAGGCGCGCCCTCATGAAGGTGCGAGCAGCGCAGATCGCCACGAGCATAACAGCACATGACACTGTGAGAATTTGATCACATTGATTGCTGCTTTTGGGGGGTGGGAGGGAACACCGCTTTTCCTCCACACCTGACACACACATATAACAGCAATCTGTGGAGCTCGACTGCGCATCACAGCTAGATGCTCAACAGTTCAATGGGCCAGGTGCTGTGAGAGCAAAACCACATGTCAACTCATGATGCCCGCTAGCACAGATGTCAACTGGTGCCGTTTACGTTTGCATGCAGGAGCGGATTGAGGTCTGCTTCCTATCAGAGGATGACGACTGGCACCCGTCGATTCAGCATGCGGTGAAGACGCTCAGACCTCTGGGCATCATCCGCCGAGAGAGGGGCCTGAAGGCTGTCAGGGTGCGTTTCGCTCACCCTGCAATGACATCCCACCTTTACTGTAATGGTCACTCACAATCCCGCACCCCCGGCGGTGCGGGAAACATTTCAAGGCAACATTTAGGAGTCTTCCTGGCATTTTTATTACCAGGGGCTTGCTCAATTGGATCGGGCTTGTCGAGAGCTTCCCGAAGCTTGTCTCAAAATTGCCATGTTGTATTTTGGGTGACAAGATGATGCAGCTTCTATATGCCTTGTGTATATTAGGGAATATCAGCTTGTCTGCAGACGCACCTTGCCTCTGGCAGGAAAGGTGTGTGATGATAATACCAGGAAAAATATGACATTGAGGGATTTATTTCATGCAGGACCTGCCGGCGAACACTCTGCTGGGGGAGTATGTGGGGGTGGTGAAGAAGGGCGAAGACGCAGAGAATGAGAGCGCGGAGAACCCCATCGGCTTCGGCGGCCTCAGGGCTGACAAGCTGAAAGACTTCTGCCACTCCGCCCCTGACCAGAACACCAGATTAAAGGGTGCGCCCTCCCTGCAGCCATGTCCCCATTCCTACCGTTTCCTTAATGTCCAACATCTGGGGCCGCCAAAGTTCATGTGCCGGTGCTGCTTTATATACTTTTGCTGTGAGAGGTCTCTTGCTGCTGTGATGCAGTGACTGACGAAGACGTACTGCTATGACGTACCCACAAGACAAATGAACCCTTGCAACCTGATATGGGACATGCTTGTGACCGCGGTCATGCGTCCTTGTTGTGGACTACTCAGCTCCTGCACCATGCTGCATGTCAGCGTCTTTGGCCGTGGCCTGCTCTGGCTGAGCAATCCGTTGCCTGAACAGGCCGACTTGTGATCCCTGAGCCGGCTGACAAGAGTCGCCATGACATGCTGCAGCGCTTTGCCCAAGCAGGCATGCGCGAGTTGCCTGACCTGGAATCTCCCTAGCCTCATCCGGCCTGCAGGCATGCGCGAGCTGCCTGAACTGAAAACTTTCCCTAGCCTGATCCGGCCTGCGCCAGGTGCCTGAATGGGTGGGTCTTTGTTACTGGTACAGGCGTCTGGAGCCAGATGCAGGGCCTGGTGGTGGACCCGGCGGCCGGGGGCAACATGCTGCGCTACGTCAACGACGCCATGGGCTTCCCCGAGGGCTACCGCAACACCGTGGCCACCGTGGAGGTGTTTGACTACGCCACACTGCGGCCCCACATCTTCTTCTACACCACCGAGGATATCAAGGCCGGGGAGGAGCTGCTTATGGACTACGGCGTGGTGAGTGTTCTAACTTCCCTCCCCTTCCCTCCCTTATCAGCCCCTGCACCTGCAGCAGTGTTCCCATTGGTGGCTGTATCATGCCAATGTGGCAATTCATGGCATATCCATCGCTGGTGTAAGATATGTTGGGCTGCTGCAGGCAGCCATACTGTGGCTGGAGAGTTTTAATAGGCACTCGCCAAATAGCCACATTCTTTAGGGAAGGTAATGAGTTGATGCTGAAACTGGCAATTAGTAAGCTAAAGCAGTCATAAATGTGCATTCTCGTCCCTGCGGGGCACGAAATACGAAATAGCCACAGGGTCATAATACAGCAAACTCATAAATTGGTACACTGGCCTGAGCTGGGTGTCAAGCATCAGACCTGCAGCAATGTGACCTCAGGTCATGTCCCATACATGCCAGAAAATCAACTGATTTGCCATGAATTCATGGACATCCGACCTGATACAATAGATTGCAACTTGGGCAAAAGCACACATTCGAGCTATTCAAATAATAAAAGTGGGCCATACAGGCATGATGCGTGCCCCTTCCGTTCATTATCTCTGGCAGCGTGAAGGGATGGGTTGTAGCAGTAGAGAGATTGACACAGAGGAGGCTGACGTTTTGTGTGTCTGCAGGAATTCCACCGCTTCATCAAGAGCGAAGCGAGGAGGGCCCAGTCGCTCGTGGTGCGGTCTTCACCCTTCTTGAGAAATCACAGCACTAAATGGTTATTTGAACCTGAATTAGGAGCTGTTGTCCTAGAAAAGTGACTCGTGTGGTCCTGGTGCTGAGATCTGCAACGTTTACCTTGTGTTAAAGAGCATCCATGTTAAAAACAAAATTCCCCTAAGCAGGACCCTGCCATGCTGCTGCATCCCACACGGAAACACACACACACACACACACACACACACACACACACACACACACACCTACTGGCAATTTGGCGATCCTGCCTGGCAGCAGCTGCTGCCAAGGTCAGATGATTCTCCAGGCGTGCGCAGCATCTGCCATGACAGTGAACGGCCCGGCACGACTGTCTTGTGCGTGGTCGGGTGCAGGATGCCAGGGAGGGGGCCGCAGCCGCTGTGGAGGCTGTCAGGGACCTGAAGACCAAGAACGGCAAGCTGACCAGGCAGCTGAGGGTTGCCAAGAACAAGTCCTCGGCGCTGAGCACGCTGCTGGCGGAGGCCAGGGATGACGTGGAGAAAGAGCAGCGGCTGGTCAGGGCGGCCAATGCGCTCGTGGCAGGGCTGGAGGAGGACAAGAAGGACCTGAAAACGAAAGTACAGCTGCTCAAGGGCATCATCAAGGACCTCAGCATCAAACTCGAGAGAACCTCTGCCGCTGCTTCAGCGTGCTCGTCAGGTGCGTTCCTGCCAATCACATCCGTGCTCTTAGCCGTGAACTTGCTGCATGGTGTGCGGCCATGAAAGCACTTGCATCCCATGGGTCCCTGAGTGTTGGGGGTTGTGGCAGATTGCCTTGTCTGCTTACTGTGCTCGGCAGCACGATTTGCAAGACGCCCGCTTTCCCCAGTCAAATGATCATTCTCCATATCATGATGTTGAGAGAGGTGTGCTGTGGGACAGGTGCAGAGCCTCTTCTCCATCAGGACGCCATCATTACGAGCAGAGCTGACAGAACAAGCTGATGAGCTCAGCTTTGACGACAGCGACGCACTCATGCTTGTGCTGAGCGCGCACGATAACCTTGCCAGCTGGATGCTGACATGGCCGCCAAGGCGGCGCATGATGTCAGCACCACCACAGGCAGCAAACAAATCTCTTCCCAAATCCTCTCTTGAGCTCCATGGTCCTGTACATTCTTTTGTGGGTTTTGTGTCATTGTCAACACCGATTGGATGGTGGGTCTAACCTGTATGGATACTTGCCAAGTGGTACCAGTGGTATCTGTTGGGAAAGTGAATGCTGACGCCACCTATGTCGGTGGGGCACAATGATTTTACTGGAAAGTCCTTTGCAGCTGTTGTAGAACTGCCTTTGAACTGCCTTTAGATTGATGGCCGTTCCAGCTGAAGAGCTGGAAATTGTCAAAGTTGTTGCATTAATGGGTCGCTTCGGTTGACTGCTGGCGGCGATAGATGGTCAGACATGCTGCTGCAAGCCTGCTGCTGCACCTCTCTGGTGTGCATGTTGTGTTGGTCCGGTTGTAGAACTGCAGCCTTCTCTTTCATTTGACAAACGAGAATTGAAATTTGTATGTGGAGCTTTCACATCTTACAAGATCCAAGCTTGCAAGACTGCTCCAAGATTGCAATTGCCTAGTGTATTGATGCAGTCCTGGCTTGGATTTTATGGGGCCGCCTTGACAATATGTGGGATGTTGCTCCATGGTTGGGAAGGAACGCCATATATCGAGTCGAAAATAAAACATTCACAATTTATCGTCCCTGTGATCAGCTGCGCGCGACCTGCGTGAGACCTGATGATTCTACAAGTACATGGAGCTGTGCTTTTGTTGGAATGACAATCAATGTCTCTCACCGTCACATCGATTGCCACCTTATATCTTCAACCGGCAGATAGGTTTATGACACGTCAATCATCCATGGCCATCCATTCTGCCACCTTCCTACCTCAGCTTCTGCATCCTGACACGCCCTTCACACCACATCCACACCCTGCTACTAGAAGCCTGTCCAATAAAGCTAGTAGATGTGGTCAGCGCTGGTGCAGGCACAATCAGTGCTTCGGCTGTTGCTTCACCAAGTTTGCAATGTCCAACGGGTCAGGCAATCTCTGAATGAGTCTACACACGTGCAACAATGGGCTGCACTGGTCAAACACCACGTCGGCCTACTTGCCGCCACCATTAGCAACCGTATTACACAACATTGCACGCTAGTGAATAGAGGCGATCTGTGTGCTTCTCTTCCCTAGAACCTGCATGGACGCGGCCCTGTGCAATAAGCCCCCGCGCCTCAGACGGCGCCTAAGGCAGGATGGTTGTCCTTTGTCCATCGCCATCTGTCCCAACACCCAGGCCGTTATATATTCTTCTCAGCTGCATTCACTATGTCTGCCACCTAATCCACCAAATCACATCTCACACCGGTGCACAGCCGTCCTTCCACGCCTCTGGCAGAGGCCAGTCCTGCAAACTCCAGGCAGGCGTCTCCTAAAGTGTCTGCTTGAACTGCCCGCAGATCGCTAGCTTCCCATTTGCCACCCTTCCCCAAGCATTTCCACACCTGCATGCCCTCTTCACCACATCTTGCCTTAGGCCTCACAATCCAACAGAGAGGCATTCATCCCCCTTTCACTACACCAGAACCCATATCAGTCCTCCCCCTTCCATTCCCTTTCCAATCCATCAAGCTGAGGCTTCGCTCCAATTTCCAGCGCCCTAATCAGAATCCATGCTCCCGCAATTGAGCTACTTGGTGGCGGCTGTGAGGGCGGCCACGGGGCCGGAGGATGCTTTGGCGGTGGACTTCTTCTGGTCGCCGGCGGATGACTGGACGCCAAAGACCTTGGCGAGGACGACGAATGAGATGCCGCCCAGGATGTTGTTGGCCGTGCGCAGCAGCGACGTCAGCACCTTGAAGCCGCCCGGGCCCAGCCGCGGCTGAACCACCTGCAGCCCACCGCATGCCCAATGTCAGAGCACCAGACGACATCACCAATGCAAAGGTTTGGTGCAGCCAGGGACGCTCTATGATTGTCAGAGTATTTCCCGGTCGAGCCGCCAGCGCTCATGCATGTGCATGACCGCAATTGAGAGATCCGTTCAACGTTCAATAATCCCAGATACATCACTGTAGCAGCGATGAGGAAGCGAATCTGCCCTCAACATTCTGTTTTTGACTCGACGCTTAATAGCAAGATCGAGTGCGCGTACCATGTCGATGCCGTTGAGGATCTGGTAGCGGATGTTGGAGGAGATGCCCATGTGGGTCGCCCAGGTGCCGGCGTTGAGCAGCACGTTGGGCGCCTCGTTCTGCGACTCAAAGTTCTTGTCCAGCGCCTGGCGCACCGCCAGCAGCCCGTTGCTCGTCGCCGTGCCCACGATGCCCGCCGCAAAACCCACCACCGCAAACACCAGCCCCTGCCCCCCAGGCGCATGTTGGGTGAACATTTGGCACAAATTTCCAAAAAGGTCGGGGCTGCATGTGTAGGGCTTAGGGCCACGTAGAGGAGGGATCATCAATCACGGCAAGGGTCACGGACAGGGCCGGATCATCAAATGTCGGCCGGGGCGCTGGCAGCTGAGCTCAGATGTCAAGTCATGTCTGTGCAGAGATGAGTGTGATCGATAAGTCCAGATGGTCACCTTGTAGCCGAGGTTCAGGAGGCGCTTGGTGAGAGGGAATGCCCCCGGCTGGAACATGTGGCCCCCTGCACCGCTCCCCCCCACCCAGAGCGTCAGACAACAAGATTTCAAATACAGAAACCCACAGTGAAGAGCAAATAGTGCACCTCGCGCCAGGAGTTCTCCAGCTGCAAGGGTAGACCATAGCATCGCAGCATCATGACAAATGCAGCCGTAAAGCACAAGCATGATGATGTGACGATATCAGGCCCGCCAGGATCATGCGACCATGTGACATGTGGGTGTCCAGGATGCAAACCCGGGGCGCCCAGAGCCTGCAGCGTCTGCTCGCTGAACAGCTTCTGCAGCAGATTGGCGCCGACTGCCGAGGCTCCGACTGTGGGCGCCAGGAAGTACATCAGCGAGAAGTTGACGATGCTCCCCACCTGCGCAGCAGCAAGTACCGATTTTTCAAAACTGTGACAGGGCACCAATGGCAAGCTTTTGAAGCTCTTTGGCCAACAAGGATTGCAGCACATTTCTGCCCTCTGCAATTGCTTGGATCACTTCCAAAAAGCTTCCAGAAAATAATCTGCAGACATTGGAGGCACAAGTCTACATTTGACAGTTCCAGAATACGCACTCACAGTATGCCTGTGTCATTGACATAGAATCATCTTGCAGGCCATTGATACACATTGGCTAGACAATCTCCAGACCTCACTAATATCCCTGCCTGAAGGTGGATGAGGGGCTTACCACAAGGGTGGAGAATACAAAGTCGAGCTCATACAGACCCCAGTAGGGCCGAGATGACATGTCCCCAACCACTGCTGCGCCCACGCCAATGACCTGCAAAACACCATGAACCCTTTGATAGGTCAAACTCAAAAGATGCCTTCACACAATCAAAGGCTCCTGCAATTACCTGCTCAGGCATCATTGTGACTCACAGATCATGGTGAGGACTGCCATGCCTTGCAAGAATTGCCCTGACGTACTTGGTGGCTTACAGGAGAAGCAGGTGAGAGTGTGAGCGCTGTGGCTGAGTGCCCACCTGCTCTATGAAGACCTTGTAGGGGAAGGAGGGGTCGGCTGCAACGCGTTCCCTCCATCCCTTCCACCTCAGCAGAATGCCCTCCTTCTCAGATTCATCGCTGCCATCACCGGCCTCCTCATCTGCATGTTACAGGTCACCATTAGCAGAGCTCCTCCACATGTCCCTTGGCACTGCTCTGAGGCTCCCAAATGCTGATCCATACAGCAACCACTGTCCTTTACGTGGACCATGTTGCCACCATATAGCCAATCACAGATGTTGCTTTTGGGCTTCCATGCAAACAGCTGCTGAGCAATGGTCAGTCCTCAGAGAGAGAGAGTGTGTCTGAATAGAGCAAATTGTGCATCAGTAGCACGGCCAATGAAAAGGAAAGTGGCACTCACCGCCATCTCCTCCAAAACCTTTTGCTCCACCTCCGCCGGTGGTTCCTCCACCGCCGCCTGTTGTGCTCACTTGCATGTGGACATTTGGCTTCCGCCGTTGCCTGTGGTTGTGTCCATACTTTTGATCAGAAGGTAATGACTGTTTGTGTATCTAGGTGAGCAAGCAGTGCTACAGAGACAGTCAAGATGGTTTTCGTGACTTGCTTTCAAATCGAAGTCCTACGGAATATACCTTCACACTGTGTGATGTGCGTAACGTACCTGTTTCTCGGCAGATGCAATTAATCGAAGGAAGGTGTAACAATTTTGATCTGGGAGGTAAAGACTGAGCTTCACCTTACATCGTGGAAATTCCTATTTAAGAAGGGTCTGCTGGCGGTGATGTGTGGTGTTGGACTGTTGAAAAGGGCTGCCCTGGGACCCTGAGGCAACGCGACCCCCCTGTGAATGGAATTGAAAGCCATCATCTGCGCATATGCTTCTCCCCGAGCAGCCCCCCTTTAAGATCCTGGCGCAAGGGAACGACTCCTCGCGTTGTAGAACTCTAGGGGACCCTTGATCTTCTCTATACAAGCTGCATTGCAACGCAGATCTGATGTCCCACCCTTCTAGCAGGGGTCCTGATAAATGGAAAGGGTTGCTAATACCCTGCTCGGTGCTCTGAAATGTTTGACGTTGTCGTTGACAGCAAGTATAATGATAATTCTCGTCTGTTTCTCTCGCGATAGGGTGTCCTTTATTGATATCAACAGATGACGAAGACTGTCGCGATCAGGGGCATTCTGCATACATCAGTGTAGCTTCCCTGACGTAAGAAGCTGTCATTTTGAGTGTTCCTGATTAATTTCATTAGCAATGATGAACATCAGGGAGTAAATTCATGCAAAGGCTACTGTGACCTTGATGTTCAGCCTATCAACTGAAAGACCTGGGCCCTCTTTTTTTACAGATCAACATGGTCTTTAGCAAGAAAGGTCCACCTTCCGCGAGTAATAATACGATCCAGCAATGATCATGAAAAAAGGCGCTAAGTCAGAGCTATTGGCCAAGTCTTGGACAGTTGTAGCCAGCGAGTATGACAGAAGACTGGCTCCCCTATTCCTTCCTTGGATCGACCAGCTGCTGAACCTCTTCATTGCCCAAAGCATGCCCAAAGGGTCCGTCTTGGCTCCTGCATGTGGCCCAGGTTTTTTCCTCCCAGATCTCCACTTGGGCATTCGTCTTTCATGCTACTGTTTTCACACATGACGGGTTTGATCGTGTTGCCAGGTGCCGAGCTCCTGATGCTCGCACAGGAGCTACCTCCTGACAGACTCATTGTTGGTATCGATCTGGCTGAAGGCATGGTTGGCCTTGCTGCACAGCGCCTGTCAGCATCTGGCCTCAGGTGATGTCTGCACACGTCTGACTTTAAGCCCACAATGAACATTTGAGATCTGTGATCTTGACTCTGCAACACATCGACAGGCTCCAAGAAGAACGGTCTTGAGTTGTGCACTGTGCAGTGAGAGGGTGAGCGTGCGAGTGGGCGATGCATGCCATGTGCCACAGGATCTGCAGCCGTTGGCCGGCATCTTCTCCTGTTTTGGCCTGCAGCAGATGCCTGAACCGCAGCAGGTGCCTCCCTCCCCCTGTCTCTGGATCTGCAAGTGACCATCTGGTATAACTGCAGCTGAAGAGGAGACCTCCCTGTCTGCATCTCATCAAGCGGTGATCATGTCTGCCAGAGCTCCAATACAGATCTTGGACACGGGGCTGAGAAGGGGATATTGCCTTTCCATTCCATTCAGGCTGCTCTCATGCATAGCCTGACTTTCTTGGGTGTGTGCTAACATGCAGGTGCTTGGCAACTGGATATCAGCTCTGGCGCCCGGGGGCATTTTGGCGCTGTGTTACTGGCCGCCAGCTGATGGCCAAAGAGATGCAGCTTGGAGAGCACTCACTGATCCCTCCCTGTTCAAGCCCTCCGCCAGCATACAAAGGTGAATTAGCACACTGCCGTTGGGGCTCTTCATCAAGGACATGATCCTTACGTTCATTCGTAAGCTTATATTTCTGCAGAAGTCCACAGGGATCAGGCTGCTCAGCAGGCCATTTGGACAAGGAGCATCTGCAGAAGTGCTCTCCTGCTGTTCCTCACCTGCTGGGCTGTGTGATCAAGTTGTGTGCTGCAGCACTGAAGGTTGCAGGGGACTCTAGACTAATTACACCCTGAAATTTGGCGCCTGAGGGAGATACTGAGGTGTAGCGATGTCGCCAGGGGATGGGACGCTGACCTGGCGGCGGCAGCCATGGCAGCTGGCGCTGATGTGCTGGGGGACATCTCACCAGCCCATCCCATGCAATTCAACAGCCCCTCCCATTGCTTTGATGTGCGCACCAGGGACCCCTCTCAAATGGCTGCTTGACCGACTGCAGAGCCTTCTGTACCCCAGAACCTCTTTCGGCTTCCATTTTGAAGTTTTGAGCAACCTCAGTGCATATATGAAGCTGTTTGGTGTCAGGCAGCTTGGCATTTCTCTGCGTAAAGAGTGCCCTTGGCAAACGGCAGAGCCTTATAAAGTAAAATTTGTGTCCAGGTAATGATGGAAGCAGGACCGTTGCATAGTCGGCTATTGCACCTGGGGGCCTCTCACATGGCGGATCTAAGGACGCGCTATGTTGGCAATTTTCCAAAGTATACGCTGGGGAGCCCCTTTGTGATCAGGCCCAACGCCCGCATGCTGCTGCTGAGAAAATGTGCAAGCATACGAGCGGCCCTGTGAATGAAGGGGAGGATCCTGCTCTTGGTTCTTCTCCGTCACCGTGAGGTGAACCATGATTCTCCAGGTGAGAGTTTCTACTTCGACTGGTGTCCTGCATCTTTGACCATGGCGGCCATATCCTGCTTAATATCCTAAGTGACCTGACCAATCTCTGGGAACTGGGAAAATAGCTCTTGCAGTAGTCCTGATGTGGCGTTACCAAATTGCATGAGGTTCCAGCAAGTGAGCTTGACATGCCATTGCTGATCACTCTGACACTGTGGCGTGCTTGCAGAGATACAGGATTAATCTTGCGGACCCCAGTGAGGAAGAACTATGCAGCCATCGTCAATGTGTGTATAGTGCCCCAGTCACTGACGGGTCACGGGCCGTGGCCAAGGCGCCAGACACCTTGTAAGAGTATTACAGAGGACAGGTACATGCTTGTATAGCACAGTATACGTTTATTTGGTAAGAACAATTCATGTCAGCATACGATTTTTCTCTAATTCAGATATAAATCACAAGAAATGGAAACTCGAGCTTGTATTGACAGACATTTGGCAATTTCCATGCGTCTGCTGTTCATGCTCCTAGCAGTCACCGTTCTGCACACTGTGGCAGCCATACACAGTATATGTTTCTAAACCCCATAAGCTTCCACAATATGGTAAGTCACACGGTGTTCAACATTAAAATACAAACACTTTACGTTATTCATTTGAACAGCAGCTACCGCCATGAACCAAATATTCACATGGGTCATCTTGGAATAGCAGAACCAACGAAATAGCAATGCAAAACCTCCTGCCTCCCAACTGCCAGTGCTCAATACATGACAAACGTCGGAGAATTCCTGGCTTGTGAAATTGCCGTTGTGTACCACAAGTACTTAACGTAACACAAGGAAATTTATGTTACATAAGGGTAATTTCTGTTTCATAAGTTATGACGATATTGTGTTACACAACAATGGTGTCTGTGGAACATAAGCCTGAATCTTTGCTTGTGTTCCTGGCACACATGACCGGAACACAAGTATGGATTATGTAATACAAGGGCTGTTACAGGATCCTGTAGCTTGCGTTCCACAGGTGTTTCAGCAATGCTTGTGTTTCCACTTGAAGTGGTCTCTCAAGTGGTCAAAGCTTGAAGCACGGATCTGAGTTGGCTGGAATAATCCTTGCAGGCATCCTGTATTTATTCAAAAATGCCTTCCAAAACGGGATTCTAGCAGAAACAAAAATAATGAACAAGGTGATAACATGCATGCACATGAACAGCTCGACTCCCAATTTTGAACGGCCATATGGCCTCGGCTTCGCCTCGGCACGCGACTTTGCCACCAACGTTTGGGGGGCATACTAGGCATGGAGCCATTGCCACTCAGGGCGGTGGGATCGCCTCAGCAGCCTTTGGTGTACTCGTATTTGTCGTTGAGCAGTTTTGTGATCTCCCCGCACAGCAGACACCACTGCTTGCCGTTCAGCGCCTCTGTAACAAAGAGCAGCAGATCAGCAATGCCGTCAGGCCGCCTGCAGTTGCAAGCGGGCGAGGCTCCAATTGCTGGGGTCAAAATACTCAGAATCACCAGCGATGATCAATTCCTCGCGTTGATGTATCTTGTGAGCATTGGGGTTTGGTCATGTGCAGGACGAATCGGGAAGTGGCCATGGAACGCCTCCAGATTGGTGCGTTTTCCTCCTGCTCTCCGCCAGAAACGCGCCTCGAATGCAAAATTTCATCAGAGCGTGCATCTGTCTCAAATCTTTTCTCAACTTACCTAGTTATCCTGTTGTTCTTGACATCGGCCCAGGACGGAATTTTGACCTTGGTATTGATCTGTGTATTATTTGGTGCACTAGCTATGACTGTCCGCTCGGGTTTCTGATAGGATCAACAGCTCTTGCTTGAAAAGGACAGCTGTTTGCGGAAGGTGGTTTCATATCCTGGACAAAATGGACCACATGGGGCACGATCATTCTGCCCACGCTGGGATGGAGTCGATGGATGGTCCTATTCCACACCCGTCCCACGGGGGATGGTTGGGGCACATGCTCCCAGGCTGGTTCTTTTTTGGATGGGCCACTTGGTGGCTCATAGGCGTGTTCAGATTATACATGAACTCCAGCGTGAAGGCTCCATACAGTGCAAGGACTTGGTATGACTTTCCCAACTGTAGCAGAGTGCCCGTTGAGCCTCTGCTCAAGGTGCTGCTCACGTTCATTGGCATTAATGGGGAGCTCTGGTTTGGCCATGAGTCCTGGAGGTGCGCGCTACATCTGGTTAATTACCTTCAACAAGAGTGACAGACTTATCAAGCTACTTGCAGTGTCCGGTGAATCCTGCATGCTTTTCATTGCAGTCACATGATGTGCAGCTGTAAGCAGCATCGAAAGCAGAGCATGCGCTGCACCTGAGAAGAGGAATAGTTGACCTCCAAGTGCACTTGTTCGCTTTACCCAAGGCTGCTGTGCTGCAGGACACTCTATGGTGGTGACGGCCGCTTCATAGTGGACAACATCAACGAGTGGCAGCACTCGGCCATGTATGCAGCTTTCATGCTGTCTGGGATTGTGGATTTGGTGGCTTTCTACACCCCACAAGGGACTCTTCCCGCTGGCACAGAGCAGGTGAACACCTTTCTTTTGTGCCCCTGCACCTCAACGAATCAAAGTGTCCTATGTAATGAATGTCTGGAAATCTTGAGCAAAGTGTAGGGCTGACTGGATCAAGGGAATATGGTGACAATGCCGTGAGAGGGAGAGAGCGTAACATTACATCGTGCCAGCCAACAAGGCTGATGAGATGTCCACTGTATCTAAACCATCCTTAAGTTGGTCTGATGAAAGTCTGATGAACTGAGCCACCTGTACTAGATCGTCTTTCCACATAAACTGCCACATGGTGGTGATATTGGGCCTACACAGGCTGTCATACCTTTTATTCAGATCATAAAGCAGGACACTAAAAAACAGTGAAGTGCTTCATATGACTATCTGGACACCTGGAGCCTGCAGCATAGCCGAGCACCATCAAGTGTGGACAGAGACCCCTCATTGTATATTCAATCAGGCTTCTGATGATTTCTCGCCCCCGTGCAATGCAGGGTTTTCTGGGGGCAGCGTTCGTGGTGGAGGGGTTGCTGTTCGCGTTCCATCTGGAGGGCAGCGAGTTGAACTGGAAGGCGCACCTGCTATTGGTCATGTCCATCTTCGCGGCAGCTGCCGTGATCCTGGCAGAGCTGCCCTTCCCCCAGAGTGCGCTGCTGGGCGTCCTGCGTGCTCAGCTGGTCATGCTGCAGGGCATCTGGTTCATGCAGATAGCCAAGCTGCTGTTTGAGGGTGCGTTCCTCTCTGCCGTCAAGTGCATGTGCTGCACCACAGGGCAGCCATGCAGCGACAGCATAACTTGCAATTTCTCAGAGTCTGTAGCTGTTGTCAGAGTGCGTGGGTGCCAAGCTGCTGGCTGATGTTGAGACCAGAGGGCCCCATAGCCCCTCTCAGGCAGTTGTCATTTGGGGTAGGTGCACCCTTTTACAGGGAGCATGCAGAGCATTGGGCTTAACGTACTGGGCTTCCAGTCATTGCAATGCTGCCAGCTGATGCTGCATGGCTCCTTCCAAGTGCACCAGCATCTTTTCTGGTGCTGACAGCAACATGTGGTTTTTTTGCCATGCAGACAGCCCGACCTGGGATCCGCGCTACCACGGCAGCATAATGATGGTGCCGGTGCTGTACTGCGCCTGCATCCTCTGCATCATCGGCGTCACCTTTGGGGTGTTTGTGTTGCTGCGCGTGTGGCAGTACCGCGTCGCAAAGCGCCCCTTCCGCGCGCAGGGGCGCGAACCGCACGACGAAGAGGAGGTGAATATCTAGCTCTCCCCATGGTATCTGAGGACAGGATGGCTGACAGTATGCTGGGGCAACGGCGGCCACTTCTGGGGCTTGTTCCTGGCCCTTATCGTGGTCACCAAGGACTAGATGGCAGGCACGAAGCTGGCAACCTAGGCCAGTATTGGGGCATTGTCCAGGATGTGGATGTGCTGTTTGTGACGAGCTTGATCAGGTGCTGGGCTGGTGGGAAGGAAGAGGACCAGTATGGGGGTGGCAGAAGAGGTGTATGGAATGCACCTGGTGGCAGGGGAGAGGATATGGGGTGACATAGCTTGGTGCGCGCAGGGGACCTGGGTGCTGGAGCAGAAGGTGAAGGAAGCTGAGCTGGCGAACCGTGGCAGCCCCAGCACAATCCACGCTGTGCATGCTAGGGACTGAAGCTGGACAGCTCCTTCTATAGAGCATAGCAGCATTGGTTATGAGGTTTGCAAGTTTTCATGTCAAGCTCAAGAGCCAAGAATGTTTAGTTGCACACCTTATCACAGCAGTAGCCAGTGCATCTGCTGGTTCCAGAGTGAACTATCCCTTGAAGGCCTTTTACCCGGGGTCATAAGGATCCCCATAACACTTGCGATATCATTCTCTGGGCAGCCTGCACCTCCATCAAGAAAGTGGCTTAGTAGTAGGATTATTAGGCTTCATGCAGCTTTGATGATGCTCATGGATCTTGGAGAACTGGCATTAATCAGCAGCAAGTAAATTCTGACATGTCCGTTGCACGTGCTGTTGCACTTGATGCGATTTGTCACGGATTGGCAAGCATTCAAATTGAATGATTCAATGGGTGGAAGTTGGTACCAGTCCACCGGTTGGTCTGCAGAAAGAAAGTCTGCACACGGGTTCGTAGACATGTCCATATAAATATTAAATCATCTGCAAATTCCACACAATGCTTTTAATCTCTACTAGAAGTAGTATGGCGTCCATAAATTTTCAAACCTTCCAGTGCCATACCAGTGATCTGCCTTGCAATAGGGCGCTAATACGAGAGAAAGATCTCCCTGTATGCGGGCATCGGGCAAAATCATGTGGATATATACGTGCTCGCACGAGGAAGGTGATGCCCAGATCTAGATTTGTCGCCGACGGCGTTGTTGATGTCCTTGTCCTTGTGTGAACTCCTCAAAGGTTGACCTGGGCAAAGGATTCGGTGGCTTTTGGATAAAAAGAACGAAGATCTGGTATAATAGTCATATATAGGGGCTCCAATCACCGAACTTGCAGCAGTCTACCAATGTCTGAGTGTGTTGACTAAATGTATATGGCAGGATGGTGAAGGGCTTATGATGGCATTAGGCAGGGCCGCACGAAGCGTGCCCTGCATCCTTGCTGCTTTGACGCAGTTCATCCTTTCTGAATCTTCGTCTTCAACCTGGCCGGTCGTGCACCTGCACACAGCTTCAATAGACACCAGAACACACCTGCAATGGTGGGTGCCTATGGCGAAATTACATGGCAATGCATTTGGCCGAAAGCTTCCAAGGAAGTTGTCAGCTTGATTTCAGCATGTACAGCGTACAATAACAGTCACTAAGCAGCATTTAGCCAAGGTCTTCGCAGCTTCATCCATGCGGAAGGTATCTGCAGTTACAGTGCATATGGCGATGGAGGTGCCCAGAAGAAATATTGGATGTCGATTTTCTTTCTATATGTAATGTTGTGCAATTCGTACCATCACATTTGGTGAATAAGAACCCTTGTGAGGGCTTGACCAATGCTGTCAGTGACAAGCATGAGGGCTGTACAAGGTGTGGAAGTGCATGCTGCGTTTGGGCAGCAAATTCGTGAAACTGTCCTACAGGGAATACTGGAGTACTATTGCGCTCCTTCAATATTTCGGGATGTAGCCCCACGCACCTTTCCTATCATGGAGCCTACCAGGCTCCCGCCCTCTGCAAAGGAGGATTGCTCGCTTTGATGATCAATTGCTGATCTGCAATGGCTGACAAAATCTTATTACTTGTTCACAGGCACGAAGTACAGCGCAGAGGACTGCAAGAAAGCAGGGGCCTGGTCACCCTTGATGACAGGTGGGGCGTGCTGCGCAATGCGGACCAGTTCCTCATTTCCATGCAGGGGCCCCTGAGGGAGGAGACTCTGCAGAGGGTCAAGGGGGTCTTGAACGACCATGGGGGCTGGCTCAGCAGCTATATTCCGGACAGCTCAGTTCTGGGCATTGGACCCAGCACCTCTGCTGAAGCTCTGCGCAATGTCCCGGGTGTGCTCTGGGTGGTGAGTCCCTTTCCAAGCCTTGCACCTGTCAGTGGGTATCGCATTTGCTTGTTGACTACCAAATATCCGGTGATGGAAATAGTCATTGATAAAGGCATCTTTCTAGTCTGAGAGGCGGGTTACAGCACTTCCTGTGCAACTAGCGGCAGTGCTTCGTCAGCAGCTGCAGCTGTGTCAAGTAATAGAAGCTTAGCTTGCATAGAAGCGGAGTGTTTGGGCAATGCACTCCGATTGGATGTCAACGGGCAAATGTTCTCTGTGGGCTGCAGGGTGAATACAAGCCCGAGTACAAGCTTGCGGAGGACTGGGGACCGCTGCTGGAGGCGGCAGCTGCCGGGAAGCTGCATGCGACGCTGCAGCAGCACCACGAGCAGCTGCGCACGGCGAACGGCAGCTTCCGGGGGACCACTGCGCCAGATCTGGCGCCGGGGGGCGGCTACAATGTGGTTATTCATGCGCACTTCCCGACCGTGCGCAACACCACGGCCGCGCGGCTGGCCGGGAGCGGCGCCGTGCCGGGTTTTGCGCCGGCGGAGGCCGCGGCGGCAGATTGGGCGGCGGAGGCTGAGTGGCGGTATGGAGGAGGAGTGAGCCTGCGCCCTGAGGGGCGCACGGTGCTCGCCGTCAGCACACAGCCCCAACTGCTGCAGGTGCACGCTACTCTTGAAAATTGTCTTTTCCACATTCAGCACAGGAGTTTATGCGCAGCTTTTCCTCAGTGAGCTTGCAGCAGACAAAGGGTCAAAATAAATGAGGTCACCGGCTGGCATGCATGGCCTAAGGTTTTGCAGTGCAGCTCGCGATTCGATGATCCAGACAGCGGCCGGCGCAGTCCTGCAGCTGATGCTTACCTGGCAGGATGTTGCACGGCACTCCTTTGCTGCAGCCTGCCACGACAATCTTCTGAAAATGCACCGAACTGCGCGCAGGAGGTGCTGGGCTGGTTGGCGGAGCAGCCGGCGGTGCACTGGCTGGCGCCGCGCGCAGCGCTGCAGCTGCACAACTGGCAGGGGAGCGCGATCGTGCAGAGCGGGAATGCCGCGCCAGACGCGCCCGTGGCTTTAGCACAGGACCGGGGCAGCCACCCCATCTGGGCAGCGGGCCTCACCGGCGCTGGACAGATTGTCGGCGCAGGCGACAGCGGCATCGGTGCGGCCCCTGCTCCAAGAGGCAGTCCCTTTGTGGTCTGTCAAGAGTGCCTTTCAGTCGGCGATAAAGCGCAGCTGTTCAGCCGTCCGCAATTGCTCTGCAGAAAGGTCTCAGATCCTCTTGCTGCGATTCATCTTTCAGAGATCTGCAGTGCCAACGAGGTTGCAAATGGCACATCAGAAGTCCCAATTTATTACTATGGCCTGTGCTGACCAGTGTATTGGACTTTTGGGTCTGTCTGAAGTGGGTTGTTTCATGGTGGCTCCATGGACATGTGATTATCTGCACTGTGCTCGTGCAGATCGCAACAACTGCTTCTTCAACGATCCAAACGTTGACTGGAAGGGAGGCCTGAGCACCGATCGGGGGTCCGGCGTGGTCACTTTTTCCAGCGAGGTGCACCGGAAAATTCGGCTGTACAGGCAGCAGGCGGATGATGTGGACAACAATGGACATGGCACCCATACCGTGGCGTCCCTCCTGGGCAGCCCCTTCGACATCATCAGCACCAAGAACCTTGACTACAGGTACAAAACTATGTCATGCTCTGCTCAGTTCTGCTCAAGCTGCAGCCTTTTGGATCATGACACATGCCTGATTGGGTGTACAGCACTGCAGAATGTATCGGTGACAGTGCTGGACCAAGCTCTGCTCTGCGGGAGCAAGGCAATCTCTGAGCTGGCACTTACACTTTCTTTAAGTCACCATCTATAGCAGCAGAGAGGCAGAGGCGCCCGCTGCACCTCTGGCCAATGTCATGCTGGTCATGCTGTGGCTCTTTTATGGCTCAGCCACGGCGCTACCCATTGGGAGCGCTTATGATCACTGAGTGATAGGGGAGCGCTTGCGTGCGCAATATACAGCATCCAGTGAATCTTACTATTACGTAATGTGTTCGCTGAGCTGGCCGCCACATGCGCTCTTGCAGGGGGCTGGCGCCGGACGCGAAGGTGGCGTTCATAGACCTGGCCAGCCGCACCTCGGGCGGCATCTACACGCCGCAGGACTTATCGGAAGCTTACTACCCGTTCAGTTATGATGTTGGGGCGCGCGTGCACAGCGACTCCTGGGGGTCGGGGGCCGTCGCGCAGGACTATGACTTCATGGCCTCCGAGGTCGACATGTTCACCTGGGAGCACCAGGTGCGCTGCTCTTTCCCAGATCAGCCACAGCTCATTCTGCAATGCTGAGCACCACGTCCGTGCAGTTGGTTCTGGAAACTGTCCATGTTTCCTGTGCTTCTGCATGGGTCTTGTACAGCACGGCTCAATCTGCATGCATAAGATTGTATGGAGATGTATGTGGGACACATGTTGGGTTCCTGCGACGCCGCATCTTGCACCATGGTGCCCGCTGCCAGTGGTGGCTGCAGCGGGCACCATGGTTCAAGATGCAGCATTGCAGGATCCAACATGGCACGTCACTGTGAAAGAAACGACTCGAAGGAAATGCCGCAGGACTTCACGGCGGTGTTTGCATCAAGTAGGGCTGACATGCATGGAATGTGCAGTACAAGAAGTCACTCAAGAACATGACACTTGGGCGCGCAGGACTTCACGGCGGTTTTTGCGGCGGGCAATGAGGGGTTCACGGCCAGCCAGCGCGGCAGCGGGGGCCTCACCACAGTGACGTCGCCGGCCACGTCCAAGAACTGCATCTGCGCGGGCGCCACCAACACGGCGTTCCAGCAGGCGGCCTCCACCGCGTCCTCGCAGTACACCGTACACCGCATGTCCATCTCCCAGCTCGCCGACGGCGGTTCGCAGGTCGTCGACAAGTACCGGGTGAGCGCGCAATATTACCTTTGCTTCGCTGGGTTTCAGCTCTCCCAGGATATGGGAGCACCTTTGCAGTGCTTCGAGAATAGAAATGCATGTCTGTCACGTCACAGCCTTCTCGACTTGTTTCGCTGCAGCTTTAGTGGGAGGCGAGCAGCCTTGCTCTGGCATGCCTGACAATGGTTGCTGTCTGCTGCTTTGTTCTCACTTCATGACAGAGGCTCGGAGATTCTTCTTGGCACAAGCAGGGTTGCATCGTTGGCAGTGCAGCCTGCTGCCTATCCTGCTAGGAGCAGAAAAGAGTGGGTATCTCCTTGGAGAGGTCTGAGTCACTGGAGCCCAAGGGGTACAAAGTGGGCAAGTGGCTGAGGAGGATGCGTGTATGTGGATCACGTGCAGGTGATGCAGGCGTCGTTTGGCGCATCCATCCGCAGCCTGTTTGGGCAGCAGATCGCGCTGAGCGTGGCGCACCCGGCCGACGGCTGCGCGGCGCTGGACAACCAGGCCGACGTTGCCGGCACCGTCGTGCTCGTCCTGCGCGGCACCTGCTTCTTCGCAGTCAAGGTAAGCGCATTCTTTCAAGCAGATATCTATGTCATCATGTCCGCAGACGCTCAGAAACAGGCAGGCAAGATGCTTGTGGACATGCCTGTGCTTGTGAATTGGGCCAGCGACGCTGCACTTGCAGGCCATTTAAAGTTCGTGCATGCGCAAAGTCAGTAAGAAGAAAGAGAGGGTGTCAAAACTGGTCAGCTACATCAAAGAGCACCCCTGACATTCTGGCTGACGCAGAGGGGCGACTCTTCTGCTACAGAAGAAGAGTTCTGGCACCCTTGCGTGCATGACCACCCTCCAATGACACAGAGATGGAGCACAGAATGTCCTGAGGCTTGCTTTCACGTACGTTTCTCTAGCTTGCACGTAATGTTCTCGGGATGGCAGATCAGGACGGCAGCAATAGGATTCCTGCCCAAAGGGAGGCTGAGGTTTCGCTCTGTGTGGGATGGCAGGCGCTGAATGCTCAGACGGCCGGCGCAAAGGCCATCCTGGTGTACGATGACCAGATCAATGACTACTTTGTGCCGGCCTCTGACGGCTCGCTCACAGGCATCACCATCCCCTCAGGCGCCATCCCCCGCCGCACCGGCCAGCTTCTCGTTAGCTCCTCCCTGGTGCGCCCTCTGGCTTTGCTCTCCTCACCATATAGCATCGATGAAGGGCATCCTCCTTTTTCAAAGGCGACTTCCGTCACATCACATGCCTCTTTCTGGACGTCATGCATGCATGCATGCAATGGACATCTCTCCTTTATCTTGCCTTGTTCTGAACCTGAAATAAGGTGGGTGGGCCCTTGCTCTAGCAGGGCACACATCCCAATGCGGGCTCACTTGACGCATGCCATCGTCAGTGTTGGTCCAACACAATGCACTGGACTTTGTGTGCTTTCTGCCTGACGTCTGAACTTCCCACACAATCGCACGCAGGCGGGCGGCAAGCTGACGGTGTCATTTTCGGAGGCGCCGCCGCTGGCGAATGCGTTTGACAGCCTGGCGGAGTTTTCGTCCAAGGGCCCCACCAAGGACGGGCGCGTGAAGCCGGACCTGCTGGCGCCCGGCACTCTGCAGTCCGCCTACACAGACGGCGACAACACCTGCTCCCTACGGTGCGACGCCCCCTGCTGCTGCCACCAGGGGGCTGTAATCTACAAGAACTCTTGCATGCGTGCATTGAAATGGGAACCTAGAGGAAGGGGAGAATTAAGGGAATTTTGATAAAGTGGGGACAAGCACAGGCTCACAACCTATGATATTTGCAAGAAGCATTCAGAAATGCCAGTGTCTTGACTTGCTGCCTGCTGTACGACATGTCATGGCAGGAAGCCTGCACCTCTGGAGTTGAGCAGGATCCACAGATGAGTCCAAATCAGCAATTTCTCGTCACTTCTCATGCGGTGAGGTTCCCATAGTTGCACAAGGTTGTCGCATATCCCGAGAATGGTAACGGTGCACATGCGCAGGTACATGGAGGGGACGTCCATGGCGACGCCGCTGGTAGCGGCCTCGGCGGCGCTCGTGCGGCAGTACTTTCTGACCGGCTTCTACCCGAGCGGCGCCGCGGTGCCGGCCAACCAGTTCGCGCCAAGTGGCGCCTTAGTCAAGGCCGTGCTCCTAGGTGGCGCCGCCGGAATGGACGGATTCGAATCTGACACGGGTCTGCCTCTTGCGCCACCGCCCAGCTTCCGCCAGGGCTTCGGCCGGGTGCATCTCGGCCGCTCGCTGCCCCTGCAGGTGTGTTTTGTATACAATTAAGGGGCTTCGTAAAGGGAGAAAACGGTGCAACCATATAAGAATCACAGGACAAACGCACAGGACATCGTGTGTTCTGTGGGGAGATGGGAGGGTTTGTGGATCAGCGTTTTGTCGGGCTGGTGTGTGGTAACATGGGGTCTATGGACTCCCATCCAGGCGGTGTGGTCTGGTCAAAGTTCCAGCTTACCTGGCTACCACACATAAGCTTCACAGCTAGCCCAAACCAGGGGTTTTGCCATGTGCTGACACAAGGTATAAGTGTGGGAATGGTCTGTGCTACTGTCTAGATCTGCGGATTCTTCTAGCAAAGCCATGTCCAGAAGCTCAATAGCTTCCTCAACGGTATCCTAGCGCAGTAGATCCTGATATTTGAAGCGCCGCTGTCCTATTGCATAATTGCTGAGGTTCGTGAGTTGTGAGGCACTCCTGTGTGGCAGGGCTCGGGGCCCGGCTGGAACTTGCAGGTGGTGGACATGGCCAATCTGAGCACAGGCCAGGCGCACCAGTATTGTGTGAGGGGCCTGGGAGGGCCCTTATCAGTCACCCTTGTGTGGCATGACTACCCCGCGGCTGTGTCTGCCAAAAAGGCGCTCGTGAATGACCTGGACCTCACCATCCGCGCAGCCGGCCTTAACGGCGTTCCCTTGCTGGTATGCTTCTGCCAGAAGACTTATTCCCGCCTTGAAACCATGCCTATTATGCTTTGGCTGACAGTGAGTAGATGGCAGTGAGCATGAAAGGTAGGTGGCATTGATAACTATCTGTGCGCTGTGCCTTTCTGCGCCCCAGAATAGCCTCTGTATAAGCTTTCTTGTATGGCAAAGCCGGCCCTCAGATCATCAAAGACAGTCAGCTGATGCGCACTGCGGCGTCGCACGGTGCTCACCAAGGGTGGCCTCTGATAGACGTGTCTAGGGTGGACCTGTGAAGTTTTGATTGCCTTAGAAGTGGGGACATGTGTGACCGGCATCTGAATAATGTATCATGTGGCTGCAGGGGAATGGCGGCGGCATTGGCTCGGGCGATTCCTTCGCACCGGACCGCACCAACAACGTGGAACAGGTTTCTGTGTCCTATCTGCCGCCAGGAGAGGTCGCCATTGAGGTGCGCCTCTTGACTTATCAAGAGACCCAAAAGGGCTTTTTCTCATGTGGATCAGGGGAGAGCTGGAGGGTTGCGTATTGGTGACCTGTACAGAGTGCTCTGCTCGGCTTTTGCCAGACGGTGTGCCATTGCGGCCTGGCAGCAAACTGAGCTGCTGCTGGCACTACATAGTGCACTGTCTGGCATTTGCCACTGGTGAAGGAAGCTGCTTGGTCATGCTTCTGGATGCCCTGCACAGCGTTTCAGAGGGCTTGGCATCTCGACAGACCCCTTTGCTGCAGAGCCTGACCTTCTCATCTTCCCAAGGCCCGTCACGCTTCTGTGCCCAGCGCATGCTTCTTGCAGGCTGCAGACCTGGCATACCCAGCTTTGTTCAACCATTTCTTATCATCGCACAGCACACTCCAGGCTTCATGTTACCCCTGCCAGTTGCTCATTCCCCTGATATATGCGCGCGCAGGTGAATGCATTTCAGACGTTTGTCACGCACGGCCCTCAGGCGTATGCGCTGGTGGTTCTGGGCAAGTTCAGCGGCATTCTGGCGTCCCCCGGCAACCCTGCCAACGGGGGGACCGCGCCCCCCGGCACCTGCCACATCATCGTCACCACCATCACCGGGGGGCCCCAGGGCCTCACCAATCAGCGGTGCGCTCTTCTGCACACACCGCATGCATGCACTCTTGCTGTTTTAACACACCCAAGCTGACTTAGAGCGAAAGAGATCAGACTCTCAGAGACCTGAGAAGGCCTCTGAGAGACAGATCAAGACTGGAGACTTGGTTGCTAAGATTATGTCGAGTTCGGGAGTTAGAGAGCAACGTCACCCAAGTGCCAATGTGACGCATATGTCAACACCATTGCAGACAGACCTGCGCCTCGGCAGATCAAGGGCTCCACAGACACATGATTTATCAGGCTGCTAAGGGGAACCTTTGTCATTGGCAACAGGTCGGTGACATTCGCATTCACGACGGCCACCGGCAATCCGGCGGGGGTGAAGTTTGAGTGCGCGCTGACGCCAGGCGCCAAAGCAGACAATGCCAGCGCAGCGTACAAAGCGTGCACCAGCCCCACCACGTTTGATGACCTGGCGGACGGCGCTTACACATTCAGCGTTCGCGCTCAGGGGGAGGACTCTGCAGACTCCCGCTCCTTTGTCAAGGTGTGCCAACAAATCTCATCTGCGGGTCTTGTCTCGCTGTATAAAATTATACGACGCTGGCGGAGAGGTAGCGCTTATGTTTTCGCATGTGGACATGTCTTCATCGTGTCTGCCAGGCTCCCCAAACTTGCTTGGGACGCAGGGTCAGGTCTGCTTCTAACTGGTGTTCCGGGTGCTAGTGCAAAGATTGGAAATTCTGATATATTATGAAATCGATTGGAAGCTGCTGGATAGAGAACTGTGATACCTCGGTGTGCTGCTGCTGTGGAGGCCTTCCATTCACCGCGCTGCTGGAGACTGAACCCCACACACATCCACCGTGTGATCACATGGTGCATCCATAGTGCTGATGGGTTGCAGTGTGTGGGGTTCTGACCTCAGGGCAGAGAGCACTGGTCCAAACAGCAGCATGCTCGGGAGCTGCAGTAGACAGTGATCTTGCCTTTTTAAGTCACATTTTAGGTCCAAGTTTCTCTTTTGGCTTCGGTACAGCCTGCGGTGGTTCATTGTCTGACATTTCTGCATATTTGCGCAGGACACATCGCCGCCCAAGCTCAGCTTCAATGCATCGCTACCAGAGTCAGAGACCGCGTCCCCTACGGCGTACCTCAGCTGGGCCGCGGATGACTCAGCGCCTGTCAGCTACCGCTGCCAGCTCAGCGTGACCGCCGCCAATTCTGGCGCTCTGCAGCCGCCTGTGCGCGCTCTGCTGCCGGCCGGGCCGCTGCCCGCGCCTGCCCTCACTTTGGGCAGCTGGTCAGATTGCGCGCCACCTCTGCAGCTGTACTGGCTGCTCCCAGGTCAGTGACCCTGCTGTCTCTGGCCATGTTCTGCTGCATGCAGATTTGATAGTCACTCTCCATTGTGCAAGGAATAAGGAGCGCATGGGGTCTGGACGAGCAGCTTCCTGCACTCCCAACCAGGCTCTCAGTTTCTGTGCAAGTGGCAGCTCACACACACCGCAACATCAATGTATGCTAAGCAGAGCCTCCTCGTTCTTGCAGCAGAATGGTGGGTTCTTTGTCTGCGGATGGTCTTTGAGCTTTTCTTTAGTACCTTGTTGTTCATCGACATTTTATATCAGATGCGCTTCTGCCAGTCCACGGTAATAATGCCATGCGCTGGTAAGAGACCACCTGATGCAAAATCTCCATACTGCCGTGTACACATGATCTCAGTGCCGTGTGCATCATTCCAATGCCTTCTCTGGTCTTGTTGCAGGGTCGTGGAGGTTTGAGGTGCAAGGGCAGGACGCAGCAGGGAATGCGGCGGTGCAGAATTTGTTGGCAGAGTGGATTGTGGAGATGGAGGCCGGAGAGCAATATGCGCGCATCACCGCCGGCCCTTTCGGCCCCACCGCCAACAGGACAGCCCAGTTTGCTCTGCTGGTGCGCTCCCTGCTGCAGCACATGCATACCTAAGATATCATTGAGTCTGATCCCTTCTGATGCCTGACTTGTCCGCGCAGAGCGTCGCAGCACCTGTCTTTGAAGTATAGCGTTGTAGCCTTTCATCCGAATACCCTGCTTCGACGTCCTGGTCATGTCAGAGCACTGCTAGTCAAGGGATGCCCAATGGGGAACACCTCATTTTGCATTCATTGTGGGATCCATTTCTTGCTGTTACGATTCATGTTTTCTCGAAATGCAGCATTGCCTCCCAGTCAATTTTGGTTCTGACAGTCCTTAATGCACCTGTTCAGGCGCTGGAGGGCGGCGGCGCGCAGGAGACAACAGCCATCCCTAATGCGTCATTTGATTGTCGGCTGAGCGGCTGGTCCGAGCAGTCCTCCTACAAGGGGAGCACGGTGTGGTCGCCCTGCGACGGCTCCACCGCATTTAAGAACCTGAGAGACGGTGACTACACCTTCTGGGCGCGCATCGCCAGCCGAGCCGATGCGCCGGAGGCCGCCATGTCCGCCAGCAACTTCACTGTCGACACTTCGGCGCCGGTGCTGGAGGTGAAAGCACTAATCTATTGCAGTCTCAAGAAGATTAGCCATCGTTGATGTGTTGGTTGTCAGCGGCTTACGCAGCTGCAAACCTTATCGCAGGGTGTTTGCATGCTGTGTGGTGTGAGTGCTTGTGTAGCAAGAAATTGGGGCCTGGCAAATGATGCAGGCGCTGACAAGGCTGCGAGAACGAGGTCCTCTGTTTGCGGTGATGACTTCTGGACTGAGAAGGGGATTTGTATGTTTCTCAATTGGTTTGCTGGGTTTGTCTCTGCAGATCAGCAGCGCTCCTCCGGCGATCAGCACGGCCTCCACCGTCTCCTTAGAGTTCAACGCCGACAAAGCGGGCGCAAACTTCTTCTGTCTGCTCACTATCTCAGGTGAAATTTTGATCATGCAACGATGTGCAAAGTCTATCAGAGCCCAGTCTGCCTGTTCATGCAATGCTAGTACTGCCCATTAAAGAAGCAGCAATCTGTGCCCATGTGTTGGGCATCCGGACAGCCATGCAGCAAAGCAGTCGCTTTGAGGTGCATCATTACAAGATCTCAGATCAGATCAATCTCAGATCAGATAAGATCAAGTCCCAGCAGAAGGGATATGTGCAGGCAATGCGACGGGAGGGAACGCGCAGCCGACGCCATGCGCGTCCCCGGCGCGGTGGGATTCTTTGTCGGACGGGCGTTACAGCTTCTCGCTGGCCGCCGCCGACCGATTGGGCAACAAGGCAGCGCCTGTTCAGGCGGCCTTCCTCATCGACACGACTCCCCCGGTCATCGCTGACGTGGCGTACCCCTTTGCTACGCGCAACACCAGCCTCACCGTCACCTTCAACGCCTCCGACAGCGGATCCGGCGTCAACAGCACCCAGTGCAGGTGCCAGCATTTCCTTCATATCAAGTGTGTATTTTTATACCGGCATACCTGCAAGGGTATCGGGGGTTCGAATCCTCCCTCAAGGGGCGCGAGAAAGGGAGTTAGATCCCACCGGAAATGACTCGTGGAAGGGTTGGACTGGCAGGATCTCATTTAAGACCTGGGCATGGGCAACCCCGTGCCAGCAAATTTCACATTAGGCATTATGCATGTGCACTCCAGTAATCATTTCCTCAGATTGTCATCTATGCCAGTAACTTACTTGAAGTCTCCCAAAAGGAGCCCTGTAGATTGAATGGCTTGCAGCCTAGAGTAGGTGATTCTTACTATGTATGTTTGCGGTGATTGGCATCAGATGCGTCCCGGAGAACTGTGCTGATGCCAATGATGATGCATGTGCGACCACGGACCGATTGTCTTGCCAACTTTCTAGTATCCTTATGGGAAGAATTATGGCATTTGACACATAGTAAGGCTGCTCACATGATTGCTGACCTGGCGAACCCGGCGCAGGATGCGGCCACAGAAGCTGGCGTTCTCCAGCGACAGCATGCAGCTCAAGGGGCCGCGCTACGAGTGGGGGCCTTGCGCCAGCCCCGCCAGCTTCAGCAACCTGACCGAGGGCAAGTGGGGCCTCTCCCTGCGCGCCCAAGACAACGCCGGCCAGACCCGCACCACCAGGTGTGTGTGCGGATGTTCCCCTTTTGGCAAGGCTGCTTCAGAGCACTGGCGGCATATCAATGGCATGCCCACATACCTGCATTGTCCATCTTTGATACGATTCATTTAGGGAGAGCTGCGCGGGTTGGCCAGTGGACAGGAGCTGATTGGGAGCAGGGACTCCTTGCTGGCCGTCCGTGCTGACATCTGTCGTTTGCTCAGTAGCTTAGGTGGACCCGGAGCTCAGTGCAAATGACAGTCAGTGACACTCCACAAAGGCTCTTGGTATCTTACTGTGCGTGCATGTGTGCCTGCAGCGAGGCGGAGGTGTATGTGACGCGCACGCCCCCGAACGCGACGGTGGTGGGGGGGCCCAGGACGGGGGGCGCCTCGCCGCCCAAGGTGGCCTTCAGCTTTGCGTCGCAGGTCGCCAGCGGCGGCGCAGGCGCACCCATCGCCTACAGCCTTTGCCTGCTGCAGCTCGTGGACAACAGCCAGGTGTGGCAGCACACTTGTGTCGGGATGATCTCATCATGCGAGGCATGGGGTCAGCTCTTTCTCTTGTTCTTCTGGACTTAGGGACCATGTGTGACCCTGCATTTGTTTTGCTTTCCTGGGAAAGGCCTGCAATCCTCACATGCAACAGCATGTGTGTGGCGTGGCACAAAGGGTAGGTACAGAGCAAAGTGTAATTGATCTGCAATGAATTGGCAGTAGCCCTGTCGAGGCAGGTAATGACTCACAAGATCTGCAGCTGCGCTGAGTGGGTGTGTTGGCGGTGACAGGTGGCAGGGCTGCAGCAGGCGGGAGGCGGGGAGCCGTCGGGGACAGGGAATGTGAACGTGCAGCTCAAGAGCGTGAGCAGCTTAGCCGCTGAGACGTGGAGCAATTGCTCCAGCCCCGCCGAATTCAAGGTGTGCTTGCTCTTTCAACCCCACGGCTTGAATATTTCTGTGATCTGTGGACTGTGACAGCATTTTCAGGACACCACATTCTGCACGAGCATCAGGCATGCACCAGCTCCCAGGGGTTATCTGTGTGAATGGCACCTCAGAGTAAGAACCGCATATTTGATTCACCGGACCCTGAGGCGCCAGCTTGGCATCGAGGTGGGACAAGCTATTCCAAGATAGGCTAAGCCAAGGACTGCTGGAGAAGTCCTGGCATGTGGCTGCAGGGGCTGCGCAGCGGCAACTACACGTTCCGGGTGAAGTCGGTGGATGCGGCCGGCAACATTGGCGCGGCTTCGCAGCCGTACGCATTCACGGTAGACGACACGCTGCCGGTGCCGGGCGAGTCGGGCGCGGGGTGGTTCACTGGGTGGCACAGGATCGCCGTCATTGCCGGGGCGGCCGCTGCCGGGGTGATCCTTCTGGTGCTGCTGCTGTGCGCATGCTGCATGCGGCGGCGACGGCTGCACCGGCTGCGCTCGGAGGGGTGCGCGATTCCCTCTACCTCTGTTTCTATTTTTATCTTCCCTGCACCAGATTCTGCACAGGCACTTGGGCATCCAATCTTGGTGGGAGCCTCCTGGGATCTGAATTTATCCTCTGGCTGCACTGATGATATTATGGCTTAATCCTTCCTCGGGCATCGTTTGACTGGTGCCTCGATATCGTTTGTGGGACCGGCAGCTTGTGTTCCAGGCCAACTCACTTCCTGCAATCTGTCATGCGCAGGCCGGTCGGGGCAGCGTTGTATCCGCAGTCACACCACGACCCGGCGCTGGCCGCGGCGCTTCGGGCGTCACTGGCAGAGCAGCAGCGTGCTTCGGCCGCAGCGGCAAACGAGGCGCGCACGCGCGCAGCTCTGGTCGAGTCTCTGGAGGTGCGATTTGATAGACCCCTCAGGAACGCTCTCTGGCTCACTGTCAGGCAGGAGCGTCTTTGTAGGAATGTGCAACTTGCCAGCATAAGCGCTGCAACCAGCCTGAGCAAATGGGAGGGCTCCGCATAGGCAGGTGTGAAAAGGAACAGCACGCGCCTGTCCTGCGCTTTTTGGCTGTGACAGCTTTGCATGGCTTCTTTGTTGTGCTCTACTCACAGGTCTACCCAGGTGCATGAGCTGACTCTGCCCTGCTGAATGCATTTTTTGCAAGCTGGCGCACACCAGAATTGCACCCTCCACCATCTTAAAATCACACTTCACAGCTCGACCCAGCACTGCTCGGAGAAAGGCGAGATTGACTTTTTTGATGTAGCAACCTTCAGCCGCAGGCAACAAGAATAATCGCCGCGTCGTAAGAGAACGCTTCATGGTGCTACCCAATCAGAAAGCAGCATCATAGTATGTGCAGCACAGCCCCTGGTCATCAGAGTCTAGATTGTGACGTGCCGGACTGTGACATGTAGGAGGAGCGGATGCGGCGGGCGTTGGAGCGGTCACTGCTGGAGCAGAGGTCCCCCCGCCGCCGGGAGGGAGCCCAGCAGCCGCTGCCAAGGGAGCCCAGCGATGCGGACATGCGCCGAGCGCTGCAGGAATCGCTCGAAGAGGAACAACTGCGCAGGTGTGTGCAGCAACCAAAGACGAAAAAATTCTTGTGGGGAAAACCTGAAGAGCATTTGCATAGGAGAACCCTAAATCCCGGGATTTTTTTGCTTTTGAGGGTAGCATGCCCTCGTGATTTCGTGGCTGGAGATTGCTGCTGGCAGATTTGGACACGCTAGGGGCTGTTGCATGGTTCCGTTGGGGAAAGACAATTTGGGCATGTGTTATGCTGGCTCCGATCCTTGCTGCTGCGGGGCTGGATCTAGATTGCGGCAAGAGCCGTGCAATCCTGGAGTCCGCTGCACTGAGCAGGCTGCCAGCATCTGTGGAATGGCAGGCATCTGCTGGATGACCGCATCTGATGATGAAGCTCAAATGTGCTTTGCAGGGTGCTGGCGGACTCTGAGCGCGCTGCAGCAACGCCCACAGCGCCTTTGTGGGATAGGTAGCAATAAGAAAATACCAATGGGAGGATGATTGGCATGCGTTATGCCGGTGCATGCAACCGCAGACAGAGCAGCGGCACTGTACCATTCTTTTCAAGCTGTAGTGTAGTTCTAATTTGTGCATGCTGCACTTAATTTATTTGGCCTATGCTATAGAACGCATTGGTCCGGTTTTGGAATCCATTTTTGTCTTTATCAAGATAGCTGGGAACGGATGCAGAAACCACGATAGCTAGCCATAGCTTCAACGATCATGCTAGGAGAACAGAGAAGGTCAACGGCCAGGACCTAGATGTAGCTGTGCTAGACTTTCCGTTTGAGTAAGGGCGCAGACTGGTCTAGTCATCGTGTGCGTTTGCGTTGGCATGCATACCCATCTCTTTGACTTTACACGGCAGAAGGATAGTCGAAGAAGGCACCCTAACAGTGATGAGGGTCCTCATGTTAGGCGCATTTGGCGCTTATAGCACCCCAGAATGCATGGCTGGTTTCAAGAAAATATCTGCCAGTCAAAGTACGTTCTGTAAACGTTCGCAGTGCTGTACGACTAGTCGACTTCCCCTGCCCACGGTGGCCGTGAGGTGCTTCACTGCCCGAGAAGCCTGCGCAGATGCAAATCTTGCAGTCTAGCATGCAGCGCAGCTGACATTGGCAGAGTTGGCCCATCACGCGGTCAGAGAGCGTCTGCAGGCTGCCAGGCCGTGGCTAAGCAGGGAACGGCTCCGGTGTTGCAAGAGCCCGTTTTCCTGAAGGCTATTGTCTTCTGTGTGCCACCTCACCCTTCAATTGTGATCGGCGATTGAGCGTTAGATGAAGAAGGACAGTAAGAGAGAGGGAGCACTTGTTTGCTGTCCAGGAGGACGTGTTTGTCCTCGTCAGTCGAAAGCAGGCGGAGGTCGTGGCATGTGTCACAATCACTCAGCTTCCACAGCTGCAGCGCCTCGATCGCGTCTAACCGTACACACAGCCGCCACGCCAGTAGTCGCACGCCGCCCTTTGGGAAGGCTGCAGCACGAAAGATCCACCTCAAGGGAATCTATAATGATGTCCACTTCGGATTGTTGCTATCCACGCAGCAACAAGCAAGTACAAAAACAGGAGTACTCGCATGCCATGCATGAACTCATCTGCGTACGGTTCTATTTCACTTTATAGGACAACTTCGGTAAAAAATCACATAAGCCTTTCGGCGCACAATGGCTGAATACGAGGTGATGCTGTGATGGGAAGGTCACTTGGATGCCGACTGCAAAGTTGTTTTAAAGGCCCAGATTAGTCCAGATGCATGCATGCCCAACCAATCCGTCCCAGCAGCAGCAAGATTCCAGAATTATAGTTCCTTGCTTTGTCAAGGCCGTCTGTGAAATCATCGCTGCGCAAGCCGCGCACGAATGCTAGGAAGGCAATTGCTGCCTCACAATGGGGCGCAGTAGACTTTAAAGCTTTGGTTTGCGGCCGTGGTTTCCCAATTTCGGGAGAGTACGGTACTGTGAATTTGTTTTTTGCGCATATGCCATGAAGGCCTTCTTTACGGATCGGTTCCCCAGAATGCCCTTCAAGACGGTCTTCGGTTCCTTCTCGGTGGTTGCAGGGCCCATCCCCAGGCCACGAATGCCACGAGGTGACCGGACTGTGGGCTCAAGCTGTGAATTTGTTTTTTGCGCATATGCCATGAAGGCCTTCTTTACGGATCGGTTCCCCAGAATGCCCTTCAAGACGGTCTTCGGTTCCTTCTCGGTGGTTGCAGGGCCCATCCCCAGGCCACGAATGCCACGAGGTGACCGGACTGTGGGCTCAAGCTGCATGCAGATCACTTCATGTCAGGTAATATGAATCATCATCACATCCGGGAAACTCTGCTAGGCAGCCAAGGAAAGTCACTTAGCACGGTGCAGCTCTTGGCATAGAATTGGTGACAGGACTCCTAAGGAATGCATGTGGGCAGCTGAGAATGTTGCTTGTGAGGCACAGTATCATGAGAGAGAAGGGAGATCCTTGTCTGACAGATGTTGTGCCATTCGCCGCATGAACGTGGATAGGAGTTTGACAAGGTTGTTGTTTGGGACTTTTTGCCTTTTTGACGGCTCATTGCTAGGCGCGCATGTCGAGCAGTAGAAGTCTCACATCGGTGCTATTCGTCAAGGGTCTCAAGAACTCGCAGGTATGTTTTATCCTCTGGCAGTACAAAGTGGAGACACTAGCTAAAAACTCCATGAATTTAATCAAGGCATTGGGTGACCCTTTGTCTGCTTATTGAGTATGAATGAGTCAAGACAAATGGGAGAGTGAAATGCTCCAGGACAGTATGGTCATGACTCATTGTTTGAACCTGGGCCTTTCAATGTCAGGTTGGGCCGGACAGCATATTCCGGAAAACGGTTAACCTTCATGAATTTGATCAAAGCACGGTGCCTCAGGGAAGTCGACTGGTTGCCCGATTGGCAGGCACTGCCTAGCCAAAGGCGGCTCTTCACACAAGGACAACAACGGCAACCGGCGAAGCTGGCGATCAAGCATTCCTGGCTCAAGAACATTGAGATAACGGTGGCCGGGATCATGAAGAAGATCTCTCAAGAGGAGGTGAATTCTTACAAAGACGTCCCTTTCAATAATGAAGAATGTTTGTGTACATTTTTTATAAAGTAAAAAAGGAACACTACGCCCTTCGAAAAGGTG
>JADEYI010000308.1_pt1 | contig 77573 bp, 68 predicted proteins | sample 8542331 | NCBI WGS metagenome assembly JADEYI01 (sample SAMN16510988, study PRJNA670497) | mine drainage metagenome | isolation source: biofilm near Copperflume 1 | place: Germany: Marsberg coppermine Kilianstollen | collected 2018-02
TACCCTCTCTTATTTTCCAGGACGACTTTGTTTTGTGGTTCACGATTGTGAATCTGCTGATTACGCCTCTTCAACTGGCGGCTGTTCGCTCTCTCTTTCCTCCGGGACAAGCACCGGTTCAGGTATGGCCGGGATTGTCTCAGTCGAAGCCTGAACGGGGGGAGCAGTTTCTTCCTCTGTCTTGTGAGCCTGGTGCTTTTTGGCAGGAGCCGGGGCGGGAGCTTGCTTTTTGGGTGGTTCCCAACCGGGTGCGCGGGAGACGATCATGGACATCATTTTGCCTTCCATCACAGGAGTACGCTCAATGATGCCGATACCTTTTAAGACTTCTGCGATCCCGTCGAGCAGTTTACGCCCGATATCTGGATGGCGCATTTCCGCCCCTCGGAATTTGATACTGACCCGGACGCGATCACCCTCGGCCAGAAATTCGAGGATTTTGCGCGTCTTGACATCGATATCATGTTCATCAGTACGCGGACTCAGACGAATGTCTTTTAAGGTGATCGTCTTCTGGTTCTTACGGGCCTCGTTTTCTTTTTTTGCCTGCTCGTACTTGAAGCGACCGAAATCCATCAACTTGCAGACGGGTGGATTGGCGTTGGGTGAAACCTCGACCAGGTCTAAATTCCGGTCGCGGGCAATATCGAACGCACGCTGGGGAGGCATCACTCCCATCATCTCACCATTTTCATCAATTAAGCGCACTTCACGCGCTCGAATACGCTCATTAACTCGCGTCTCTCGCGGACGCTCGTTTCCCCGAAAATCCCTGTTAATAGGCCAGACCTCCTTCTTGGATGCACATGTTTCTTACTAAAAATGAAAAAACAAAACTATGCCTGAAATACCGTATGAAGTGTATCACATAGCTTGAAACAAGTCAATTTTTTTTGGTTTTCGCGTGCCTGGTAAAGCCGTGATGGTCTATACGTCGGGATGAGTCGCGATGGAATAGAGTTCCCACGCAATGCCATCTGGGTCATAGAAGCTAATGTACGTATCATGGGTCTCCGGGTCTACCTCGACTCCATGGTTGCGTACCCCTGCCGCGTCTAATTCTCGCTTCAGGTCTTCAAGTACGCTCTCGTCTTTCACAGCAAGGGCAAGATGGTCCAGCCCGACCCGGAACGGATCGAAGCGATCATCGCTTGATGAGTACGAATCTTCTCCTTGCAATCCGATGAGTACTCCATACGCATTGATTAACACTACTCCATCTGTTTCCCTCACCACCTGGCATCCGAGAGTGTCAACATAGAAATGTTTCGCCCGTGCCAGATTGGTGACTCTTAGACCAAGATGGCTCAATCCTTTAGCTTTCAGAATCATGGTAATTCACCTGCTTTGTGCGTACACAGTAGATTGCTAATCCCACGCGAAGAACTCCAGGAAGTTGCGATCGGGATCGTAGATATAGAACTGGGTGACGCCATCTCCACGCGGTTGCGGCCCACCGGCAATCTCGATGTGATGAGCGCGCATGATGACTATAGCCTTTTCCACGTCATCAACCTCGAAAGCAATATGATGCGCGCGACCAATGCGAACGTCTTTTTCTGCCACTTCACCAAAACCTGCGGGGGCTGAGGTGTCACTCGCCAGGATCAGGTGTATCTGGAAACCTGGCCCCTGGAACCAACTTCCCCCGAAAGAGAAATTGCTCGGTCGTGGCACCTCTTGCAATCCCAGGACTTCGCCATAAAACCAGCGTGAACGCTCCAGTTCCCGCACAATGAGGGCAGTGTGGTCCATTTTTCGTAGGCGCATAGCGATTCCCTTTCATACATTAGCGTAAAGTGATCCTCGCTTTGCGCTGAGCGAAGATGCCACTGGCGATCCCACCAATAAGGCATAGCGTGCCTGCGCCAAGGAGGATATAGGCACGTCCTGGGTGTTCTAAGACAATCAAATAAATTGCGCCGACTATCAAGGCTGCAATGCCTGAAGACGCGATCACGCCCAGCAGAATCACACTCGATGCAGCGACCAAACCACCTTTGGGCTGCGCCATCAGCGCACCGACAATACCACCCAGTATGGCAATACTGCTCGTAGCAATGACCATGGCTCCGAGTGTAGTGTTCGGAGCCGGGCCATAACGACTCGTCAGGTAGTTGAGGCCAACAACCGTGCCCATCATACCCAGAGCGATGACTCCGTAACTTAGCGCCGCCTTGACCTTCGATCCAGCAACGGCGATCCCGGCAATCCCGCCGATGAAGCCTGCTGCTCCCAGACCCAGAAATATATACGCGCGCTCATGATAATGCGCGTATATAATCAAAGCAAGTCCCAGAAGTAAGGCCGCGGCACCAATAATGGTGATTACGGCAAATGTGATTGGCTGTTTTTGCGTGAAAGATTGATTAGTATGTTGCACAGACTGATTTCCTCTTATTCTTTCTTCATACGTAATAAACAGTTTGTCTATCATAGAGAATGCTTACATTACTACCACATATGGAAATGTGATGAGTGTGCTCCAGTTATGAACTGGCTTGAGAGGCGGAACGCAGCCGTTCAGTCAAGCGTACAGCCACGTCGTAGCGCTGGTATGAGGTCTCGATGTAAACGCCCTGCACCAGCGAGCGCGCGGCTGTCAACAGTTCCTCCGCGATTTTCAGTCCTTCCTCGTGGCTTTGCTCCCCCGCGTCTCGCAAACGCTGGCGCACGTCGTCAGGGATGGTGATGCCGGGGACTTCGTTGTGGAGAAATTCCGCGTGGCGCGTATTGTTTAGCGGGATGCAGCCCAGCAGCATGGGAATGGGCGGTTTGCCCGCTCGCGCCAGGAAGCGCTGCAAAGGGGCCAGTTCATAGATTGGCTGCGTCATGATGAAGTGCGCGCCTGCTTTGATCTTGCGCCAGTACTTATCGATTTCCTGGTCTACCTGCTCATCCGTCATGTTGAGATTGAGCGCGGCCCCGATATGAAACGAACTTTTCGCGCCAATCGATGAACCTGCCGCGTCGTGGCCTTCGTTCATGCCTTGAATGACCGAGATAAGCCCCACCGAATCGACGTTCCAAACGCCTGTCGTATTGGCATAGTCGCCCACGCGCAGTGGATCGCCCGTCAAGGCCAGAATGTTGCGGATACCCAGCGCGTGCGCTCCCAATATCTCCGATTGCAGCGCCATCAAATTGCGGTCGCGTGTTGTGAAGTGGATGATGGTTTCAATGCCGAGATAGTCCTGTATCAGGCGCGCCATGGCGATACAACTCATACGCACGCGCGCCATAGGGCTATCAGCGATATTGATACAGTCCACGCCTGCCTTTTGCATAAGGGCCGCGCCCTCCAGAATCTTGGTGGGATTCAGGCCCTTGGGTGGGTCAAGCTCGACGCTGATGACAAATTCCCCGGCGACCAGCTTTTCCTGCAAGCGGGTCTTTGATCCTTCTTGCGGCAGGATCGCCTCTTCTTCGATCAGGCGGGCGATGGTTGCCTGCCCCGAAGATATGACATGTGGGTAAGTGCCGGTCGTCTGCGCGGCCCCATTTTTCGCGTGCTGCTGTGGCGTTCCGTAGTGTTCGTCGAGGGCGCGGCGCATGGCGGCGATATGGCGCGGCGTGGTGCCGCAGCAGCCGCCTATCAACTGCACACCTGCTTTGGCGAAACGCACGGCGTAGTCCGCGAAGTAATCGGGCGTGGCGACATAGAAGAAACGATTATCGATGCGTGCGGGCAGACCCGCGTTGGGTTGCGCCGAGAAGAGACGCGTTCCGGTTGTGTTGTTGCCAGGCTCTTGCGCCTCGGCTATCATCTCTTGCAAAGCATCGAAGGTGGCGGCTGGTCCGACGCTGCAATTCGCGCCCATCACATCGACGCCCAGGTCGCTCAGGACGGCTGCCACGCGCGCCGCTGACTGGCCGGAGAGGGTATGACCATCTTCATAGAAGCTCATCTGTGCCACGATGGGCAGGCCACCTACTTCTTGAGCGGCCAGCACCGCCTGGCGTAATTCAGGGAGATTGGAAAATGTTTCAAGTATCAGCAGGTCCGCGCCACCCTCTTGCAGTGCCTCGATTTGTTCGCGGAAGATGCGGCGTAGATCGCTCAAACGGCTTTCGTCGGGAGCCTGGAGCGGGCGACCAGATGGCCCTACTGCTCCCGCGATGTACACGGTTTGTCCCGATACCTCTCTTGCCTCACGCGCCAGCCGCACCGCGCTTCTATTGATGGAGCGCACCTGCCCGGCCAGGTCGTGTGCTTCCAGCTTGGCGCGATTGGCGCCGAACGAATTGGTTTCGACGATCTGCGCGCCCGCGTTGATATATTCGCGGTGAATACTCGCGATAAGCTCCGGTTGCGACAGATTGAGCGCGTCAAAACACTGTTCGTGGGTAATGCCGCGCGCGTATAATAATGAACCCATTGCGCCGTCACACAGCAATGGACGTTGGCGTAGTTGCTGTAATAGAGCGTGTTCCATACTCTCCCCTCTTCTATGCGCCTGTGATTGCCAGGGCGATCACGAAGGTCGCCTGTACCCTGTTACCCTGTATTGTACTCCTATTTACCTGCTTTGGGAAATGGACAATCGCTGAAATCGCTGAATCGCTGATGGTACTGCTTCCCTTGACCGGCCAATTTGCCCCATATATACTTGGAACATCCGATAAGCTGATCTTTTAGCACCGCTTAAAGAAGCCGGGTGGTGATAAGCGTGAAAAAAAACATTCGCTGGTATGTGCTGCCCCTGAGTGGCCTCGCGGTATGCGGGGCAGCGTTTGCTTTGTGGATGTTAAGGGCGGGTTCGTTACCCCTGTTTGCCGGGCATCCATCTTTGCTGCTTACCTCGCAGCAGATTGCGCAGGATCAACAATCTCCACCTTTTGGCTCGCAGTTTCCGGCGCAAAGTCTCGCGAACACGTTTCCGGTCTTCTTCTGGTGGCTGGCGCTCGCGTTGCTCGGCTGCCTTGCTTTTCCCCTGGTATTTGCCGCGTTACGTGGCGTATCAGACCGGGGGTATATTTTTGGCAAATTGCTGGGTATGCTGCTACTGGCGTACCTGGTCTGGTTACTGGCCTATCTGCATCTCGTGGCGTTCAGCCACGTATCAATGGTGCTGGTAGTGGGTGTCTTGTTAGCGAGCGGGACGGCGCTGTTTTACGCGCAAAGACGCGCGATGATGGCATTTTTGCGACGGCGCTGGCGGCTGCTCTTGCTCGAAGAGGCGCTTTTTACGCTGGCGTTCCTGCTTTTCGCAGGTATCCGTTCGCTCAACCCCGACCTGTGGAATGTCTACCTGGGCGGCGAAAAACCGATGGAGATGGCGTTCCTGAATGCGATTTTGCGCAGCCCGTATATGCCGCCGCTTGATCCCTGGTATGCTGGCGGCTACATCAATTATTACTACTATGGCTATATCGTCTTTGGCGCGTTCATCAAACTGACCGGCATTGCCCCGGCGACCGCCTTTAACCTGGCGATACCAACGCTTTTCGCGCTGACCTTCACGGGCGCGTTTTCGCTGCTATACAGCCTCTCGCGCCGTTTATCGCTGGCCTTGCTGGGGAGCTATTTTGTCGCGTTGATCGGCAATTTCGATGGGTTGCTCCAGGTGAAAGATTGGCTGGGGGCTGCTATGAAGCACCTGGCGCTGCCAACATTTGATTACTGGCGTAGCAGTCGTATCATCCCTTTCACCATCAACGAGTTTCCGTTCTGGAGCTTTCTTTTTGCCGATTTGCACCCGCATGTCATCGATATGCCTGTGACGATTTTCATGCTGGGGATCGTCTCCGCTATTCTGGTGTCGGGCGAGAGCATCCTGCACCATGTTGATACCCGGTTACGGTTGAGATGGCGGAGTCTCCCGCTTTACGCGCTGGCGGCCTTCATATTTGGCTCGCTAGCCTGCATCAATCCCTGGGATATGCCGCTTTACGCGCTGCTGACGGCTGCCGCCCTGTTGCTACGCACGATTGTTGACTCGAGCGGGTGGCCGACCAGGATGCGAGCAATGTCGGCGCTGGTTTCGCTGGCGATCTATGCCGCGCTGTGTGGGCTGGCCTATCTCTTTTACCTGCCGTTTTATGCCAGCTACCAGCAACTCTATGTCAATGGGTTGGGTCTTGTTAGCCTGGGAACAAAGCTAAGCGATTACCTGACCATCAATGACCTGTGGCTCTTTCTTACTGTAAGCTTCTTCTTGCTCGAACTCTATCGCTGGTGGACGCGGCGACTGGCGGCGCGGGCCGGGGCAGCCGGACGCTCGTTGAGCGTGGCGAGCGGCGCTGTTGCGCGGCGCGCGTGCGGCTATGTGCTGCTGTGCATGGTTGTGTTGACGTTCGCCGCCTTGCTCGGGCTGAAAGCGTTGCTGGTGACGCTGATCGCAACGGGCGCGTTCCTGCTGGTCGCGCAGCGCGATCCGCGCACGCGCTTCATCAGCCTGCTGCTTCTGGCGGCGCTGTGTATCAGCCTGGGGGTAGAGTTTGTGTACGTGCGCGATTTTCTCGATGGTGGTTTCTACGCGCGTATGAACAGCGTTTTCAAATTCTCGATTTCGGCGTGGTTCAGTTTTGCCATTGGAGGCGCGTTAGCTGCGCAGCGCCTGTGGCAACACATGCGCGGCCTGCTGCGCGGTGTGTGGCTGGTAGTGTTCGCATTGCTCATCGTCGCTAATTCGCTCTTTCTCTCGCTGGGAACGCTCTCGCGTATTCACGACCACCAGGTCTGGGTGCAAGGCCAACCGCCCGTGTTGAGCGCCAATTATATACCTACGCTGAATGGGGAAGCCTTCATCCGCGCCTGGTATCCGGGGGACGCGGAAGCGATTGCCTGGATAAACGAAAATATTGCCGGGTCGCCGGTAATACTGGAAGCCGCCGAACCCTACTCCTTCTCATGGTTTGCGCGTGTCTCGGTGTACACAGGTCTGCCGGATGTGCTGGGCTGGCCCGACCATGTCGCCGAACAAAGAAATAGCGAGCAGGTGTTGAGTCGCATGGTAGATGTGGGCATCATCTACTCAACTCTCGACCCCAATCAGGCTAGCCAGTTGTTGCGCTACTACCATGTGCGTTATGTATATGTGGGAGAGTTGGAGCGCGAAGCTTACGCATCTCAATCGACAGGCAGCCTGGACAAGTTTGATCGCATGGTGGGCAGCGGTCTGCGCGTCGTATATCGCCATGATGGCGTTACTATTTACGAAGTGCTGTAGAGTGCCAAAAAGTAAGAATAATGGCGCAAAAACGGAACATATGAGATAATGCAAACGTCTTATACTGAGATGAAGCGCGCCGGTGCGTAAATTAGTGCCGGTACGCGCGTGTTTTCTCGTAGAGACATTTTATACCATCCCAGGATGAAAAATGGGAGATACATATGCAGTTATTTTCTGGAACATATTAGAGAGAAACAATGCTTGAACTACTCCAAATGTGGGCGTTGGTCGAGGTGCTGGGTATTCTATGTTTACCCCTCACATTCACCATCTTTAAGAATCTGCCGGATCGCGGCTGGGCCTTTACCAAAACAGTAGGAATCGCGCTGCTGGCCTTTAGTGTCTGGCTTCCCCTCATGACGTTACAGTTCCTGCCGTTCAGCCAGTTATTTATTGCCGGCGTGTTGCTGATTATTCTGGCTTTCAACGTGATTGGTTACGTGCGCCTCTGGAAATCTGTGCTGCACCTGATTCGCGCTCACCTGGTCTATATTCTTGCTTGCGAACTCGTATTTCTGGGCATGGTGTTCTTGCTCGGCTGGATTCGCTCGTATGGACCGAATATCCAGGGCTTTGAAATGTTTATGGACGAGGGCTTTCTGGCATCCATTATGCGCAGCCCGCATTTTCCCCCCTCTGATATGTGGCTCTCGAGTTATGCCATCAACTACTATTATTACGCGCACTACGTCATCGCAATGCTGGCAAAGCTGATCGGGCAGTCTCCTGCAATCGCTTTCAATACGGGCATCAGCACCTATTTCGGCATGACTGCGGTCAACATTTTTGGCGTGACCTGCAATATTGTAGCGTGGGCCATGTACCGCCGCCACCGCAATCCGAGCACAACGCGCGCGCGTTCGTTTTTCTTTGCGAGACGAACTACCTCGAACGGTTCGCCGTCTCTCTCTTTAGCGAAAGCTATGCCGTTTGGCGTCCTGTCGCTTTTGATGGGCGAATTACTGGGCAACCTGGCCTCCACCCAGGCCTGGTTTCAACAACATGGCGACCTGCCCTATTTCTACTGGTTTAATGTGAGCCGGGTCGTTAATCCACCTAAGACCATCAACGAATTTCCCGCCTTTAGCTTCCTGCTCTCCTGTTTTCACGCGCATGTGCTGGCGCTGGCCTTTACCATTCTAGCGGTTGCTGTTATTTTCAATATTTTCCTGGAGCAAGGCAGTAGCGTAGGTGGGGACGATTATGACGCAAAAGGTATGCATGCCTTCGGACGCGGGTGGCGGCTGCCTCTCAACCTGGGCTTTATGGCGCTGGTGCTGGGTGGGCTTTTCACCATGAACGGGTGGGATTTGCCGACGTATCTGGGCCTGGCGCTTGTTTGTGTCGCGTTGCAGCAATGGATGGCGTACCGGCGTTTTTGTCTTGAACTGGTACTGGATGTTTTCACGAATTGCTCTTCGCTGATCGCGCTATCATTCTTTTTCTATGCCCCATTTTACCTCAATTTCATTTCACCCTCGCAGGGTATCGGGATAGTGAACGCCGCAGACCGCTCCAAAATTTCGGAAGAAATGCTCATCTATGGCACATTTATATTTATCTTCGTCTCCTTCTTGCTGATACATGTTTTCCGAGACCGCGTGTCAACACATGTGGCTCCGGCGATAGACCCCGGCGCGGGGCCAGAACTCGCGAGTGCGTTTGAGAACCCGCCACCATCGCGTGACTTGCACGGGTCTGGTACAATCGATAGCAGTAACGCGAAAACCAATAGTAAAGAATTGGCCGCGATTGCCGCGTCATCCGCGCAAACTCAGCCCCGCCCGCAGTTCGCGAACATCCCTCACGCGCTGATCGAGCCTCAAGATGAGTTCAATTCAAGTGAGGGTGAAGAAGTAGAAATAAGTCGCCAGGATACGCAATTTCCGGCAGCTATGGTGCTTGACCAGAATCAGCAAGCGGCCGGGCAAACCCAAAAAGGACGTTTCGGGCGGCCCGCGTGGCTTACAATCCCGGTACTTAGCCAGATACTTATACTGGCGGTAGCTCTGCTCGTGCTGGTTGTGATGAAGAATAGCCTCTGGTTTGTAGTAACGTTCGTGATTACTGCCCTGGGGGTTGAACTGGCGCTCTTGAATCTGCATGATCGCCCGCGCGCTTTTACCTTGCTACTCGGCTCGGTGGCGTTCGCGCTGGTAGCGATTACCGAACTGGTGTACCTGCGCGATGTCTTCGCGGGTAATTTCCCGCGTATGAACACGGTATTCAAGTTCTATTTCCAGGCATGGGTGCTGCTCTCGATCACTTCGGGCGCGGGGCTGTACTTTATCTTCGAGAGTTTTCAAACGGCTCCGCCACTGACCGGCATCAATTTGTGGATGCGGCGCTCAGGGCAGGGGATGTGGTCGCTGATTTGCCTGCTTTTGTTGCTGGCTGGCGCGATTTATCCTATTGTAGGTGCGTACCAGCGCACCAATCAGTTTATGCAGCGCAGCAACAGCCTGGATGGTTTTGCGTATTACCAGTCGTACAACCGCGGTGATTTTGAGGCGATCAACTGGTTGAACAGCCATGTGCAGGGCAATCCGGTGATTGTCGAGGCGTATGCACCAAATGGTGGGGATTACTCAGACTACGGACGCATTTCAGTATTTACTGGTTTGCCAACGTTGATGGGTTGGGTCGGACACGAGTACCAGTGGCGCGTGAACTGGTTGAATAATGTTTACAACGCCACGGATTTTTACCGTCGCGGGGCAGATATCGACAAGATATATACGTCAACTGATCCCCGCGTGGTATTGAACCTGTTGAAGTATTACCAGGTCAAGTACCTTTACGTAGGTTCCTGGGAAATCTCAACATATGCTGGTTCTGATTTAGGGCGTTTTCGTCAATTTATGCCGATCGTTTACTCTGCTGATGGAGTAACTATATACCAGGTGCCTGGAAGCGCGTAGGGTAGTTATTATGCTGAAAATGTCAGGAGGAGAAAGTCATTGAAGAGCTTTGAAACCAGGCCGCTCGAAGGCGAAGAAAGCGCGGATGTGATTGCTGGTGAAGGTCAAACTGTTGTGCCTGAAACCGGGCGCGAACTTGATGTTCCCGTTCAGGAGGGTGAGCTCATCATACCGGACCGGCAGGCAGATGTGAGCGAGGATGCGCATGCCTGTAGCGAGGAAAATCTGGAAGAGACGCATCGCGAGAAACGCTTTTTCCGCTTCCATCCCCCGACACGCGAGCAGGTGCTGCGCTGGGCGCCGTTCTGGGGTATCATTTTGCTGGGCGCGATTGTGCGTTTCTGGGGACTGGGCGATAAGCCGCTTCATCACGATGAGAGTCTACACGCGTACTACTCCTGGCAATTGATGTTGAACATCCAGCACTGGTCGTGGTGCATCAATCCTCCTGCATCGAATCCTGGCTATAGCTGTTATGCTTATAACCCCCTGCTGCACGGGCCGTTCCAATTCCACGTGGTTGCCCTGGCTTACACCATCTCTCGTTGGCTGGGCGCGCCTGATAACGGCATCAATACATTTACCGTGCGTATTGCCGCTGCGACGCTGGGTACGTTGATTGTGGGTTTGCCCTATTTCTTGCGTGACTATATCGGCAAATGGGGCGCGTGGCTGGCCTGTCTGATGCTGGCCGTCTCGCCAAGTATGGTCTACTTCTCGCGTTTCTCCCGCGAAGATATCTACTTTGCGGCCTTTACGCTGGTTATGATTGTTGGTGTAGCGCGTTATGTGCGCGATCGCAAAATGCGCTGGCTGGTGATCGCGGCGGCTGGGTTCGCGCTGGCTTACGCGACCAAAGAATCTATATTCCTTGAAATACTGCTTTTCGGCAGTTTCCTGGGAGCGTTGATCGTCTGGGAACTGGGTTTGAAGTTGTTCCTGCATTCACCCCGGCGTAGCGAAGAAGGCGAAAGCGCTTCACCGCCGCCGGGAATTGCGCTTCCGCGCACCTTCGCTCCTGTGCTGGTGCTGGTCTACTTTGCAATCGCGGGCCTTGCCGGTAAGTGGCTGCTCGGCTTTATTAACAGTCTCGCCAAAAGCATTATGACTCCCGCCGGGAAACCTATTCCGCAGGCGGATCAGTTCGTTGCTCAACTGAAGCAGGTCACGGTGGCGATTGTGCCCTGGATTGGCATCGGACTGGGTGTTTTTGTGCTGGTTTTGCTCTTCCGCGAGATGTCGGGCAAATTACCCCCTGAAGGCAGGCGCGGCCTGGCTAAATTCGTTGACCCCCAAAAACAGCCGCTCCTGGATACCATTGTCACCATGCCCTGGACGCACTGGTTCTTCGCGCTGTTGTGCGCCTGGACCATCTACCTGGTGTTGTTCACGGTGCTGTTTACCAATGTCACCAACGGTATCGGCGATGGCATCTGGCAGGGCATCTATTACTGGATTCAACAGCAGCAGGTGGCGCGCGGCAGTCAGCCATGGTATTACTACCTGATGATCATTCCCCTGTACGAGCAGGTCGGGTTGTTCTTCGGGGTGCTCGGTATCCTGCGCTGTATCGCCAGACCGACCCGTATTCGCCTCTTCCTGGTCTACTGGTTTATAGGAAGCCTGGTCATTTACTCCTGGGCGGCTGAGAAGATGCCGTGGTTGACGATCCATATGACGATGCCGCTTATGCTGCTGGCCGGTATTGGCCTGGAGCCTTTTGTGGTCAGAGCCGTCAATTTTATGAAGAGTTTCTTCACCCGTCGCGCTGAAACTGCCAGACTTGCCCCCGCGAACGTGCCTGCGGGGACACCAGAGTATACTCCGAAGCGCGCCAGAAATGGAATATTCGGCGGCGTGGCAGGTATCGCGGGCGTGATCTTTGCGGCGCTCTTGCTGCTGCCAACGGTGCATAATACATACGAGGTGGCGTATGTCCACCCGGCGGATGCGCCGCGCGAGATGCTGGTGTACGTGCAGACAACCACCGATGTGAATATTGTGATGGCAAAGGTAGACGCGCTCGACAAAAAATTCTATGGCGGGAAGCGCCTGATGCCTGTTGCCCTCACCGCCGACGCCACCTGGCCTTTTGCCTGGTACGTGCGTGACTATGCCAATGTGTGCTTCGATTATCCGGGCAATTGCGGCTGGACAAAAGCCAACACACCGGTAATCATTGGCGGAGCCGATCCCCCAAATCCCTACGGCCTCGAATCGCAGTACGGCGGAGCCAATAGTAGCGCTCAACCCGCGGCGTATGCCTATCGCGTCTATAATATGCGTACATGGTGGGATGAAGGCTACAAGCCAGCCCCGTGCATTCAGACAACCAAAAACCCATGCACAGGCGACCAGTCCGGCAATACGGGTGTGGGTCTGCCGCTCTGGCTGAGCTACGGCGATAATCCACCGGTCAACGCAACCTTCAACATGAAACTGGCCGCTCAACGCATCTGGAACTGGTGGTGGAACCGCGTCCCCTTCGGCTCAACCGGCGGCGCGTATCAGATGATTCTTTTGATACGCAGCGATCTGAGTACGTCGGTTAAGCCGTAGAAATTTGTACGACAGGCAGAGAAGCCGCCCGGGGGCAGCTTCTCTGCCTGTCATACAAATCCTTTATCACGTAAAAACTCCACCAGCGCTTTTGCTAGCTCCCCTGGTGAACCCTCCACCAGCTTTGTCTGGTGACCGGTTGCGCCGCCTGAGATGATTTCACCAATGCGCTCGAACGCGCTGTGGTGGCTGCCGGGCGTGGCAATGTGTTTTGGTCGCGGGCGCGGCGTATGCATTTCGAGGATGGTGGTTTCGTCGCTTTCATCCCGTCCGAGCGTATTATCGAGCGAGAGAGGATCTATGACAGGTATCTTTGCTGCGAGGGCCGCCATATGCGCTGGCAATGAGGGGTAACGCGGCTCGTTCAGTTCGCCGGTGACGGTGATAAGCAGGGGCAGCTGTGCTTCCAGTAGCTCGCGGTAGCCACGTTCGAGTTTGCGCGTTACATGCAAGGTCGTAGCAAGCTTGCCATCTTGCGCATATGCCTCAAGGCGTATCACACCCGTAATCTGTGGCAGTGCAAGCTGTTCCGCCAGCGCTGGCCCGACGATGCCGGATGACCAGTCGCTGGCAGCATCCCCGCACAGGAGTAAGTCAAAAGTAGGCGTTGTATGGCTTTTTAGATACGCTGCCAGCGCTGCCGCGACGGTAAACGGCCCCCACGCTTCGGCCTGCGCATTCCACAGGCGCAGCGCGGAGTCGGCCCCACTAGCAAGCGCGGCTCGCAACGCTCCCTCCGCGTCTCGCGGCCCCAGCATGACAACCGTTACCTGACCGCCGAATTGCTCTTTGAGGCGCACAGCCGCCTCAATCGCGCAGGCATCAGCAGCGTTCAGTACGTGGACGAAACGTTCATAATCGACCTGCCCCGTAATAGGGTCGATGTAGACGGAACTGCTATCGGGCGTTTGTTTGACACAGACGGTGATGTACATGTGATTTTTCTATGGCCTTATTTCTAACTGCTAATCTCCACCTCGGCTTCGATTTCAACCGGGATATCGAACGGCAACGCGGCCATGCCAACCGCGGAACGCGCATGTTGTCCTACCTCCGGGCCGTACAATTCCAGGATGAGGTCTGAGAAGCCGTTGATGACGGCTGGTTGGCGATTGAAGCCGGGAGCGGTGTTGACCATGCCGAAAATACGCAGCCACGCGGTGACGCGGTCGAGATCGCCCAATTCACGTTTGAGGCTGGCTAAAATGGCGAGCGTGACCAGGCGCGCTGACTGGTAGGCCTCTTGCTCAGACACTTCCGCGCCGACTTTGCCGAGGGGTCTGGCGAGCGAGCCATCGGGCATGAGCGGACCATGCCCGGCGATGTAGGCGCGATTGCCGCGCACGCGCACGTTGGCGAAGGGCAGTTTTACCCCGGCGGGCGCTTTCATGCTTTCCGGTAGGACGAGTCCCATTTCTTGTAATCTGGCTTCGATTTTCATTGTGTACCTCATTTCTTTTTCATGATTTGGACCGCCAGGGCAGGGGCAGAGCTACAGCCCGTACCCTGGACGATATGACGCCTGGCACCGATTCGTCCAGGGTACGGGCTGTAGCTCTGCCCCTGCCCTGGAATGTCGATGAGCAGCATGATCGCATCTTTCACGATTCACGATGCGCGGAAACTGACGCCCCAGCCGCCGCGCGGGTAGTTCCATTCGATGGCTTTGCGGTCGCAGGCGACGTAGCAGGTGCCGCACTCAAAGCAATGTTCGTAGGAGAAGTGCATTTCGCCGCCCAGCAGTTCAAAGAGACCAGCGGGGCAGACGTAGACGCAGGCGGTAGTATCGCAATCCTTGCAGGCCTCGCTGTTGACGCGGATGTGTGGCGTCTTATCGACCTTGAAGCGCACAAGTTCCAGGCGTTCCTCGATTGGCTGCATAAATGATACCTTCCTGTCCTGTAGCTAGAAAAATAGGGCGCGGGCGGCCTGCCAGCCATCGCGCAGCAGAGTGCGCAGCGCTACTTTGCCGCGCATGGTGCTGTAAATGGTGCGTCCAAGTTTGCGGCGCGGCCTGCCGTCCGAACGAAAGACGTTTTCGGCTGCCTGGCAGAGCAACTCGGGGTACATATGCAGCAGGCGCTCATTATTGAGAAAGGCGGGTGCGCGCCTGAAGCGTTTCAGGTCTTGCAGCACAAAGCTCTTTTCCAGTTGCTGGCGATAGCGCGCCATGCTCGCGGTAGAGAAATCGCCCTGAGAATGCGCTTCCTGCGCGGTCGCGGCAGCTGCCAGCCCGGAGGCGATAGCGAAATTCATGCCTTCGAGGAAGATGCCTGCCGCGAAAACAAAACCCGCCGCGTCTCCAACCACCAGCAAGCCGCCGCGTGAAAGCTTCGGCAGCATAGCCCACCCGCCTTCGGGGATCATGTGCGCGGAATATTCGATGGGTACGCTATCGCGCACGAGCGGCGCAACTGCTGGATGCTGCTTGAAGCGGTCGAGCAGTTCGTATGGTTTGACACGCTGCTGCGCCAGCGATGCGATCTGCGTGACGAGCCCGATGGAGAGCGTATCGCGATTGGTATAGAGGAACGCGCCGCCTTTGACATTGCCTGTGGCGAAGCCGACATATTCCGTCGCCACCCCCTGGTCGTTAGTGAGGTTGAAACGCTCCTCGATGGTATGCGCGTCGAGGCGCAGCACTTCTTTGATGCCCAGCGTCATCTCACCGGCTTTAAATTCGCCTTGCAGACCGGCTTTTTTGGCGAGGAACGAGTTCGCTCCATCGGCTGCGATGACGACGGGGGCGTAGAGTTCGCCCTGTTCGCGGCGGCATAGCACACCGGCAACCTGGTCGCGCTCGTAGAGCACATCGTCCACTACGGTTGAGGTGATAAGCGACGCTCCGGCCTGCTGCGCCTTGTCGGCCAGCCAGCGATCAAATTTGGGCCGCAGGATAGTGAAGCCATTGTAGGGTGGCTGCGCGAAGTGGTCGGTGCGAAAGTCGATGGAGAGCGCGGACTCCTGCCCCAGTAATGAGATGACGCGCCGCGTCAGAAAGCGCTCGACGGGAGCCTCTTCCCAGTAGTTGGGCAGCAGTTCGGCCAGCAGACCGGGAGCGTACAGGGCCGCGCCGGAGACGTTTTTTGCGCCAGCATACTCGCCGCGCTCGATGAGGGCGACACGCAGGCCCGCGCGCGCCATTGCCAGGGCCGCGCTGCTGCCGGCTGGACCCGCGCCTACTACGATTGCGTCGAATTGCTGTCCGGTCGTCATGCTATCCTCTAATGCCGTTCACCATGCCACTCGCCCGGAATGAGCGAGAAAACCAGCATGTTGCGCAGCTTACCATCCGGCGCGGTCGCGTTGTTGCGCAAACATCCCTCCCGGACGAATCCGAGACGTTGAGGAATTGCGGCGCTGCGCACATTCAACTCGTCACAGCGGATTTCAAGGCGGTTGGCTTTGAGCGTCTCGAATGCATAATCCGCCAGCAGGCGCACCGCCTCTGTAACGTAACCATGACCCTCGGCGGAAGCGCGTATCCAGTAGCCAATTTCAAAGTACCCGAAGTCCCAGTCGTGTGCGTGAAGTCCAGTTCCACCGAGATAGTGATTGGTGGCGGCTTCCCACATGCCCAGTATGAGGTCATTGCGAAGTAACCATTGCGCCATCATCTGGATAATCCAGTCGCGGCTTTCCTCGACTGTCTGGTGCGCGTCGGCAAAAGGGAGCCACGGGCGAATATGTTCGCGTGATTCCGCGACAGCCTCGAAGAGGTCTTGCGCGTCACTTTCGCGGTATGGCCGGACGACTATGCGTTCGCCTCGTAGTTCCTCGAAAAGAGGGATGAGCGTGCGGTATTTTGTACTCATGCTTCAGTATATGACGCTATGACCAGAAGATACAACAGGAATTGCTGGCCAGGGCGTTACCCCAATAAGCGCGAACTTTAGCTATGGAACAGCCAGGGTGGGGCTTGCCTTTCACAGGTAGGTTGTTTACGACAGGCAGTCGCCAGAGGTGTCATCCTGAGCGCAGCGAAGCATCTCTCGCCGTGCCGCACGCAGATCCTTCGCTGCGCTCAAGATGACACCTCCTACTCGCTGGCCCTTTCCTAAAAAACCTACCAGTGAAGGGCGGCGGCTCTGTCCCCGCCCTGGCTGCCCAGTCATCCATGCGTAAGCACGATTTTGCCCACTAACCCTCCTTCGGCGAGCAGGCGGTGGGCCTCTGCTGCTTGCTCGACGGGCATGGTGCGGGCGATGATGGGTGCGATGGCGTGTTGCGCGACGAGTTCGAGAATACGCCGCTCGTTCGCGGTCGAGGTGTGTCGCACGCCGCCGCCGAGTACGTTGACCAGTTTGAGCCGCCAGGATTGGGTATCGACGGTTGCCATCTGACCGCCGAGATTGCCGATTAGCACAACGCGGCCACCTCTGGCGCAGGCGTCGATGCTGCTTTGCAGGGTGGTGCTGACCAGCTCGATCACGAGATGAACGCCCCCGGCCTCCTGCGCGACTTTCGCAACATCCTGCGTTTTGGGATTGATAACGATGTCGGCTCCCAGGCGGCGCAAGTCGGCTGCTTTTGCTTCGCTCGTGGTCGTGGTTAGTACCTGGCATCCAAAGTGCTTTGCTATCTGGATGGAGATTGAACCGACGCCGCTCGATCCAGACCAGATCAAGATGCGCTCTCCGGCTTGAAGCTGGCCCACATCGAAGAGCGCGCCCCAGGCGGTAGAGGAGGTAAGTCCGGTCGCTGCTGCCGCTTCATATGAAACACCATCGGGAATGCGTACCAGGTTGGCGGCAGCAACGGCCAGCATGTTGGCATACCCGCCGCCGCCTCTGGCCGTGGTAGCCCAGGTGGTCATGACCCTGTCTCCGGCGTGATACCCCTGTGCGTCTTTGAGGACAGCGCCTACAGCTTCCAGGCCGGGCGTAAAGGGCAAATTACCAACTGGTCTGCTGCCATCGCGCTGAAATAAATCAAGGTGATTGACGGTGGTGGCTTTGACCGCGATGAGGACATCTTCAGGGCCGGGAACGGGATCAGCAACCTCGACTGAGTGCAACACTTCAGGGTCGCCATAACGGTCAAACTGTACAGTTTTCATATTTCTCTCACTTTCTAGTGGAATTCAGGCGTTGATAGGGGGCGTTGCCGTTTCTATTGTAGATTCCGGGCGCAGCAATTGCAATGCGCGGCGCTGGTTGACGTTGGCCAGGATGAACGGCACCAGAATCAACAGGCATCCCAACGCGGGTACGGTCATGACCCAGTTGTAGCCGGTGATGGGAACGAACAGACCCATCAGCACGGGGAAGATCATGCCGGAGATGCCACAACTGAAGAGCATCACGCCCGAAAGCGTGTCCGGCGCGTGAATATACCAGCGAGCCGCGATAGCCATCAATCCGGGATAGATTGGCCCGAAAAAGAAGCCCGCGCTCGCGCTCGCCGTGAAACTGATCAGCAGTTGGCCGGGGAAGATGGCGACCAGCAGGCAACTCAAGCTCCCGCCAATGATACAGACAAGGAGCAATTGATTTTCGCTCAAGGTGGCGCGTCGAAGTACCTGTCCGCCAACGATGCGGCTGAGCGTCAGACCGGTCCAGAAAGCTGTCGCGAAGGGCGCTGCCAGCGCGAGTGAAATGACGGCGGTCTGGCTGATGGCGGTGACAATCCAGTTGCTGAAGCCAATCTCCGCTATGATGTAGAAGAAAAATTCGAACGCCATCAACCAGAGCAGTGGTTGCCGCAATAATTGACGGGTAGATAACGATGCGGTTTGCGCCTGTTGCGCTGATCTGGATGGCAGAGCAGAGGAGGATGGCGCGTTTTGGCAGGCCAGCATTATGACACAAATAATCGCCAGGATAGCGCCTGTAAAGTAAGCCCAGCGCGCATCATGCATCAATGTCAGTGTGAGCGAGAGCAGCACAGGCGCGACCAGAGCGCCTATGCCATATGCGCTATGCAGGCTATTGAATGATTCGCCAAGCGAATCATGAAACGCCAGCGTCATCAAGATGTTGATGCTTACATCGAGTGCGCCGAAGCCAATACCTTTGCATAAAGCTGTTACCAGCAATACCGGAAATTGAGATGTCACGGGAATAATGATAGCCCCGATAGCCATGAGCGATAATCCCGCTATAAGGATAGTTTTAGGGTGGATTTTCCCGGCGAGCGCACCGGTCAATAGCACGCCGAGCGCGAATCCCCCGGCTCCCGCTGTGAATATCCACCCGGCTACGGCGGTTGAAACGCGCGTATTGTTCGCCAACAGGGACAGGGTGGGACCCGGCAAGATGCTCATGATGCCTCCCCCTATATATGTGAGGTAAAGTGTGTAAAAAAGAAAACGGCGATTATAAGAAGTGGCGCGTTGATGCATGAACAGGTCCTTCATTGCAAGAAAAATTGCCAGGGAGGCTTCGCCGCTCTCGCGGCCCCCCACCCTGGCAAACACCATATGACATGGTAATAAGTGTGCCATACTGCCGGTAGGATTGTCTACAGCCAATTACATTACTTGTGGCCCATCAAGTCTGCGGCTAGCGGTAAGACCCGGTTGGCATCTCCGAGCAGACCGAGATCAGCCAGGGCAAAGATGGGGGCGGTACGATCTGGATTGATCGCAATGACGGTCTGGGCCTCGCGCATTCCGCTGGTATGTTGAGCCGCGCCGGAGATGCCGCAGGCGATGTAGAGGCGAGGATGCACGATTCTACCCGTCGCGCCGATTTGCCGCGCATGTCCCACCCAGCCGCGATCAGTTGCCACGCGGGTTGCTCCCACCGCCGCGCCAAGCAAACGCGCGAAAGCGGCAACCTGCGTGAAGCCCTCGCGTCCGATGCCACGCCCACCTGCCACGATACGTTCGGCTGCTTCCAATTCGACATCCTCTGGCGAGGGAGCTTGTAGCGCGATGTGTTTGATGCGCTCGCGTTCTATGAAATCGTCAATGGTCGGCGTGACTATCGTTACTTTCCCGCTTGCTTTTCCTATAGCCAAGTTTCTACTGGTGGGATTGCCTCGTACACCGGGGATGAGAGTTGCGAGCGCGGTGTGGCCTTGCAGTTGCGAGCGCGTCTGAATGTAGGCGCGGCCATCGTACATGGTGCGCAGCGTGAAAAGCGCGTCATCCTGAATGTCGATACTCAGGCAGCCCGGCGCGAATGGCAGGCGCAGGCGCGCAGCCAGGCGCGACATGCAATCGCGCCCGTTAGCCGTTGCGCTGTTCGATACCAGCATTGGGTGGCGCTGCCGGATAAACCACGCCAACGCGCTTACGTTGGCTTCTGTGGAATACCGGTCCAGCGTTGGATGCGCGAGGACATAGACATGCTCTATACCTTGCGTATGGATAGATGCGAGGTCGGGTAGTGGAGATTCCGGCGAGGTGAGGAGGATGGCACACACGTCCGGCTTTTCCTGCTGTCGCTGCGCCACTTCTTGCATTTCAGACAGCAGTTCCCCACTCTGTTCGTCGAGTTGCCCTTTATGGAGCTGGAGTATCGCCCAGATTTCAGCCATATGCAATCCCTTTCCCATACACTATTATACATTACCGGGACATTACGAACGGTACCAGAAAGTACATGGTATAATGACAACCTCTAACACCATACATTGGAAGCGCACCACCAGAAGGATAAGGCATGACCACGCATAACAGGCTCCCCATTATCGTCGGGCACCAGGATACGTTGTTGCATCTTTATCTACCGGAACGAGGCGGCGGGCGCAGCTTTTTTGTGCGCAGCGACGTGGGGCACATTGATTTGCCGCGCGCCCGCGAGGGAGGGCTGGCTGGCGGTTTCTTCGCCATATTTGTGCCTGAGTTGTGCAATGATTGTGACGAAAATGACAGGCAAATGGTCGTCTTACAGACCGCGAACGGTTATGAAATACCTTATGCTGCTGCCAGTGATCCTGAGTATGTGCGTGGCGTCACGATTTCGATGATGGCGAACTTGTTCAGGTTGGAGTCAGAGTCCGGGGGACAAGTCAGGGTAGTGCGCGCGGTCGAGGAACTGGAATATTGCCTGGCACACGATATTCACGCGGCTATTCTGCATATTGAGGGAGCCGAGTCAATTGATGCCAACCTTGATACGCTTGAGATTTTCTATCGCGCCGGGCTGCGTTCGGTCGGGCTGGTATGGAGCCGGCCCAATATTTTCGCGCAAGGCGTGCCATTCAAGTTTCCGCATTCGCCCGATACGGGGCCGGGGTTGACCGGTGCCGGGCGAGAACTGGTGCGGGCCTGCAATCGCCTGGGCATCATGCTTGACCTCTCGCACCTCAATGAGAAGGGTTTCTTCGATGTGGCCGCGCTCTCGAACGCGCCCCTGGTGGCGACGCACTCCAACGTACATGCCATATGCCCATCGACACGCAATCTGACCGATAAGCAACTGGATGCTATACGAGAATCCCAGGGGCTGGTCGGTTTGAATTTCGCCGTGTACGACCTGCGTGAGGATAGCCAGAAGGAGCTCGATACGTCGCTCGATGTGCTGGTGCGCCATATTGATTATCTTGTCGAGCGCATCGGCATCGATTGTGTCGTGCTTGGCAGCGACTTCGATGGCACTATCATACCCGGCGCAATCGGTGACGCGGCGGGATTGCCGCACCTGGTGGACGTATTACGAATGCACGGATATGATGATGTCGCGCTGCGCAAAATCGCCTATGAGAACTGGCTGCGCGTTTTGCGCAAAACGTGGAAATAGCCGATATGCTTACAAAAGCTGCCCAGGCAATTGTTGGTTGATGGTTCCTAAACTTCGCGCCGCTCGTTCACCATCCAGAATAGCGTGTTCCACGCGGCGCGGTGCCACGCAATCTCCCACACGGTACAGCTCTCTCACTTTGCCCTGCACCTGCATGTAAAGATCATCGTTCGCCGTTTGCGGAGTCGCCATTACTGCCAGCGCGACCTGTTCGATCTGGCGCGCCTGTCCGGTGTAGTTGTTGATGATAGTGGCGCTGTGTGGCCCCAGGCTTGCCAGGAAATGGTTGGCAGTCATTTTGATGCCCAATGCCAGCGCGCGGCGGTACCAGAGTTCGAGGTCAAGCGTGATTCCCAGGTCGCCTCCAACGTAGAATTGCCCTGTTACGACCTCTACCTGGCAGCCGCGCTCGGCCAGCAGTTCGGCAACGCTGGTGGCTTGATGAAAGCCGGTGGTATCGTAGAGCAGCACGTAGTCGCCCGGTGATGCGCTTTTCTCGCCCTGCAAGACCTGCCACGTGGTGGCGACAAATGGCAGTTCCGCGCCCGCAATGGGCGGCAGCGCAGGACGCGAGCCGGTGGCGATAATCACGGCATCGGGCTGTTCGCGCTCGACCATCTCCGCCGTGACCTCGGCGCCAGTGTGTATGTTGACACCGGCTTCGGTGATATCGCGCTGCAAGTTACGCGAGGAGTCGCCAAATTCGACGCGGCCCGGTACGCGTGTAATCAGGTGAATTTGCCCGCCTAACTCCTGTTGCTTTTCGTATAGCCATACTCTATAACCACGTTGCGCTGCTACTTTGGCGGCTTGCATTCCGGCGGGGCCGCCGCCGACCACGATCAATCGGGGTTTGCGCGTTTGTGGACGAGGCGATGTGATGGCGGGAAAGAGCAGTTCGTTGCCGGTTGCGGGAGTCTGGATGCAACCCAGGCTGAGGTTGAGACCCATGCGCCCGATGCAATACTGGTTGCAGGATATGCACAGGCGAATGGCTTCGCTGCGCCCCTCGCGCGCCTTGCGAGTGAAGGCGGGATCGCAGATTTGCCCGCGCACGATATCTACCATGTCGGCCAGTCCTTCACGCAGGATGCGCTCGGCCTGCACCGGGTCTTTGATGCGGCCTGTGCAGAAGACGGGCAGCTTAACGGCCTCGCGAATGCTGGCTGAGACGAAGAGTTGATAGCCGGGGGGCGTATGCATGGAGCCTTCAACCATGTAGAGGTTGTGAAATTCACCGATACTGGTATTGATGTAGTCGAGTTGTCCGGTAGCTTCTAAGCGCCGCGCAATCTCGCGCACGTCGTCAAGCGTCAGCCCGGCGGGTATCAATTCGTCGCCACAGAGGCGGATACCTAACGTGAAGTCGCGCCCGATTCCGGCGCGTACCGCCGCGATGACTTCCAGCGCGAAACGCATCCGGTTCTCTAAAGAGCCGCCGTAGGCATCGTTGCGCCGGTTAAAGTAGGGCGAGAAGAACTGCCGCATCAGCGAGCTATGTGAAGATTGCAGTTCCGCTCCGTCGAAGCCGCCTTCGCGCACATGTCGCGCTACCTGAACATAGCCCCGGATAATCTCGGCAATTTCTTCCTGTTCGATCTCCTTGCACATTTCGCGGTGGATAGGATCAACCATTGGTGAAGGGCCTAACACCGGGCGGCGCGAATACATGCTGCTAGCCTGCATTCCATTGTGGTTGATTTGCGCGAACATGCGCGTGCCATGCTCGTGAACGGCGCGTGTCATGCGGCGGTAACAGGGGATCACCTGTGGGTCGAACCCGTGAATAAGCTTCTGATAGGCCCAGTCGCTGGGATGTACCGACTGCTCCTCGGTGATGATCAGCCCGCAGCCGCCGCGAGCGCGTTCGGCATAATACGCGGTCAGGCGCGGTCCCGGCAGGTTTTCCCCGGCAAGGTTGGTCAGATGCGCCGCGAAGACGATGCGGTTGGGTATGCTGGTGTGTCCGATGCGAATGGGTGTGAAGAGATACTGGTACTGACCTGCCATCTTGTTCTCACTTCATGCTTTGCCTGAAACATAGATGACTGTAGGGACGCGATGCATCGCGTCCGCCCTGGACTGGCCCTGGCACGGGGCGGACGCGATGCATCGCGTCCCTACAGTCACCCGCAAGGATGGATAATCACATAGATAGAGCCGTTGCATTCTACATCTGCATACCAATTTGTCTGCCCTCAAGTATAGCATGTTCAATTCTGCGTGGCGCAACGCAATCACCAATACGGAAGAGACGCGGCACGCGGCCTTTGAGCGCGTAGTAGAGTTCCTGGGCGGGTTGCTCGTAAACGCCGAGCACGACTGTATCCGCGGCAATGGCGCGTTCGCCAGCCGCGAAACGGTCGGTGACGATGACCTGCCCGGGTTCGATGCGCGTGACGCTGGTATGGGGAGTGAAGATAACGCCCATTGCCATGACGCGCTGCATCCATGGGACAATATCATGGGTAGCGGTCAGGTCGTGTCCGGCGTACCAATCTTCGGTGATGATTTCAACCATGTGTCCCTGCGCAGCCAGCAATTCGGCAATCGAGTAGACGCCGTGCGCCCCGCTTTCGTCGAGAATGACTACGCGCTGTCCCGTCACCGCGTCGCCGCGTAAGATGCGCCGAATATCGCTAACATGTGGTAAATCGTGGCCGGGAATGGGGAGCAGGCCAATGCCGCTTTGCGCTCCCGTTGCAACGATAACCGCTTGCGGGTGTTGCTCTATTACCATGCCAGCCGTTACCTCGACGCCCGTCAAAATTTTAACGTCCAGCCTTACCAGTTCCCGTTGCAGGTAATCGGTAATCAATTGCAGTTCACCGCGTCCCGGCGCTTTTGCCGCCAGCGCGATGGTACTGCCCAACACCTGCTCGCGTTCGTACAAAACCACATGTCGGCCACGTAATGCCAGCGCGCGAGCCGCCTCCATCCCGGCAGGCCCACCCCCGACGACAATGTAGGGACGCGATTCATCGCGTCCTCTACCGCCTCCGGCACCGCGCCCAATGTTGTCGTCGATGTGAGCGGGCGTGACACCGGACATGACAGAGGACGCGATGAATCGCGTCCCTACAGAGGTGCCGATAACATCGGGGTTGACGCTGCAAGCGAGGGCGGCGTTCATGACGTTGCGCACCTGGCAACCCTGGTTGCAGGAGATGCAGGGGCGCACGTCGGCGGCTCGTCCGTTATGCGATAGCAGGGGAAGCTGTGGGTCAGCGATGAGGGCGCGTATCATTTCTACGCCGTCGGCCTGTTCTTCTGCCAGGATGCGTTCCGCCTGCGCGGTATCCAGAATGCGCCCGGCTGCGAAGACCGGGATGTTGACCGCCGCTTTGACCTGGGCAGCAAGGTGCGCTGCATAGCCGCGAGTGGTATGCATGGAGGCGTGGAAAGGAAACATGTGCGAGCTATAAATGCTGCCCATTGTGACTGTCAGGTAGTCGATGCGCCCGCTTGCGGCCAGTAGACGCGCGATTTCTATGCCCTGCTCTGGCGTCAACCCGGCCCAGGGAGCGAGTTCATCCACGCACAGGCGCGCCCCCAGGATGCGATTGCTGCCCAGCGCGGCGTCTACCGCTTCGAGCGTTTCTTGCACAAAACGCATCCGGTTATCGAGCGAGCCGCCGTACTGGTCGCCGCGCTGGTTTGTCAGGGGCGAAAGGAACTGGCGCAGTAGCGAGCGGTCGGAAATCTGTAACTCAATGCCATCAGCGTTGCCCTGCACGGTGTGACGTGTGACGAGCGCGAAACCCTCGATAACCGCTGAGATGTCGCACAGCTCCATCGCTTTGGGTACTTCGCGTGTTGATACGTCGGGTATGGCCGATGGCGCCCATATCTCGCGCTGCGAGTGGTCGCTCACCGATTGTTGCCCGTTGTGGTTCAGTTGCGCGATGGTTAATACGCCGTGCGCGGAAATACGCTCAACGACGCGGGCGATAGCTGCCGGTGTGCCGGGCAAGTAGCCTGCCAGGGCGTATTCATAGGGCATATCGGAGGGATGGACAATGTGCTCTTCCAGCGCGATGATGCCAGCGCCGCCAGCCGCGCGCGCCGCGTAATAGCCAGCGTGCTGCTCGCTCAAAAGATTGTGCCGCGCAAAGTTGGTGGTATGACTGCCGAAAATAATGCGGTTTTTGACTTCGCGCGGTCCGATTGTCAGGGGCTGGAAGAGTTTAGCTGGCATGAAAACCTCACCAGGGCGACCGCAAGGGTCGCGCCTACGCTATACTTTTGCTGCTTGATCCACGAGGCGGTTTCATACACTACTTCTTCCTCGACATGTCCGGGTATGGAATAGGTTGCGCTGTTTCGAAATGGTTGTTGCTCATGGTTGCCTCTCTAATCCTCGTAGCTCTGTCACCCTGAGCGCAGCGAAGGGTCTGTGCATGCCCCGTCTCGATCTGCCCGACGAGCCAGACCCTTCGCTGCGCTCAGGGTGACAGATGTTATGTTGTTATCTCACCTAAAACTGACTGGGGAGATACTTCACTTTGTGGCTTGCTCTCAACAGTCTCAGGCTTTTGCGGAAACTGGTCGGGATGAGCGGCGCGCCATTCTCTCCACAGGGAGACAATGATGGTCTGGATGATGCCTACGACCGGGGCAACGAAGAGCGCGCCCAGGATGCCGAAGAGTTCAGCGCCGGCGATCAGGGCGGCGATGGAAATGATGGGGTGCAGTCCAACGGCGTGTCCGACGACGCGCGGGCCTATGATATGAGTCTCAATGGCGTGTACGCCAAGGAAATATACCAGGACTATAACGGCGAGCACCCAACTCTGGTGAGTCAGGTTGATAACCCAGCTATTCGTCGCAGCGAATGAAAGCAGGATGCAGGCGGCTGCTGAGATAAAAGTGCCCAGGACGGGCACAAAAGCCAGCAAAAAAGCCAGTTCGCCGAGCAGGATGGGATGCGGCACCTGAAAGGCGGCCATCCCTGCTCCCACAAGCAGGCCGATTAGCAAAGAAAGTATCAATTGACTGCGGATATAGCCCCCGACGACGTGCTCCAGCGTATCCAGCAGGAAGAAGCCTCTTTTTTGTTGCGAGAGCGGCATATTTTCGCGCAGCCTGCTCGCCAGCCGCTTGCCATCCAGCAGGAAGTAAATGCTGAGCATAGCGACCACTATTACATCCAGCACAAAGTTGAAGATATCGCGCAGCAGCGGCACAGCGTCGTTGGCTAACCCTCCAAGACGGCTGATCAGAAGCTGGCGCGCTTCCTGAAGCTGTGTCTGGCCGATACCGAGTGATTGAAGGGTTGTTTCCAACGGCGAAGGACTGCTGCCAGGAGTAGAGGCCAGCAGGCCCCCCAGCGTTCTTTTGAGTTCACCGACCTGGATAACGGCGGCGCGCATGAGAAAATAGAGAATGATGCTGATACCGCCAAACACAAAAATATATACCAGGAGAATAGACAGCAGGCGCGGCAGGCGCTTTTGCAACAATATTACCAGGGGGGCGAGCGCGAAGGCGAGGATGGCGGCTATGGAGACTAAGATGAGCGAGCGCGCTACATGAGACGCTGCCCATAAGATCACCGCCGTCAGCCCGATCCAGGCCAGTAAGACGAGTGGAATGGCAAGCGGTCGCACCCATTTCGCGCCAGAACTGAAATCCAACCGCCATATCACCGGCCGGGAGCTACTGTCCTGCGTCTCTGCTAGCGACGCTTGCGATGATGAAAAAGAGATGGTGTTGTCGCCGTTGCTGAATTGCAGTGATTTTCCACATTTTGGGCAAAAGGTGGCGATTTCCGGGCAATTTTTGCCACAATGCATACAGTACATGATAATTTCTCCTGTTCCCTGCTTCCTGAATATCTGAGATGGCAGTCGCATTTATGGTGACTGGCTGCTAAACGCACAAACTATGCCTTTATAGGTTATTATCTTTCAGACACAAAACCGGGCGAACTCAGGCATATTGTAACATGTTTCAGGTAAAAAATAATGCGTGTAAGAGGTATCTTGACAGAAAGCGTCTTCATCTCTTATAATAGCTTTAGTAAAGCTATTGATAAAGCCTTTTCTAGTGCTAAAAGTAATTACATGAACCTTGTGATAAATGATCTGAAGTGTCCTGGAATGTTGAGATGAGAGATAAAAATGCATGGAGGTACATCTATGTCTGAGCTATTCCCTCAAGCATCCCCCGCAAACCAATCAGCCTCGTCCAGAGGTGTAGCAGCAGATTCCGCTCCTGCCGTACCCGTACCTCGGAGGCTGCTTTTGTGGCTTACCTACGGGGTAGCTGGAACCCTGCTATTCCCGCTCATCTATCTGATCGAGGGTGTCACTCGCCCCGGCTATAATGCCTGGCAGCATTCCATCAGTTCGCTTAGCCTGGGCCCGGGTGGCTGGATACAGCAGGCCAATTTCATTATGTGCGGCGCCAGCATCATCTGGCTCGCATTTGTCTGGCGTCATATTCTCAGAGGCGGCGTCTGCGCGATATGGTATCCTATCGTGCGAGGTATCGAGGGTGTAGCCTTGATTCTGGTTGGGTTTTTTTCAACGGATCCGGGCTATGGCTATCCACCAGGGATGCCAGGTGGTCCGGGCACCTCGACGCCGGGTGGTACGCTTCACCTTGTCTTCACGATCCTGGTTGTGAATGCCATGTGTCTCGGCTTATTTGTCATCGCCATACGTTTCTGGAGAAATCCGGACTTTCGCGGGTGGGCGATATTTTCGCTGGCCTGCGGCCTCCTGCCGATGATTTTTATGCCCTTTTTCGTTATCGCCCAGAACACCCATAGTGTGTTCACCGGGTATGCTGGTCTCTTCGAGCGCCTGGCAACCAACGCTGACACCATCTGGGGAGTCGTGTTGCTTATTCCTTTGTGGGCCGGGAGGAAATTGATGCGACCCAATGCATAGATGGAAACGGAGTATATTCATTTCCCAGCTTGCCCTGTAAAAACAAGCTGTTCATAGAATTGGAGGTATTTATATGCAAAGTGCATCTATCCGTAACATTGCGGCAAAGACACAGGGTACGCTGCAAACACTGCGTACCCTCACGCTCATCATTCTTCTGCTTCTGGCTGCCCAATTCCTCATTGGGATGCTGGTCAACCTCTATGTTACAGCGATTCCGCCTCATCCGGGAGTAAGCGCGCCGGAATACTTCTCGGGAGTCGTGCAGGCGGTGGCTTGGGCTTTAGTACATGCGCCACTGTTCTTACTGTTCCATGCGGTTGTCGGACTGTTGCTTTTCCTCGGATCGTTGGTCATACTCGGACTCGCGATTGCTTCCCGGCGACGGGCCTGGATAATCTCCTCGATCATCGGATTGCTGGGAATCATGGCAGCGGGCTTTAATGGTGCGAGCTTCATGAATTATGGAGAACCTTTCAGTTCGTTGTTCATGTCTATGGGCTTTCTCCTGGCAGTGATCCCTTACATGATAGGAATTTATGTGACGCGCTGAGGAAAAGCGATGTACGAACTGATCATTCTTTCGCTATTGATGCGCTTCCCACTGCATGGCTATCTGATGATGAAAATTACCAATGACCAGATCGGCCCCTGGGCCAGGATCAGCAGCGGGACCCTCTCCACAATTCTAAACAAATTGGAGCAAACGGGTCTGATTGCCGTTATGGAACAGGAAGGCGATGCTGCGCGTGGCGATCGCCGCGCGCGAACGTATACAATCACCGGGCGGGGTCGCAAGCGTTTTCACCAGTTGATGATGGATACGTCGTCCAACCTGGGAGAGTATCAGAAATTCTTCCATCACAAGCTGGTATACAGCGATCTATTGCGCCCCGATGAGCGCCTGCTTTTGATCAATCATTATATCAATTACTGCCAGGCGACCATCTTGCATTCGCAAACGGAGATGGAGGGCATCGTTCACGAACTTGCCGAACATCCGAACCCGGTGTTTCTGGAGAATGTATTGCGCATCATGAAGCACACGAAACAACTATGGCAGGCGGAATACGACTGGGCTAAAAGTATTCGCGAACAGGAACTTTCGAAAACGGCTACACCCCTGGAAGGTAGCGTTTGAACTCCGGGCGCGGCCCCGAATATCCATCTGCGCTGTGTTCGGCGAAGATGATGGTCTTGATGTTGCCGCGCACGGTGAAGTCGGCTACCACGCGCATCCAGCGAGGTACGAGCAGCGCCACTAATTCGTCAAGTATGAGATTCGTGGCTGCCTCGTGGCTGATCTGGCGGTTGCGGTACTGGTTGATGTAGAGCTTCAAGCTTTTCAGTTCGACAACGGACTTTTCCGGCACGTAGTCGATAATAATAGTGGCGAAATCGGGGAAGCCTGAGCGCGGGCACAGGCAGGTGAACTCTGGGATCTCGAAATGCGTGACGTAATCGCGTTCGGGGTTGGAATTGGGCCATGCCTCTAGCTGGTTTGCTTCAATCTCTTCGAGACCATAGCGACCGGGAAGGCGTTTCTGGGTTTCGTTTTCCATGATGGGTAAAGTGGCTCCTTGTTGTGGTAAAGTGTTAGACTTCGACAGGCGGAATCTCTTCCCCCGCCTGGTAACGATGTTTCTGCTTTGCGGTAATGATGGTAACGCTGCCTGCTCCTTGCACACTCCAACGACCATCCGATACGACAAGGGCGGTTGCGCCATCCACACCGACTACGGTAACTCTACTGCGTCCAATATTGGCGATGGTAGAGGTCATGGCCTTCGGTATCTCGTCGAAGTGGGGAATAATCGCGATACCTGGAACGAGGTCAAGCGCGGGAATGGTGTGCCAGATATTTGGGAAGTCGAAGAGGATGGCACCCATAACCATCGCGCCGGCAGAACACCCGGCGATCACGCCGCCGCGTTCGTATACCTGCCTGATAGCGCGCCACGCATCCGTACCCTTGAGCGTTTCCAGCAGATACGCTGGTTTTCCGCCTGAAAAGTAGATGAAGTTGGCAAAGGCAAGCTTTTCGGCGAAGAGAGGGTTGTTGGCGTCTTCGCGGGTGAGCAGCATAAGCGGCTCGACCGGCGCGCCGAGCCGCGTGAAATGCTCGACCCCCAGGTTGTTCCAGCGTTCGGGCACGCCCGCGCCGTCAGGCGCGGAGGCTGTTGGCAAAACAACCACACTCGGTGTATCGTGAAGCTGCTCAAGCAGGTATTGATCGACAGGATTCATTTTAGGGAGATATTCCCCTGCTCCAACGAGGGCGATGGTTCCACGAGTGACGATAGACATTCGGCTTGCCTTTCATATATTCTTTTGACCAGTTGGTATATCATACCGCGTCGTATGAGCGTTTATCAAATTGCCGTGTATTTCTGGTGATTACTCGGAAGCGCGCAAGAGATTCTTCGCTGCGCTCAGAATGACATATCCAGAGGGTGTCATCCTGAGCGCAGCGAAGGATCTGTTCGATCGAGAGGTGTCCCGATACTTTTGCGCCTTACGGGTCCAAAGATTGTCATCCTGAGCGCAGCGAAGGATCTGTTCGATCGAGAGGTGTCCCGATACTTTTGCGCCTTACGGGTCCAAAGATTGTCATCCTGAGCGCAGCGAAGGATCTGTGGGGCGATCTGGTAAGGTTCACGTATTCATGCACGTTTAAGAGCAATCCGCCATGCGTTTCAATTTGACGCATCGTATTTCTGCGTGTTACAGTATAACGAATATTGAAAATACACACCACCACTGATTTCAGAGCGATGGGCGCGTTCTCATCGTATAGCCCCGGTGGGAGGTCCAGCTCGCGGCGGGTCGTGCGCTGGACGTTTTCTAAAAAAGGAGGAGGCGCCGTCGTTATGTCTTCAACCTACGTACCAGACCAGGATGCGCTTATTGTGCCTGAAGGAGATGCTTTCGCGGAAAAGTTTGCTCTGGAAGGTTTAACTTTTGATGATGTCTTGATTATTCCTGCTGCCTCATCGGTGTTGCCCCGTGAAGTTTCCACCTCTACCCGCCTGACACGTTCCATTACCATCAATATTCCGGTGATTAGCGCGGCCATGGATACCGTTACCGAGGGTCGTTTAGCCATTGCGCTGGCGCGTGAAGGCGGCCTGGGCGTGATTCACCGCAATCTCTCCATCGAGGCGCAGGCGGAAGAGGTCGATAAGGTCAAGCGTTCGGAATCGGGCATGATTACCGATCCCATCACGATGGAGCCGGCGGCCCTCTTGAGCGAGGCGCTGGCGGCTATGAAACGCTTTCATATATCGGGCATTCCCATTACGGAGCATGGCAAACTGGTGGGCATCCTGACGAACCGCGACATTCGCTTCGAGACGCGCTTTGATCGCCCCGTTGCCGAACTCATGACACGCGAACGTCTCATCACGGTGCCGGTCGGGACGACGCTGGAGCAGGCGGCTGATAGCCTGCATCGCTACAAAATCGAGAAGTTGCCGGTAGTGGATGAGCATGGTATCCTCAAAGGTTTGATTACCATGAAGGATATCCAGAAGAAAATTCTCTATCCCAATGCCGCGAAAGATGAGTTTGGGCGTTTGCGGGTGGCCGCGGCGGTAGGAGTTGGCCCCGATGTGGACGCGCGCTGTGCCGCGCTGATCGAAGAAGGCGTAGATGTGCTGGTCGTCGATACGTCACATGCTCATTCGCGCATGGTGCTGGACTGCGTTGCGCACATCAAGGCGCACTTTGGCGCGAAGGTGCAGTTGATGGCTGGTAACGTCGTGACGGCGGAGGCGACCGAGGCGTTGATACAGGCGGGAGTCGACGCGGTGAAGATCGGCATTGGTGCAGGCTCGATCTGCACCACGCGCATTATCGCGGGGGTTGGCGTGCCACAAGTCACAGCCATCTACGATTGCGCGCGTGTAGCTCGTCGCTATGATGTGCCGGTAGTGTCCGATGGCGGCATCCAGTATTCCGGCGACATCGCCAAGGCTATCGCGGCAGGCGCGCACTCGGTCATGCTGGGCAGTTTGCTGGCGGGCGTCGATGAGAGTCCCGGCGAACTGATTATCTCACGCGGCGAACGCTACAAGGATTACCGGGGTATGGGTTCGATTGCCGCCATGAAGCAGCGCAGTTTCAGTAAAGACCGCTACTTCCAGAACGATATCATCGAAGAAAACGGCCTGATTGCCGAGGGCATCGAGGCGCGTATCCCTTATAAAGGAATGCTTGGGCCGTTGATCTATCAACTGGTAGGCGGGCTGCGCCAGTCGATGGGATACGCGGGCTGCGCCACCATCGCCGAAATGCAGGACAAGTCGCGCTTTATGCGCATCACCAATGCCGGTTTGCGCGAAAGCCACCCGCACGATGTGACGATCACGAAAGAAGCGCCCAACTATGGAGCCAATCGCCGCTAACTTTTGAAAGGCTATCCAGAAGTTTGAAATTGCGCAGAAATGCTTCATCATACGTTCTCTATAGATGTGTAATAGTTCAGGGTTGCCCTCGTACCACTCTGATAATGCCCATCCATTAGCCATGATGTCCTATTCGGTTGCGTCCCGCGGCTGCGGCAGAGTAGAATGGTGTGAGATCATGCAATGAAATCAGGTTGTTATCTGGTGTACGGAGGAAAGAATGGTTGATCTCAAGCAAACACTGAGCCGCTTTCTATCGATTCCCGGGGTGCGTCTGGCTGTGCTGGTAGGGCGTGACGGGTTGATGATCGAGGGAATGACGCGCGACGGCAAGGAAGATATGGAAGCGGTGGGCGCGATGATGACTTCGGGGCTTACTACTGCCGAGGCGTTGGGTCAGGAGATTGCGCGTGGCAATGTGGTGGGCGTTTTGCATGAGTACGAGCATGGCCTGGTCAGTGTTGATCCCCTGGGCGATTTTGCCCTCATGGTCACGATGTTTGATAATGCGGCGAGCATTGGCCGCGTGCGACACATGGTGAAAACCAGCCGCACCGAAATTCTTGAGGCGCTTGATATTAGCTGATGCAAAGTTGTACAACGTAATGGCTTGTGTACCCTGCTTGTAAGTACACCGAGGGCGTAGCGTACATGGAACAATTAACCAATCTTATTATCTCAGATCATGAGCTTGCTCTTATCTCCAATGTCTTACATAAACTTATGAATGATACCAGCGCCTCCTCTGTCATGTTGCTTGATAAGAGCGGCCAGGTCGTGACCACGCAGGGAAGCAGTACCAGGCGTAACGCGACTTCCCTGGGCGCGTTACTGGCCGGCGCCTTCTCCTCCTCTCGCCATGTCGCGGAATTGCTTGGTGAAAAGGACTTCCGCACCATTTTTCAACAGGGAGTGCATGAGAATATTTATACAACCATGATCGAAGATCAATGGCTACTGGTCATTGTGTTCGATAAGCTGACCCACATCGGGCTGGTCAAAGTGCTTTCAAAGAAGGCTTGCGATGAATTGAGCCGCACGTTGGAGCGAGTGCGGGCCGATACGACGCGCCAGAAATCGTCGGTGCTGAATATCCAGTTCCGCTCCTCCGTTGAAGACACCATCGATCTGCTTTTCCGCGATTAGGGGAACCTGGCACATGGCGCTCATAAATATAGCCTCGCACGAGATTCACTGCAAGATCGTGTACTATGGTATTGGATATTGCGGTAAAACCACCAACCTGCAATACGTGTTCAAGAGCATCAACCCGTCTGTGCGTGGGGAGATGCTCAGCATCGCGACAGAGACCGAACGCACGCTCTTTTTCGATTTCCTGCCGCTTGACCTGGGCACGGTCTATGGCTTCCGCACGCGCTTCCATCTCTACACCGTGCCTGGTCAAATCCTCTACGAACGCACGCGCCTGGCCGTCTTAAATGGCGCGGACGGCATCGTCTTTGTAGTAGATTCGCAGGCCGAGAAGTTTGAAGAAAATGTGCAAAGCATCACCGAACTTGAGATGAACCTGCGCCGTCTCGGTAAAGATCTGACCAACTTCCCCATTATCATGCAGTGGAACAAGCGCGATATGCCCTCGGCTTTGCCAGTGGCAGTGCTCGAACGCTACCTGAACCGCCGCCGCGTGCCAAGCTTCGAGGCGGTTGCCTCCAGCGGCACGGGCGTATATGCCACCCTGCGCTCCATCAGCAAGCGCGTCATGGCCCAGTTATGACGCTGGCATCAACGATCATGCACGTCTACGGTCTCGACTTTACCTCCTCTCCCGCGCGCCGCAAGCCTATCACCTGCGCTTACTGCGAACTCAATGATACCGTCCTGACCGTCAAAAGCTGCCTCAAGCTAACCTCATTCAGTGAGTTTGAAGCGTTCCTGCGCAGCAATGGCCCCTGGCTGGCCGCGTTCGACTTCCCCTTCGGCCAGCCCCGCAAGCTGATCGCCAACCTCGGCTGGCCCCAGAACTGGCAAGACTATGTCGGCATTATTGCAGCCATGAGCAAAGCGGACTTTGAAAATACGTTGCTTTCCTATCGCGCGAGTCGCGCACCCGGCGATAAACTGCACCTGCGCGCCACCGATCAACTGGTGGGCGCTATCAGCCCCATGATGTTGCACCGCGTCCCCGTCGGTAAGATGTTTTTCCAGGGCGCGACCCGCCTGTTCAACTCGCCACTCAGCATTCTTCCCTGTCGTCCAACCGCCGACAATCGCATAGCTGTCGAAGGTTATCCGGCGTTGCTGGCGCGCAAGCTGGTTGGCAAGCGCAGTTACAAAAGTGATGAACGTGGTCAACAGACCATCGATAGAGAAATAGCAAGGCGGGAGATTGTGCAAGGGCTGCGATCAGATTGCACAGTAGACCTGTATGGTTTATCTGTTCGGATGACCCAGGAAATGGCAGAGATGCTCGTTCAGGATGGTATGGGTGATATGCTGGACGCGGTGTTGTGCGCTATTCAGGCTGGTTGGGCGTACATTGCGCGGGAAAAAGGGTATGGGATACCGTCGGGTTGCGATGGGAATGAGGGATGGATTGTGGATGTTCTCTCTTAAATCAGCACTCCCGCAATCCCTACCAGCGTTACACCCACGCCAATAATAGCCGCTACCGAGGGTATCTCTCCCAGCAAGAAAATGCCCAGGATGATACCTCCGGTCACTTCCTGTGTAGCGATCAGATTGGCATAGGTGGCATGGATGCGGCGCACGGCGGCATTGTAGAGCGTGTGTCCAAGCCCGAGCGGGAAGACTCCCAGGGCGACGACCGCGCCGGTGGCCCCCGGTGAATAGGCGTGCGAGAAAGCGAAAAAGAGCGTGATGGGCAATAACCATAGCGCGGCCATACCATAGACGTTGGTGGTGTAGCGGAAGAGCGGGTGGCGGTCGCGTTCGCCGCGTCCCGCTACCGAATAGATGGCGAAGCAAATGCCGGACAACAGCGCGATGCCATCACCGAGTACCATACAATGGCCTGGCGAGGCGAGCGAACAAGCGGTATAGTTTGGCTGGAAACCGGCCATAACAGCGATGCCGATTATGGCTATGGCGATGCCCACGTATTTGCGTTTCGGCAGCGGTTCGCGCAGGAAGATAGCCGAAAAGAGCGTCACAAAGATGGGCGATGTATAGGCCAGGGCCAGCGCGTGCGCGATAGTCGTGAAGCTGAGCGAAGAGATGTAGGTGAGAAAGTGCAGCGCCGTCACCAGTCCGTAGAACAGGAAGCGCGGCGCTTCCTGGCGTTTCAAAAGCAGGCGCTGGCGCGTTAGTACGCCCATCGTAGCTACCAGCACGGTAGCGATTGCCAGCCGCCAGAAAGCGATTTCAATCGAGGTGAATGGGCTGGACCATCGCACGAAAATCGGGCTGGTAGAGAAAAATATAACGGCCAGGCAGACGTATACCAGGCCGATTTTTGATTGCGCCACGGGCGTTGCAACTACGGCATCGACCGGCTGTTCAGTGTGTGCCATGACACCGTTCCTGTTTCATTCATGCGCGTAGCGTGGCGATGAGGCGTTTGGGGTGCAGTGTGAGATCAATAGCGTCGAGCGGCCCACGCGCCAGCACATCTGCCGCGTGAAAGGCCAGGAGAGATAGGCCCTCGGTTGCAATTACAGCGATCCCAATAGCTGCCAGACGGAGCATGGCCGCGTCGTTTGCTCCATTGCCGAAAGCGATCACATGCTCCGGTCCCAGTTGCTGCACGAATCGCTGCTTGTCCTCGCCCATGCTAATGATGTGCAGTGGGAAGCCCAGTGCGCGTTCAATTTCCTCCAAGTTGCCATGCGTGCCAGCCGTCAAGATATGGATGGCAAGATGCTCTCGAAGTCTGTGCAGGCGTTCGGCTACCCCTGCAATCAGCACACCATCAACCGCAATAGTCCCATTGACATCGAAAACCGCGTCGGCCAGCTCGATTCGCCCTCTGCCGGGGATATCTATACGGATCATGTGATGTGTTCCTTACGAGCCAGGGCAGGGGCAAGCCCTGGCTTGCTATCCATATTAAATCGTTATTACATTCCCACTCATCAACTGATCGCATACAGCCGTGTCTGGCGGCGCTCGTCCAGCACTTCGGGAGTTGCGCCCATGCCTGCCAGGGCTAGCGACGCTGAGAGTCGCACCGGGCGAGGCAATTGCTTGTTGCCGGACATGCGTCTAAGCGGTGTGATCGAGGCAGCCTCGTTCAATAGCGTCAGTAACCAGACGATAGATTGGCGCTCGCGGGAGTCGCTGCGAGGCAGGGTATGCACAAGCCGGGTTGCCAGTTGTTTCCCAAAACGCGCTTTATTGTACAGCAGATGTTGTTGCATCTCGCTGGTAGTACATGTTGGATCATTTACAAGTCGGAGTAGCTCGTTTACTTTCAGACGAAGTTGTCTGCGTGTCTCAAGCTCCACAATGTTCCAGCCGTAGTCAAATGTTTCTTCATCAACCTGGAACAGCCTGGTGCCTTTTTCTTCCATCAAGATTTGTCCTTCCAGAGTCTTGTGTGGCTCTGACACAGTGTTGGTTCAACACACCAGTCTCTTATGCTCGTTCCTTCTCATGCGGAAGGGGAGAGACAAACGGCTCACTTTGCGCTGCAATCAACTTTAACAGTTCATGCAGTCCGTCAAGCGCGGCTTGACGCAGTTCAGCATTCAACGTGTTATCGGCTTCAAACTCGTCTTCATCTAAGACGAGTGGGACGCCTCGCGGGTCAACCCACACATCGAGCAGTAAATCAACCTGCTCAATGCGCCCATCGAAAAGAGAAGCCGGTTGCGCGATATTGCAATACCAGCCTTTTCTCTGCCCACCGGCGTCGGCAATGTCAAAAATATTGTACCAACGGTCGCTGAAATAGTATTCGGTAAAACAATCTCCCGGCTCGAACCGTGCATAACCGAGATCTTTAGCCGCCTGCTTCCAGTATGCCCGTACAACTACGCCGTTCTCCAGGCGCTTGACAATCTCACCTTCATACTGGATTCTGGCCTCACCAAGCGTATTTAGTTTAACTACAGTTACCATGCCTCTGCTCCCGACAGCCAGATACTAGCATACAATATTTCAACCTGATACGCAAATTTTTTTGATCTGACCCAGGGAACGTTTGAGCTTCTCTATTTCGCGTGTGCCATCGCGATGAACAACCGATGCTTCCAGGCTGATCGAGCCGGTGTAGTGTCGCCCTCTGAGGGCGGTGAAGAAATGGAGAAAGTTGATTGCGCCTTCGCCGGGGTGCAGGTAGCGACGGTAGTTGTCGGTTGAGTACATAGCGCCGTCATAGTCTTTGATGTGGATATGGTGGACAAGAAGCGAGTTTTGCCAGAGCCAATCGGCATCCAGCGCGGCTTCGAGTTGATGGTGCAGCGCCAGGAACTCGGTGTCAAGCACGATGCGGCAGCGGTTGTCTTGCTCGACTGCGCGGCGCGCATTGCCGAGTGTGTCGCCGCTCCTGCATGGGACGGTTTCAATTGCCAGGGTTAGCCCGTATTGCTCTGCCAGTGTGATGCAGTCTGGCAGGATTGCCAGGTTGTCCGCCAATCTATCGTCCGAGTCGGGCAGACCCCACAGGTGAAAGACCAGCGTCTTCGCCCCCACTCCTTGCCCCAGGCGGCACCCCGCTTGCAGCCATCTCCATCCCTGCTCGCGTTCTGTGGATTGCGCGCTGATTAAGGCCGGGCCGATGCCCTTTTCGGCGTGAATGACCGGGATGCGCAGGCCAGATGCGCGTAACCCGGCGGCAATATGTTCGGTATCGTCTGTCCAGCCTGGAAAGAACATCACTTCGAGTCCATCCACCGCCAGCAGTGGGCCGTACTCTAAAATGGACCGGTAATCTGTGAGGTCCGGGAAACGGCTGAATGCCCCCGTCGAGCAAAGTAGCTGCATTTAATTACTCGTCGTCAGGATCATGCTTAATCAGGTGTTCAAACCGTTTCAAATGCTCCTGCGCTGCCAGCTTCTCTTCTTCCGGCATCATATCAGACAGTTGCAGCATCATATGCAATCCTGTCAAATGCCGTCCCAACTCCTTATCATTGTCCTGAAAATGCTGCGCGAGTTCTTCAATCGCCAGACCCAGCAGGGCGGAGTCGGCATTTTTCATGGTCGGGAGCAAGAAGTAGGTGGCGCTGACATGCGTATTCAAAAACTCGCGCGCATCTTTTTCCCACAGTTTGATTCTCAAAAAATTGAACGCCAGGGTGACTTCTCCGTCAAACTGGTCTCGTATGTTGGCGGGTACGGCCTCCGGGAAGGGGCAGATCATATACGGATAAGCATAGTAGGACTGTTCCCTGACTGAGGCTGCGTGTTCAACCTCCTCGTTTTCTTCGTCTTCTTCATCAACCTCCTCGTTAAGGTCCTCATCTTCATCCGCTTGCGCCGCGTCTTCCGCTTCATTTTCTCGCGCAAAGCTGAGTATTCGCGCATACGTGAGCAGCAATTCGCGCGGGAGGTCTTCGGCATCACGCTCCATCTGCAACTCAAAGATCAGGTAGCATGGCTTATCGGTCTCGCCCGTGTGAACGAGAAAAGCGCGTTCAAAATTGCCTGAATGTTCGATCCATTCGGTTTGATAGACGCCTGTCACGGTAGCTCCCGGCAAGGCGAGTCCCACAATCCCCCGGTCAAAGTCACCGGGCGGTCTCTCAATTGGGGTTGTTTTGAGTTCTGCCATCTCGACATCCAACACCTGCCTCACCTGATACCCCGGCAACAACAGGGGAATAATCTCGCTAGCCTGCTCGTGAAGAAGATTTTTGAGGATATGCTTATAAGGCCGTTTACCGTTCATTTTTATAGTGTCACTCCTTCCATATGCGCAATATTTTCAGCAGTATACCATAGCGTTATATAATTGCAAATTGTTTCGTGAAACAGGATGAGCGTCAAAATTTTCCAGCAAGCGTGCGTTGACAAGGGCAAGGTCCCCCTGTCATTCTGAGCGCAGCGAAGAATCTGCGCCCGGCCACGCGAGAGATTCTTCGCTGCGCTCAGAATGACAGCGTGGTGTGAGGGATAGCAGCAGAGTACGTTGCTTGCCCGTGCGCTTCCTGGGTGTCACATCCGGAATGACAGCGTGATGTGAGGGATAGCAGCAGAGCAGCGCTTCAGTGAAATGACTGTGACTTCCGTGCCTTGTGTAGCCGTATCTTTTGATCCATGTTTACTCCTTTCCCACTACTGTAGTATAACATGCATCTTTGGCGGAGCAATCTGTCAAACCCTGCATCCTTATAGAGTTGTTCACAGGATACACAATGCCGCCTCTACTTTTCGTCTGGCACTTTCTCGGTAAGATCAGAAATTTCAACTCCTAATGCCAGGGCGATCTTCTCTAAGGTGAGGATATTCACTCCGCCGTATGGGTTATTATAGAGCCTTCTTATGGTGGTGATATGTACATCGGACATGCGAGAAAGTTTGGACTGACTGATGCCTCTTTCCTCTGCCAGTTCTTTGACTCGAAGACGTAACATGTAAATTCCCTCGAACAATTTTCTCAAGTATAGAGGAGTACTATGCTTGACGGGAGACAGCAATTATGATACTCTTAAAAAGAAGTATCTAAGAAGATGTATCTATTTCACTACATCGGCCAAAAGGAGGCAAACATGAGGCAGTATCTGTATACGTTGCAAGTGTATCGCGCTGCTACCGATGAGAGAAATCTATGTATTATCTATGCTGTGGATGATATAGATGCCATGAAGAAGGCTAAAAGGAGGGTCACGGACCATCGAAGCGTGGAGATGGTGCTGCGCAGGTGCGAAGGCCATTTTACGGCGGCGCACCGCGAATATCCGCCGTATATCGATATGGAAGATGGGCAGGTTTTATGATTGTCCACTTTTGTAGAGGTAATCATGTGCTGCATTACCCAAACTGGCTATGACCCACTATAATGATCTCGAAAATGTCATCGCCTGAAGCGTCTGTTACGTGTTAGTTACTGTACAATCCGAACTTACAAATGGGTTCCGCCATCTATCCGGGGTTGGTGGGTCAACTCCGTGTATGGTAGGGGCGACCCTTGCGGTCGCCCTGGCCTCGCAGGTAGGCAGGGCCTATACGAATATGGTAGGGGCGACCCTTGCGGTCGCCCTGGCCTTGATGAGTATACACAGAACGGACGCAGAATTTATGATGAATCCAGATCAGGGGTGTGCTCCCAACCCAGTACCTGTGGGCCAACCGGCTAACCCATACACTATTCCACCTGTTAGTAACACGGCCAGCCTACCGGTGCCGGGCGAGGTGCCACAACTTCCCCCTATTTTGTTGGAAGCTCCGGTGATTACAATTGGACGTTATCCGAATAATATGGTGGTATTGAATCATCCGCTGGTTTCTGGCAACCATGCGCGGCTGGAACGAGTGCGCAGTGGCGGGTATCGCATTGTTGACCTGGGCAGTACCAACCATGTGTTCGTCAATTCGCACCAGGTCAGGGCCAGAGAACTTAATCCAGAGGATGTTATTCATATCGGGCCGTTCAGCCTGATCTATACCGGCAATCAGCTTATCCAGCAGGACGAGAGCTACAGTATTCGGGTTGACGCGGTACACCTCAAGACCAGCGGGCGCAGATTTCATGTGCTGCTGCACGATATATCACTCGATATTCCTGCCCGCAGCTTTGTGGCGCTGGTGGGTAGCTCCGGCGCCGGTAAATCTACGCTTCTGAACGCCTTGAGCGGGCTGCGGCCGGCAGGTCGGGGCCGCGTGCTGTACAACGGCCAGGATTATTACCGCAACCTCGCGTCATTCAACACGCAGATTGGTTATGTGCCGCAGGACGACATTATTCATCCTGATCTAACCGTCGCGCAGGCGTTGTACTACACGGCAAAGATGCGCCTGCCGAACGACTTTACGCGGTCGCAGATTCGCGAGCGTATTGACGAAGTGCTTGACGAGGTAGAGATCCGGCACCGGCGCGGCTACCTGGTCAAGCATCTTTCGGGTGGCGAACGCAAACGGGTGTCGATTGCCCTTGAACTGCTGGCGAACCCCAGCATCTTCTTCCTGGATGAACCAACCTCCGGCCTCGATCCCGGCCTTGACCGGCGCATGATGCAGCTTTTGCGCAAACTGGCGGACAAGGGGCATACCATTGTGCTGGTGACACATGCCACCAATGACATCAATTTCTGTGATTATGTGTGCTTCCTGGCGCAGGGTGGCCGCCTGGCATTCTATGGGCCGCCAGCAGAGGCGCTGACCTACTTCGGCACGCACGATTACGCCGAGATTTACAACGCGCTGGAACCGACTGCTGATGATAAAAGAATCCCTGCCGAGGCGGAAGAGAACTTCAAGCGTTCTCCATACTACTCGCGTTACGTAAAGGAACCGCTCGACAGGGTGGTTGCCGGGCGTGAAACCCTGTTCGAAACGATGGAACTCGAGCGGCGACCCCGGCGCGGGCATCCCCGTAGCCAATTCTGGCTGCTTACGCGACGTTATATTCGATTGCTCACCCATGATATGAATACCCTGTTGACCTTGTTGCTACAAGCTCCCATCATTGGCCTGATCCTGTTCTACCTGGCTGCTCCCAACGTATTCACATCTACCAGCATTGCAAATTGTCCGTTGAGGGCTAATCCGGTGAATAACACGGGGCCGGTAGTGTCGATTAATTGCCAGCGTGTGGTTGATCTGCTCAAAACGCCGCAGGGACTGGCCTTTGTGAAGCAGCAGGGTATGTCTCCGCAGCAGGCGTTGCAGAATGCCATTGCCCCTAACTCCGGTGTGGACGCGGAAACGCTGCTCTTCATTATGGCTTTTGCGGCTGTCTTATTCGGCTGCCTCAATGGTGTCCATGCCATTGTGCGGGAGGTGCCCATCTACCGGCGCGAGCGCATGGTCAACCTGGGCATCGCACCCTATATGTTCTCAAAGATTATCGTGCTGGGCGTTTTCTGCCTGCTGCAAAGCGCCATCCTGGTCTACTTTGTGAACCTGAAATCGCCCTTTCACCAGGGCATCTTCTTGCCGGTGCAGCTAGAAGTGTATATAACGGTGGCTCTCACCTCTCTGGCCGGCCTGATGCTGGGACTGGCGATCTCCGCGCTGGCGAGCAACGCCGATCGCGCCATGAGCTTCGTCCCTCTGGTGATCATTCCCCAGGTGATATTCTCCGGCATCATCTTCAAGCTGGGAACGCCGATTTTACAGGGAATGGGTGCGTTGTTCGCGGCGCGCTGGGCCATGGCTGGACTGGGTTCATCGCTTGGCCTGCACGGAAACAAACTGGGAACAGACAGCTTCTCTTTTCAAGGCACCCACTTTACCACGCTTGACCCGGCTACCGCGCTGCCGGGCGCAATTACGCATCTTGTGCTGGTATGGAGCGCCTTGCTGGCGATCATCGTGGTACTTATGGTGGCAATTGCCTTTTTTCTGAAGCTCAAAGATGCGAGGACATGAGATTTTTCGGCCATCCCCTTTTCAAAATGGTTGTGGATATGGTATAGTCATTTTCGGAGGGATGGCTGAGTGGTCTATAGCGACTGTCTTGAAAACAGTTGGATGAAAGTCCCGGGGGTTCGAATCCCTCTCCCTCCGCCGGAAGGGTCGTGTGGCCCTTTTGATTTCTGGTTCCCCTGGCATTCGGCCACGCGGGTCGGATGTGGATAAAAAAGCAAACGTATGAGGATCGAAGCATGGCGGGGATATCTGGGTGTGTATCTCTGCTTTTACGATGATTTCGACAACGGGGTCGAGGTCGGAAGTACCAGTTTGTTTCTTCCAGATATCGTCGTAAAGCTATCGCAACGTTTCGTAGTGGACTCTCGCGCAGGAACGTAAAACCGTTGTGCAACTGTGTTCGCGGATAGTGTTCCAGTGTCTAGAGCCGTTTTTGGACGGGCGGTGTTTTAGTGTCATTCATAGGTTCGTTAGATCAGTTTGACCTGTCGATTATTTTGCAGCGCATCGAGTCGTATAAGAAAACCGGATTGCTCGTCGTTAAGCAAGGAGAGCGTTCTGTAGAACTCTCGTTTCGGCAGGGGCAGTTGTTATGCATCGGTCCGGTTCGACCGGACATTTCGCTGGCGGACCGGCTGTTACAGGCCGGAGTTATTTCGCGGGAAGCCTGCCAGGATGTCGCTTTAACGCCGGGCGTGGACCGCTATCGCGAGGTGGGCGCGGCGCTTGCCCTGATCGACCTGGGTTATATTAACCAGCAGAGCCTTTATCACTGGGCCTTCAGTGAGGCGTCTCGCGTGATTGAGGCGCTGATTAACTGGACAGATGGTGAGATCTATTTCGAGGAAAACCAACAGCCGCCGAGTGATCGCCTGTTGATTGCCCTCCCCGTCTCGTCGATGCTCTCCAGGCAACCCTCCGAAGCACTTACTCAACCTGTCGCTATTGGCGCGGCTCCTTCCACTTCCACTGCCGTTACGCATACTACTTTTAGCGCAACCGGCGTCACCCAGAGCAGCATTTCTGATGCCCCAACCATGCACGGGGAAAAACCTCCTTTCTTCGACGATACGACGGTCATGGCATCCTTTTTTTCGTCGCCCGGTACGGTGCAGGATACGGAACGCCATACCGATGCGCTGCCAAGATCGGCAATGGGAACGCTTTTGCCGCCGCGGCCTGTGACTACGCCAATGACGCCCATGCGCGTGAACACTGCCTATATGCAGCCACACATGGTAGTAGCTCCCGTAGATCTTTCCGCCTATCGCGAGCAGAACCCGCAGGTACCGTTTACGCCCGAACAGTGGCGACTCTTTACGCGCGCGGACGGCCAGACCACATTGCAGATGGCCGCCCAGGAATTGAGTATGTCGCCTGACCAGGTGCGCCAGGTGGCCGGAGAACTGGTGGCTCTTGGAGTGATTGCGCTCATGATGCCGGCTTACGGACCGGGAGATGTGAACGAGTTATCTCCCGTTTCACGCGAATACATCCAGGCCGGACTGAGCAATGGTATGATGACGCCGGGTTACGCTGCTACGCCCGCACAGCCGTGGGAAGCGGCTCAGCCTTCGCCTAACCCGCGCGGTCGCTTCACGCTGCCCTACCCCATCGAAACACATTCGCAGTGGGGCAATGGAGGCAATGGCGCAACCTTCGTGCTGGGCAATGGCTGGGTCGTTGCTCCAACTAATGCGCAGCCCTCGCAGCCGCTGCCAATGAGCCAGTACGATGAGCGCAGCCGCGTTTACGCGAAGGCGGGGTAGCCACTACCAGGGCGGGGCAAAACCTGTGTATTCTATTACCAGGGGGCAGGCAAGCCCAGAACTGCTGTCATCCCTTCACTGCGTTCAGGGCAGGCTCTGAGCGTAGCGAAGGATCTCCGCGCTACCTGACGAGAGATTCTTCGCTACGCTCAGGATGACAAAGCGAATTTCTTACAGGGAGGTGTATGTGTGGTGAGGCGAAATACTTCATTACAAGGTGAGTTAGCGGCGGGTGTGCTGGTGGATGATCCACTTTCCAGCATAGGTCTGGTGGTTGGTCGCAGCCAGGCGATGCGCGACATTGCCGCGCAGGTGAGCCAGGTAGCTGCCTATCCCGATACGACCGTGTTGCTCCAGGGCGAGAGCGGAACGGGTAAAGACGTGGTGGCCCATGCTATTCATACATTGAGCCGCCGTTCAGCCTATCCTTTCGTAGATATCAATTGCACGGCGCTGCCCGATACGTTGATGGAAACGGAACTCTTCGGCGTGGAGGCGGGCGCGTTCACGGATGCCAGGGTTTCGCGCGAAGGCTACCTGTTACGCGCCGATGGCGGCACCCTTTTTCTCGATGAAATTGGCTCGATGCCGCTGGCGTTGCAGGCCAAACTGCTGCGTTTCCTGGAGACGCGCAGCTTCCGGCGCGTTGGCAGTACCAGAGAGATGCATGTCAACCTGCGTGTGATTTCAGCCACGAACGTCGATCTTGCCACCGCCGTTGCCCGGCGCGCCTTTCGCAATGACCTTTACTATCGTTTGCAGGTGATTACGCTGCGTTTGCCATCTCTGCGCGAACGCCCGGAAGATATCGAACCGCTGGTGGCGCACTTCTTACGCCAGTTTTCGCTCGACGAGGCAGAACCACTGCGCATAAGCGACGAAGCTATGGAACTTGTGATGCGCTACGCCTGGCCGGGCAATGTGCGCGAGCTACACAGCGCAATCAAGCATGGTCAAATCGTATGTGATGACCAGATGATTCTTCCCTCTGACTTGCCCGGCGCATTACGCGCTTCCAATACCAGCGTGGCACAGCGCCTGGCTGAGCTTCAAAACGACATTCACCTGCCACCCAACGGCATCAATCTGCCGGTCTTTATGAGCGAAATCGAACGCCGGTTGGTGCAGGAGGCGATTGAACATTGTCATGGCAACCAGGTGCAGGCCGCCGCGCTGCTGGGTCTTTCGCGCGACCAATTGCGCTACCGGATGCATTCTCAAGGCGGGGGCGACCAGGGCGGGGGCAGAAAAAACCAGGGCGGGGACAGAGCCGCCGCCCGTACCCTGCTACGAGACGATGAATAGGCTTCCGAAGCAAGCCAGCCCTAATGTTTTTTGACAACCGAATGGGGTAAGGAAGGGGAAGGGGTCGCCCTCGTCCTGATGAACATTAACGCCCAGAATCGGGACTGTCATCCTGAGCGTAGCGAAGGATCTCGGCATGGCGAGCGAGATCCTTCGCTACGCTCAGGATGACAGGTCAATACCGATCTTGCTTGTGAATAGTCATTAGGGACAAGGGGCGGATGCGGGGATGGGCGCTTCCATTCCCCTGTTCGGTCGTCAAAAATCATCAGGGTACGGGCGGCGGCTCTGCCCCCGCCCTGGAAAACGTCCAGCATCATCCGCCCTGGAAAACGCTGTATATTATTCCACTTCCGGCCAGTCCAGCATCATCGCCTGCGCGGTGTCGCCGGGGCGTACCTGTACGCCTCCTTCGGGCACGATGACCAGAGCGTTGGCGTTGAGCAGCGAAGTCATGATGTTGGAGCCTTGATTGCCGGTCGTGCGGGCTACGAAGCGGCCATCGCGCCAGGTGACATGGGCGCGAACGTAGTGGCGACGCATAGCTACATCGGCGACGCCATCTTCGACTATAACCTCGACCTGGGGGCGCAACAGGCGCGTATGTCCCAGCATTTTGCGGATGACGGGCCGACCGAATAGTTCAAAGGTGACGGCGGCTGAAACCGGGTTGCCGGGCAAGCCTAACAAAGGGGACTGGCCGATATGTCCGAAGGCGACGGGTTTGCCGGGGCGCATATTGATGCGCCAGAAATTGATGGCTCCCTGCTCGGCCATGATATTTTTCACGAGGTCAAAATCACCCACGGAGACGCCGCCGGAGGTGAGAATTAAATCGGCTTGCATGGCCTGGCTAAATTTCTCGCGCAGGCTCTCCACCGTGTCTTGCGCCACACCCAGGCGGTGCGCGATGGCTCCCGCTCGCCGCACCGCCGCCTCGATCAGATAGCTGTTGCTATTGCGGATTTTGCCCGGTTGCAGGGGTTGGTCTACTTCGATCACCTCGTCGCCGGTTCCCAGGATGGCGACGCGCGGGCGGCGGATCACCGGCACCGTGGCTTTGCCGAGCGTCGCCAGGATGCCAATTTCCCAGGGGCCGATCTCTGTTCCACGCACCAGCACGGTTTGTCCGCGCCGCATATCCTCTCCGGCGGGACGAATATTGTTGCCCGGCTTGACCTCTTGCAGAATTTCGACCCACTCGCTTTGCGGGCTGTCACTGCGCGTGAGTTCCACCTGGATCACCGCATCTGCCCCCGGCGGCACCGGCGCGCCCGTCATAATGCGCATCGCTGTGCCAGTGGTGACGGAATGCTGCGCGACATAGCCTGCCGCCACCGTGCCGGTCACACGCAGGCGTGGCGGTTGCCCATCACGCGGCCTGCTCTCCTCGCCAAGCAGCGCGAATCCATCCATAGCGGAATTAGCGAACGGCGGCATATCCTCCTGCGCGACGACATCCCCGCTGAGCACAAGGCCCAGCGACTCTGCTAGAGGCACCTGGGAAACGCTGAGAGGCGCGATCCCGGCCAGGATGCGTTCAAGGGCTTCTTCTACGCTAATCATTTCTCATTCCCTTTCTACGCTAATCATTTCTCATTCCCTTTCTACGCTAATCATTTCTCATTCCCTCGTGACTGAATACAATTTCCTACATAGAATTAAAGCACAAAATAGAAAAGCCCGGCACGCCAAAAATAAATGCGGCGTACCAGGCTTTTCCGAAAATAGTACCTCGTACGGGAGTCGAACCCGTGATCTCCGCCTTGAAAGGGCGGCGTCCTAGGCCACTAGACGAACGAGGCGCATTCGCCGGATGCTTCCATACCGGCCCGTTGATTGTACTCTACGGGTTAGTACTTTGTCAAGCAAAATTTGTGTGAGAAATTTGAGAAAACGCTGCCGAAAACCGCGCAAAGCGCGCATGGTTCGCAAATCGCGTTGAATGCGACGCTGGAAGCGGACCTGCGCAAGTCATTGTGGTAAATACAAGCAGCCCGCCTGGATTATTGCAATCCAGGCGGGCTGCTTGTATGCCATCAAATAGCTTTAGTTTTCGGAATTGCCGAACCAGCGCCGCACCATCAGAAACGCGCCGCTCCCCAGCACTGCCAGGACGACTGGAGCAATAACCCAGAATTTCCAGCCGCGTCCTGTATGAACTTCTTCTGTCTCATCGAGAATACCGGTTTTCTTCTCGATATCGGCTAAAGTTTTTGCCATGCGAAATACTTCCTTTCAAGTCGGTGAAGAGTCACCTAAAGAATTGTTATTTTGTGTTGTTTGTGCTGCTACATCGCAAGTCATCACGGTAGAGGGTAGTAGCAATTACAGTATACAGGTGTCTTTATAATTTCAGTACATGGATGAAGTTACAATTTCCAGGGCGACCTTCATGGTTGCTCTGATCCGTCACATATTAAAGGCGATGATTATCCGACAATTCTTCAAAGTATGTCTGCTGCCCATGCAGCTCATGAATAGAGCGCATCACCTTTGCCAGGGATTCATCCATGGGATACGAGGTATCGATGATACAACCGTGATCTTCAAACTCTTCGTAGCGCGCTTGCCAGCGTTCCCATTCTTCCCAGGATGTAATTTGAAAGTTGGAAACCTGCCCCTTGCGGCCCTCCAACCGGCGTTTTTGCACGTCCGGCGGGCATTGACAGTGAACAACCAGCATCTTCGCATCATATGTTCGGGCTAATTCGAGGCAGGCGTCGTATGTTCTGCGGTAAGTGAGGGGCGTATCTACTACTACACTCAGACCCAGGCTCAGTTGCTCGCGGGTTAGCGCAAACAATAGCTCGTAGGAGAATTGTCCTACCTGGGATGCGTTTCCGAATATGTCTACCGCTACCCGGCGAATAATGTCCCTATCAATAAGCGGTGCATGAAGGGATGTTGCGAGCAAGCGAGCAATGGTGCTTTTCCCGGTACCAGGGTAGCCACGCATGACGATAAACGTATTCCTACTATACACAGTGACATTCTCTTTTCTTCTGCATTGCTTTGTTTACATACTATCCAAACAGTGAGCTGGACTTTGCATACCTCTTCAACCTGACAGCAATGAGTGTGCTTTGATAATATTCTAATACTTGAGCGAAAGTAAAAAATCAACGGTTGGTTACTACTGTTACTTTAGTATAGTCATCTTTCTTCGCAATGTCTAGATACCTGGTCCTATTGTAGCGTTTAACTTACCCACTGGTACTAAATGTATTCAATACGCCCGTATATTCTGCTTACAGTTTGATGGGAAGGCGCGCCAGCATTCAACGGGTGTAACTATTGATACTGAAAGATAGCACAGCATATTTTTCCGCTTTGAAGCAACTGCTTTCTTACATTTCATCTATATATACCAGGTTTGGTTACGGGTTGTCCTCAAAAAGTGTCGCGGGTGAGCGTCATTATTTTGCGCGCATAACCAGGGCGGGGGCAAGCCCCGCCTTTCACTGGTAGGTTTTTTAAGAAAGGCATCAGCGAGGTGAAAGATGTCATTCTGAGCGCAGCGAAGCATCTGCGTGCGACCCGGCGGGAGATTCTTCGCTGCGCTCAGAATGACAGGCGCGATCGGCGCGTTTCAAAAAAACCTACCAGTGAAAGGCAAGCCCCGCCCGTACCCTGGACGAAACAAGCAATCCACTTCGTAGTAGGGTACGGGCGGGGCTTGCCCCCGCCCTGGTGTCACCACACGCTTGTGCCGCTCACCCAGGTGTCGCTACTGGCTTGACGGGAAGGCGCATGCGCGTTATCATCCTGGGGAGGTTATTTGCTGAATAGAGGGTAGCTGTTCTATGATGAAACGTTTACGAGGACGCAACCTGGCGCATCCAGGATGTCTTATTGGGGTGACTGCGGGTTTATCGCTTGGCATTATCTTCGCGGGAGTGTTAGCGCTGCAAAATGTAGCTTTGAATTCGGTGCTACTGATCTGGCTTGGCCTGACAGTCGGGTTGGGAGCCATTGGCTGGATCACAGGCGCACGGCTCACATCGCGTTTCCCTGCTGGCGAAGAAGTGGCATCGTTGGGAGAAAAGACAGGCGAATCATGAAATCATGACTGGCGCATTGCGTGAAAATGTGCTATAGTGTAAGTGCATCGACTGATTGTCTGATGGCAGGCATGTAGCAGTACACTTCTCCACCTGGTCGAGCAAGGGAGCGACGCCGCTCCTGGGCGATGGTGCGCGTTTCCGGATTTGCCGTATCGCCGTGGACTCTCCAGAATCATTGACCACCAGATACGGGTTTCCCCTATTATGCGTTCGTGATGTTGTTCTTAACTTAACCATGAACACGAACCTGGAGGATACCTGATGTCAAAAAATGAATTTCGCCAACCCGTTGCTGTGGATTCTGCCCCGCGTGGTAGTCGTTGTGAATGGTGTGGCAAGCCAGCCGAGGTCCAGTTGACCGCCATTGGCGGCAAAGCTCATAACGATAGTGGATTGTTCTGCCGTTCATGTGGCGAGCAATTTACTTTCGCGGTTGTCAACTCTTCCAAAACCTGGGCGACAGTCGATTCGAGTAGAAAAGTCGGATAGATCAGAAGGGCGACTCCACGCGGGTCGCCCTTCTGGTTTGTTCTCGCCCTGTTATTTGTAACGAGCCATGTACTTGTTGATATCGAACGCGCTGGACTGCTGCGTCATTTTATGCGCCGCTTCATCCATCGTGGTTCGCTCGTCGCGATAGAAGAGGCCGACGAATGGCTTTGCGGTCTCCATCGACAGTTCCATGGCCTTGAAACGGTTGCGCGTGTCATGCTCGACGGGCATGGGCGTAACCGTCGTCTTCCAGGTGTCCATCGTATTGTAGAACGTTGGGCATGGGCTGAGGACGTGAATGAACGAAAACCCCTTGTGCTGGATGCCCTGTTCGATCAGCGCGGCCAGTTCTTTGGGTCGCGATGAGAAACCTCTCGCCACGAAGCTGACGTTTAATGAAAGCGCGGTAGCGATGGGGTTGAACTGCGAGGCCAGCAAACCATAGGGGGTCGATTTGGTGACATGACCGGTTGGCGAAGTTGGCGAGGTCTGCCCCTTGGTCAGACCATAGGTCTCGTTGTCCATCACCACTACCGTAATATCGATGTTGCGCAGCGCGGCGTGGATGAGATGGCCCGCGCCAATGCTGAACATATCTCCGTCGCCGCCCACCGCGAGCACGGTCAGATCAGGACGCGCCATCTTCATGCCCTGGGCAACGGGGAGCGCGCGACCATGCAGGCTGTGGAACCCGAAGGTTTGCACAAAGTGCGGTAATCGACTGGAGCAGCCAATTCCCGATACCACGACTGTTTCGTCGGGCGGCAGTTTCAAGACCGACAGGCTATTGTAAATGGCATTCAATACGCCAAAATCTCCGCAGCCAGGACACCACGTAGGTTTTACCTCGCTTTTGTAATCTTTAGGCGCCAGAGTCAAAGTTGTTTGTGACACGATTAGTTTGCCTCCTCAATCGCTTGCAGAATGTCGCCTGCGGTAAACGGTATGCCGCCGTATTTGTTGACGCGAATAGCTTGCAGACCGTACTTTGCGCCCAGCAAATTGGCGAGCTGACCAGAATAGTTACATTCCGGCACAATCACGGTTTGAACTGAATTGATGAAATCGCGCATGGAGCGATCGGGCAAGGGCGAAAGCACTCGAGGATGCAGGGCCGCTACTTTGTACCCCTTTGCGCGCGCGCGATCAACTCCCTCCTGAATAGTGCCTTCGGTCGAACCCCAGCCGATAAGGCCGATGGTGGCATCCTCGTCGCCGTAGCGTTGGGGCTGGGGCAGCTCATTTGCAGCCGTTTCTAGCTTCTGATAGCGTTTCTTCATCATCGCGGTATGATCTGCTGGCTCATAGTCGGGATGCCCGTGAATATCATGTTCCAGGCCGGTTGAGACGTAGGATGACCCCCCGTGGCCGGGCGCGGAGGTCGGGGAGATGCCACTGGCAGTATAGGCATAACGCGCGAAGGCATGTTCTTCTTCAACGACGCCTGCCGCGTGTCCATTTCCATTGCTCACCATCCCATTCGACCCGTTCTGGGCGAGAACGAACGTTCGCCGTATCGATTCCAGCGGTTTGAAGACGCTGCGATCAACGCTTTCCACGCGCGCCGTAAGCGATTGGTCGGTCAGGAAGATGACGGGTAGCTGGTAGCGTTCGGCCATATTGAAGGCATCCACCATCAGGGTGTAGCAATCGGCCACGTCCGCGGGTGCGACGACGATGCGCGGGGTATCGCCGTGTCCGGTGTAGAGCGCGAAACTCAGGTCGGATTGCTCCATCTTGGTCGGCATTCCGGTGCTGGGGCCTGCGCGCTGCGCATCAATGATGACGGCTGGCAGCTCGGCCATCGATGCATAGCCAATGGCCTCGCTCATCAGCGCGAAACCGGGGCCAGAAGTAGCGGTCATGGAACGCGCGCCGCCAAAGGACGCGCCCAGCACCGCGGTCATGGCGGCGATCTCGTCCTCGGCTTGCATGAAGGTGCCGCCGATTTGCGGCAACTCTTTCGCCAGTCCCTCCATGATGTCGCTGGCCGGGGTGATGGGGTAGCCGGCGAAGAAGTCGCAATGGGCCATCAGCGCCCCGGCTATCACCGCCTGGTTGCCGTTCAGCACCACGCGGTCGGCTTTTTCAACGGGTCCCAACTGGTAAGCATCGCGTTTGGTCAATTGCTCGGTCACGTACTTTTTCGAGATGTCCAGCGCCAGCATGTTCTTTTCCATCAGAGTGGGATTAGATTTGCGCGATTTGGAGAGCTTCGACTCTACCACCTGGGTGATAGCTTCCAACGGCGGACCAAACAGTCCGGATATGGCTCCCATCATGACCATGTTTTTGGTCTGGAAAAGCTGTACTTCTTTGCGAGCGATGTCGTTGAATGGAATGGGGTAGGTGATAAAATCGCCGCTATCGGGCGTGAAGTCGGATGGGTCATAGATCAAGACGCCGCCGTGCCGCAATTCGCCGACGTTGCGATCAAAGGCTTCGCGGTTCAAACAGATCAACACGTCTGCATAGTCGCCCATGGACTTGACTGGTTTATCGCTGATACGCAATTGAAACATACAAGGCCCACCGAGAATTTCGGCGGGAAAGGTGCGGAAGGTATACACGTGGTATCCCCACCGCGCAGCAGCCAGGGCCAGGATATCGCCACCCGAAATGGTTCCCTCGCCCGACTCGCCGCCAATCCTAATCGTTACTTCATTCTCCATCGAATGCTCCCTGAAAAAATGTGTGACCGCGCCCTACATGATGTGGCGCGGCCCCGTTAGTATGGGTGTTGCTCCATAGTTCTGTATCTGAACGAACACCTCTAGAAATGTTGCCAGGAAACGTCACGTGCTTCTACCTTCGTTTCGTCTCTGTTCCCAGGTGCCTTCAATGGCACGTACTGCTCTTGCGCGAAAAGGATAGGAACAGAACCTCACGTACAACACCCACTATTATATCACACTTCGCATGAGATAAAACATCTGAACCCACGAATTTTATGCGATTCTGGGAAACCCCTTCCCTTCTGCGCAGGTCGAAATTAAGGCGAGCTTCCTCACCCTGAAGGCAGGATGCCACCTGATTCCCTATAATTAGCCTTTTTACGCGATACACGGCACTGCTTCCACCTGGAAGGTGTGTAGCATTCTCATGCTACAATATGTTCTATAGTAATTATATCTGAGGGTACTTTAGTGGGCGAGTTCGTTCGTATAAGAAACGAAGGGAAGATGGCTCCACGAGAGGAGAGAGCAACCTGAAAAGGAAGTTCTGGATTATTCTTACGACTGCGCTGGCCGGTAGTATGCTGCTTGCAGCATGCCAGATTCGAATTGGTGGAACACCGCCGCAAACAGGACCATCCCCCTCGCCCGTCGGGTTCATCTCAGAAAAGATACTTGGCATCCAGGGAGACGCTACCACCTCCAGTTCTTATCCAGGTATTCCCTGGGTGCGCCTGGGCTACCCAACATGCGTCTCCAGCAATTTGAGCGGCCAGGTGCTCAAGGACACCATTAAAAGCTATCACCAACAAGGTATGCGCGTCCTGCTCACCTATTGCCAGACAAGTGGCGATAACCTTTTTGCTACAAATCCACTCAACGATGTGGCGCAATCAGGGGCAGATGCCGTGCAGTGCGGCAACGAGCAGATGAAGCAGAGCGCTACTACACTGTATGTCACTCCAGGGCGCTTTGCCAGATTTTTTGATCTTTGCCAGGGTGCCGTATATGCGGTGCGCCCTGATATCCCTGTTATTCTCGGAGCCATGGATCCTCTCGTGGTTCCTGACGATGATGCTAAATTGATGAACCAGGTGCAGTATCTCGATGCGATGCAGTCTGCTATGAACTCTTCGGTGCATCCTGGAGGCAGTTGGAACTGGCGCTCACAGACCCTGGGCCTGATTGATAGCTGGCACAATGGTTATCCCGGCGCAGATACGAATAATCTTTACCAGCTCTATGTCTTCTGGGCACAGCAGCTCCGTGTTGATAACACCAATGGAGATTTAGGCAAACACCTCTGGGTTGTAGAGGGTACAGGTTGTGTGAACGGCTGTGGCATTGACGCCAGCAACAGGCGTGACGTAGCGATCTCGCATATACTGACGCTGATCACCGATGTGCAGACGACGATGAAGTACGGTGTGCCTTTCTTTTACTTTAGTGGCCGGGACTTCTATACCACTCAAATCGGCTGGATATTTGGCGTTCTCGATGTGAACGGTCTTCCCAAGCCGCTGCGCCAGGACCTCCCGATGGGTGCAGTCAAGTTGGTGCTGTCCTGTTCCTCCGGAAAGATAGTCGTGGCCGATCAAGAGCAGTTGTTGGCAAAGCTCTATAGTGGTTGCACCCTGCCTGCCGGCTATACCAGTACGCTGGAAAGCTGAAATGGAGAACACCAGGAATGATTTGAGTATAAAATAAGCAAGGAAGAGGGACAAGCACCAACTCCTGGCAAGTAGAGAGCCATTCACTACTCCAACAAGATCGGAAAAAAGCAAAAACTCGCAAAAAGTCTTCCCAAGTGAAAGGAGGTGTGTTACAATACGTCCCACGAGGGCCCATAGCTCAGTGGTTAGAGCAGCTTGCTCATAACGAGTTGGTCCCTGGTTCAAATCCAGGTGGGCCCATTTATAATTTGTAGTCCCTCGCCCAGAGTATATTTTTTTCTTGACTGCTTATTCTTCCCTGTGACATTCCGAATAGCAGTGGTAAACCTGATTGCTGTATTGCCTTAACTAAATTTGATACCTCAGCCATACCATTATGCTATTGGTAATTCTCCCTTTTTTCCGGTATAGTTACTTATGGAAATAAGATACTTCCTGAGGTCTACCAGGAGAAAGTAAGGGATACCTATGCTTACGAAGATTTACGTTGAGGATGAGCAGCAGCCGGTGTCTTCTTGCCCGCCCCATTCTTTGGCTACGGATCAGGATGTGCTCTCTGCCATTGCTGACGGGGCTGTCTGGGCGTTGGACATGCTGTATCAACGCTACCATCTGGGGTTGTATTCGTTGGCATATCGCATGGTCAGCGATCACCAGATTGCGGAAGACCTGCTCCAGGAAACGTTCCTGCGAGTGTGGCGACATGCCGCCACCTACTCCGCTCAAGCAGGGAGCGTGCGCGGCTGGCTTTTCGCGATCTTGCGCAACTTTGCCGTTGACTACTTACGCAAGCAGCGACAACGAACTGTCCCAAAAGAAGTACCTCTTGGGGATATCGAATTTGATGAGCGTTTTGCCCTGGCCGATACCTGGGACGAGGTCTTGCAGCATGAAGAGCAGGCACAACTCCGCGAGGCGCTCGCGCATTTGACCAAGAAGCAGCGTCTGGTGCTTGAACTGAGCTTTTTTCAAGGGTACACGCATAGCGAGATTGCTGCTCTGTGCAAAATGCCACTGGGTACCGTCAAATCCGCCATGCGCCAGGGGTTACTGGCCTTAAAGCGCGAACTGATGAAAAGTGGTACGAAAGAGACAGCCTGCTAATTTTCTCCTTTAAGATAGGCTGTTGCCTGCTCCGCCAGCCTCAAATAACAGTAGGCATGAGTACATCATGTGATTTCCTTATCCTTTTGACCGTCGATTAGCTTTGCGTCTCTACATAGTCCGATGCCTGCCCGTTGCTCCTATAAACTCAGCATGACTAATCTCTTACTTCGATGTGCGGAGAGAGAGGTTCTGCTACACTTTTTTGTATACAAACGTGTATGTAGAAACGTGTAGTAAATACCTGAGTTTCGCAAAGGAGGTCATTCTTTATGCCCGAAGACGTTATTTCATCCACGACGGTAATTACTCCCACTTCATCTCGTATGACAAAGCCGTATAGCTCGCTCGATGCCGACATTATCATCAAGAATGCGCCCGACCCGGTCTTTGTCTCCGACCTGGAAGGCAAGATACTCACAGCCAACGATGCCGTCTATGAATTGCTCGGCTTTCGCACGGATGAAGTGCTCGAACAGTCGCTTTCGCGTTTTATCAGTCCCGAAGAGACACGCGAGTTTACCGCTGCACTGCGCGAGGTGATCGAGCGCGGCGCGACGCGCAATGCGCGTCTCAACCCGCGCAGTTCGTCAGGTGAAGTCATCCCCACCACGCTTAATGCGTCGGCGTTGCGCGATACCGATGGGAAGGTCATCGGCGCAATCGGTATCCTGCGTGATATGCGCGAGTTAGATAAGGCGCGCGCCTATGCTGACAGTTTGATTAAGAACGCGCCCGACCCCGTATTTGTTTCCGACCTGGAAGCTAAGATTCTTACCGCCAATGACGCTGTGTACGAACTGTTGGGGTTCCGCCCCGATGAAGTGCTGGAGCAGTCGCTTTCACGTTTTATCAGTTCGCAAGAAACGGGCGAGTTCCTGGCAGCCTTGCGCGAGGTGATCGATCGAGGAGTGACCCGCAATGCGCGCCTCAACCCGCGCAGCGCTTCTGGCGAGGTGATTCCCACCAGCCTCAATGCCTCCGCGCTGCGCGATACAGACGGCAAAGTGATTGGCGCAATCGGCATCCTGCGCGATATGCGCGAGCTGGATAAGGCGCTGGCCTATTCAGATAGCCTGATTAAGAACGCGCCCGACCCGGTGTTCGTTTCCGACCTGGAAGGCAAGATTTTGCAGGCCAACGACGCCGTCTATGAATTGCTGGGGTTCCGACCCGATGAAGTGCTGGAGCAGTCGCTCTCGCGCTTTATCAGCCCCGAAGAAACCCGTGAGTTCCTGGCTGCGCTGCGTGAAGTGATCGAGCGCGGCGCGACGCGCAATGCGCGCCTCAACCCGCGCAGCGCCTCCGGCGAGGTGATTCCCACCACCCTCAATGCCTCCGCGCTGCGCGATACGGACGGCAAAGTGATTGGCGCAATCGGTATTTTGCGCGATATGCGCGCCTATGAAAAGGTGGTGCGCGATTTGCAGGAGTCGAAATCCGAATTGCAGGAGAAGATTCTCGACCTGGAAAAGTTTGAAGAGGTGGTGGTCGGGCGCGAACTCAAGATGATCGCGCTGGAAAAAGAGGTGGAGAATTTGAAGCGTGAAATAGAAAAAGTGCGCCAGGGTCATATGTGATGAATGAGCTAGCTGAATATACAATGCAGGACGGTGCAACGGGTTCAGTGGAGAAGATGGACCTGGCGACAATCCAGCGCGCATATACCACGTTGCTTGAGCAGAATCGCGCGCTGGAAATGCGTTTGCATAAAAGCGAGGAACGTCGCCGCGCCTTCATCCATATTCTCAATGATCTGAACGCGGTGAATCGCAAACTGGCCGATCAGCGCAAGGCGATGATCCATATTCTGGCCGACTACGAACAGGACCGCAGCCGCCTGGAGGGGCAGACGGAGCGCCTGCATAATTCGCGCCGCGCCCTCATGCATATCCTGCAAGATTCGCATAGTTCCAATCTGCGTTTGGAGAACAGCCGTAAGGCCATGATCCATATCATGAGCGATCTGCGCGAGACGACGGAAGCGGTGCAGCGCCGCGAACAGGAGTTGCGCGAAAAGCAGGAACAGCTCGTGCAGGCAGGCAAACTCGCCACGCTGGGCGAGTTGACCACAGGTGTCGCGCACGAACTCAATAACCCGCTCAATAATATCGGCTTATTCGTGGGTAACGTCATTGATCTCATACAGCTGGACACAGTGGATGCCGATCCACAGCGCGTCTTGCACGAACTTACTAAAGCCATGCAGCAGGTACGCAAAGCAACCGAAATTATCTCGCACCTGCGCACCTTTGGCCGCGCTGCTGCGGTCAGCTTCGAGCCGGTAAATATGCGCCTGGTGGTTGAACGGGCGATTTCTCTTATGCAAGAACAATTGCGCCTGCGCCAGATTGAGGTGCCGTTGCAGTTTCCTGCTGAAGAAGTGATGGTGTTTGGCAACGCCATCCAACTGGAACAGGTGGTGATCAATCTCCTGGCCAATGCGCGCGATGCGCTTGCCGACGTGGCGCAAAAAGTGATAACCATCACCTGTACGCTGGAGTCAGAAAGCATAGAACTGCGCGTGCAAGATAGCGGTCCAGGTATTCCTGCCGATTTTGAGCAGCGTATTTTTGACCCATTTTTCACGACAAAAGAGGTTGGAGCGGGAACGGGTCTGGGTCTCTCTATTACATACGGCATCATCAAAGATCACCAGGGCGCAATCGTGGTCGAAAACCATCCCGGTGAGGGCGCTCACTTTTTAATCCAACTTCCGCGAACACGTGTAGACTAGCGAGGAGCCATCTATGAGTACGCACGAAATACCATATGTTCTGATCGTTGATGACGACACAGCTTTGCTAGAGGCGCTCCCTCAAGCCTTATCGCTGCGGTTGACTGCCGTGGAAGTGGATACGTCAGACTCGGCCCTGCACGCGCTTGATCTGATTCGGGAACACGATTATGATGCGATTGTGAGCGATATTAAGATGCCCGGTATGGATGGCCTGGCGCTGCTGGCGAAGGTTCAGGAGCTGCGACCCGATACGCCGACGCTGCTGATTACGGGCCATGGCGAGCATGATCTGGCTGTACAGGCGCTGAGAGGCGGCGCCTATGACTTCATTCAGAAGCCAATTGATCGCGACTACATGGTAGCGGCCTTGAATCGCGCAATTCAAACGCGCCGCTTGCGTCTCCAGTTAGCAGACCAACAGCGAGCGTTGGAACTCCACGCCCTCTCTCTCGAACGCATCGTCGAAAATCGCACGCGCGAACTGGTGGAAGCCAACGCCTCCAAAGATAAATTTCTCAGTATGGTTGCGCACGAACTCAAAACGCCGATAACCACGCTCAAAGGGAGAACGCAACTTCTCCAGCGCCGCGTAACACGCGAAGGGCTGGATGAGGTCGTGAGCCTGGGATTGAATGATATTGAACGCTCGATTAATCGCCTGCACTTCCTTGTCAATGATCTTTTGGATGCCTCGCTTATTCAAACGAATATGTTCGTCATCCACCGCCGGCGTTGTGACCTTGTTCAACTCTGCCGCCATATCCTCGACGAGTATACGTCGGGAAGCGGTCCCGCGCTGCGCTTTGAGGCCCCCGGCGAGCCGATTGAGGCTGAGGTGGATGCTGATCGCATAGGCCAGGTGCTGCTCAATTTGCTATCCAACGCGCATAAGTATTCGCCTAAAGGATACCCGATTACCGTCACGCTGCAACAGATAGGATTCGAGGCGATTATCTCGGTGCGCGATATGGGAGTGGGCATTCCACCGGGAGATTTGGAGCATATTTTTGACCAGTATTATCGCGTGCCAGAGGTAGATGCGCAAGCAGGCTCGAGGAGAGGGTTGGGGTTAGGTTTGTACATCGCGCACAAGCTGGTTGAGCGTCATGCCGGGCGTATCGATGTGCAAAGCGTGCAGGGAGAAGGCAGCGTTTTCTCGGTGTCGCTGCCCCTGTTTGTCGATCCAACCACCGAAGATGTCGATACCACGAAGCTGGCGCTGCATACGCAGGCGGTCTGGACGATTATGCATTGAGGCGACGGCCTCTGATATCTCCCAGGCTGAAAGTAGTTTCCCTGTTCGCAGTCTAGCACGCTGCAATGTTGGGTGTCAAACGGCTTCAAAAAAATAATTTGTGATGTATATCACATTGTAGTAGTGAACTGCCTCATAGACTACCCACATCAATGAATGTACAATGGCAATGAAGTAGCAAATTCTTACTAATCGTTTCGTCTCACTTTTAATGCAAACAACTATTGCTATGTCTCAAAATGTACGTTTCTCGTCGAAGGAGAAAACAGCTATGAAACATTCATGGAAAAACAGTGTGGTTCTGCTATCCTCTGTTCATCGTCCTCGTCTGGCGTCTTTTGTAGGAGTAAGTTCGCTTCTAGCATTCGTTATTCTGCTGAGCGGCTGTAGTGGGAATGCCATTCCCTCGGCCAGTGCTGCATCGAACAACACCCAGGCACCGACATCCTCTGCGGCTACCAGTTATCCAATTCAAGTGTACTTCTCAAAGTGGCCTGATTCACTACAAATGAAAAATTTAAACGCCGCCTTCCCCGTCAATCGCTCGTCGCCGACTTTAGCTGTAGCGACCTTCTCCATTCAGCTCCTGATCGCTGGTCCCACTCTCTCTGAGCAACAGGCGGGCTACTTCTCGGAACTGAATACCATGCTGGGTGGTCCATCGAATTGCACCGGATTGCCTGTCGGAGGAGCCGACTTTATCATCACCCTGAATATGAAGGGTACATCGCCGCAGGCGGGAACGGCTACTGTGAAATTCTGCCGCGGTCTCAACTCACCCGGCATTGGCGCGGATGCGCGCGTGCAAGCTGAAATCACTGCTACCCTCAAGCAGTTCGCAAACATCAAAAGCGTGGTCATCCTTACAAAAGATGGTCACTGCTTCGGTGATGAAAGCGGGAGGGATGTCTGCCAGCGCTAACCAGTTCTCAGGAGAAAAGCAGCGCTTCGTCTCTGTCCTTCAATTTGCCAATACACAAAGTTGCACTACCCGGAGTGCAACTTTTTTTGCGTATAGCGCGTGCTAGCTTCGACAGCAAAATTGATTTGAACCGCGCCAGACCATCACCCGTAAGAGCGGAGCATTCAGGAATAGGAAACAGAACGAATGATGGAAACATGTATGCTTGCCTGTGAGCGGGCGGAAACAGTAACTGAAATTGCAAGCTGGGCCAATGAACTCATAGGCAAAGCCGTTCCAGGCTATCCAGATTATCGCGTCGTGAAGGTGACGCAGTTTCAACTCGTGCGCACGCAAAATGGGTACGATGCCGCGCTGCTGGTTGACGTTATGGAATGGCTCAACGAGGGCAGCCAGGTGACGTTGCGCGAAGCAGATATCAAAGTGATTGAACAATTGACTTCAACCATTGTGAATGAACCTGAAAGCGAAGCTATGGGAACATGATTTAGTATGCATGAATCACCTCGTTCAAATCCCGCCCTAAATCTTTGAGCAGCACCAGCGCGGCGTTGCGACCGGGGCCGCCGGTAACTGAACCGCCCGGATGCGTAGTCGCGCCCGTTTGATAGAGGCCGGGAATGGGCATACGGTGTTGAGCGTAACCTGGAACCGGGCGCAGCGTTTCGGATTGCGACGGGTCCATATCTCCGCCATGACAACTGCCGTGCCAGTTATGACTGTTGTAGCGTTCCAGGTCGAGGGGGCTGCGTATCTCGCTGGCAAGGATTTTATCGCCGGTCAGATTGGGCGCGTATTTACGCAACTCGGCGAGGTTACTGGCTGCTATCTCCTCTTTGATCTCATCCCACCTTTGAGGACCCTCGCGCAACGAGTAGGGTTGCTGGCCCATCACCTTAATCATGTGCTTGCCGGCGGGTGCGCGCGTGTCATCCTTCACAGATGGCGTCAAGATGAGCAATACTGGCTGATCCAGGGATGCGATGCCACGATGGAAGTCGTTACCTACGTTCAACTGGCGCTCCGCCGTTTGCGCCACTCCTGCCGCTACCAGTTCCAGCGTGCCGTCACCGGTAAGAAATCGCGGTGGTTCTGTGGTGGCGTAATGGGCCACAAATAACGTGCGACCCGCCTTATAGGTCTCCACGCCGTACAAGAAGGCTTCCCCCCAGGCCTCAGCGGGAGCCATATTAACCAGGTGCTTGACGTGGATGGTGGAGACGACGGCGCGGCGCGCGCGGAACTGCTCGCCAGAAGCGGTCTCGACGCCTGCACAACGACCTTGCTCTAGAATCAAGCGTTCTACACGCTGGTTGGTGAGGATGTTTCCACCCTGCGACTCGATGATGCGGCGCAGCGCGTTGGGCAGGCTGCCGGAACCGCCCTTTGGGATGGCCCAGCCATTGCGCTGGCGACCTGCCACAAAGGAATAGGCGAGCGTTCCCGTGCCGGGTCGCTCGCCTGGCTGCAACGTGCCTTCCGCGAACCACATCATCCACGATTTGACGTGCCAGTCCTCGAAAGCGGCGTCGATGATGTCCCATGCCGAGAGTGCCTGGCGGCGCATCCACATCGCGCCCTGGGGGTGGTCAGCCAGCAATCCAGAAAGCGATGCATCCCAACCGGCAGGAGTATAGCGCATCTTGTTAAAAATGGGCGAGACGCTGCGCCAGTCGGTTATCATCTTACGGTAAGCTTCCGCGTCCCGCCGCGAAAATTTAGCAATCTCCTGGCAGGTGCGGTCGATGTCCATCCACTGCGTGATGTACGTGCCATCAGGAAATACGACATGTGAGACGGGATCGGCTTTAATATACTCCAAACCGTACTCGGCTAACGGCAATTCCTGGTTCGTCCAGATGGGGCTTTGCATGAAAAGAGCGTGCGTAGTCGAGCAGGTATCATGCTGGAAGCCGGGCAGCGTCAATTCCTCGGTCATGGTATCGCCGCCGATCACGTGTCGCGCTTCCAGCAACAGGCATGAATACCCGGCTTTTCCCAGATATGCAGCCGTTATCAGGCTGTTATGACCTGCTCCAGCAATGACGATATCGTACTGTTCTGTCATCTGTGTCTCCTATACCTGAATAGTGTACCTGGGGCATCAAGAATCTTCCTTGCGTGCGTGAACGGGCGCAAGCGATGCGGCTTGAACGAGCAACCAGATTTTCTCTGGTCGAAGTGGCATATCTATGCTGGTGATGTCGAGCGGAGCGAGCGCGTCCAGCACGGCATTGACAATGGCAGGTGGGCCTCCTATGCAGCCCGATTCACCGGCTCCTTTCGCTCCCAACGGGTTAAAAGGCGAAGGGGTCTCGATAAAGTCCGTCACAAAATCTGGCAGCATCCTGGCATTTGGCAGAGCGTAGTCCATCAGTGTGCCACTCAGCACTTGACCATCTGCATCGTAGAGCGCTTCTTCATAGAGCGCCTGGCCGATGCCCTGCGCCAGCCCGCCGTGTACCTGGGCTTCGACGAGATAGTGATTAAGTATGCGCCCGCAATCGTCAACCGCCACGTATTGAAGTATATGCACTTCGCCGGTTTCGCGCTCAATCTCTACTACTGCCAGGTGCGTACCTGAAGAATACGTTGCGCCGGTTGGGCTAAAATCGCGCCAGGCCGCCAGTCCCTCAATTGGTACATCATTGACAGGGTTGGGACCCTCGTGCTCGATGAGGTCGGGTTGTTCCTCGACTATGCGGGCAAGTTCGCTCAGCGTTACCGCGCGCGTGGCAACCCCCCGCACGTGTACCTGTCCATCCTCCATCACGAGATCAGCAGGCGCGGCTTCCAGCACATGCGCGGCCGCTCGCAATGCTTTTTCTTTGACAGCTTCTGCGGCAAGCAGTACCGCCGAGCCGGCGACCTGCGTGACGCGGCTGCCGAAAGTGCCGGTGCTAAAGCCAGGCAGATTACTGTCGTTCATGCGAACTTCTATGGTAGAAGCTGGTATATTGAGCGCGGAGGCTACAATTTGCGCGAAGGCGGTGAAATGGCCCTGCCCATTGTGGGCAACGCCGCTTTGTACCAGCACGCTGCCATCTCTGCGAATCCGCGCAGTGGCGGCTTCACGCGGCGTGTTGGCCGGGGGCGCGACGCTATCACCGGACAATTCGATAAAAGACGCCAGGCCAATACCCAGTAATCGCGGATTTGAGGCCTGGCGATATTCCTGTTGTCTGGCTCGCCAGCCCTTATAGTCGGCCAGTTCGAGCGCGCGTTCGAGCGCCGCTGAATAGTTGCTGCTATCGTACACGATGCCCGTCACCGTTTTATACGGAGTCGCTTGCGGTGGGATGAAATTGCGGCGGCGCACCTCTGCCGGATCGAGGCCGAGTTTCAGCGCGATGCGATCCATAACGCGCTCTAAAATATAAGCCGCTTCCGGTCGCCCCGCGCCACGATAGGGGGCAATGGTAGCCTTATTGGTGAATATGCCGAGTACATGGCTTTCCACTGCCTGCACCTGATACGGCCCACACAGCATGGAGGGTACGCGTATGGGCATCATAGGCGTGAGGTAGGTAAGAAACGCTCCCAGGTCGCCTAACAGGCGCACACGCAAACCAAGCAGCCTACCATCATTTCGATAGGCAGCCTCAACATAGCTGAGCAGGCCGCGCCCCTGCGATTGGGCTTGCAGGTTTTCGCTGCGCTGCTCAATCCACTTGACAGGCCGCGCAAACTTCATCGCCAGCAATGCCGCGATGATCTCTTCTCCCAGGAAGTTGTTCTTTGCGCCAAAGGCCCCGCCTACATCGGCATTGCATACATGAATGCGATTGCGGTCCATACCCAGAAACGCGGCCAGCGTATCCCTGGCGCGGAAAAGACTCTGGCAGGACAACCAGGCGGTAAGCTCCCCGCTTGCCGGGTCATAATCGAACATGCAGGCGCGCGGCTCAAGCGAACTGGGCGCGAGTCGCTGGTTCAACAGGCGCAAGGAAACGACGCCATCGGCTTGCTCGAAAGCAGCAAGGATATCTCCATACTCAGATTTCTGAGAGATCGCGATATTCGAGCCAGGCGCATCATAAAGAAGGGGCGCGCCCGGCGCGATGGCAGCTTCCGGGTCGGCCACCGCGGGCAGCATGTTGTAGTCAACCTCGATCAAATCTCGCGCATCCTCAGCTATGGGGAGATTTTCAGCTAAAATAATCGCTACGGGATCACCAGCATAACGAACGCGCTTCACAGCCATAGGGCGGCGCTCCGGCTTGTGCAGTCCAGGTAGAGGTATGGTGGGAAGTGGGGGCATACCCTGTACGAGTTCCGCGCCCTCAAAGGCCGCGACAACGCCTGGCAGCGCGCGAGCTGCAGCGAGTTCGATGCTTACAATCTCGGCGTGGGCATACGGGCTGCGTATAAAAACAGCGTGCAAGGGTGCGGGTCGTCCCGCCGGGGGTCTAATGTCATCGACATAGCGCGAGCGCCCTGTGATAGGCCCCAGGTCTTCCCTGCGGCGTTCAAAACCGCTCGTCTGGCGATATTCATGCATGTGGCTGCAGTTTCTTCTAAGGGATGAACAAATCGCACGATGGTTTAATCATCATACCATTTCGTTCTGATAAAGTCAAGTTTTGACTGGAAATGCACATGCCGGTCGTTCAACGGCACAATTTTCACTCATCATACCATCTGGTTACTGGGTCAGGTTTCCCCGGTTATCTGTTATATAGTATGCTAGAGATATCTCTGGAGAAAATGCTATGGGGAAACGAGCAGAAAATGGAACTTGTCATAATGATTGGCCTGCAAGCCTCTGGCAAAACCACTTTCGCGCGCAGCCGCTTTGGAGCGACACATCAGTATGTGAGCAAGGACTTGATGCGCAACAGTAGCAACCCGGCTCGCCGGCAGCGGCAGTTGATCGAGGCCGCATTGCAGCAGAATCTCTCTGTGGTGGTCGATAATACCAACCCGGCACTGGAAGACCGCAAAGAACTGATTAACCTGGGCCGTCTCTACGGCGCCGAGATCATTGGCTACTTTTTTGCAGTTCAGGTAAAACAGTGCCTGCAACGCAACCGCGCCCGCGAGGGAAAAGCCAGGGTGCCAGATGTAGCGATTTTTGCCACGCTCAAGAAACTCACTCGTCCCTCCTATGCTGAGGGATTTACAAAGCTCTTGTATGTGCGCGCAAATGGCGACCAGAACTTTGAAGTGCGCTCATGGGAAGAGGAAGAACCCACCAATGAACCGTGATGAATTCGGACACTTGGAGATAGTGGCTGTCATCCTGAGCGCAGCGAAGGATCTGGCTTGCCGAACGAAGAGATCCTTCGCTGCGCTCAGGATGACAGGCAGGACACTTCTCAGGTCCGCTCACGAGAAGCCTTATCTCCAAACGTCAGTGATGAATTTAAAAAACTTGACTTTAGCGGAGTAAAATGGTATGATGATTAAACCATCAGGTGATTTCGTCGCGTTTCTATAAGATTCGTCAGGGTAAATTCGCGTGTCCGGGGAGCATGAATGTATACTCCAATTCAATCGGCCAGGGTATTTGAGCAGGTCGCAATGCAAATCGAAACGCGGATTTTGCAGGGTGAACTGTGTAGTGGCGATCGCCTGCCTACCGAACGCGAGCTGGCGGAACAGTTTCATGTCAGTCGCACGGCAGTGCGGGAAGCCATGAAAATCCTCGCGCAAAAGGGGCTGGTTGATATGCGTCCCGGCAGGGGTACCATTGTGATTGATGGCGCTCATGAAGCCATGCAGGACTCGATAGGTCTCGTCATGAGATTGAAGCTGGGGGAAGTGGGCGGCTCGGATAATCTGGTGGAAGTGCGTGGCATTCTTGAGACCGAAATTGCGGCCCTGGCCGCCGTGAGGGCTACGGAAAAAGAGATTGCGGCTATGCGCGAGGCGATTGCGACCATGGACGAGAACCTGAACAATGCCGATGCCTTCATTGCCGCCGATAATCGTTTTCACGAGGCGCTAGCGCAAGCAACGCAGAACGCTCTTATTATGATGCTCATAAACTCAATCGTAAATTTGCTGAGCGAACAACGCAAACAGGTCTTTCAGGTCGAAGGTGGTCCGCAGCGCGGGCAAATACACCATAAGCGTATTTTGGATAACGTGATACGGCGCGAACCTGAAGCTGCGCGCGCTGCCATGCGTTCGCACTTGCAACAGGTACGCGAGGATGTACGTGATTTTTCCAATTCCAAATGGCTGTAGGGACGCGGTACATCGCGTTCTTTGCTTTATTTAGTTGGAGGTAGTCATGGCTACTATTGGATTTGTCGGACTGGGAGCTATGGGGAGTCGCGTGACAAAGCGACTACTGGATGCCGGTCATACCGTTACAGGCTACAATCGCACAAAGTCAAAAGCTCAATGGCTGTTAGACGCCGGAATGCGTTGGGGCGAATCGCCGCGAGCCGTGGCAGAGTCGGTAGACACGGTTTTCACCATGGTCACAAACACCGCCGCGCTGCATGAAGTATTTAACGGCCCCGATGGTATACTGGCTGGCCTGGGTACGGGTAAGATATACATTGATATGAGTACCGTCAGCCCCGCTGTCTCGCGTCACCTCGCCTCGCAGGTGGTCGAAAAAGGCGCGCATATGCTCGACTCGCCCGTGTCTGGCAGCGTTATCACCCTCGAACAGGGCAACCTGTCCCTGATGGTGGGCGGCGACAAGCATATTTTTGAGCAGGTCAAACCGATTTTGCTCGCTATCGGCCCAAAAGTGAACTACGTCGGCAAAAATGGTCAGGCCGTGCTCCTGAAGATTGCCATTAACCTCAACCTGCAAACGCAATTCGTCAGTTTCTGCGAAGGGCTGCTGCTGGCGATCAAGGGCGGCGTGCCGGTCGAGACCGCGCTCGAAGTCATGCTCAACAGCGTGATAGCCTCACCTTCGCTCAAGTACCGCACCCCCTTTATCCTCGATATGCCTGAAGAAGCCTGGTTCAATGTCAACATGATGCAGAAGGATATGTTGCTGGCCGAGGAACTGGGCAGAGAACTGAACGTTGTGCTGCCGAGCGTCGCCATTAGCAATCAACTACTTACTTCAGCTCGCGCGATGGGGCTGTCAAAACATGATTTCGCGATTGTCTATAAGGTTCTGGCCCGCATGTCTGGCGTGGACATGTAACACCCGGAGAGAAACGAATGTCACAAACCGAATCACCCAAAGCCACGGCTACTAATAAGGATGAGGAGCAAGCTCGTTGGCTGGCGATGTACGAGCAAATGCTCACCATCCGCCATTTCGAGGAGCATGTCAACCAGCTCTATATGACTGCCAGAATGCCCGGCCTGGCTCACCTGTATAGTGGAGAAGAAGCTATCGCGGTGGGGGTGTGCGCGGCGCTGCGGCGCGATGACTACATTACCAGCACGCATCGCGGACATGGGCACTGCCTGGCAAAAGGGGCGCGGGTTGACAGGATGTTTGCCGAACTGCTGGGCAAAGAAGCTGGCTACTGTCGAGGGAAAGGTGGCTCGATGCATATTGCCGATCAGGATACGGGTAACCTGGGCGCGAACGCCATTGTGGGCGGAAGCGCGGGTATCGCCACCGGGGCCGCCATGTCGATCAAGATGCGCGGCAGCGACCAGGTAGCCGTATGCTTCTTTGGCGACGGCGCGCTGGGTCAGGGAGTGCTTTACGAGGTGATGAACATGGCGGCCCTGTGGAAGTTCCCCATCATTTACGTGTGCGAGAACAATGAGTACAACGAGTATACCCATTATAGAGAGACGACGGCGGGCGATTTGAGCGCGCGATCCGCAGCTTTTGGCGTCCCATGCGAAACGGTAGATGGTCAGGATATTCGGGCGGTATATGACACGGCGCAGCGCCTGGTTGCGCGCGCGCGCCAGGGCGAAGGGCCGGCCTTTATGCTGTGCAACACCTACCGCTATTACGGTCATCACGTCGGCGACATCCAGCGCGCCTACTATCGCTCGAAAGAGGAGGAAGAACGTTGGAAGACGCAGCGCGACCCCATACAACTGCTGGCGGACTGGCTGGTTGAACAGGGCATGACTGACCACACACTATTTGAGCGGATCGAGCAAAAGGTGCAAGCCGAAGTCGAGGCGGGAGAACAATTTGCCCTCAACGCACCATTTCCAGACCCCGGTGAAGTGGAGGAAGATGTCTATGCTTAGTAGCAGTACAGTGAGCCAGCATACCACTGCCGGTGTGCGAGAAATTACGCTCGGCCAGGCCATTCGCGAAGCCCTGGCTGAAGAGATGCGGCGCGATCCGCGTGTCTTTATCATGGGCGAAGATGTGGCCGAGGCAGGCACACCCTTCAAGGTGCTTTCGGGACTGGTTGAAGAGTTCGGCACGTCACGAGTGATCGACACACCTATTTCTGAAGCAGGTATCGCCGGACTGGGCGTTGGCGGCGCGATGACCGGTATGCGCCCCATCGTCGATATCATGTTTGGCGATTTCATCGGGCTAGCCATGGACCAGATCGTAAACCAGGCAGCCAAAGTTCACTACATGTCGGGTGGTAAGCTCAAAGTGCCTCTGGTGGTGCGCACCACAATGGGAGCCACGCGCCGCACAGCCGCGCAGCATAGTCAGAGCCTGCAAGCCTGGGTCAGCCATGTTCCCGGCTTGAAAGTGGTCTTGCCCTCGACTCCCTATGACGCGAAAGGGCTGCTCAAAACGGCCATCCGCGACGACAATCCGGTTATTTTCTTTGAAGGCAAGATGATGTACCAGTTGAAGGGTCTCGTACCCGACACTGACTATACCATCCCCTTTGGCGTGGCCGACATCAAACGACCCGGCGTTGATATTACCATCGTGGCGACCAGTAGCATGGTGCAGATCGCCCTGGCTGCCGCTGAATTACTGGAGAAGCTGGAGATCAGCGCGGAAATCGTTGACCCGCGCACGACCTTCCCACTCGATAAGGATACGCTGATTGCATCCGCGAAAAAAACCAGTCGCGCCATCGTGATTGATGAAGGCTATGAACGCTACGGAGTTACAGCCGAGCTTGCCTCAGTCATCGCCGAGGGCGCTTTCTACTACCTGGATGCACCGGTCAAACGCATGGGCGCGATGGATGTGCCTGTGCCATTCTCGCCGGTACTGGAAGACCTGACTGTACCTACCGCCGCCTCGGTCGTCGAGGTAGCCAAAACCTTATGCGGACGTGTGTAACTACCAGTAGCGACACCCCTTGTGGGTGTCCCGTGATGTGTTCGCTGCTCTGGACACCCACAAGGGGTGTCGCTACTGGTATATAAGGTCATAACAAAGGAGAAAAGTCATGGCGGTAAGAACCTATGGCTTGATGGGGGTAGATTGGGAAGAGCGGGTCAATTTTGAACGTCTGCGTACCGAGCGTTTGGCGCGCATCAAAAAGCTGCTCAAAGAGTCGAACATGGGCGCCTTGCTCTGCTTCGACATGAACAATATACGCTACATCACGGCTACACATATCGGGACGTGGGCCATGGATAAACTGACTCGCTTCTCGTTGCTGGCGCAGGATGATGAGCCTATTTTATGGGACTTTGGTTCCGCGGCGCGCCATCACCAGATATATTGCCCCTGGCTCGGTGAGCGCTCGCGCGCGGGTATCTCCACCCAGCGAGGCGCGATGTCACCGGAATCTGGTCGCGCCGAAGATGTGGCACGAAAAATCCGCGTTGAATTGGAGGAGCGCGGGCTGCTCAACGAGCCATTGGGAGTTGACGTGATTGAACTCCCCGTGCTTTTCGCGTTGCAGGCCGAAGGCATCAAAATAGTCGATGGTCAGCAGGTGATGCAGCAGGCGCGAATCATCAAGACGCAGGACGAGATTACCTTACTGGCGACCGCCTGTATGATGGTGGATGCGGCATATGATGAGCTATACCGCGCCATGAAGCCGGGTATGCGCGAAAATGAGTGCGTGGGCCTGGTCAGCAAAGTGTTGTACGACCTGGGTTCGGAGCATGTTGAGGGCGTCAACGCTATTTCCGGCGAACGTTGCAGCCCCCATCCGCATGTCTACACCGACCGCGCCCTGCGACCCGGCGATCCGGCCTATTTCGACATCCTGCACAGTTATAATGGCTATCGCACCTGCTACTATCGCACCTTCGCCATCGGCAGCGCATCGCCGTCGCAGGTAGACGCCTACAAAAAATGCCGCGACATCCTGGATACTGCCATCAACGCTATCAAACCGGGCGTGACCACCGCCGATATCGTCAAGCTGTGGCCCAAAGCGGAAGAGTTCGGTTTCCCGAACGAGGAAGCCGCTTTCGCGCTGCAATACGGTCATGGCGTGGGGCTTTCTATCTGGGAAAAACCCATCTTTAGCCGCCTGGTTTCACTTGACCATCCGGAAGTGATAAAAGAGGGCATGGTTTTCGCCCTTGAGACCTTCTGGCCCGCCTCGGACGGCTGGTCGGCGGCCCGTATCGAGGAACAACTGATTGTGACGAAGAACGGCTGCGAAGTGATTACCCGCTTCCCGGCGGAGCAATTGCTGGTGGCAGGCGCGCGTTACTATACCGCGACCGGCCCCCTGCCCACGACTCGCGAGACACAATCGAACCTGAACGTACAACTCAATGGCAATCGTCCAACGGGGACGCCTGCGGGAACAAGTGATGCGCGTCGCGCATAGGGGTGCGCCGTACCAGTAAGTCGTCTATCTTTTTGAGGAGACCAACGATGGCTACTAATGTCATCCTACCAGCGTTGGGGATGTCACAGGACAGCGGCAAGATCGTACAGTGGCTCAAGACAGAAGGCCAGCAGGTCGTCAAAGGGGAACCACTGGTAGAGATCGAGACCGACAAAGCAACGGTAGAGATCGAAGCGCCTGCAGATGGTGTGCTGGGGCGTGTATCGGCTGCTGCCGGTGACGATATTCCCGTTGGACAGGTGATTGCCGCCATCCTTGCTCCTGACGAAACAAACAAACCGGCGGGCACCAACGCGGACACGACGGGGGTGAACGTGGGAACAGACGCGAAGTATCGCGTCCCTACAACGGCGGCCAGCCCGTTAGCGTTACGTATTGCAGCCGAACATAATGTGGATGTGACTCAGATCAAATCGTCGGGCAGGCGTATTCAGCAGGCCGATGTGCTGTCATATATTCAGAACCGTGAAAATGGTGGCGCGGATGTAGGGACGCGATTTATCGCGTCCGCCCCCGCCGGGCCTACGCCTCCCGCGTCGTCTCCCATTGCGTCCGCCCCCGCCGGGCCTACGCCTCCCGTGTCGTCTCCCATCGCGTCCGCCCCCGCCGGGCCTACGCCTCCCGCGTCGTCTCCCATCGCGTCCGCCCCCGTCACGGACGCAACGGCGCGTTTGACGATGGCGTCTCCTAAAGCGCGTCGATTGGCGTTGGAGCAGGAGAAGAACCTGGCGACTATCAGAGGGAGCGGGCCGCAGGGAGCAGTGTTGGCGGCGGATGTGCTAGCTGCAACAAAGCAGGCTCCTCTTGCGCCAGTGGAATTAGACCGCGTCGTTCCTGCCGCCGAAATGCCTGTTGCTATGGCTAATGGGGCTGGCGAGAACAACGTGGCTGTCAGCTCTATCTGGCGTATTATGGCCGAGCGCACGACGCAGGGATGGACGAGCATTCCCCACTTTTACCTGGTGCGCGAGGTCAATGCCAGCCGCTTGATTAGCTGGCGCGAGCAGGTCTTGAAGCGATCTACCGAAAAAGTTACGTATACAGACCTGCTGGTGAAAATTGTGGCGACGGCTTTGCGGATGCATCCGCGTGTGAATGCTTCGTGGCACGAGGGGAAACTCACGCTGAAGCAAGCCGTGAATATAGGGTTGGCTGTGGCGGTCGAGGAGGGCCTGGTGGTTCCGGTTATTTCGCAGGCGGATACGCTTGGCCTGAGCGAAATTGCCCGGCGGCGCGGAGAACTGGTGGCGAAAGCGCAGGCGGGCAAACTTCGTCCACAGGATATCAGCGATGGCACGTTCACAATAAGCAACCTGGGTATGTACGGTGTTGACGCCTTCAACGCCATCATCAATGCGCCCCAGGCTGCTATACTGGCTGTCGGTCGCATAGCTGACCGTGTTGTGCCGGTCAATGGTCAACCTGCGGTGCAGCCTGTGATGGTGCTGACGCTATCTTGCGATCATCGTGCCGTGGATGGCGCGCGTGGAGCGCAGTTTTTGAATACGGTATCAAGCTATATAGAGGAACCACTGGGACTTTTAGGTTAGGGAGAGCACATCGTGGGTGAGTTTATCAACGAAAGTAACGTAGAATGGGTGTAATGAGCGAAATTTCGCGCCTTTTCGTCATTTCGTGCAGAACGGCGCAACGTATTTGCTCAAACGCCATGTAAATGGCGTTAAGAATCCAGGAGTAACTATCGTGGTTACTCTTTAGTAACACTAGTACCTATCCATCGCTGCAACGACGCCAGAGAGCCTTACGAACGTCTCCAGCAGCCACATCCAGGAGACGAGGAAGGCCGCAGTCGGCAGCGATACAGGAAGGAAAAGGAGAGAAAACCGTGTTAACACGTCCCAGCTTATGGATTGGTAGAGTCCTATCTACTGTTGTCGTTACGATGATCCTCGTGGGTTTAGGCGGCTGCAGCCAGAGCTCCACTCCCGGTAATACTCAAAGCCAGAAGCCGATACGAATCGGTTTTTCAGTGTCCCTTGCTGGTGATTTCTCCGCCGATGGGAAAGCGCTCTTGATGGGGTATCAACTCTGGCAAGGCTCAATCAATAACCGTGGCGGATTGCTTGGTCGCCAGGTACAGCTGGTTTATTATAATGATAGCAGTAGTCCGCAGCAAGTTACGACCAACTATCAGAAGCTGATCGGCTCTGACCGTGTCGATCTTCTACTTGGGCCGTTTTCCACTCTTTTGACCGTACAGGCTGCACCGGTGGCCCAGCGCTTTGGTTATGCCTTAATCGAGGGCGCGGGTACTGGTAAGTCAGCTTTTAATAGTGGTTTTACAACGCTTTTCGGGGCCTCTGCTCCATCGGAGGTCTATTTAGGAGCTTTAGCTCAGTTTATCGTGTCCTTGCCCCAGGGCCAGCGCCCGAGTACGGTTGCGTTTGCGACGGTAGACAACCCGTTTGCCATACCACAAGTTGCCTATGCGAAAAAGGTTTTCACCGATGGTGGGCTAAAGACTGTGTTCGATTTATCTCAGCCCTATCCCCCAGAGGCCACTGACGTCTCGGCTATCGCTAAACAGATCGTTCGTTCAGGGGCCGAGGTGGTTGTGCTCGGCACGGTTGGCGTGACGGATTCTGTTTCCTTCATCAAAACCTTCAAGCAACAGCGCTACAATCCGAAGGCTCTTGTTGCTTCGTCTGGTCCTGACGAGGGGAAAGCATTTACCGATGCGGTTGGTTTTCCTACTGCCGAGGGTATATTCACCCCGCTGGCAGGGTGGTATCCTGGTATCAACACCTATCAAAACAGTCAATTCGTCAAAGACTACGTTGCTAAGTTTGGTGGCACTGCGCAGGACATTAACGTGGGCACTGTTCAAGGGTACTCTGCTGCGCAAGTATTGGAGCAGGCCGTCAAGAAAATTGGTAGTATCGATAATACCAGGCTCATGCAGGAGTTGCGTGCGGATTCGTTCAATAGCCTGCAAGGACCGGTGAAATTCGATGCGAAAGGTCAAAATACCCAGGGCGTGCTCATCCTGTTCCAGTGGCAGAATGGGAAGCTTACCCCTGTCTATCCCGCTAATCAGGCGCTGGCAAGCCCAGAGTTTCCTAAGAAGCAGTGGCCGGCGTCCTGATCATTTGCCGTTCGAAAAGAGTTCGTTTGCTGTACGAGGTATACGTTTCTCATAAAAACACTGTGCAGAGGAAGAACGTGTGGTTGACCTTCTTCCTCTGTACGGGCTTAGGGAGGCTTTACTGTGGTTCTCATTACTGATGTTCTTCTATCAGGTATACTGACAGGGGGGATCTATGCTCTCATGGCATCGGGTTTGACCTTGATTTTTGGCATGTTAGAGATCGTCAATGTTGCGCAGGGAGTTTTTGTTATACTCGGCGCCTATCTCAGCTATGCTCTGAACAAGTATCTGAACATTGACATCTTTCTAGGTCTTCTTATAACGATGCCTGTCATGTTTGTACTTGGTCTCGGCATCGAATGGGGTTTCGTACGCAGGCTCAAGCAGGATCAGGGCCGTATCATGTTGTCGGTGCTGGTAATGTTTGCTGTCTCACTGATCATCGAAGGTGTGTTGAACCTTATTTTCACTCCTACCCAGGTTACTCTCCATGCGCAGTATATTGACGCTTCCTGGCCGGTTGGAGGTTTTTATCTTCCTTACGTATATGTGTATGCATTTATACTCAGTGTGGCGCTGCTAACCGGGCTTTACTTCCTTGTGTATCGTACACAGTTTGGGTATAGCCTGCGCGCGTCAATGCAGAATCGCACTGCGGCGGAACTGATTGGTATTGACGTAACGAAGGTATCGGCAATCACCTTTGCTATTGGTGTGGCCCTGACAGCCGCTGGCGGCATGGCCTACGGCTCGACCAACCTTTTCAATGCGGCCAGTTCCTACGATCTTATCTCGCGCTTGCTGGTCATCATTGTGCTTGGCGGCATGGGAAGTTTGAGCGGCGCTCTCTTCGCCTCTCTGGGTATGCTCATCATCAGTGATTTGACTACTGCCCTCTGGGGTTCGCAGTGGGCGAGTACGGTCTTCTTTCTGCTGCTCGTGATTCTTCTGGTGTTCCGTCCCCAGGGCTTGTTCGGCCAGCTTGGAGCAAGAAAGCAATGAAAAGAGTCAGCGCATTTGGACTTCTCGCATTACTCATTCTGGCCCTCGTATTTCCTCTGGTGATTTCAGACCCCGGCTACAACTCTATTGCAATCTATACCCTGCTTTTTGCAGCGGCAGTGACGGGCTGGAATCTCTTTTCAGGCTATTCAGGCTACATTTCCCTGGGCTATGGCTCTTTTACCGGCCTTGGAGCCTATACTCTTGCGCTCATAAGTGTCTACGGGCAGATACCAGGCGGGTATATACCATTTCTGTTGCTCCCTGTGGCTGGCCTGGTAGCCGCCATCTTCGCTATCCCAATGGGCTGGGTGGCTTTGCGCACGCGGCGGGTGACCTTTGTTGTTGTTACTATCGCCATGATGTTTGTCTTGCAGGCGTTGGCTTTCAATCTCTCAGGTTACACCAAAGGCTCGAGCGGGTTGATCTTTCCTCTAAGTATATGGAGCGGGTATTTCTACAACATCCCCTACTACTACGTTTCCCTTGTCCTGTTACTGCTGACTATTGCCGTTTCATGGTGGATACGCAACTCTAAATTCGGACTGGGCCTGCTAGCTATCCGTGATGATGAAGACCGTGCCCTGGGGCTGGGGGTGCGGACCTGGGCCTTCAAACTTTCGGCCTTCGTGATCTCGGCCTTTTTGGGCGGTATGGTGGGAGCTATGTTCGCCTATTACGGAGGCAGTATCTTTCCGACCTCTGCTTTCGATCCCATCGTGAATCTCACTGTTGCCCTCATGGCATTCCTGGGAGGGGTAGGTACCCTGGTCGGGCCTATCGTTGGCGCTTTCTTACTGGAGCCTTTCCAACAATACCTGACTATCCAGTATGGCTCTCTTGGCCTGAACCTTTTAATTTTAGGCTCGCTGCTCCTGTTCACAATCCTGGTGTTGCCGGGAGGGATTGTACCGGCACTGCATAGAATATGGCTAAAACGGATGGCTATGCGTAGTGCGACCTCGCCTGTCTCCTCAGATACTACGGAGCAGGAAGAAGCCGTGCTCCTGCAGAGTGGCGGAGGAGAAAAGGATAACAAATGAGTGTATTGTTAGAAGCAAAAAATGTTTCCAAAGCCTTCGGAGGCATTCGCGCCCTTGATATGTGTTCAGTCAGCGTGGAGAAAGGCTCCATCACCGGCTTGATAGGACCAAATGGCTCAGGGAAAACCACGTTGTTTAATATTATGACCGGCTATGAGCAAGTTGATAGCGGGCAGGTGCGTTTTCAGGATCAAACGATAACCAATGTGACGCCTGACAGAGTTTTTCGCCTGGGCGTTGGACGTACTTTTCAACTGACGCGCATATTCCCTCGTCTGTCGGTGCTTGAGAATATGCATGTAGCGGCCCAGCGCAATGACTTGAAAGGGCTGCTCAGCCGGTGGAGTTCGACGCACGAGCAGAAACGCGCCCTGGAATTGTTAGATTTCGTCGGGCTGACGCCACTCAAGAGTCTGCCGGCAGGCAATCTCTCCTATGGGCAAAGGAAGCTGCTGGAGTTTGCTTTTGTGATGATTGCCGAGCCGCAGGTGATCCTGCTGGACGAACCGGCGGGCGGCGTCAATCCCACCATGATTAACTACCTGACGGAACGCATTCGCGCGCTCAACTCTCAGGGCGTGTCGTTTTTGATCGTTGAGCATAACATGGAATTTGTGATGGGATTATGCCAGAAGGTGATGGTCATGCATCGCGGAACGAAAATTGCCGAAGGGACGCCAG
>JADEYI010000309.1_pt1 | contig 77517 bp, 99 predicted proteins | sample 8542331 | NCBI WGS metagenome assembly JADEYI01 (sample SAMN16510988, study PRJNA670497) | mine drainage metagenome | isolation source: biofilm near Copperflume 1 | place: Germany: Marsberg coppermine Kilianstollen | collected 2018-02
TTTACATGCAGCTTGTCTGCAGACGCACCTTGCCTTCGGCAGGAAAAGCGTGTAAGAATAAGAATAAGACTTGGGTGGATGAGGGTTGGTGGTGTGATACGCAGAGTGCTGAGGCGCCACGGGTGGATGTTGAGGACATGCAGCCCCTCAGCACATACCCCCGCGCAGTGCAGGAACACATATGTGCGTTCCCCTCTACTTCACCCCCAAATTATAGCAATAGCCTTGCCCGCACCCACACCTGTACTTCTCTTCTGCGTCCTGCAAGTCAACCACAAGCGTCCATGTAGCACTGCTTGGGAAGCCAGGACCACTTATTGTGGTAAGTATCAGAAAACTTGTGGTGTACCAGTATTGCTGGCAGTATTGCTGGTTAAACAAGCTGCAAGAGTTCTGTGCTGTTTGGGGGGCTGAATTTTTCTTGATAACGTTTGGCACAGCATCGATCGATGCTTGAAGGCATGGTGTCTAGATTAGGTCGTGCGGCATAGCACTGATCAATAACTAGAGGTACGTTGTTTTAATGCGGACAGTTGTGGTATGGCAGTGATGGACGACCTGCTCAATGCGTTCATGGGGGTGGATGGCAAATATGCCCGCGCCAGGAGGGTGGATCAGGCGGATGGGGCGCATATCAGCTATGCGCTGGAGGCCCGGGCGGATCCCTCCCTGCAGGAGCTCGCCACGCGCATGCTGCCCATCTGGTGCGCATCTTGCACACTCACCTCTTGTAGACACCAGCCACAAAGGCCCCCAGAGGATGGTGCAGTAGCTGCAAGCCTGCGCTGTAGCTGAATGAGTCCGGCTGGTTCGGCCTCCTGCAGAGCCCTCCCAAGACGTCACAGCTCTGCACCCTCGCTTAAATTTGAATTTGTGAGAGGCTTGCAGCATTCTTTGAAGCAACACAGCAAGCAAAACTGTGTGATAGCCGATCAAACTTTACAGTTCTTAACGTTTTCAGGCTGGTTCCCACAGCAACGCCAGTGCGGTCACGCCAGGTCTACTGTGCACTCAGCAATCTGCTGCACAATTCTATTTGAGGGCCCCAGGCAATTTTATTGAGCAAAAGCCCATGGTTCCAGCTGTCACTTGACTTGTCCCTGTGATGTCCGCAGTGACTCGGTGGTGATAATGGATCGGTGGGCAACCGTGGCGATGGAGTATTCGCGCGGTCGGGTGTGCCATGCGGTGGCTGGCGCGATGCGGGTGCTGCTGCAGGACTGGCACCTCATGGTGACTCAGCTGGAGCACCAGATGCTGACTGGACACCTCACCCTGCAGGCGTGTTACCTTCACATGCTTACTCCATCCCCGCCCCTCAGACACCTGCCATACGTGCACGCCTGTGCATGTCTTGGAACCTCCGCTGGTGTCTGCTCACAGAGCAGATGCTTACACACAAGTGCTGGTCAGCTAAGCTCAGCCATGCTGAATCCTGTGCAATTGCGTTTATTTGCAGGATGTCCTCAAAGGAAGGAAAGGTCATGCCTTTACACTGGGCAATGGAACTTGTAGGGTCCCATGCATGTTCCCTTGCAAGCAGATGTTGCAACACGAAAGATGGGATGTTTCCTTGGGATATATTTTGCAGGCGTTGTGGGAGAAGACAGGTATAATAGGGGTTGTTGCGCAGGCGATGTGGTACTATGTTCAGCCGCCGCTGGCGTCGCTGGGCCTGGCAGCTTCCGTGGCATCGGAGGCAGCTGCTAGGAAGCTGCGCGGCGCATCCCTGCTCAACCTGCTCCACTCCCGCTACGCAGCCGTTGCCGGTGTGCGCTCACTTTGATCATGTCTGGGAAAGTGTTGCTATTAAAGTAAGCATCGGACGTGTGTTGTGATCAAGTTCATGTGTCATTGCATCTGCCCATCCTACATTCCAGTGCTAGCGCACATGAGTCCCATCAGGCAGGGTTTGCCAGCCACCAGGGGACTCAACTGGTACAATAAATGGCTTGCAGCCAATCTAGTGCTGACCCGATGTCTGACTGAAAGTAATGGACAAGGTATAGGGTGCGTTTCACAGAGAGCCTGAGAAATCACACCCCCGGGTTGGGGGCAAGCATGCTACAACGCGTGTACGCTCCGGCAAAAATTGCTGCAGCTCAATGTCAACTTAAACAGGTTGTAGGATCCGTTTCCAGGCAAATCTCCAGCTGGGCCAGAACTGAGATCTTGTTTCTCTTTTGCACCAGGTGACACGGCTGCGAGGGGCCTGCTGGGGAAGCTGCTGCAGGCGGGCTGCGCGCCGTACTTCAAGATGCTGGAGCGCTGGCTGTGCGAGGGCATTCTGGACGACCCCTTTGCCGAATTCATGGTCCAGGAGAACCCGGTGAGAGATCCCTGCGCCTTCTTCCCCAGTCTTGCTTGCCAGAATCAGCACACTATCCCCAACACTTCAACAGCGATCTACAAGTAACGTCCACAAATCGGACATAGAAAGACATATCACCAGCCACAGATAAAAAGCTCCAGGCAAAAAACCCCAGTTCCTGGCATGCATGCATGCACGGCAAGCGATGCGCCTCGACAGAGCACTTGGAAAAACACCGCATTGCCTGTAAGTGTGCTCACAGCGCACTGCTATCGAGGCAGGCGACACACAAGGTGAATTCTCACAGCTAGTTTCGAGCGTAAGGGGTGAGAATGGCCGGTGCACTCATGCACTGGCTCTGTCTCCACTCACCCAATTCAACACAGCTGTGACGCCTCACACCCTGGCAGGGGTGTACAGGTGCCACCAGCCAATATTAAGAATTGCCTCCTGCCAGTGAACGTTCACTAATACGTGCACTGGACAGGATCTGTAAATTTTTGTCAACACATGCAGGAAATTGGCCGCGATAGCATCAACGCAAAGGGGCAGTCGGCTTTCTGGCACGACCGCTACACGCTGCGACGGGCTGCGCGCGACGGCGCGGCCGCGGCACCGGTGGCCGATGAATTCGGCGGCAGCTACCCGGGAGCTTCCCGGCCCCGGGAGGGAACTGCGGCACCGCTGGACGTGCCAATCTTCCTGGACGCCCTGAAGGACACCATCCTGACAACCGGTGCGCTCCCCACACATGCTCGCATGTTCCAGATTGCCTCTGCGCTCTACCAAGGTGCATTCAGATTTGGTTGCTTTGGAAAAATGATGTGGTCATCAGAGCCGCTTCAGGTCAATGTGACGGCAGTCGTGGGAGATAGCACAAGAGCTTTCTTGCCCTGCATCCGCTGCTCAGGTCCTGCGCAGAGACTGAACATGCAGTGCAATCAATACTTTTCCATTTCCAATTAGATCAATCAGATCAGCATGCAGTGGAAAGCTAGCTTTCTAGGCTGCAGGCGCCACTCAAGCTTCTGTAATATCGGGCAGGCAAGCACTGGAATGCCATCAAGGAGTGCAATCGGCCCATCATCCGGCCGCTGCCACCCGATGTCCACATAGGTATAGCGCTCTACAACCTCTTCATCTCCCCTGCTGGCATAAAATCGAACTCCAGTAGAGATAATTGAAGGTGTTTTGTTGCTTCAAGAAGTTTTGTCCTGCAAAAGGGCCAGACTAGAACATGTGATATCTTCCTGCAAATAAATTTATAGAGTCAAGTAGCTGTCAATGCGAGACATTCAGGAGCAATTTATAGCATGCACAAGGCTCTCGTCCTCTATTCATAAATGGCTTCGTGCTGTTCGTTCGGCAGAGTACTCTGCGGATGGCGGCTACGCGCAGCACATTCACACGGCGGTCTCCGCGGCCTCCAAGGCACTGCTGGACACTGTCACACAGGTAATTACAATGCAGTCTAGTCTTTACAGAGCTGGTATCAAAGTACCACCCTTATGGGGCTGCTACAGTATCAAGTGTCTGCCATGTAAATCAAGTGTCTGCCATGTAAATCAGGATAGTCTTCAAGCATCCCTGCTTCAAGTGCCGTGGGATAGAATGCCCCATTTGAAACATTATCTCAGGTCCGCGGGTCCTTGTAAATGCATGTACACAACGTACAAACCGGTGACCGCCTGGGTGATTTATGTGAAGCAAAATTGATGGACCAGGAATCCTCGATCTTCCCGGCTTAAGATGGCATGCACCCACTGAGAGGTCATCAGAGGCCTCACGGAGAATTGTAGATAATGTTAGGCCGGAGTGGTGCTTACTAATGGGTGTGTCATGGCAGGCCGGCCTGCGCCAGACGCTGGCGGCCCTGAAGAGCTACTTCCTGCTGGCGCGTGGCGACCTCTTCACCGTCTTCGTAGACATCGCCGAGAAGGAGCTGTCCAAGAACGCCGGCGACGTCATCCTCACGCGCCTACAGTCCCTGCTCGAGCTTGGTGTGTGCCCGGTCTTAGTCCTTGGCAAAAAAAGGCAGAAAAATTTACTGCTCTGACCAGGGCTTGAACCGGGAACCTGTACCAAGGCAAAGTTTCGAGATAACGCTTCGTGAGATAACGCAACGTTCCTGCTTGAGCACAATGCATGCACGAGATGGCAGCAGAAAGTTCCAGACAAATGACACCAGCTCAAGTCCCCAGGATGCATGGCCATGAGCGTCGCTTCTGTCATCTTCGACCTCACCAGGCATGCCAGCAATGCCATTTCCATCACTATGTGATGGATGAAAATACATTGGGGTTCAGTGCATAGTTGCCAATCAGGCAGTTGTCGAATGAATACCGCTCACTCTGCGCGCAGCGGTGCGGTCTTCATCGGCGGGAGGGGACCCCCATGCGGAGAAGCTGACTGTGTCGCTGGATCCGCGCTCGCTACTGGCTTTCCTGCAGCACGTCCTGGCTGCCTCCACTGGCCCCGCCCTGGCCACCAAACGGGTACCGCCCCGCTCCCTTGCTTTTTCCATCGCCTGGTTTTCTGGGTCAGGGGCAAAGTACATCCGTGCTAATTCTAGTACCCAGCAGGCACACTAGTACCTCTAAAATTCTGTCAGGGTATGGAGTTGTCCGTTGGTTTCTTGGAACGGAGTACAGAAATACCTGCCCAACACTTGCCTGTGTGTCGCTCGTATGAAGAGTGGTTGGTACTGAGCGCCTTGGTAACTTGGGTTTTGCAAACGCACGCGTCTCGCGTGGATGAGTCTGTAGCATGATCAGAGCTTTTGGTGCAGAGCTCTTTGTGCACGATTTGACGTGTACTGCACTGCAATGCTTGTCATTTGCTGACGAGGTGCTGACTGATCAGGTGACTGGGCGGTCCACGCTGCTGGCAGAGAAGAATGCGCTGAAGCAGCGGGGCGGCCGCGAGTGCTTCCTGCTCTCCATGAAGGTGCGGCCGCCAATACTGCACTTCAGAACATAATAAGCACTCGGCTATACACTGAAGGCTCCCTCCTTCTCTGTGTCTTGCTGCAGAGATCAGACCAGGGAAAGCGTAATTGGCCTGTGCAGCCAGGATTTGTGTCAATCCCCTGACAGGAGACGGCCTGCCAATTTGATCACAGCTGATCAATGGAAAAATTCCCTTTCGGCATCCAAAGTAAGAATTGGTGCTGCCATGACCAGAATGGTGAAGTGCATGGATGCCACCCAACGTGCGCAGGTGGAGTGGCCGGTGGCGGTGGTAGTGAGTGCTGCGAGCGTGCAGATGTACCAGGCCCAGTTCCGGCACCTGTTTGAGCTGGAGCTGTGCGAGCGCTCCCTGCAGAACATCTGGCGCATCTACCAGTCCACCCGCCCCCTCTTCAGGTGCCATTCCACTTCCCTGAATCTCCATCTGTAACCCCCCCAATAACACCCAAAATCCTGTAAATCCTGATGATGATATCCTGAGACGCTCGAAGATCATTCGTGTCAATGCGGAACGCGGAAAGCCTCTGTGAACGCATGCAAAGTCCCACGTGCATGTGCAGTTCCGCCCTGTCTGTGTCTGGCACCTGACAAGTATCTGGCCATCATTTTGCTGGCTTTTGTTGATATGCCATTGTCCTATGCTGCGCACCCATGCGCTGTGGCCAACATTTCTGGTTGTGCACTATGGCATGGTCATGACAGACGGAGCAAGCGAACTGAACAAACATCATCAAGGTACACAGTCAGACCAGGTCACCTGTTGCTCCTTCATGTCAAACAGTTCTGCTCAAAAACGCTTCGTTGGCTCCTGAGCCATGCATGCATGCGTTCTGCAGGCGGCCTGAGAAGACGCTGATGACGGCGTACGGGCTGTGCCAGCAGATGATGCATGTGTTCCACCAGCTGCGCCTCTACGTCACCTTTGAGGTCATGGAGCCTGCCTGGATCGGCATGCAGGCAGCCCTCGACAAGGCCCACACACTCGACCAGGTCATTATCCCTGCCAGCATGATGATCATCTCAACCTTTTGTTTCAATGTCACCCTGTAGTATGCTGTAGACTGTAGAAGCTTGCCTAGCAGATATTAGCGTTTGACGTGGCCTCGCATCGTGGCATGACGTAACAAATTGGGGCACTGTATTTGCCAGAGACCTAATACCGTGTTGTCAAGCCTGCTACCTGCAGCATGCTATGCAACTCTGCACGGGAAATGGAATGTGCATCAAGAGTGGCACATGTCATGCATGGCTGCATTGGATTGCCCCACAACTTATTTCCACGATGTCCAGGCGTTGGCGGCGCACGATGACTTCCTGAGGCGGGTGATGAAGGGGACGCTGCTGTCGCGCAAGGTCAAGGTTCTGCAGAGGCTCTCCGACCTCAAGGGCATCGTGCACAGGCGCGCCGGCCCATCTCTCACAAACCCCGTTTGCAAAGAGCTTCTTACAGATTGCTTGTGAGGGAGCCCGTTCAACGCCCATGCGACAGGGTCCCTGCCCCTGTGAGGCCTGCCCATGTGAGACCTAGTATCTCCTGGGACAAATTTTGGTGACAGGTGGGTAAAGTTTGCAATTTGGTGGTACCTTAGATTTTGCCATGGTCAAGGACAAGCCCTGGACTATGCCGCTGCTCCCTCTTGCCGATGCTGGGCTTTGCTGCGCTTGCCCAGCATGCAGGGTTGCGTTGGAGGTCCTTGCTCGTGTTATTGCAAGCACAGTTTGCGTGGTGAGGCCCCGCTGTGGAGCAGCCCGGTGCACCTGTATAGCATCTCTTACATGTGGCGCGTGAGGATCGTGCGACAAAAAAGAAACAAATGGATGTGAATACATGGAAAAATGTGGAAACAACTTCACACAACAGGAGCAGTTGATGTCACCAGGGCACAGCAGTGTAAGCGGGTGCTTGCATGGGGTCGCTCTGCTGCTGTCCTTGCTGATAAAGTATGTCTGGCAGTTGTGCTTGGCATAGTCAGCATGAGATGATGAGATTTAGAAATATGCAAAGGCTGTAGGTGAGCTTTGCAAGGCTGAGCACACCATATGACTCTCTCACCAGCATCAATGCGACATGAAGAGGCTTACAGCATGGCTTGTGATGCATGCATGTTGGTGTCCATGAACAGTACGTCTGGCATAGCACCTCCCCAAAGCCCTCCAATTTCGCTGCTGTCCTTTTAAGGAATGTGCTCTGCTTGTGCAGGTTCTTGGATAATGCCAAGAAGCTGCAGCTGCTCTTGGACAATATCCAGGCCCCAACAGAGGACCTTGTAACAGGTTAACAAACCGCCCCTTGCGACAGCAGTTTCTTGAGGCCGAGCTGGGTCAAATTGTATGCCATCTGCTCTGTTTGCTTGCAAGTATGCTTGACGAAATTCAGTGCTGCTGACACTGCTGAACCACCTTAATAGGTTTGCTAACTGGAAGCTAACTGCACGTAGCTAGCAGGCTATCACTCAATCAATATATTCCCTCAATGGCTTTCATCCCCCCGCACACCGGTCATGTGCATGCAAACAGCATTAAGGTCATCCCTGACATAGGTGTTCCAGCTCTTCAATGGTCTGCCTCTAGCCACAGTGCCTGACATTCTGCTGATGATTGCGGCTGGCAATAACACTGCAGGCCAAGCTCTGTCTGACCGCGAGCGGCGGCTGCTGCACGCTGCCGAGCTGACAGCAGCAGCGGAGGCGTATGTGATTACAGACAACTTCAAGTGCAGCGTGGAGGAGTTCCAGAGCGACTTCCTGCAGAAGTTCAAGGAGTTCCACGAAGGTGCGGCGCGTTCCCTCCACTGCGCATGCATGCATGCATGCGTCATGCAGGGTGGGCTTGAAATGACACAGAGAAGGGCCGAGGCAGGCCTGGCTTTGCACTCCTGCTTTTCCCGGGCTTGTGCCTCCATGGCAAGCTGGTACTGTTGGGTCCGGTGCATCACAGTGCGCCTCAGGTGCTCAATGGCACTTGGCAGGACCTCAGGTGCGCGAAGCCATGAGAGCCGCAAAGTGGATGAGCAGAATTTGTAGAGGGCAGGCATGCCTGTGTGCTGCAGCCTAGTGCAGAAGCACCTCGGCAGAATCTGTGTTGTATGTGAAAAAGTGGGGAAGGCGGTGTGCAAGGTCTCGTCTTGTCCACGGAGGATCAGGGATAGGAACAGTCGGGAACCACGCTGCTTCTAGCAAGGACAGAACCTGCGATGGCAGGGTGAACTATGCATGTGCAATTTGCTGTCGGCGGCCAGTTCTTGTGTTGTTTCTTCAAGTCTTGATGTCTGGTTTGGGGTGGCAGGGCTCGAGGAGATCCACAGGAATGCAGTGGGGTCTATTGGGGAGACCAGGGAGGAGCTGGATGGCCTGCTGAACCTCATAGCCCGCCTGGACTACAACAACTTCCTCTCTGGGGAGCCGGACTACCATGCACTACTTAAGAACCCACTGATCAGCAGCTATGGCAAGTGATGAGAAAATTGGACTTGGAATGCTGCGCTGTGTGCTTGCAGACTCGTCCAAATATGTCTATCCTTGAAGTTGGATCGTGTGTTACAGATGACATGACAGAGAGTCCACAGCATCTATGCACTACTGCAGGATCCTTGCTGAAATGCCTGTGTGAGCAACCAAGACACCGTTGAGAATTTCATTAGAGTGCAATATGATGCGTTACGATTCAAGACCAGGTTGTTACTGCAAAGTGTCCCTATCCCTGATGCAGCTGCATGATACTAATGACTGGTCTGTCCTGCTGCAACCACTGGTGCTTCAGTACATGTGCTGCAAGTTTATTACCGTCCCAATGGAATGTTGGCAACTTTGAAATTAAAGCCATTGCAATGACGACTTGACGCCCCATATCATGATATCTGTTCAATTAATTAAGTTCGATACCCACTCAACAACTTGACGCCGTCACCCTTGATCATAAGTAATGCCAGGCAGGACGCTTATGCTTACAACCCCGTAGCATCTACTCACTGATAATTACAAGGTGGTGGTGTCAGGCTCGATCATATTGCTGATGCCCTGCCGCGACAGCTGCTCTGAGTAAAACTCCGCATGTTCTGCAGCACACTTGTACACACTTAATCATCACCATAAACAAGTGGGAAGATGCCTTCACAAGTGGAACCTGAGGAACAGATCACCACTGAATGCACCTGGCATTAATGGCATTTCTTTAATCAGCAAGCTAGTGTGCAAGATGTGTCTGGGCACCGCCAATGCCCCAAACACAGGCATCTGTCCAGCAAGTAGGCTAAACAATTTACGTCCCTACAAATGATCTCCACTGCACATTATACAGGGATGAGCACTGGGTCCCACCTTTGATGCAGGAAGTGATGATGGCCTGCCCGAGCTTTTTGGCAGTGTGATAGCAGTTGAGTGCGTGCTCAGGCGATGTGCCTGGGATGACTGTGGTGATCGCCTGAACCACCATCTTCTCTGTGTGCCTCTCATGCTCCAAAAGCATCACCCTACGCGCAAAGGAGACATATGCTTGTTCAACGTCCTTTGCTCCAAATGACTGGCCGTCAGGGCACGCGATATTTGCATGTGACAGGTCAAATGTTACAACAACTGTTCCAATGGACCAGACGTAGATTTTGAGCTTTGCTCAATGCTGCATGCTCTCGATTCCAAGCAAAGTCCGCACGCAAGGGCCTATCACATCGACGCCTAACTCTGAAGTGCAGTAAATCAAGCCCCTTTTGCCCTGATGAACATGCCAAGTGCACGCTCCTGCTGCTGCTGCCAAGACTTATATCTCCCACTTCTGCAGACACTGTTGTATTGGCTGCAATTTGCGGCTGCATCCCACCTGTAAGATCCTCCACCGAGCTTCTTGCTCTTCTGCGTCTCTCCACCCCCTAGGCCTGACTCTGTGGCAGGCGTGGGCAGCTTTGAAAGATCCAAGCCAGATTTCTCCAGGACTCCTGTGGGGCAGTTCTCCTCAGATATGAAGAGAATTAGGGATCTGTAACCCAGGTGGCTCCGAGGAAACAACTAGACTGTCATAACTTACAATGTAATGCGACGCAGACAGGTTATTTGTGGGGCAGTTCACCAGATCCGCCCTCCTTTTCTAGAAGAGCCCGTGCTGGCCTGGGCCCGTTCCGCGCACCAATGCACCTGCGGGAAGTGTACATCCCTGCCGGCAGATATGTACCTCTACATTTTATAGACCTGATTCGCATAAATTCAACGGAAGCGAGGCAACGGTGCTGTGCCGATGTGCATGCCGCTGCTTCCATCTTTTGTGTGTGGTTGCTCAAAAATTATTAAAGCACAGCTGCGAGGTGACAACAATAAGATCTCGATCTCAGAAATCTCCTGACAGTCGATGGAGTCAACAAGAGCCCAATGTGGAGAAATGCGTTTTAGCGCCTTGTGGCCTAGCGCCCTGGACCGAAGCTGCCGCTTTGGCGGAAGGTGGGCTCCGGGAGGAGGCGTTCCAGTTAAGCCCTGAGCGGAAAGGGTTCCACGATCCAAGGTTGACCCTCGTAACCCAAGCAAAACACGGACCGTAAAGAGATTCCAAGAGCCCCGGCACGTCAGTGGCCTCTTACAAATCCCTCATAGCAAGATCCATGCAACGTGCTGCAAAGAATCCTACAGATTTGCGCAGCACACTTACTAAGCACTGCATTGTACTGGGTAGAGCGCTGTGCTAGCACCGTCATGTACTTGGGGCAGTTTTGATGACGGCCGCGGCTGAACCGGCTCAGCTGGCAGGCTGGCATGCCGGAATTTGCCTGGGCGTGGTGGGGTGGATTGGCAATGATCTTTCAGATCTGTGACAGCGCTGCCTTCAAGTTATTACATTGCGGTCAGGAAAGAATCTCAGGCACTGCAGCAACAACTTGCGCAACGGTTACATTAGCCTAAGCCACTCTGAGAGTGACTGCTTATATTATACATGACGACCCCAAGGCCTACACCTGCCTGCAGTGCACAAAACGCGACAACGTTGTGAACCCATTGATGATGTAACATAACTGACAGACTGAATATATCTATAACTTCATGCCATGCGGTGCATTATAGAAATTCACGATGTGCTATTCATGTTCACATGAACACGTGACGTGGCCCATTCAACACTGCAACGGCATTTATTTTGATTCTTGCATGTCTTCTATATGGCAGACAATGCACCAAAGCTGCTCAGACTAATACTAGACTTGATGCTTGACAGCTCCCACGCTGTGTGCACTTTCTAAGTACTTGAGATCCAGCTAAGCATGTGAGCAACCTGCAAAGCACAGAAGCACTTGCACTTCCTGACATTCCAGTCACAACTCTTTTTCCTGCGCTAGCAAAAAAGAGAACAGAGGCACTCCTAGAGCTCCTGCTGTCCACCTGACTGCCTTAGGGCCGCCCAATACAGCAGATCCCCTTGACAGAAAATGCAACGAGACTCTGCGCAACCGGCGCATCAGACGGCAACAGGCAGAGTACAGGATCATTTTCTGTCAACTTCTGCAAGACTCTGACTGTGCACAGCCGGTGTCAGCCAGCGCATCAGACGGCGTCGGGCTTGCCGGGGACGGCCGGCTGCGGCATATCCAGCTGGCGCTGCAGCGCGCGCGCCTCATGCACGCACTCGGGCGGCGGCGCGGTTCGCGGCAAGTGGCTGCGGTCATACAGCAGGCTGTCCGACACGTGCTCGTCCTCCTCGTCGTTCTTCCTGTCCGAGTACTCCGCCCACCACCTGCCAGATGTGTCTCTTGAGCAAACTCGTTGCAGCCTTGGCGTCACCCGAGGGTTTTGCTGGGCCGAGACCTTGCGCATGCCATGCATGCTGTGACACTCTAGATGCTTTGACTGCCCTCTGGGTTCAGTTCTCTGATTATTGGGAGTTGTGTGGGGAAGAGGATTACAACCTTAGCGCAACTCCTCATGGTGCAGGAAGGGGTGTCTGCAGGTCGAGTTGAGGATATGAAGGATACAATAGGGATGGTATTTGAAGATTAATTACCTGTTGAGGGAGGCATCGTAGGCCTTCTTCTTGTCCTCTGCGTTGCCATAGATGGCCACGAGGACGTTGTCAGGGCACTTCGTCTTGCGCTGGGCCTCGATCTCCTTGGGTACTTCGACCTTGGCTTCTGTTGAAGCCATCGAGCCACCAGTACTGTTCGCTCCTATAGGTGTTGGGCTTATTGGGAGACCTAGATCGACCAAAAGGCCTCACTACCAGACACTGAGTATCGATGTAGTTTCACGTGATCCTCCTTACTGACCCTTGTTTCTGCAACTTGCCAATTGATATCGACAAGCCCTACAGGACACCTTCCTTTCTGGTGACCTCTGCACGTCACACTGTACTGTGTCTCCTCACTCTTGTCTTGCTGCTTGCAATCAGCTGTGTTCAACCACCGAGTGATGAAGCAATGGGATGCAGATGATTTTAAACGATGAAATTCTTCCGCTGACAATCATCCATGGAAGCTGTGTTTCCGATAGTCTCGGGAGAAGAAACACTCAACCCGTAACGGATCCCAAAGGTGTATCGAGGTCCGCAGTCCGTGCTCATATTCCCAGGAGCGGGAATACTCTCTTTGGAGCCGTCTAGAATCATTTGTCGTGTAGATCCGAAGCACTGGGAGCGACTTCTCATCGATTAGAAGGTATGCACCCGTTCCTGGATCGAATGACAGCCATCCAGGCTCGGGTACTGGTGAGACTTTGAAAAGGCAATTTCCATGGCAAGATTGCCTGGCTGAGTCCATCTTCCGTCGCTCCAGTGCGTAGAAAGGCAGAGCAAAGAGTTTCTTTGATCATGTCTGGCTGCAAAAGGCTGCCCAGCGTCAGGGTATAGGAGCAAAGAAGCTTTTGAAGAAGCCGCCGCTGAAGCGGCTTTGGCTCGAAACTTTCAGACTTGGGTGCTCTGACCGTTGTATAGCCGGGATCAGGATATTCTCAATTCAATGGTACTTTAGAAAGCCTTTTGACGGCCAGCTTTGCCTTGAGCGATGCGCTCGTTGAGCGCAAAAGGCCTGATCTGTTTCGAATGTGTCTGGATATATTTCAAACCGACGCCTTCCTTCGGCTCTTACAGTTGCTGCCAGGAATGGCTATTTACTTCCGGTATCAACGTTATATTCCAGAAGTGGTTGTTTGTCATGTCGTGCGTGAGTGTTTTGCAGCTTATTTCTTGTTGACGCAGTCCTGGGCTGAGCATTGGCCCACGACGCCCCGTGCCTTGTTGTGCTGACTATGATCGGGTCGCTCTGGTGCAGGCTCCTTGATCCTAAATTACCAAGGATGACTATCACAACCTCCACCATCGGTGCGTCCATCCGAAGCTTTACCTACTTCCCAGCACTTCATGAAGCCTTCCCTGGAAACTGCCATTGACCTGTTGGCGCTAAGCGATCTTTTAGCTGGTGTCAGAGTAATATTTTACATTGGCTTAAAACAAGTGTTCCGTTTGCTTAATATCGGTTGGAGCAATGGTATTTCTCTTTATTCTGGTCTTTCATTATTGCTGATTGCCCCTTTTCTATCTACAGGTTTCCCTCGCATTGGCGAGAAGCGTGAGGTCAAGAAGGCTCTCGAGACGTAAGTACTCTCATGAGGGACTCATCCTGTACGAGCTTTTCACTTCTTGATCTCAAAGCTTGTCTTCCCGCCTCGGCCTGTGTCAGCTTCTCCCAGCTCTAAGCTGGTGGCTGAGCCTATCAACCTGAATTGCAGTGCTTCTTGATACCCTGTCGATTGAAGAGTGAGTCTGAAAGTTTGTGCATGGTTTCGCAGCTACTGGAAGAAGCAGACCTCTCTGGAGGAGCTCCTGGCTGTGAACAACGAGGCCCAGAGGCTGGCATGGACCCTGCAGGCTGACGCAGGTACCCTCATCATCCCTTCCCCTGCTTTAGCAACCTTCGAATCTCATCACAGCATTCATGTAAAGGTCCACAAATGGGACAAAAGGAGGACTCTAGCCATACAGCTCAACAATCGATTGCCAGCTGTGCAGGCATCTCCCTTGTCGGTCTGGACGGCACCCTGTACGACCAGGTCCTCGACTTCATCTTCTACCTGGGCCTCGCCCCTTCCCGCTTCTCGGTGCGTTCCCTCCTCTCCTCCACCAACACTTTGCCTCAACTCATCCGGCAACTCTGACCGCTCCCCCTGACGCTCTGAGTTGTCTTGTCAAAGGCAGTCTTGTTGACAAGGACCTAATTCCAGCCAAGAAACTCTGCAGTCAATGTCATTGTTCCCGCCACATGCACAGCCATCATGACGTTTTTGCATACCATCTGTCTGCATGGGGAGTACTATCTTGTTCCATCTGTGCTTCGCATGAGATGTACGCTGAGTAGTTGTGTGCGTGGCGAGCAGCACCTGTCAGGCTATGACCTGTACTTTGCGCTGGCGCGCGGAGTGCCCGGCACTGAGGCGCTGGACATGTCCAAGTTCTTCGACACCAACTACCACTACCTCGTCCCCGAGCTAGCCACCACCGTCTCCCCCGAGCCCGACTTCTCCCTCCTCTTCGACAAGGTGACCTTTGTCATGTCTCCTCGATTTCACAACAGTGTGAATGTCAGCCATGTTGGAGGATTCCTATATGCGCCCAGCTTGCATGTGCTGCAATTTGCAGATTTGCAAATATTTTCTGCCTGCGTGCCATGGTCTGGTCCCTATTAAAGGTTGGCAGCTGCTGTTCTGTGTTTCAAGTACTCTTGCTAATAATGAACTGTATCCTCACCGCTCTGTTGTCATGTCGTCTGTTCAGCTTGAGGACATGAAGCTCAAGTGTCGAGCATGTGGCTGCAGGTGAAGCGCGGCCAGGATGCCATCGGCAAGGAGAAGGCCGTGCCCATCATCATTGGTGAGTGCCATACCAACTTACTCTGGTTTTTTCCCTAGTTATAATATTTCTGACGCCATTTTCCCCTGCAATCATGTGGGCCACGCCACATTGTGCACCCAAAGCATGCTGATGGCTCAGCGGACATGTCATGTCAATTGCAAGTGCGCTGAAAATGATCATTGCGCGCAGGCCCCAACACCCTGGTCGGCCTGTCCAAGCCGGCTGACGCTTCGGCGCCGTTCGACCACGACTCGGCCATCAAGGCGCTGTTGCCCGCGTACACCGAGCTGCTGACCCAGCTCAAGGCGCTCGGCGTGCCCGAGGTGCAGCTGCACGAGCCCATCCTGACCACATCCGACGCCGCCAAGCTCAAGGCTGAGTTCGAGTCCACTTACTCCGAGCTCTCCAAGGTCGGCGTGCCCATCAACCTGGTGAGCGCCCGCCCCCTCCCATCACTCCTCCTTGTGGCTCCTTTCTTTTTGTGCCTGCAATCCCCAACCTCAGCTGAGTGCCTGACATGCTCTTTGTCATCATGCTGTGTTGTGGGGCTGTGCTGCTGGTCAAGCGGCTGCTGTTGACTTCATGTCAAGCTAGAGTCTAGACTTGCATTGGACCAGTCCGGGCCTGTGCGATGTCTTGAGCCACAATGTACTGCAGCCACCATTGCTGCTCCAAGTAGCTGCAGAATTGGTACTGATCTGGTGGAACTGCCATGTGCGTGCAGGTGACCTACTACGACGACATCGGTGAGGCCTACGAGTGGGCCGTGAAGCTGCCGGTGGCCGCCGTCTCCCTCGACTTCCTGGGAGTGCCAGGCTCCGCGCTCGGCAACGAGACTGCCGCGCTGGTCGAGAAGTACGGCTTCCCCTCCGACAAGCGCCTGGGCGCTGGAGTTGTTGATGGTCGCTCCGTCTTCGCCGACGGCGACACCCCCGCCAACCTGGTTGCCGCCCTGCTCAAGAAGGTGCGCGCATGCCCAAAATCCTGCGTTGTCTCACGATAAGTTTGGATGGGAGTGGGAAGCATGTGGCGCACATTAAGGACATGTGAAAGGCTGATGTCCACCGGAATCCGAGATTTGTCCATGGCTGACAGCGCAGTGGCTGGGAGTACTTGCTGATCCAATGAGCATCGCTCAGCGCTGTGGGTGCTGATTCGTTCAAGCTGTAAGTACCTGCCGTGGCAGATGCCTTTTACAAAGATCAGGCATTTGCCTAGTATAGCCAGCTTGCATAGGGATTGATGTTCAATTACCAAGTATTGAGTCCACGGCGGATTTGGGTCTTGCTTGGATCTACCCGAGTCCAACAAGGTGTAGAATTTGTGCCACAAAGAAGAATTGCACAAGCGTTGATGTCATGCACGTCTCTGTGGCAGGGCATCACCAACATCAGCGTGCAGTCATCCACCTCGCTGCAGCACCTTCCCTACAACAAGGAGCTGGAGACCGAGCTGCCGGCCGACCTGGTTGCGCGCCTGGCCTTCGCGAAGCAGAAGGTGGCTGAGATTGTGGAGGCCGCCTCCAAGGCCCCCTCCGCCTCAGCCCCCGCCTCCATCACCGCCGCCCTCCCAGCCGTCAGTGAGTGCCCCCGCCGCCCTCATCCCCAGCATTGATCTGCCCTTGCTTTGGGACATGCGCTCAGCGGCACTTTGTCAAACACATTGTCATACTCGAATCTCTGTCCAGAGAGGAGGCTGCAGGCATGCATGCATGGCTTGGATGTCTGTGTATCTGTTTGTCGTGGTACCCTCTGTGCTTGATGAGAAGGATCCTTGCGCATCGCTGTCATGCGGCTGGCGCACATGGCATGGCATGGGGACTGACGCGTGTCTTGCTGCCCCCTGCGCAGACGACCCCAAGGAGGCCATCGCGGAGAACCTGTTCAACCGCAGTGAGGAGTTCAAGGCCCGCCGCTCCAAGCAGATCCAGACCCCTGACTTCCCCACCACCACCATCGGCTCATTCCCCCAGACCCCAGGTGCCCATTCCACCTCGTGCCTTCCCCTCACTCTTTCTTGCAGGCCTCCCAGCAAGAGACTGCTTTGCCATACCCCGTCTGCTAGCAATGATTTTCAGAGTGACAAGCATGCTGAGGTTATGACGCGGTCTCTTTCCGGGAGACTATCTGCATAACATAGGCAGATCTCAGCAAGGATTGCTGGCATGTTAAGAATGTTTATGAGCATGCAGCGTGAGCCTAAAATACGTTGCTGGGTTGTTGCGCAGAGCTGCGTCGCGCGCGTCTGCAGTTCAAAAAGGGCCAGCTGAGCGCTGAGGATTACGAGAAGGTTATCAACGACTACATGAAGTATGCTAACGACTTTCAGGAGCGCATCGGACTCGACGTCTTCGTGCACGGCGAGCCCGAGCGAACCGACATGTGCGCCCACATCATTCTTCTCCCCTTGCGTATCTACGCACATTTTGCAGCCCTGCATGGAACGTCTGTCTACCCCTTGTGATGATGGGAGAGGCAGCGGCGTCTGCTCTTTGTTGCAGTGCATCCCTGCCCTTACAACGACTTGTCGCCATGCCTGGAAGTGTCTGGCCGGCAGCACTGCTGCCTCCATGCACATGCCTGCATGTTCCCTGCTGGGGGCCTTTGAGGCTGTCATGCAGAATGAAAAACGTCAAGCGCGTGCTGAGTCTTGTGGTGCTCGTGCAGGGTGGAGTACTTTGGCGTGAAGCTGGAGGGCTTTGCCTTCACTGAGGCCGGCTGGGTGCAGAGCTACGGGTCTCGCTACGTGCGCCCTCCCATAATCTACGGCGACGTGTCCCGGACGGGCCCCATCACAGTCAAGGAGTTCAAGTATGCGCAGAGCCTCACGCAGAAGCCCGTCAAGGGCATGCTCACTGGTGCGCGCCCATTCCCTCTCCGCCCCTCTTCTGCACATCGTTCATATCTGCGCGCTTGCAATGTATGCCAACCTGTCGGGCTGCATGGGCTTCTTTGCTGGTGTTATCAGAAACATGACCTGGAACCTGATGGATCCTCATTCGCATGTCTCTTTGAATATTATGATCACCGCATTGCAGCGCTTATCTTCCTGCTGGATTTAGCACTGCCACCAGTTGAAGTGATCGCAGCGAGCTTGGCTGACGGGTGTTAGCTGCATGCTCGCAGGCCCTGTTACCATCCTGAACTGGTCCTTCCCGCGCAAGGACATCTCCCGCTCTGCCCAGGCCTACCAGCTGGCCCTCGCCCTGCGCGAGGAGGTCGCCGACCTCGAGTCTGCCGGCTGCAAGGTCATCCAGGTGCTGCTCTTGCCCATTCACCCCTTCATCATGTGCACTGTGCCATCTCCTTGCTGCATCCTGCGGGCCTTCTCTTCTTGTCGTCGACAACATAAGAATGGCTACTCTGTTGGGCTCACTTTGCTGCTGGTCATGCCTGGCACACAGTGCATGGTCCACCCTCTTGGAAGCCTTCAACTCTCTCCACACTCAAGCGGCTGTGCACTGGACCGGAGGGAGCGTCCTCCAGGAAGGCACAGTGCTTGTGGCAGACAGATGCTGACATGATATTATGTCATGCGCAGGTGGACGAGCCAGCTCTGCGCGAGGGTCTGCCGCTGAAGCGTGCCCGGTGGGAGTCATACCTGAGCTGGGCCGTGCGCGCCTTCCGCCTCTCCACCGTCGTGGCCGCCCCCGCCACCCAGATCGTCACCCACCTCTGCTACTCCGAGTTCGCCGACATCCTGCCCGTGCGCCTCTTCCCCCACTTTTCTCCTCCACCACTGTAGTGCAAAGCATGTGGCGCATGCGGTCTGTTGATGCCGCAAGGTCCTGCCTGTGATGTGCCTGAACCCTCGCGCGGTCGGCGTCAGCTGTTGCGTGGTCTCATGTCTGGTGCAGCGCCCGCCACGACGCCATCATAGATGAGCCTGCGTGTTAGAAGCTGGACTTGTATGCACAAGTATTTAGGAGCACCATATCGGGGACCTTCTGTAGTAGCCAAGGATGCCCCAAGAGCGCTGTTCGGCCCAGCCTTACTTTGCACTCTACCATTAATACTCTTCTGAGGTGGTGGGTTCTTCTGAGCGCAGGCGATCGACGGCCTGGACGCTGACGTGCTGACGATCGAGAACTCTCGGTCGGGCGATGAGATGCTGCGCGCTCTGGCCAAGTACGGCTACAGCCGCGACATCGGCGCCGGAGTCTACGACGTCCACTCCCCCGTCGTGCCCCCGTGCGCTCCCCTGCTTTTCATTATCTCCCCCCAAACCCTGCAGCATGTAACTTCCCGTCTTAACAGTCAGATGCAGCATCACGTCCATTATGGTTGAGTAATGAGTAACCAGCTCTGAGCTCAAGCACCCCTTGTGGCAGCCAGAGTGCTGCAGGATGGGAGCACCACATCGACACTGCTTCCATGAGTCTTGGATATTTTGATACCAGCATTGGAAAGTCTCATGGCTTTCACGTCCCTCCACGGGCGAGCGTGTGCGCATTGGCTGACTGGATTGTTCATGGTGCGCGCAGCGTGGACTTCATTGAGGGCAAGATCAAGACCTTCCTGGACGTCAACCTGCTGAGCTCCAACCGCAAGCTGCTCTGGGTCAACCCCGACTGCGGCCTCAAGACCCGCGAGTGGGCCCAGGTGCGCCGGCCTCCCAACTGCCTGCCTGCCTACTCCTTGTCTTTGCATGCGCACTGACACCATCCGAAATGTGGTCTCTTCCATGCCTGTGACATACCTAAATATAGGCCATCTGCTTCTCTTCCCTAGTGCTCCTCATAGTGATGCTGCACAACCAGAAGCACAGCCCAAGATGAATGTGCACGTACCTTGGATCATAGCTGACATGTGCCGGCACGTGCGCGCAGGTGCTGCCGTCCCTGGAGAACATGGTCATCGCCGCCAAGAACCTGCGCGCACAGACCGCCTAGAGCGCCAGTGCCCTGGACCTGCTAGGACCCACCGCCCATTCCGCCATCTTTAGCCGCTGATTCTGCCCAAAGCGGTCTGATATTGGTTAGGCTAGGGTCATGACATGATCTGCTAGCTGGGCGTCCCCTGCTGAGAGATCATGTGGGGATCCGGCAGTTGTGTCGGCTTGTTTGAGTCTGGGCACAAGCTGCTGTGCGGCATAAATGCTTGTCTGCCATCCGCCTCCAAGCTCTTTGAAATTCTGCGTTTTCCAAAAGGGGGGCCTTTCTAGTTGGCGTGTGTCTCTTGTAACATGCAGCCAAGACGCTGTTGTCAGACAAGTCTGGGGATCTGTTTTGGGGAATCAAGTCACTGCCTTCTGTGACGCTGGGTGGTCTCTATATTCTTGTCTCTGCAAAAAACGTACGATTATCTCTGATCTGGCGTTTCCTGCATCAACGAGCTAGTTCCTGCAATGCAGAACATCAACTTTACGCTGTAAATGCTCGGAGTCTGTGCAGAACTGGCAATCTTTGCCTCTGTTGTTCAAGAACATTGCTCAAAGTGACAGAGCAAAATTATTGAGAAAGGACTCGCAGCAAGTGTTGAGAACATTTCACCTCCTTGGCCAGCCGCTGTGAAGTACAAACAAAGAAAGGGGAACCTTCTCAACAATTTTGCCCTGCTAGCTTTGTAAATCGTGCATGATCTTGGCAATCGAGTAGGAGGGACTTCAGTTGTGCTCCATGGGATTCAGGGTAATGCAGAATAAAGTGATCTCAAACAAAGAAATTGCTCGGTCTCCAAGCTTACATCCACAAGTGTTACACATATGTACTGTACATACACTTCTGCAAACAGGGCACGCAACCTTAAACATGCCATATCCACTGTCATACTTCAGTTCGATATCATCATGCTGGCACCAATACTGCTCAAGACATTGGGTGATGTAGCATCACCAATGCTGCTCAAGTACTCGCAGTTCAATACTTCTACATAGGTATTTCTTGTAAATATTCTACGCAGGGCTCTCAGCGCCTGCCGGCTCCTGGGAGGGCTGAGGTCAGCAAATTTTCAAGATCCCAACCGCTCCTTTTGTCCTCGTGCATATTTCAGTGCACAATCACACTTTCGATTCAAAGATGTTCAGAGCTTCCCAGCGATTCTGCATGTTCTCATGTCTTTCCCATTCATTGTTCGCCACATGTGTACAGGGTCCAGGCCAAGTCAGGTGAAGGCCATTGGCAGCTCCATGTCGAGGCTGCCAGCTCGCCCAGCCAGCAGGAACGCCTGAGCAGACACACCACCGATCAGCACTGCACGCAATTTACCTGACCTATATCAGCCCTGCGAGACAAGGACCACCCTCACATTCAAGCTCCAGCCATTCCAAGATGCAATAGCTGTGCAGCGGCTTCCATGAAAGACACAGGCGCCGATATTGCCGCATTATGGCAGTGCTGCATCAGTGTGTTTCTGTCATTTTATAAAGGAAATGGCTGCAGCAGAGAGGCTGCTTGTCAACCACCAAAACCCACAGCTGTGCACATCGCCTCCACACAGCATCCAGCCACAACCTCTGGCAAATACAAGCGAGAAATGGTACGCACAGCACACCAGCAGTCACCTCCTTCAAATGCCAAGGGTGGGAGTCTGCAATCTGTTGCAAGGCTAAGTTTCTACGGCAAGGAGGGCATGGCCGCGCACCTGCACGAGGTTGACGGCTGCCTGCACCTGCTCGCATGTGCCGCTCAGCCGCAGCAGCCGCTCCGTCACTCCGCGCGGCGCGTCCGACAGCTTCACACGCGCCCCAGATATCTGTGCCGCCATTCAGAAAGATAAGGCCATCAGACTCTTGGAGCTTGAGCATAATTTCCCTTTGAAGGAAGCAGACCACACTCATGAAGGACCAGATCACACAATGATTTGCACCCCAGCAGCATGAGTGATTTGGTGTCAAGATGTGGGGGCTTCCATGCAGTAAATGCAGGGCAAGTACCACATAACCAAGCCAGCGCAGTGTCCTTTCACACTTCATGCTCTCTTTATTGTAGTCCCTTTATCTCGGGCGCTCAATCTGCCTTTATGTCTGCATCTCTAAGTTAGAGTTGAAGTAACACCCCACACCAAAGAGACCAAGAGGAAAGGATGAGACACACCTTGCGGATCTGGGTAATGTTTTCGCCGGCTTTGCCAAGCACGCAGCCGACCTGCACGCCCACCAGCCGCAGCTCGCACGACTGCGTCGGATCTGGCGCCGTTACTACCTGCTGAGTCACCTGCTGCATCATCAGCGGCTGACTCATCGCCCTGTCCATCTGCCCCCGGCTCAGCACCTGCAGCAGAGTCACCGAGAGTGGTCAGCAGACACCATTATTCATGCAGAGTAGAGGGCACAATAATCCCGCACACTTCTGGCTATCCTGAATCAAACACCAGAACAGGGGTCGGAAGCTGTCTGATAGCGGGAAGCATGGCATGATGCACGCGTTCAGTCACAAACCATGGCGGCGTCATGGGAGGGTTAGGCCGTGAAACAAGGGAGATGAGGGTCTCTGCACCTGCAGGTCGAGAGGGTGTCGGAGCTGCAGCACCGGCCGCTCGCAGTGGCGCAGCGGCGAGTCATACATGCCCATCTCAGCGCGGGACAGATCTGGCAGGCCCCGGCCCCGCAATCCCTGCGCTGCCTCGCGCGGCAGCATGGCCTGGTGCATCGGGTGGAATTGCTGCGGGGCATGCGCGCCGCCGTATGCCTCCGTAAGCTCCCTTGCCGGCTGCGCCCCCTGACTCCTGGCCTGCGCATGCCAGCAGGGCTTATAGGTAGGAGCGTAGTGTGATAAACATGCCATTTCGCTATTCAGAAAAGGCATGCTGTGCAGCTCAAGCTTGCAGGGATGTTCAGGGTCATCCAAATGCAACTCTAGCAGCACGATAGCAAGACAATATGCACACTGACGCAGTCTTGGTCTCTGGCAGAGCTAATCAGTGTCTCTCTAGATGCCAGTGTTCCCCAGTGTACTTGCTATCAGCCGGAAGTAACCTTGCAGTAAGTGGAATCCATAAGAAGACATGAACCCCCACCTGCCAGGCGCGCAGCTGGGCGCACACAGCGCGCACGGCTTTGACGGTGGCTGTGATAGGCCCCTCAATCTGGACCACCTTGTGCACCTGCCCAGCCGCCACATCCCTCGGCAGCCACCTGCACCAAGCACATACCGGGTTCACAACACCACCTTGCTTTCTGACAGCTTCATTTGCAATCGCACATGCAATCATGGACCTGTCCTTTGGGGATTCTCACTTTAACGTACAGCATTCTGTATCAAGGCACGTTGCTTGGTCACCAATGCCGCCACAACAGCTCCAATGGGGACCATGCTCATGATATAACGGCGAACGCATGCTTCGCGTCTCTTGAGCCATTGGATGCTCTATAATTGGGCTGTGCATTAGAAAGGGAAAGTGGCTGACCTGTCATCTTCGGATTCCAGGGGCACAAGTCGCACGCCGGCGCCGCTGTCTTTGCGCACTTGTGTGATCGTGGCTCCACCCTTTCCCAGTACACCACCAACCTGCAGCAATGACAGCGCCTCAGCCGCGCCCCCTTGCCGCCAAAACAGTCCGTGCAAAACGTTGTGAAGGTTCAGCTTACAATATTGGCCAGCCAAGCAATTTTGAGAACACCGCCGGAAACAGCGACATTTGAAAGGTGCAAGACACAGATTGACTCTTATGTGTCGCTCTTCCTGATCCCACGGGGCAATTGCACAACATTGCTTAGTAAAGAGAGCCTTCGAGTTGTCCTGACCAAGACTGCCAAAAGGATAATTGAACAAGGCGGAACACGTGTAATCCTCTGGATCACAAGGCTTCAGACCTATGCAAGGGGGCACCAATATCATGACAGGACACAGGGAAGGTGTGAGGTCCCGCAAGGGGTCACCTGGGGTGGGGGGACAAGGATGCGGATGCAGGGCACTGGCGGCAGCCCAGAGGGGCCCAGCAGACACAGGGCCATCAGGCACACGGCTTCTTCTGTCGGGCTCACTGCCGCGCCTGCCGCCTCGGCTGCTGCCACCGTGATCACTCGGTCGACCCCTTTCTTCTCTGCACGGACCGGCACCGGCGGATCATTGGTAAGCACAGGACTGGGGACACCAGAGGGATCTCCATTTTGTACGTCGCTCTATGCTTGGGGAGACAGCATTGCACAGCGTCATCAAGGCAGACAAGCCCAAGAGCAAAGCGGCATTCCTTTACTAGCAAGGCCGGGACATGGCAATCCTCAAAAGAGTAAGGCTTGTGCAGTACCCAGTAGATAATACCCTTAAGAGACAAGAGCTCCCTGTGTGGAAATCTCCTCGTTCCTGAAGGGGTCCCGCCAAGGGAAACGGGAAGGTGGGACTCTGCTCTTGCACATTGGCTTACAAAGCGCAGGGACTGTGCATAGATAAGTATACTAAAGGGAGGGAACGCGCGCGCACCCTGGCTGCCCTCGTGGACCTTGATGTGGGCGCCGGTGTCGTCGCGGATGGTGCGGATCATTTCCCCGCGCCGGCCGATGACGCAGCCGATGTGCGTCGCTGGCACTAGCAGCCGCAGCTGCACCTCCACCACCGCCGACGCCTGCACAAAATAGATGTGATGACTCAGCCTGTGCTCTTTAGTCATGCAGCCAATTGCGAGTCATGCATCAGCCTGTATTCTTTAGTTATGTGCCAATCACGAGTCATGCAGCATACATGAGCACATTTGTGCCTGTGATATCTGCACAGGCGCCTGCCTGGCGGGCACGCGTCATCTCCTGTCATCCTAAGAGCAGCTGTGCATAGGCCACGAGGCAAGTTGATGTCAGGGCAATGCAATGCAATACTTTCTAGACTGCTTAAACACACGTTGTGGCAATCCTGGGTAGAAAGGCACATTGGGTAGGCCTACATGCCTCATCTCCATTTTTCCCATGACAGAGTGAGCATGCGTGCACACCTCTTGGACAGCGGTCATGCGGGGCTGCATGGCGTGCGCATCGGGGAGGCAGTTGTGGCACTGATGCGGCCGCGCAATGGGCGCCAGCACCGGCTCGCGCATGGGCTGCCGCCTATGCTGCGCCTGCTCCGGCTGCACCGCGGCTGTGGCCACCGCAGTGATGTTGAAGGTCATCGGCGCCCTCGCCTGCATTTAATGTATACCTCAGGCGCGGCTTCATTTTTGCATGTCCTAAGTTGGCATTTGCCTTCACCCCAACACATAGATATGCTGGGGTTCTGAGCATGACTTTTGATGTGCCAAATCGGCGCATTGAAGTTCCACTGCTGCGTTAGGAAAGGCATGAATTGGATGTGGAGCGGTCACCTGCTGTGGCTTTCGCTGGCTGTGCGTGCGGAGCAGGGCGGACAGCTGTCTCAGGGCATCAGACACCGCTTGCGCCTCGCCTTTCACCTGCGCATCCGACATGGGATCATGCTTTGGTCACGCATCACAATAAACCACTGCGGCACCAGGCCACACAGCAATCACACATAAATATTCCGCAGCCAGTGCTTCAATACAGACGCATGGGGTCCGCGCAAATCTGGCAAGCGTTCACGGGCCCTCTTGGGTGAGCCATGTCTTGCTACTACGGATCCTGTGTGAGGGTGCAAAACCAGTCTCACCGCAACCAGGCTGTCCTCGCTGCCGGCACATGCCGGCAGGTCGCGCTTGTCCGACACCCTTATGTTGGCGCCCGTCCGCCTGCGCAGATCGCTGATTACATCGCCTCCCTTGCCCAGCACGCAGCCCACCTGTGCTTGCTCCACCAGCATCCGTACCTGTACAGCATCCGCTGATACCTTCAGTGATGATAAACAATCCGTTCTCTGGAACGAGTATGAGAAGATTGAAGGCCAGGAGGGCATTCTTGTCATTTCTGCACAACCGCAATGCGTGAAACTTGCTGCCACTGGCCACTTTGACAAGCAATTCCTGTATGATGCAGCTGAGCAACCACCAGATGCATGTAGCATCAACAATAATATCGATGGGGTTTAGTGAGCTAGATGCCAGTCATGCCAATGTCCCAGCACATGGTTCCAGGCAAAGGCTCATCTGCATGGACAGCTTCATGGCGTGAGGCTGCAAGGAGGTGCAGTCAAAGCGCAGAAAAACGGATCCTACAAGATGCGGCATTGCTCACCACGCAGCAGGTGTCCTCCTGGGCTGCATCGGCCTCGGAGAGGCGACTCTGCACTGCAAACAGCGCCTCCTGCGCCCTGCACAATTCCGCGCCAGGCTCATCTGACGAGCTTAAGGAGATCAGCCTCTCGCTGCAGCCTGCAACCTCGGGCTCTACTTTGATCCGCGCCCCTGTTGAATCCCTCATCTGCTGGATCACCGAGCCGCCCTGCGCACCAGGAGGCTATTGTCTGCTGTGCCTCAACCTTCAGAGAGCATTCTTGGGGCAGAGCAAGTACCTCTGGAATGTCACTGGATAAGACATACGAGTCTAAGCACTGCAAGCTCAGTGGCAAGACAAATTTTGTGCAACACTACTGACAGGATGGTACAAGGTTGGCAGGAGCACCATGCATGCTCAGCACTACGTGTGGATGCGTTTGCTTAGTCCTGCTTTCCAGAGAGGTTGGCTGGCATGATTCAAGTTGGACTGAGCAATCTGAAAGGTGTACCTTGCCAATGACCGTGCCGATGCGAGTAGCTGGACATAGCAAACGATATTCCACCATTGCGCCTGCAGCCGACCTCTTGACAACGCCAGCCTGCGGTGTAAAGGCGGACATCAGATAACGGACATGCTTCTGAAGTCACAGGCGACAGCAAGGGAATGCCCAGAAAAGAAGTAGCTAGCATTTGGAGCTTCCTGCCATTTTGAGGGCTCCAGATGGATTAAAAAGAATTCAAAGGCCGATCTGGGCCTTACAAATTCAGAAGCTCAACGGATTACCGGTAAGTTATCGATGCACTCTGTCCTGGGATGCGTTTTGTCAACACGAGAATATGGACTCGAAACGGCCGTACCTCCATTTGCACATCGTCGCTGTGCCTTCCCCGCTTACGCACTTCGATCTCCATGTGAGCGCGTGAGGCCGGCGTGAGTCACAAGCAGAGCCGAGTCAACGACGCTCCGGACAGCACATCTTTTACTGTGCCGACGAGGTGCGAAGAATCACTTACACAGGAATCATGCACATAAATTATAACGACTGAGACAACAACAATCGTCTGCGCTAAACCGATCACGCTCACAACGAAGTTTTGGGATGTTATTTTTGAACACTTTCAGATCTGCCAAGTGGAAGACACAGGCAATGGGCAAGCTCTGCCGCAATAAGTGGCGCAATATGTAGCCTGTGAGGGGGTTGGATATCTCGATAACTTATTCAGAGGTACTTGAGCGTTGACCGATCACAAGTGGCGCCAGGGCTCTTCAAATTCCCTCAAGGCAGTGACGGGTTGCCTGATCTGGCATTATCCCACTCAGCCTCCAAGATCGTGGCGAGCGACATGGTCCACCATGTCCCCAGGTGGACCACCATTCCGACCGAAGAACCAAAGGAAACCGTCTCCGCAATTGTCAAAGGTGCTTTGCACAGCACAGTGATATCATGATGATGAACAGGCGTGTGCCTAGCTAGGCGCCTGCGCCCATCGGTGCATGCAGATGATGGCATGCAGTGCACACTGTGCACTGTGGCACTAAGATCTGGAAGAGAAACACCTGCCAGATGCGGCACTGCATGGCATGACGGCATGCGGGCTTTTCTCTGCCATTCAGAGTTGCGCACGACGATAAGATCACCTGAGTCATGCAGCTTTGCACAAATTTGCAAAATTTTAGAGTTAAAAGTCACAGTGACCGGCATCATGATCACTGAGCATCTTGATCACTACAGTCACTAGCTGGTCACACTGGCCAGATTTACGACACATCCGAGTGCGTTCACATTGGCAGGGCACATGCAATTATAATTTAAACTACCCAATCACAGGCTGTTGGGGAGACAAGGATATCTCACTGGGAGTCAGATTGATTTTGCATACAGTCATAGTCCAGTCCACTCTGTCCAACAGAGTGTATGCATGTGAGACATGGGCCATTCCAGATAGTGATGTCAAAAACCTTGAGATTCTGGATTAGATGCTTCAGAAGCCTCTGTGGTATCAGTCCGTTGGATACGATTCCAAATATGGAGATTCGTGCAAGGTGCAAGGTGCCTCAGATCTCAGACTTGCTCAGATAAAGACGCCTTCGATGGTTGGGACATGTGGCTAGGATGAATCCTGCTAGGATACCATTGCAGATGATGTTTAGCACAATGTCAGGCACTGGGGCTAGAGGCAGACCATTAAAGAGCTGTAATGACTATGTGAGAGATGACCTTGATGCTATTGGGCATCCATATGACTGATGGAGGAAGTGCAAGAACCGAGAAGACTGGAGAGCAATAATTCATGAATCAGGTGTTGCTTGACGTACCTAGTCCTTAAGGACTGGATCACGTGTAATACTAACAACAATAATAATGATAAGTTATCTATGTATTTATAATAACACCAGTGCAGTTGCGCGCCATGCCAGCAAGTTGCTTCCTAGGAGGCCTCTATGACTTGCCTATTCATGTGGCTTTCGCTGGCAATAGGAGTGATCTCCTGACTAGATTTGGGTCTTGACACTCAGCACGGCAGTTTGCTTGATCTTGGGTTGTGTTCACCAGGCACAAAAGGTTACTGAAGTTCTGCTTCAGCTTTATGTCTTCTGCAAAATTCAAAAATGATTCAAGTCTTGCATTGCTTGCTAAACTGGGGGCCTCACAGCGCCTCTCACAGCATCCATTGCACTGCCAAAGGGTGTTTCATGTTCAGATGAGTTCTGCACTCCCGTGCTTACTGATGCAGACTCTGATGCTGCATCCAGCATCTGCTGGCTCATATTCTGGGATCAGCATTCACACAGAGGGGATGAAACAGCCAGTGCCCATAGCCATGCAGCGGCCTCCAGCAACCTGGACAGCAGCAGAGGCCTGCCTGGAGCTTGCTGCTGCATTGTAAGCGCTGGGCCCTGCAGAGCAACTCTCAGTGTCCCTGGTGCTCAGCCTGTAAGAGTCCCTGGGCAGCTGGTGTGCAGTGGGGATGAAGCAGCCGGTGCCCTGAGCTATGCTGTTCTCGCGCATCGTTTCTGCCCGGCGGCTGTTGCTGGGGCCAACTTTGTTGCCCTGATCACAGGCACACCTTGCTCAAACACGATGTAAGTGCCATGCATCACGTTCTGTGCATAGGGCTGTAGCATCCCTGTGCAGCTGAGTGCATGCTGGAATGAAAACAGCGATTAGCCTACATGCATCCCACATGTATGCAAGAGATTGCAAATCCCTGTGCACTAGAATGCATGCTATGGATTAGCACATGCAAGGATTGCCGGTTGGCTGCAGTCCAGAAAGAGCATGCACAGAGTCTTGCAGAAAGCAGAAAGTGGTCACCTGCTTGTTGTGAGAGTAGACTGGGTAGTGCTGAGAGGCTGGTCCACGGCTATCCCAGGTCCTGTAGCCACTGGAGGTGCGCGGGCCTTCACGGTACCAGGGAGCACGGATGGGCTGGCTTGCCTCAATCTGCTGCTGGACCAGCTTCTTCACAGTATGCTTGTCCACATGGGAAGGCACATTCCCCTGCAGAACACCGCCGAATGTCACATGGGCACCTAAGATGCTTGGATGGCAGCGACAGCTCTGCCTGGATGTCTAGTGATGAATTTTGCATCATGCATGCCATCAGCAGGACTTATCAATGCATGATGCATGTTACGTGCAGCATGTTGCTGATCTCGAGAGACACGCAGGCTGACAAGCATCACCTAGGAAGCCTGCAGAGAGCACATGGTGGCGAACCTTTGCACTGGCATGCAGCATGTTGCTGATCATGCTGATATGCAAACACATGCATGCTCATGGGAATCACCTGGGAAGCCTGCACATAGCACATGGTGGCGATCCTCTGGATGTCTTGGCCCTCCAGGACATTTGTTGTGTCCTGCAGCGGTAGCCTGACAGGCATACCGTTGCGCATGTAGGGCCTTCCGTTCCTCATCACAGGAACACCCGCATCTCCTGCACAATGAGACATGTCAGCCATCTGCATGCTATTGTATGCTTACTGACATTGCTGCATGCAGCCGTTTTGCAATACTTTCTCGGACACAGTACATGCCTACAGTACATGAGGCCTGCATGCAACATAAAAGGCTGGGTTTTGAGGCTCCAGAACAGCAGCACGCAGTGCTCTACCTGCATAGGGAGGAGATTGCCAGGCTGGCTTAGATGTCTGCATGATGGGTGCAGGTGCATCCACTTCTGGGATTGTGTAGAGGGGTGGAGGGCTGAAATGCAGCTGGGACGCCACCTGCACATCAGAAAATGCTCATCATACCACACGATTTTAGGTGCAGAATAAACTTGATGCATCAGGAAATTCTGTTTACAGTGCTCTACTATCAGCTTTGATGTGGCAAGCAGGTATCGTGGGGACATGCATTGGAAAGTCAAGCAGGGCAAACTCTCACCGTGCCCGCTGACATGTATGCCGGCTGCACCCTCTGCATGCCCTCGCTGTTGGTGTACAAGACACTGTCATTCTGCACAGCTGACACGTGCACCTGCTGGGCACTGTAGAAGTCTGCAGGCATGCTGCTGACTGACTGCGGGCGGGCATGCATGCGGTTTGTGCCACGCGCAAAGCTGCCGTCTCCAATGCGCGAGCCGGTGGGAAGGGCCATGGCGATGTTCTGATACTGACTGGCTGTGTCTGGCTGCAGGAAGGTCTGCTGCAGCTGAGAAGGTGCTCCAAATCCACTGCTGGGGGCAGTGACATGGGGTGGCGCTGCTGGTAGTGGCTCACTCATGTAGATCTCCCAGGAGGCTGGATGCCTATTGCTGATGACAGGGTGCCTGACTGGGCTGCTGTGAGCTACAGAGGGCTGTGGCATCTTGCTCCTCTGCCGCTGCTGGAACTCAAGCTCTGCAGGGGTGTCAAGATTCCAGATCACGCCTCCGCTGACAGGAGCCTGCTGGGGGCTGATGGCTGGGAACTCGAAGCGCTCCTGCCGGTCTGACTCCCGCAGCTGATTGATGGCATGTCGCGCTTCAGGCTGGTTGTGCTCAGGGCGGCCCAGCAGGCGATTGGCCACAGCAGCCTGCTGTGTGCCGGGTGTCTTCCTTGGGGGCTTCTTTGCAGGAGGGGCGGTGTTGCGCGACGTCGCGGTCGTCTTGCAGGCAGCCTTGACGATGGTATAGGCCTCGTTGCTCTGAGATGTGGTGCCACTGACGCTGTTGCTGTCTGCCTTGCCAGAGGAGGAACTGGAGGAGTCGTTGACTGGCACGCGGACTGGCGGATTTGGCATGGGGGTCTTTGTCTCGCCAGGTGTGCGCTGCTGCACCTTGTTCTGAGGGGTGTACTGGCTGCCAGGTGCGCGCTGCTTCTTGGCATGCTCTGGGCTGGCCAGCTCATCTGTCAGGTTCCCCAGCAGATGGCGCATGTTGCTCATCTTAGGCGTCTTCATGTGGCTGCTTCTGGCTGCCTGAGAGCTGGGCACATTCTGCTGCCTGGGTGTCGTGGTGCCTTCAGAGGGGTTGGTCTTGCTTTCCCCAGTGGGGAAGTAATCCTCTGCTGTCTTCTCCTTCATGTAACTTGTCAGGGTAGGCGTGGAGGCTGTCTCCTCTTCATGGCTGCCGTGGGAGAGGCTGGCATCTAAAGAGAAGTCCACCTGAATGTCCATTTCCTCCATTGTGCTGACAGGACCTGCTTGCATGCAGAGATGTCGTGTCATGGTGTCACAATATGCTAGCTGCCAATTTCCTGGGGTTTTTCATGCTGCGTAAGTCATGCATTGGGCATGCAGGTGGCCTTGACCAACCTAAAGAAGGTGGCCTTTCTCTCTACAGAAGATCCCAAGGTAGCATGAAGATGCTTGAAAGGCTTGGGAGCACTTGCAGGACTGATGAGACCTGGAAATATGCTGGATCCCTCCAATGCAGGATACAAAGCCCAGGCAATGAGCTACTGGAAGGTCACCTGGTCCAGGAGACATTGCAGGGCGTTGTTCTTGCAGGTTCCTGCAGTCTTCTTGTCCTGCAGCCACCACATAAGTTGCGTTAGTTATTCAAGATAGCCATTCAATGCCTTTGCTTGGAGTTTAGATTGTCAATGAGATTCGATCGTAGTCGTCGAGCTGGCTGTTGCAGCTTTGGCAGCAGCTTGATGGATCCCTTGTCAGCGCACCAGGACCACATAATCCAACACCTATGAAGGTGCTTGACATCTCAAGCTACGGCTTACGAGCTTTCACGTAACTAGAAACTTAGATTGAAGATGGGATAGCCAAGCCGCACGCTAAGGCTCGATCCGTGAATGTGTGGCACAAAGGTTCAATTTAGCCGGACTTCGGCCACCTAGAGAGCATCCATTGCTCTTCAAACGATACACAAGATATGCTGACAAGGTCAAGGCGATGGAGAGCACGCACCGCAGAGCCGAAGGGGCTGGAGTATTATCCGGCCGAGTCTTGGAGATCGGCCACCTCCGGAACTCGGGCCGCAGCGGCTGCAAGACCACAACAGTAATCCACAATCTTCCTATGAAGCAACAGTATGCATGTATTCCCTGCAACACGAAAAGAAATGAGATTGAAAGCTGCCGAGAACCCGAAACAAGTGAAGAGGTTCCGCCTCGGGATCAAAGACACGCGCTTTGCATGCACAATAGATGGTGGTGGCTTGTGGATTTTTGATTGGCGTGGCAGGAACTACACGAAGCGAATAGTGAATCTCAGCGTTCATGTACTCAAAATAGAGGTGGATCTTGGCACCATAAGTGCAGGATGAGCCAGGAAAAGCTTCACTGAGTACCGTGCACACACTGCTTTTTATTTTTATTGCAGATAGCTTGCAAGCCATTGCTTGCACCTGCAGGAGCATGATACCATGATGACCCCGTATGGCCTTGACAATACGTATGGCCTAAGGGTATGGCCTAAGGCAAAGAGTTCCAAGCAGGGCGCTAAATGTAAAGGGGCAACCAACACCTCCGAAGGAATTCCTCCCAGCAGGTCGACCAGCAGACTCAGACTCTCGGAGATCTCCCGTAGCCAACAGTGATGCAAGCCATGAGCTCACGATCCGCTAATCCTTAGCTGATAGCCATTTGCTCCCTGCTAGACGCCGCGCTGGCACTTGCCATATGGTCATAGCTCTTGCAGATCCAGCTCAGCTCACTGACCAGAATAGCTGACGGCTGCATTGGCTGCTGACTTTTGCGCAGGCCCTGCTGGAAGCATTCAAGCTGCGCTCCTAAACAGATACTTCTTACAAGTGCGATGCAAGAACATGGCTATGTCACACATGATCTGTTTGAGTCTCTCAATAATCATAGTGATCATAGCCTGCAAGACGAGCCTCGAAACCCCAACCAAGGGCCATAATCAATTGCATCAATTGGATCAATTGCAAGGCAAACAAGACACATCACCTACAATACCCGGGCCTGGGGAAACTGCAATTTTTTTTGGCAAAATGCAGCACCTTCTACAACAGGCAGAAGTGTTCAATGACAAGGGGCAATCACATTGCTATGCCCAGTGCCTATGCATAAAATTTGGAGCCCAGTCTTGCAATCTCGACTTGCAAACAGATTTTCATATCCCTTGCACACCAACAGCATCATTACGCTTCAAATGAACTTCTCATGCAATCTTTTGCTGATTCCAGTGCCGCGCATGAAAGCAACTCTGTCTCATATCAGGGCAAGACATGCATAAGACTTCTTGTGTCTATAAATGCGGCATCATCGTACTTGTTGAGACTGCTTCTCCACAGCTTGGAGGTTTGTGTCCTTGTAAGGAGACATTTCGCGAAGGAACAAGCGCACTTTGACCTAAGAACTTCAACCAGAAAGTCTTGAAGGGGAACAAAGGTGTAACAAGTGCACATGTGCAGCATGTGACCATGGCTGCACATATGCGTTGGCAAAAGCCAACAACTGGCTCCATTCGATTTGTGGCATCAGGCAGCTTCGCACAAGTGCGTTTTTCTGCCTGCATGCTAATAGATGCAATCCAAGCATATAACAAACTACATTCTAGAATGCTGGCAGCTGCAGACTGCAAAAGCAAAACACCTGCAGAGAACTCCTAAACAGAGAAAGGGGGGCCAGGGGGCAACAAAATATCCCTACATGTGTCTAAACAATTGTGTCAACCAACACTCCATATTGAGGATCAAGAATTCAGTAGACGCCCTCTGCCTGCAGCTGGATCAAAGATGTATTTGGGGAGGGCGACACCGCTTCCTGGACCAGCATGCAAGTGCCAGCAAAATGTGGCATCACATCCAAGCTGCCACTCTTTCTGCGCAGTTCAAAGGCAGATCAGTCACTGGCGCCAGCTTGCTTGATTGGCACGGGTACTGCTTCAAAAGTTTTGCCGTGCCTTGAGATGGGGCTGAAGGACAAGGAAATTTCATCAAGCCCCTTGATCAGAGGGGGGGGGGAGCCGGTGCCAGGTCAGGCGCCGGCAGTCTTTAGTCTGGGGAGCTGTGGGGGGTCCGGCATGACCAGGTTAGGGACCCCCGGGGGGACCGGGCAGGCCAGAAGCTCATGCGCCGGGGGGGCCCCCTCCTCCTGCGCCGCGCAGTTGAAGATGGCTAGTGCGTCCGGGCACCAGGGGTAGGCCTGCGCGCCAAATGAGGCGCTCTCAGTCAGCAGGGTTACTCATACCAGACAGCTGCTGTAAGTGGAGCAAGGTGCTGTAAGGTGAGACCGCCTAGAGTTGGGTAGAACAGTGCCTCTTGACAATCCTGCAATTCATGTGAAGCATGCAATGACAGCGGCCCAGTGCCGTGTCAAATCCTCTGCCAAGCACTCATGGTGAGCAGCAGCAATACTACAAGTCAATGCTGCTATGCCTTGAATCGTTATCTGGAGCAGGGGCATGCTACAGCACTGGATCGCTGTCCTGCTGTTATCTATGCAGTAAAAGAACAAGCACACTAATGGCCATCAAGCACCGGCAGCGGCAGGATCATCATTTTGTCCCACCTAAGCGCCATATGGGGATGCCATGCTCAACACAGCCATGCACACAACTTGAAATGCTTGACATGAAGAGGATGAGGCTAAAAGCAGTCGACATGAGTATGATAACCTATGTCCTACACAGGACATGCAGACTTGAATGCAGATTTGAATGCGGCGGCACCTGCACGATGGCGATGGCGCTCTGGATGGGCAGCACGATGGTGCGGATGGCGTTGAGGAACTGGTTGTACAGCTGCTGCTCCTCCATTATGTTACGCCGCAGCGCCTCAGCCGCATTTGAGGCCACATGCAACCCCTGCGCCATCGCCGTGCCCCCCTGCAAGTCCTGCAACAACCCCGGGACAGCCACGTCAGCGCTCTTTCTTTTTCCATAGCACAGCGCGCTAGAGGACATGTTTCCAGCCACACTCCTCCCCTCACCATGGCATTGTAGACGAGATCTAAAAGCAACATGTCCCGTGAGAGCAAGGGGGGCCAAGGCCTCCCCAACTGCCCATGCATGCATGCCATGCAAGCAGCTGGTTTCAGCGAGTGTACTTGCTCATATAAATCCAATAGCTGTTCTCAAAGCAACAGAGCTATAAGACATGATGACTTTGCAGCAGGTGGGGAGAGCGCCTCTGCTTTTCAGACAAACGCATGCATGCCATGCAATCAACGTATAGCAGCTGGCAAATTGGAGGCTGGCTGAGCAGCAAATGCTAGAGGCTGCAGCATGCGGACACCACAGCACTCTCGCTTCATGCATCTATCAATAAAGAGTGCTGCAGACACTCCACCCATGAGATCGCCATGAAATGATCGGTCCGCACCCCCACAACGCGTTCGGTGCTGGGACCCCCGAGGGTGCGCAGAATCTCAAGGGAGATGTCACGACGAGCGCGCAGCGTGCCGCCCATCCGCAGCAGCAGCTGGTTGCGGTACCCCACGGCCTGACACACACGTACCGCCAGACTCAACATACACCTCGCATATTTGCTGGATGCAGACGCCATGCTCTGAGATTATCATGCGAGTGACAATATCATGCATGTGAAGGCATGCTTCCGGGCTCGGCTGCAAAGACGGGCGCCACTGGCTCAGCCACAGGCTTTGCTTGCGACACCGATGCTACTGGCTTGACCTGAAGAGCTCGGAGGATGCATGAGGGCCATAGTCACAGGTAATGAAAACACCAGTGCAAAGGAACAGGACACGCCGGAGGCGCACCGCCTGGCGCTGGCGGCTGGTGAGCTTCATGGCTCGGAACATGTTGCGCGACCAGTCTGCAGGCGGCGCCTCCAGCGAGGGCGCCTGCCCCTTGGGATCCATCTTGAAGGCCCTGCATGTGAAAGTGACAGGAGGAATGAATTGGCAGCTGACATGGACTTGCAGGACATCACGGGTCTTATTTAATCATTACAACTATTCTTTTTAGGGCCCACAGGCAACGTGCGGCTGCACATAAGACAAGAAGTCTAATGAAGCCACAATATGTCGTTAGGCTCCATTCACGGCTCCATGGTGACCTTCATTGGTACATGAAGCCGTTCAACAAGGCCAAAGACTTGCCAGATGTTGCTGTCGAACATTATCAAAAAAGATATCATCTAATGCCACCACTCCTTTGTCAGTTATTCATCGAGCAGAGGGAAAGTATTTCTGGCCTTTGCATGAGCGGGAAGTCATGCCTTTCCACGAAATTGTAGACGGCTGTGGTGGAGCTATGAGAAGCCTCTGCCACATCATTGCCGACTCCCTTTGAATCGATATCCGTATTCGTTGCGAGATCGTTGACTTGCTGACGCTGATCAGTCTGTGTGCCTTGGTGCCAGCAAATCAAGGGATGACCTTGTGATGCCCAGACGAGGAAAGGCAGAGGCATGGTGACCAAGTGTGGCGATCACTGAACATGCAGGTCTCGCCGGAAAGAGGAAGACAGATGCTTGGTCACCAGAGGTCATGATTTATATAGAGCAGGCACAGACAAGGTGGCAACTAGAGCTCACCTGAGTGTGGACCATCGTTTGGGGTTGTAAGACATGAGGCCCGACAGCACCAGGCGAACTTCCACTATCAGCTGCCCGATGCGCTGCCCAGCCGGACAGGAATCATCCCCGCGTGCCTCCTGCAGCACATCCAACAGTTGAATCATGCGATCTCTTTGAGATGCTGTCAAACTATCAGGAGCCGTCCAGACTGCATAAATTAGCAGTGGTTCTACATGCACATGCCTCTCCAAGCAGGAAGCAGCTTCAGCATGTGATGTACATGGCATGAGGACACTGGTTATGTCGTGAGGAGGATGCCACAATACCATATCGATCAATACAACTCCCCATGAGAAGACGTCAAGAGGGTTCGTACCTGCAGCAGTCCAGTCAGCGCATTTACGTAATCCTTCCACAGCGCCGCCAGCTCGCACTGCGGCAGGCTCCGGATCTGCTCTGGCGACAGCGCCAGCGTTCCCTCTCCACTGCGCAGCCCCGGCCTCCCTGAATCGTCAAGATATTTCAAGAATGCATGCATGCAGGAAGGCACAAGACATTGAGCAGGGTGCACTCTGGACAGCATCAGTCCTGCTCCGCGTAGCAGGGCACATTCAATAGGACAGTGTGCATTCCTATACCGTAATTGAGATATTCAACAGTATGCCGTGAGTCATAATGCACGCACCATTCCGGACTGTGAGGTGGATTGTGTTCTGTGAGGGTGGCAAAGTGTCCCTCAAAGAGGCGTTGGCCGCCCCATCCGCGGCCCCGGTACAGACGGCCTCTTCTGCAGTATCTGCCGCACATCCCTGCAAATCCCGCCACGAACTTCATTCTGCGCGCTTCACTTGCGCCTGTGTTCTGTCCAAGACTCAGCAGGGTGCTCCAAGTATATGTTGCCCAGCTGGCTGTCTAGAGTGGCGGAGTGCCCTTGTGATGCACTCGTCATTCATCCTCTGAATACACAGCCATGCGGCTGAGCAGGTGAGATGTATAGAGGAGAGGTGCGCCCACCCGGCCTGTGACCTCATCGATCTGCGGCGGCTGCCGGTCCCCCGGCTTCATGCCCGCCATCTTCTCCAGCAGAGCGTTGCGCGTCTCGAGGGCGGACTTCTCCATTTTTAGTCGCTCCAGTGCGAGCTGCAGGTCTCGCGCGCGCCCCTCGCTCTCCGCCAGCTTCTGCTTCTGCCGCTCCCGGAACTTGCGCTGCGCGCGCCTGCGCCAAACCAGGCCGCGCATGAATTTGATTTGAAATTGACTAAATCAGGCGGCACCCACCTCACAAGCTATATGCTGCAACAGGCCACTTCCTACGCTGGCCGTAGCCTGGCCAAATCAGTCAGTGTATGGGCCAGACCCAGTTTTGTTCCTCTAGGAGCCGACCCAGTTCTTTCTAATCCTTTGCATAGCTTTTAAAAGCTCAGCACTATCATTATTGACATTCCTGGTGTGGGCAACAGTGACATTGTTCTCGTTTAGATTTCACTGCCCACAATCTGCAGAACGAAAGGGCCTGCGAGCACTCAGTGGTCTGGACTGATTGTGCACGCCAGAATTTGAGGCTATCTGCCTTTCAGACATCCAACAAAATCAAGTTTATTTATCTCAGAGCACACTTTGCCAATGATGCATCAGAAAATTTACAGGGATAGCTGTACAAATGATAGCTGCAATGCAAGGGAGCCCCACCTGTTTTTCTCCCGCAGTGCCGTCAGGGCGTTGGGGTCATCACTCTGTTTGCTGCCGCGCATGCCGCCCTCCCTGTCGTCCGAACTGCTGCCATCCTGCGGGTCAGCCTGAGGCGCTGGCCTGCCCTGACTCCTTCTAGTCTTCCCCACCTGCCCGGGCCACTCCCCGCTGCCCACAGGGCTCCGCACCACAGAGCTCTGCACACTGGGACTTGCCGGCCCCGGGTCCTGGAATGCAGAAGTTGATTGTTTGCTAATCTGCCCCATTCGAATTTCCCCACAGCAGTCCCAGCATCCATGCATATTCACGATTCCAGCATAGAAAGGGGCATTCCATTGAGGTAAGCGGTGATTGCATGCAGGTGTCCGGTATCGGCAGAGTTGTCAGCTCGAAGCAAATGGACAATGAATCTGAGGCCTGAAGATATGAGGAATAGCGTAAGAGGATTGCTCACCAGACTGCGCTGTGGAGGAAGGAGGACATCCCCTGCAAAGCTATGTGGTGGTGGCCCATGGAAGCTTGGCGCGTCCCTGGGGAACAACGCCTGCGGGGGATCCGGGTCTAGAAGCTGCGACACCCAAGCGTGTACTTGTGAGAGCAGGTGAGTAATTCTTGGATCTTGCATTCCGAGTCCCCAGCAAGAAGCGTGTTAGTTACTCTTGGGTCCAGAGTGCGCCTACCCATTTGGAGCGACAAGAACAAAGGTGGTACATCTGTTTGGGGCAAAAAGAAAGTCACTTTGCACGTACAACCGCGTTTGGTGCCTATTTTGTGCAGTTGTGCATGCGGTAACTCGCCGAAAAATAGCCTAGTCATGAAGCACCGCTGAGGTGCTGTAAGGGCTGACCTGATGATTTTCCAGGGCATTACGAGATCCATCGATTGGATCGTGAGGGTAGATGCTTTGCGACGCGAGCTGCAGGAGGGCATCGATGTCCAATGGTCCGCTATTGTGCCGGGGTTGTACATCCCCATCGAGATCACCGTTATACTGTTGCCACCGATGCATTGCCCGTTCGATTCTGATCTCTGTCTGCGAGAGGGAGGAGAAGGACAAACCGCGACAGCTACTTACGTGATTTGGGGTTTGCCAGGGTTTTACTCAACTCTCTCCAGGTTCAACTATCAAGCCTGTGTTGCAGAGTCTCAATTGCGATCAGAGGCACTGAAGAAGAGTATTTTGAAGACTCATTGAAGTTTGCCGACCCATTACTGCATCGGCAATTCGAAGTTATTACAGTTTAAATAGTCAACCTTGCGACAGCTTACCTTACTTTTCGTACCATCAATTTTTTGATGGACAATCTTGTGCGTGATGATCATCAACAGGTCTGAATATTGCATCTGCCGGACAGCGGGATTTCAAGCAAAACAGTAATATTATGGCGTGCAGACATCCTGCGCGTTTCTTACTTGTTGCTGTGGTTGTGGCCACTGCCCTCGCCCTACCTCATCTATCATGCGCCAGTTCCAAAGTTTCTTCTGGTGTGCTGCTGCCCTTTACACTAAATCATTCCTTGAAAGTGTATTGCTCAGATCATCTGGTATGGTAGGGATTGCGATCGCGGTTCTTTTTACGCATTTGTCGCGCTCAAGATCTGCAAAAAACACTCAGCAATTGTGTTTGATGATGTCTGCAGAGCTTGATCTGGACGAAGCATGGGGGTCAGAAACGTTCTCTAGCAGCGCAGCACATATCAAGGAAGAAGTCCAGAGCGCTGCAAGTGATGCTGCGGCCTCCGCCTCGGAAGGAGCCGGCAAAGCAAAAAGGGCTGCTGCAACCCCTAGACAGGTGATGTCTCAGCCTTGTGCCTCTAAGATGCCCCTGCATGCTGTGACCAGCACCTTCTCTCAAGCAGTTTTCTGTTAGGGAGCTATCCTCCCACAAGGAAGCTTGTCAGGAAAGGTCCAATGGATGCTTGGCATAGAAGCAGGTACGATAGCATGAATGCCCTCTGTCCAAAAAGACATCTCCTGGAAACGAAGCATCATTACAAGCGCGTCGTTGGAGGGCAATGGCGCTGAGGTAGATGTCTGCATGCTTGCAGATGAAGCCGATCATGCAGGCGCTGAAGGAGGTGCAGCTGAAGGACCTGTGGATGGAGTTTGGCTTCCTGGCGCTCATTGTGCTGTACCTGGTCAACATGATTGTGGGGAGCCAGGCCAACAAGCGCATCGCGTATGCCTGGGCCCAGGAATACACAACCGAGGGGAAGGTCCTCGAGCGCAACTTCAGCCACATTGGCATCTGTGCGCATCCGCCCCTGGAACTCCTTTAAAGGAAATGCAAGAGGTTTCTTAATGATGCCTGCTCCTTCAGTCTCATAGGGTGAATGGATCACAAAAACATGTTCTACCCCATATTGGGAATGTTTCTTGCATGCGGTGCATATGACCCCTGGGCGAAAGCCTCTAAGTTTGCGTGCGCACTGAACACGTGCATAACCTCCATTGTGATCTGACGGAGCCTTAATTGCATGCTGTCTGTTGCTCAGCCTGGTCCAGGGCTTTGTCTGGGGCGGTGGATCATCAGACAGCAGTGTGTCGGCTTCAATGCTTTGTGAGACTCAGGGTGTGATCAGAGGACCAACAAGACTCCAGAGCGCTCAGGCCCTTATGTGTTTTCTGGCATACAGCTGACGAGGAGGGCACGGAGGTGACACTACTGAAGGAGGGAGCAGCCATGTTCCACTGCTACGCGAGCGGCCGCCGCTTCTGCACAGGCATGGTTGCCAGCTTGGACCTGCGGCCGCGCATGGAGCTCTTCCAGGGCTACGTCCTCAATGCCATCTTGCCCCAGGATGACATCGTTGACCTGGAGGTGAAGTTTCCTTCCCCTTGCCGAAATTTGTGATTGAGGCAGTCTTTGCATGTGGCTCCGCACGCCGTTGATGTACACACTTTCATGACCAAAAAATGGACATTTTGAGTGTCTGCTTGACTCTTTACCTGGCCCAGCATCTTAAGGGCCCATGTGCAATGTGAATCATGACACTATTGTGCACTGTCAGGTGGAACTTCCCTTACGTTCAAGGAAACAATTACTGGAACGTGTGAAACTAATTGTCCTGGCAAACGCGCGGTGAAGCCCCTGTGGAGACCCTCTGTGGAGACTCACTGTTTGAGTGGGTGGCATGTGCAGGTCCGCATGAATGAGGCGTCCATGCCCAAGACAGTGCTGTGCATTGCCACCACCCGCCTTGCCAGGGAGATGCTGCGCAAGGAAGGCTGCTACGAGGGTGAGGAATGCAAAGGCAAAAACTCCTCAGCTCACTTGGTGTCCAAAGGCTCATCTGGGCAGGCAGACACGTGCAGTGCCATGAGCGTCAGCGAGCTGCCTTTGAGTGCAGCTGAAAATTGGCTTAGAACCATTTTTTACCATGAGTGCATCATGATATGGCTCCATTGATGTGGGGATACCGCAGTCAGGATGCGTTAACTCTCACAGTTATTGTCAGGGGTAGTAGTTCTGCCATAGGAAAGGCAGAAAAAGACAGAAACGACAGGGAATTTACCGAGTATCGAACTGCATGCATGCAGATCTGAAGCTGTACACGCGGAAGGTGGAGGTGGCTAAGGACCGTATCCCCAACTGGCCGCATGAGAAGCTGACAGTGCTGGCAGAGCAGCCCTCCATCTTCTATGACCTCATGAGCGAGGCCATGCTCGACCAGGTGTGCTGTCCTGCAAACCCTCATGTCCACACACTCATCCCTGCTCTTGAAACCAAATGCCATGCCTCCGACAGTCATCTGTGACCAAGGGAATTGCAGGCCATCTAGGCCAAGCGAGCGCCAGAAGTAAGGAGCGGCTGCCTGGCAAGTGGAAATCGTGCAGCAAACTGACATCCCAGCCCAGGAGCACTGACATCCCAGCCCACATTGCATACATGCAGCACTTCACATGATATCTTCAGCCACCAAGGCATATTGCTGGTGATCGGCAGAAGAGCCCCCAGCCGGCGACAATAAATTAGTGACAGATATGGCCTAGCATAATACGTATGTTTGCACTGCCGCAGGTGTTTGGGAGAGCGGCCTTTGAGGAGATTGGCCAGTACTTCAGGGCCATCCGCATCACAACAGAAGCCGAGGGCAAGCACAAGCAGGCAAGCTCTCTATTAGTCCACCACTGCCCAAGCCAACCAAAACTAAGCAGGAACACCAGCAGCAATCTTTCCGTGCAGATCTTTTGCGTAGTTGTGAGAACTTCCCTGGGCTTGCGTGTCTTTCATTTCAATCGATCTCATGAGGAGCCTGTCATGCGACCTCCCTGTCAGGAAATTCCCAAGACAATGCACTTCCCAAGACAATGCATAATTAATACAAGGCATGTCCTGTGAAGGGCAGGGACCATGCACAACTAAACAGCATGGGATCTTAACAGACATTCACAGCTTGTGCATGTGTGGGTGCAGATAGCGCATTTATTGAATATATTGCATGAATTCCCCTGAGAGTGATCTCATGCCTTTTGTAAGGCCTCCTGTCAGGAGTGTCCCAAGAGAATGCAGTTGCTTCTGAAGGGCACGGACCATGCACAACTCAACAGTATGGGCTCTTACTAGACATTAATAGTGTGTGCATGTGTGGGTGCAGATAGCGCAGTTCTCCTTCGTGCTGCCTCCTGCCGAGCAGATGGACAAGCTGGGGCGCTGGATGACGGCTGCCATGGTCTTCATCGACACCTTGGGCAACTACAAGATGAAGCCCGAGCAGAAGGTGCGCCTGCTCTCTCACCCCCTGCCCCGGATATCCATTCAGCCATCATTGAGGACGGAGCAACATTGGAGTGCAAGGGCATGGCTACGCTTGAGCGGGTTCTTGACTGCCGACGCAGCCCTGGGCTGTCTTTTGCGTGCATACAGAGCCCTGCATCAGTGGAATATGGCAGGGTACCAGGCAAACATTCACTCAGCGAAGCTGCAGATCATGCTCATTCCGGGTCTGCTTCTAATTGGAGCAGAACACCTTGCTCATGAACATGGCTCATCACACGGTGATCGTTTCAGGTTCCTCCATAGAGTGAGTTGTGAGACTGCATTGGTACAGCTGTGATAGAAGTGTCCACGCATGCAATTGTGGTGCAGGCAGAGACCAATAATGAGCTCTCACAGCACGTAAATCAGAGCATTGGCAAGCCATTAATAAGTCTGCATGCATGGGATTGAGCGCAGGCGAAGGCTGACAAGGCGCGGCAGGAGGCGGCCGCGCATGCGGAGAAGGGCGGAGAGGAGGAGACATACGAGCGCGAGGAGAAGCTGCGCCAGAAGAAGAAGGAGGAGGAGCAGGTAATTGCGTTCAGCGCATTTCGTCTGATGACTCCCTCTTGCAGAGCTGGGTGGAGCTTGGACTCAGCAGCAGGACCCCAATCAAGGCTGCTGTCTGGTTTCTGTCCAATCTGTGCTTGAGCAATTCTTCGTCCTCTCTGCATGCCGCTGCCATTGGGGCATTCGTGCAAATCTCTGGGTTGCTCACAGCACAACAACAATCATGCCGTGGTTACTTTGTTGGGAAACTTGCGACCGGGGGTTTCTTTGTTGCCTGAATAACTTGATGGGCTGGGATAAGAAGGGCCTTTCTTGTCTGGCACGTCCTCTCATGTACACTGCAGACTTGATCCATACGTGGCATTTCTTCAAATCGCCAGCCCAGCACGTACATCAACTGCTGCTGCAGGGTCGAGCCAGAGCCCCATAATCCCCATCCAGCTTATGCTACAGCTCTTCTCTGTCACTAGGGAGGTGCTATGGTATTACAGAGGTTGATGCAGAGGTGTCTTGGCGGTGACTGGCATGTGACTGATGTGCGCGCAGGAGAAGCTGAAGCGGATGAGTCCTGCGGAGCGGGAGAAGTACCAGAAGCGAAAGGACAAGATCGAGAGGGACCGGCGCGCGCGGCGGATGGGCAAAGGCATGGTGGTAAAAATGTGATCCAGCCCAAGTCACAGATTCGCGCGCCGCTGCTGCAGAGGGCTATCAAAACTGGAGTGGTCCGCACATAGGCGCTTGCTTACAGCAATTCTAACATACACTCTGAGTTATCTGTGAATTTGCTGCTGTCTTGAGCTCCCCAGCCCTTCATTTTACGGCTCGATTGGGTTTTGGGCCGGCATATCTCTTTGGCCCCATTTTCTCAGGTGCTCCTCTAGATTGGGCGGACTGACGAGAACGAGGCTCGGTGCCACCGTCCAGGCAATGTCCATAGAAGGTCAAACTGGCTCCCATCTGAGTTGTTTGATGCCGGTTGGGGCTTCTAATTCGACACCTTGACGGTGGTGTGTTCTTCCTGCGGGGATGGTTGCTGCCTGCCAAAGCACAGCATCATCTCGCATGCAGGCAAGACAGCTGAAGCGGAATGGCACAATCAAACGTTAGACATGACGCACCAAATCTTACAGACATTAATATATTTGCTGCTGCATGCCAACTCTGGCTTAACTGCAGCTTGTCTGCAGGACGTACCTTGCCTTTTGGCAGGAAAGCGTGTAATAATAATAATAATAATGCCAACTCTGTGCTGCGGCACTGCTGTCTGGTGGCTGAGCGGCCTGGCCAGCCTGGGAGGACATCTTACAGTGTTTGCAGCACATCTACACACTGCAGGATGCGGCAGACTTGCATGCAAGATTTCGTGCGGAAATTGTCTGACCTGCGCATTTGCAGCTAGCATTTGCCTGCTTTCAGCGGAGCGGCATTGCATTCTAGCAGCTAGCAGGGCAGCAGTTGCATTTTTGAGTGGCGGTAGTTGTGTGCATGTGACCTGCCCCTTCTGCTAGCGAAATATTTACTACCAGCCAAGTAGCTTTGAAAGCCTGGGAAACAATGGTTGTGGCCAGTTGCACCGTTTATAACTGCCACTTATGATTATCCCTATACCTTGTCAACATAAGCTTTTTGCATGACAAACTCGTTACAGAAGCAATTCACAAACGTTTTCTTCTCAGGACTGAATGAGGAGGGCTGTTTTGTGTTGATATCAGTGTGCGTGCTCATAATAAAAAACTTCAGCCCACAAGAACTAGCGCTGGCAGATATGGACAGTGACAAGCTACCCATGCACACGAGGGCACAACACAGCAGCAAGCAGAGACACTTATTCCTTACAAGGTCCTTGTTGTCTCAGAAATTGCAGTATGTACTGTTGAAAATGTGTCTCGCTTGCTGCTGCATTGCAAGGCATGCCGTCTACTTATCTGCAGCTCTCCTTTCCCAGAGATTTTATTAGTCCGGCCATATTTCACTCCACATGCACACAGCAAAACCACTGCAAGCTCCAGTGGCTGCAGCAGTCCAGTAACTGGAGACAAATCGAAATATTCATCTTTGGCAACCCTTGGGGCTCTCCTTATGGATACCTTGGATCCGTCTCCGGAGAAGCGGCTCTTTATTGCCAGTCTCAATCATCTATGTACCGATGTGAATAATACAACGCTGCCTCTCAGTGGGGTGATCCATGGAGTTGCTGAGAGTGCCAACGCTGTGAGCCTCAGCCCTGCTCACTCTCCCTTTTAGATCTCACCCACGAAAGTTGGATCTCTGAGAGCGAAATATACTGAAAAACTCAATTGCTCCTGCGCACGCCTCGAATAGCATGCAATATCAGGTGCCCAAAGCAGAAAGCAATGGCTTGAAAACTGCCCAGGGCTAATCACCATTCCATGGGGCACCATGAAAACGTCTGATAAGAATATCTGAAGGCTGTGTGTCGCTGTCATCTCCAAAAGCATGCCATGCTTGCTCAGACTTGCTCAAAAGGCGTCTTTTCATAGAATGATCGCATTTGAACGACCTGTTTGTCACCTCATCTTCAAACGAGGGAAATCAAATGCCACGATGATCCTCGTCCTGACCTCTAGGATCTCAAGCCCCAAATCTCTACAAATTGATTTCCTTAGGCCTGCCGTTTGGCAAATCTGCCGAAAAGGGCGCTCCATATGACTCGCTGTCGCTTACAAACCAACAGGAAAACAACCCTCTCTGTGCCTGTGCTTCCAGCCCGTCTGCAAATTCACTTTGCTCCAAGGCAGCTTGACTGCCCCGATCTCTATGTTGCTTCATAGTCAGTGAAACACTTCTGATCCTTGGTACTTGCTCCTTTTGAGTGCCCTGTGGTCCCCCAGCGGCGGCCCTCAGAGAGGGGACTGCTGGTCAGGCCCCTCCACAACCACCTGTGCCATACAATCACTACAATGTCAAAAGTCCCAGTCACAAGTTGTGACAGGGTGCACTTGAAAACAAGTGCAGTTATGTCCTGTCTTCTCACAGACAGCTTCAGCACTCCCCATGCTCTGCCTGAGCGAGAGCGAGAGAGGAAGAGAGAAACATCACATCGTGCCAGCCAACAAAGCTGACTAGATGTCCACTGTATCTAAACCATTGTGTGCTCGGTTGATCCTCTTGATTCGCACTCCAGACACATCTGCTCTGCAGCCCAACTGAGCCCAAAATTGAGCAGGACGGATGCCTCACAGCGCTCAGATGTAGCAGGGCACAAGCAGGCTCCGGCCCCGGCTGGCGGGGGGCAGTCTAAATATCGAGCACCCGCCCACAGTTGATCAGGTCTTGCTTGGACTGCGGGCCCATCAACGGGTAGGGCATGTGGCAGCCTTGACCTGCAGCTTGTCTGCAGCCTTACCTTGCCTCTGGCAGGAACGGCGCGTCACGACAACACATGCATGCATGCATGGCAAGACATGTGCAAGCCACACGTGTGAACAGGTGCAAGGTCCGCAGCACACACCTGCGCCAGTTCGACAATGTCTTTTGGGTCGTCGGCCTTCTTGCGCAGGCGGCGCCGTTTGGGGACCTTCTTGGGGCGCGGGTTGGCCGGGTGCCGCTCTATGCAGTGGTCCAGGGCGCCCATCAGCGTCGACTGCAGCAGGTGGTGCTCCATCATCTGCGCGCACAGGGGTATAACCGTTTAATTTATATTACTGGGGTATAAAAGAGGGGTTTGCAGAGGTTTTGCATCAGCATCGGCATCAGGTGGTGGTCCATCATGTGCGCGCACAGGGGCACCGGTCAATGCGGGTGTTTCTGATCAGTGGGACTTCTGCTTTAAACGGCATGGACTGCGTGTGGCAATGCCCTGCCTGCACAGGTATATGACACCGCAAGTCTCCAGAAACTGAGTCCGCCAGCTCACTCAAAAAAGATCATTGCAGATGCATAACACAGTGTCTGTCTGGGAAGATGGAGTGTGATGCTGTGCGACAAGTGCCCAGTAGGTGCCGGAGCGGTGTTCTTTGGGAGAGGCTATGCGTCAGGGAATTATGAAATGTCAGTCAGGGATGCCAGGGTGATCTGTATGAGCTTACGTGCCGGGGAAATGGTCCTTCCCAGTCATGAGCGCAGGGGCCGACTGTCAATCTGCCCTCCGTTTCCTGTTGGAAAATTTCTGCAAGCATCAATTTGGAGAAAGAAATCAGCGCACCCGGCCTGAGATGAGGATTCCCTCGGCAATGAGCTCCTCGGGGGAGACCCAGACGCAGTCCCAGCCCTTCTCCATCCGCTTCGGCCCTCCGCGGTGGCGCCGGCCGACCAGGGTTTTCAGCGGGCGCACAAAGATCATGCGCCCCGGGGGGAACATGTCCATCTCCTTGCCGCGGCGCTCCACGCTCTTGTAGTACCTGCAGGGTTGCAATGTCACTGCTCAGCCAATGACCGGCACATCAAGATGGGCACACAGCTGCGCTCTTGCCGTGCACCACTGGAGCACAGCGCTTGCATCTGAGCCGCCGTTGACTGGCTGAGACAACAACACCCACAGGCTTGACAGTTTGACGAATCGGTGATCACCCTGCATGCGCAGTATCTGGTGTACTTTGATTTAATTGCGCTGATTGGCACGCTATTCAACACAAAATAGTGATGAAATATGCGCATAAGCGCTTGGTGCAATGATGTTGTGTGGTTCCAGCAATGATTTCAGGTGTCTAGATAGGGCGCAGCAGAGCAATCCCCAGCTGCACTGCAGGACCCGGATGTGACAGACAAGAATGCTGAAAAGAAGACCCTTCTTCGGACGCACAGAGAGGCTTAGAGCAGGGTTGAACCAGCGCTGAGGCAGAAGCAGCTGCCCCTGGGTAAAGTAGGCAGAGTGTCTGGCCCTCTCTCAGCGTTCCTTTCAACACCCATGCAAGCGTCATCGCACATCATTGAATTGGAGAGGGCAGGGGGAAAGGAAAAAAGGGCCGCTCACTTTTCGAGGAAGATGCGGCACTCAGGGGGGATGTCGTCGTAGGGGCGGAAGAGGTGGTGCGGCGGCGGCCGGTTCTCTTTGCGCCAATAGCCGCCAATCAGCACGCGCAGCTTGTGATGCCTGCGCGCAAACACAAAGAGATTTCCAAATGGTATTCCAGCACTACCACATTTGCCCGGTAGTCATCAGCATAGGATGCTGACGCTGCAGCAAATAGTGATATGCTGCTGTCATTTCATGCGTTGCCTGGCAAATCGCAGTACCTAGGACTTCTCGCAGGGTGATGCTCAATTCCACAATGCCATGCACAAGGATACTACGAGAAACGGGGAATTCGCACGTGAGCACCCTTGAAATGCATGCCAAGACTGGAAGGGGCAGGAAGTTGGGAGCTGAAAAAGCACAGTGGCCATCCCTTCCATTCCAGAACGCGAATCTAGATCCTTTGTAATATTAAACACCCCCAACCCAACCATTAAAGCCTAAATCAAGCAGGAAGGCGCACCGGGAGCGCGCGAGGGCGGTGAGTATCTTATCCATGAGGCGCGACGGTTCTGAAGTTCACTGTATAAAACCAGACCCCCCACAAACCCTAGAAAGAAGTGGCATAAACCCCCCAGACCCTAAACATTCAAAAGGGCAGCGCACCGTGAGCGCGCGAGGGCGGTGATCATCTCGTTCATGATGCGCGACGGTTCTCAAGTTCACTGTTTTAAAACCAGGCTAACCACAAACCCTAGAAAGAAGTAGCATAAACCCCCCAGACCCTAAACAAAAAAAAGGGCAGCGCACCGTGAGCGCGCGAGGGCAGTGATCATCTCGTCCATGAGGCGCGCGAGGTTGTTGACGGTCATGCGCGGGACCGCGTCCTTGCCGCACACCACCGACACACACCACTCGCGCATTGCCGGCAGAAGCGACTCGCTCACCAGGCCGCCGGGAGGGCTGAACGCCCAGCACTTCAGATCTGTGCAGGAACAGCATTATTAGTCACCCCACTGTAATAGTCACCCTGCATCCTGTGCGGCTGCCAAGTTCTTGAGGTCTGCGCAGCACCACTAGAACCTTCAAATAAAAAAAATTCTGGTCACTCTTCTTTATTGGCCATTCTGCGGCATGTGTGGCAGTGACTTGCTGACTGAGCCAGTCAGACGGGCTGTACGCTCAGCACTTGTGGTCTGCGCAGATTGATTTCTGTCTCTGACTCTGCTGAATACATTACCCAGCTGTGTAAGCCACACCGCGGCCTGCAGGGCAGTGACTTGCTCACACAGCATAGTTCCCAAAAGGGGGCTTTGAAGCGACCCCTGGCTTTCCGCAGAGCTCATGTGCATGTGCTTGGCAGATTATGGCGCCTAAAAGCTTGTAAAAATACGCCGTGAACTTGGACAGTTTCAAAGCAGTGCTACAGGCCTGCTAAAGCGGAAATTTCCTGAATTGCTGTAGCATGACAAGCAACAAGGCTGTTGACCTGCCACCGCCCAAGCTGCAGGGCACATTCAAGCTCTGGCCAGAAAGCGTGTGCCCAAACTGACAGACGCAGAACGCACCCTCGAATCGGTCTCTCAGCTTGAGTGAGATGAGGGCGGCTGCACCCGCGCCCAAACTGTGGCCCGTCACCACCAGCCGATACCCCTGCGCAGAATAATAATTAAGTCTCAAGAGAAATCCTCACGTCATATTGATCTACGCATGCATGGTTTTTAATTGCATCAAGAAGGTGTTAAACGCCTGGTAGAAGCTCTCTTCGCATGCCTCATGCCGACCAGCCACAACTTACATGCCAAGCAGGGCCTTCTCGTGATCACCGCCAATTACAAACACATTCTAAAAATAGATTTATTAAATTGAAAACTATTCCAAAAATTCTGAAAAGTCTAATATTTGACTATCTTGAATTCCAATTGATGTAAGCACACCTTGGCGTCCACTTTCTCCTGCATGAAGGCGCCCACAGCCTCCCCCTTACTATCGGCGCCGCCCTCGTCCTCCATGTTCTCTCTTTCTTCGTCGCCCCCCAGCAGGACCCTCAATATTCCCCCCTTCTCCAGATCCGCCAGCACTGCAGAAGCTGATGCCACTATCCCCGCATGGCCAAACGCTGTCCCTCGCTTGTGCTTGTTTGCCTGCCGCATGCAACACCCAAAAAGTGAAGCCTGAACCCTCAACACAAGCTTGCGCTGTCAGGGCCATGGACAATAAAGCTGGGCTACAAAAAAACTGGCAGTGTCCCCTCTCAAGGTACAAGGGCTGTCCAGATGATGCCTGCAATGTGAAGAGCCTCTTGAGACATAAGGCTCTGCTTTGGTGCAACCAGCAGCGCTCAGGCACAGGTGCATTCCCCTTTGGGCTTGCCAGATCATTACTGGTCCCAATGGATGAGTGCGGCTTTTCCAGCAGCTCAGGACATCACAGGCATCATGACAAGAAATAGAGTCTGGAGATTAACACCCCACCTTGGCAAACTTTGGTGGGAGCCAGTCGTCGATGCCTTCTGGGTGCACGACAGCGTCTGTGACCACATCTGCCATGCTCATCGTGCCCCGAATTGCAACTACCACCGCTTTGCGCTTCCTGCAAAGGAAATTCTACCAAAGTCAGGACAATGCAGTCACTTCAAGTTTTGGCGCACGGATACAGTGTATTGCGCATGTGAGCTGGGTTCCTGCAGACACAAAGATCTGCATGACACCTTGAAGGGAGCCCAGCATTGGACACATTTTGCAACATGAGGACAATGCAAAAAAGTCTTTCTGATGCTTGGATGCAGCACATGCATATGTGAGCCTTGAAGCACGCATTAGACCTTGGCACAAGGCAACCTTCTAATTCCAGCTTTTCCGCAAAACCGCAAAAGCATGAGCTTTGAAACATGCACATGCACGTGCACAAAGTGCTGGCATTGATACTGCAACACAACAGGATGTGAGTCTGAAGATGTGTGAAGGAACAGGTGCCCGAATGTGCCGGGGTAGCCAAACGTGGTGATTGGCTACCCCGGAGCCCAGCATTTACTGAGTGTGGGGGGGCAGGCCCCCCAACCAACCACTTAGTAATAGATAGTAATCTGTCACACTAGGTTAGGGGGGAATGTCGGGCACGTACTTGTCCAGACCGATGCAGTAGGGCAGATGCGCGAGAACCTGATTGGAGGGGCTGAAGTACAAAATGTCCTTCTCATCCACCCCCGCCACCTCAGCGATAGTCCTGGGGACAAACATTAAACAAAATTGTCAAACTTCACAGCATCAGACAGGACTGGGGATGCAGCCCTCTATCCTTCTTCACACCAGATCAAGCCTGGCAAAACCAGGCAAAGCCTCTCTTCATGATTCGATCAGGAATTGATTCGGCAAAATCAGCACATATACAAAGGTCCTTCCTGCTCGGGCTCTACAAATAAAAAAGTGCGTGATTCGGGCTCTAATCTGTTCAGCACATTGCGATGATAATAAGGCCGTTTCCAAGGGATCATGCTCATGTGGAAGAAATCACCTCCTGACTTCATCCTGGCCCTCCACCGTCTTGGGAGCGCAGCAGCAGCAGCAGCCGCAGGTTCCACAGCAGGGAGGGATCTTGAATTTGGGCTCCTCATCCCTGCAGTTACCAGGAGATGCACATCACACACACAGTCTTTTGTTTTTTGGTGTTGCAGTTTCACAATGTAAACCTGCATCAGATGAGATGAAAAGACAATGTCATTCGTTTTCCTCGGCCTTGCAAGCTTTGCTACTCATAGATCCTGCCGCAGATAGTTTTGAGGGGGGATCAAGAGCGTGGTGAAAAATGATGCTGAGGGCAGCACCTGGTATCCTGGTACTCCACCACAGCGTAGGCTGCGCATGCAAACCTTGCATAGACTGCTGCCTCCTCCAGGGTATCAAACGCCACGTTCTTCCGCCTACCTGTGACAGAAAGGCACAGAAGATCGTCTCACATGTCACACCTGGCAGAGTATTGATCACAGAGAAGCAATACATATTCCATTGGCATGGCCCCTAACAGAAAGTACTCCATGCCTCTGTTGAGAACTCAGTCTCTCCTGAATGCCGCTAGGATACAGAAGCAAAGACTTTGCAGCTCTAAGGCTAGGTACATGGAAGTGACGTCTGCTGGCTGTGATGTTCATGCACTGGCTCTCCAGGATGTTGCTTCAGCCTTCTTGCAATGGCAGATGGGGGATTGAGCGTTTAGTGCTTTGCATCAGAGCTTTCAGCAGGAGGCCATACCTAGGATGTCGTCCACAATCTCCCCTGGTTCCATATCTATGTTCAGCTCCTCTACCTGCAACATTCATGCAATTTTGGCCTTCTGCTTCTTGCTCAAATATAGTGGCTGCTTTGAAAGCAACCTCTCTCTGCAATGGGCCTGCCATAATGGTATGTATGCTGGCACCATACGAAGCATTGCACGAGCAGGCACGTTCGCATGTACGTCGATGCAGGAATGCGCTAATCACTCGCTGCCGCCTGGTCCATCTCATACAGGCATGGAATGTTTGTGACAGACCTGCAGACAAAAGATGTGTATAATACAGAGAATTGAGAATTGAGAATTGAGAAGTGAGTTGTGAATTGAAAATTGAGAATTGAAAATTGAGAAAATGAGAATTGAGAATTGAGATTTGAGAATTGAGAATTGAGAATTGAAAATTGGAGATAGAATTGAGATAGAATTGAGAATTGAGAATTGAGAATTGAGGACATAATCTGTCTGCGCACCTGTTCTGTGACCTGCTCAGAGGGAGTCAGGATGACAGGGAACTTCTGGGAGATGCGCCGCGAGTCGGGAAAGCGGCGGCTGTCGCGCAAGTCCTCTATCGCCTGCTCCATGCCCTCACCCGTTGCACTCGTCCTCTTCTGCACCACAGAGTTGTTTGTTGTCAAGCTCAAGCTCATGTCAATTGAACTGTTATATCGAAAATGCATGGCGGCCAGACATGCAGTCTCTTGGATGAGGGGCCACTGGCTCAGGTGAGTCTTGCATTTCAATCAGGATGCTTCCAATAACGCAGGAAGCCTCAGACAGCAGTGCTGCGCTGTCTTTACGGCTAATGCAGAAAAACAGCTCCTGCATTTGATAAAGCAGGTAGTATTGCTGTTACACTTTTGCATATTGTAATGTTCAAAGCAGCATCGGCAAATATATCTGCTTGATATAAGAAAAGGATTGAAGGCAGGAGTCGCTCACCTCAAAGTCCCGGAGTGTATCTTCGTCCACCTCGCTGAGGTTGAGGGTCACAGAGCCCTTTCTGTGCATGGAAGGAGTTGAGAGTCCATTCTGTCCGGCCGTCCCATGGCGCGAGTGGTTTGGGCTCTCCCCGGGCACATCGGGCACCGCCATCAGATCCTCATCTAAATTCTGCTCTGTGCCTGCGCAAACACACAATGCAGCGTTCCCATCAGCACTGACCAACATGCTCAATAGATTGCTAATAGAATGCTGAGAAGATTGCAAAGGAAAAAGTGATGCTCAGAAAGATTATGTGCTATTTACAATGCCCAGGGACTATTCAGTGCATTCATTCATCAAGTCCAAGGCAGTCTGAACCAGTCAGGCCTTTGCCACTGAAGTGAAGCACCAATGGAAGGGCAGGGCTCTTTCTGCACATTCAAGATGACAGTACCGGCCAGTCTGCATGATAAATACCAATACCTGCTTTCATGCATGTATCGCTGGCAGGTCTTCATGCATGTGCAAAAAATGATCATACAAGTGTTCGGACTCATCATGCAGTAACGGGTGTGCGCACCTTCAGCCACGGAGGGCATGCCAATCCAGCTGCCAAGGTAACTGCCTATGGCTGCAAGTGTGCCAGCTTGCCCCTGTGCGCTGGCGCCGTCCTCACTGCGCCCCTCCTCACTCACCCTATCAGCGCCGCCCGCCTGTCAGGGCATCAGCGATCAGTTTTCAACCCGAGAGCAGCTGCTTTTTGAATAGTAAAGCATCAGAGCTTGCTCAGATTCCTTCCTTGTTTGCATTCCATGCTGTCTCAAGGAGCTGGCAGTTTATAATTTTCGTTTCAGTTTATAATAATCATCATCTTTTAATCAGCATCATAACCAGCCTCGGCCATACGATTAATAGCAAGTAAGCAAGACCACTTGAAATGCCTCATTACACACCACCAAGCAAAGCCATCAAGGGGTAGGATATGTGACACCCTTCACCTGCAGCTCATTTTTTTCTGTGTGCAGCAATAGCGTCCAAACAGCAAGAACACCAACAATATGAATAGTAATATACCACATCTCTATGGTGGCTGTATGGCTGTGAGAGAGGCTTGCCTGTTTGGCGCCGTGGCCGGACGAGTCCCTCTCTGTCCAGATGGGGCCGATGTCACTGGAGCTCTCATGGTGGTGGCTGTGGGGCAGAGGCACCACTGTTGTGTCCTTGTCAGGTGCCGTCACCTTGTGTCCTCCTGCATTGAGGGTGGGACCCGCCTCCCGCCGAGCTTTGCTCTGGCTGTGCACCTGTACACAACACCGCAATCTTAGAATCATTTTGGAGATTTTTTGCTAAATTGCATGCAAGGAATAAAGCTCGATATGCACCTAGGCCACCACAGAGCAGTTGCTCGCTGAACACCCACACCTGGATTCGCTCGAAATTGTTCATTTTATCCACTTGCAAGGGAAAATAACTGGCTTATATGCTAAGCACACAACCATGGTGTGCATGCAATCCAGCCTGCATGCATGTTCAGCACATGTAGGGTGGTATGCAATGTGCAAGCCATGCGTTTACAGGATTGCTGTGCATTAAAACTTGCTTGAAGCTGTATGTGAGGAGACAGAAGTCGTCGCACCTTCTCCTTCAGCTTCTGCTTTAGCTCCTGTGTGAGGTGAAGCTTCTCCCTCTCCTGCTCAGACTCCCCTTCATCCGCCTCTGAGCGCCCTCCGTCCCTCAGCGAAAACCGCTCCTTGAGATTTCTGAGCTTGCCGGCAATTCCCCCATCCTCGCCTTCCTCACCCTTCCAATCCCCTGACCCTGCCTCGCTCACATCACTCGCGACATGACTCACTGCGAGCTCCCCGCTGGCTGTCTCCCCGGCCACCGCTGTTCCCTCACCCCTCTCCATAGCATCTTCCGCGCCTGTCTGAGCGCTGCTCTCTCGCGTTGGAGGCTCTGCATCCTCCGCAGATCTTCCCCCAAAGACGGCGCCTGTCACGCGGCTGAAGGCTGACTTCCCCGCTTCCAAAATGCCGGCCGCCTCCGGCCGCCGCGCCTGATCAGACTCGGGCCCCCTGGCGGCCACGGCTATGGCCTGATCAGGCGCGGCGGAATGGCTGCTTCTTGCCTGTTCAGGCGTGGTCCCCCCGGAGGAAGATCCCTCGGCGGGGGGTGCCGTCGGCTGATCTGACACGGCCGGCCGCTCGAGAACGCTGTCAGATCCGCGGCCGATGCGGTTTGTCTGCTCGGGCTGCCTGGCGGCGTTGCCTCCGTTGGACTGCGTGCTGATGGCTTCCTGCGAGCTGTCTGCCTCGAGGATGCCCTGCAGGTGCCCTGTATGGTCCACGTTGGACTTGCGCATGCCCTCCAGCGATTGCCTTAGCATGCTCAACTGCACCTCCGCCAGCCTGCCGTCCGTGCGCACATGACAGTTGGCACAAGGTTGCCACCCACAGATTTCACATGCATGCAAAGTATCACATTACGTTTAATGGAGTGCACCACTGGGCATGTCCTCCTGATCCTTTTGGAGCCGACAGCAATGGGCATGTGAGGTCTTGACACAACTCCTGACGCAAGAGCTCATTGTGCTGACATGACAGGCACCGCATGATTCAGCTCCAGAGCGCAGGGCGCTCTAGCTCGTCACGAAGCAAGAGCATCTGCATCCAGAATTTGAAACACGCGGCAGTTGTCCCGAGAGCCCTATTAGATGAGTTACAAGGCTGGGATATAAAGCAAGGTAGACCCACCGGCCGTTTGAGCTGTCATAGGAGCCTCGGGGGGACTCGCCAACGCGGCCGGGAGTGGGGGGCGCAGAGGGGGGCGTCCCGCTGAAGTTCGAAGTCTTCTTGGCCAGCGTTCGTTTGTCAATTCCCGTGTACATCTGCGCGCCATCGTCCCTCGGGCCGCCTGCATTAAACATTTAATATCATGTCAAGATCAATTCTGGTGAATTGATACTTGAGCACACCCTGGATCAAACATCATTCTTGGTGGACATTCATGAGCCCACCTGAACAGGTTTGACTGGCAAAGCCGAGTTCCTTAAGGTATCTGTGTTGTGAAGCTTTGCCCATCTCTGACAGATGTGCAGGCTGCAAATGCAGGGGCAGCAGTGCTGATCCTTGAAACAGTGGAAGTCGAGCGCTACAACATACAGGGTCTGAGCACTAATGTGACCGAATTAGATGGATGGCAGAACTCCACAACCCCACATGGATGCCACGTCAGTGGATCGAAGAGCAGTTCCAGAAGAGGCAGCAATCAGTTTTCACCTTGATCGAGGCTGTTGTTGCTCTCGCTGAGAGTGATGGCGCTCAGTGCGTCCTCCACTGGTTCTAGCGCGTGCTTTATGTGCAGCCGCCGGCGCTGGTGCTGCAACCCATGAGCAACCAGACATGTCAAGAAATTGTTTGTCACCCTGCATTTGGCAATGCTGGCTCTCTCAAGTGAGGACATGCTTATCGTCATCAATCTTCTGGCGTTTTCTAATTTTCTAGCAGCCCACATGCCAAAGTCTATTTGCCACATACATCCCTCCATATTATGTCGGCAGTCATGCGCAGACATCATTTCAGCCTCCACCCCTCGTGGTCCTTTCTTAAAGCCAACATCAGTAGGCACGAGCACGTGCGTGACCCCGCGCAAAGGTGAGATGAAAAATATTTTTGGAGCACAGACGAGCAGTCAGGAGAGCAGCTGGCCTACCTGTGCGGCTGTACAGAGCACAAGCGCCGCTATCAGGTCTGACGGCGTCAGGTCTGCATTGCCGAACAGCCCTGAGAGCATCTGTGCCACGCTTGTGAGGGGTGCCGACCTGCACAGTAACACTTCAGCATCATTCGATGTCAGGCTATGTACACTCACCTCCAGACTTCTGAGAGCGTTTGACACAAGTCCGGCGTGCCTCAATGCATCAACCGCTTGCACTACTACCTCCAACTTCATGAGTTTCAATTGTAGTAACATTCATTGCTGCAGTGCGCACTTCTGCCGGTTTGGTCACGTGCCCTCATGTGCATCTGAGTAAGCTGGAACCTTTGGATTGTAGCTGACTGCAATCAAGCAGGCAATGACAAGCTACTCTGCCATGGACCACCTCCTCATCAGTCTGAGGCTATTCTGCAAAGCTGCCCGGCTACCACTTAGGCCAAAGCTTCATCGTTGACAGCAGGATCACAGCTGAGGGGTTGCAATCAAGCCCACCTGCCGTCCACCTGCTGCATCATGGTCTTGTAGCAGCCGAGCATCCAGCTGACGCACACCACACGCTGCTCCCACGTGCGCACCTTGGCCCGGGAAGGGTACGCATTGTAGACCATGTACACCGTCAGCCTGTCACACATCAGCGACTTGCATCAGCGCTCAGCCTTGCCTTGTTCTGATGGACCACTCATACGGGGAAGCATGGCTGCCTCTGAGTGAATCCTGAAGAAGCCCAATGCGGCAGCCTGTGGCATGCTCTCTCCCTTTTGCAATTCTAGAAGCAAGAATCTCCTTCCAGGTCCGCCGGTTGCGTACATGCACGACCGGCACCCAAGGTGATGTTATTGTTTTGGTCACAATTTCCTTCCTGCCCGAGGCACGGTGCGTCTGCAGATTAATGTTGTCACACGCCCTACCCCTTGATGGGCTCGCCAGATGTCGGCAAGACCCGATCAGCCGTGGGCATGCTGCTCAGAACAATAAACCCGTCCTCCGCGAGCCGGGCAAGGCAAACAGTGGGGGCGCACCAGAGGACGGCAGAGAAGATCCAAGTGCTGTAGACCATGGCCTGTGCTGTCGTGAGCACATGTTTTCGCTGCAGGCCCGTCCAGCAGGATGGCTCAATGTGTGCCACCACCACAGTACCGTACACTGCGCAGACAGGGAATGATCAGCGCATTGCATTTGGTGAGCTTCCGGCATATTGTTCCTGTGCCCAGAGCACATCAAATTGCCCCTCTTCAAGGGCCCTGCAATGGATTGGGGAAGATGTGACCTTCTCAACAGCCTTGCCTAGTATTGAGTACCTTAACCTAGCGTAAATGTACCATTTCCAATGTCTGCATTGTATGTATGGATTTTGTACAGCCACTTTGTCACGCACAATGCCAGCTTGGAGCAAGGGATTCTGAGAAGGATGGTGCCAGCTGGACAGATCGAGACCACAATTGAGACGTACACATGAAGGCTGCCTGCAGGATCCACACGACAGACTGAATGTATAGAATCGGAACCACCGCATGCCGCTTAGAAATCTCCAATGGTGTTCCTGCAGAGCAGATGCACGACACACAAAACATCTTTAAAAGTGCTTTTGGGGAAAATGCACATCGGCATGGACTGCTAACTGGTAAGACTTCATTCGGGCACTTGTACTGTATACGAAAAAGACAATTATACTATACACGTGAAATTCCTCTCAAATCGACGGAGACATGCGATACGTCGGCGCCTCGCATATGCAGGCAACTTAAATTGACAGATCACTTGCAAGATAGGCTGGAATCTCCGAAATACACCTCCAAAACAAAATTTTCTGGTATCGTGCAATTTGCAAGGCCTGCGCACCTCTGCAACCTATCGTTGTCAAGAGCACCTCCGCCACAAATGAAACGACAAACACCGCCAGTAGGCCAGCAGTAGTTACTATGTAGTGTACTCCAGGCCCACGACATGTCTCCCACACATGAGTAACCTCAACGAGCGAGACGAACACCACAATCCATGCTCCGTGAAACAAGAGACCAAGGATGGAGGGCACGGGCACCATGTCGGTGCACGTGTGCCACCTCCTGCCATAGATGTGAAGCGCAGGCATCCCAGATGCTGTGCGTCCAGCGCCGAAAGTGCCCCGATCGGCTGTGATGTGGAGTTTTGGGCTCGAGATGTTGGCGCGATCAGTCAGTCCTGCGTCACTTTTCGCACGTGCCTGCACCTGCCAGTCTTGCTTTCAAATTTCCTCTCTGAAGGTTGTGGCGTAGAACTGCAAGGGATGCGCTACTCTGTGGACCGGATGTACGAAAAGCAACACCACTGAACGGGTAGCGATGCCACAAGCCGATTAAGTGAATTTTTTCGGGAGTCGTGATGCCATCGAAAGATGGAGCATCAGCTCCAGAGGAGGGTAAAACCGCAGGCAAAGGGGCGAAAGAGAATCCCGATGGTAATCTTGCATTATAAAAATATTTCTCACATCATTCTGTCGGGTATTGGGGAACGGTTCAACATAGCGAACATCTCGGCGCCAAGATGTTAAATCAACGGTCAAGATAAAACCACTTGCACCAGTTGGATATGGATTTCTTGAAACAGCAATCTGCCAGCTCAAAACTGTCTCAGCCTCACAAGGGCCGTACTTAGAGCAAGGTAGCACGATGCTGGTAACTTTGAAGCGTGCAGCAAGTGATCAGACCTCTAATGCTGCGACAGGTTCCGCTGCTGCGTCAAAACCTGTGAAGAAACGGACCACGGACCCCGGTGTGCGTGTACAGGTAAATCAATTTGATCGTCATCTGCTGCTACACAGGGCTTGCATCGTTCTCTTGGACACCTGAGATCTTTGAAGACTTGACTGATGATTTGAGATTGCAGGGAGGAAGGATCTATGATAGCAAGACTGGGACCACCTGCCATCAGGTGCAGCCCACTTCAAATTCTGGCAATTTCCAATACATGTTAATTCAAGCACAGACTGATGTGTGCGAAGCTCTGCAAGGACATCCATATGAGGGTGCAATTCTGCCCTGCTCAAATTCAGGACCATGCCAAATGGTTTGCATTTGTGTGTTTTGCAGTGTCGCCAGAAGACAGTGGAGGTGAAGGCAAAATGCGGCACATGCACAATGTTCTTCTGCCCCCGCTGCCTGCTCAACCGCTATGGCGAGGAAGTGGAAAAGGTCCGAACCAAGCACATGCAATCACTGCAACATCAACAACCGTTTCTTCCTTGTGTCCTGGCAGCATGCTTGTCTCGTGGAGGCTTGCCACTGCCCTCGATGATCTCAAATTCTTAGCCAGATACAGCAGGAAAGGACACAAGTGCCCAGATCTGCATGTAATCAAGTGAGCTTGGGGGTTGTAGGTGAACCAGCTGGCGCAGTGGAAGTGCCCCAAGTGCAGGGAAATCTGCAACTGCAGCAACTGCCGCAAGGTGCACATTCTGGGTCTCCCTCCAGCATTGAGCTTCAATAGAGTCAATTGAAGCTTACAGCGCATTCTGAGCCAATCAATTTGTTGGCATATGGCAAACCCCTTATCTACAATTTCAGCATCAGGACCCCATGTTCAGGCAATTATTTGCATTGTTCTTGCATTTTAGGCACATTTGGTGTCTGATCTGAGATACAGTCATGACTCTAAAGTTTCTATCCCGTGTACGAAAAATTCGGCTGCTGCCTACAGAAGCGGGGACTGGAGGCCACTGGGATTCTGGCCAACATGTCCAAGGCTGCTGGCTTCACATCCGTCTCTGACCTCCTCCAGAAGAACCCCAACGCCAAGCGGCCTCCCTCTGCATCCCTGCAGGCCCCAGGAGCCAAGGTGACACACATCCCCTCGGTTTATATATGCCTTACACTGGGAGCCTTTCATTTTGTGCCATCTAGATCTGTTATGCATGGCCACATCACATTGCATGCGACCATTTGATCATAATCACACAAGCCGTAATGAGCCTGATGAGTACATCAGTCTAACGTGCTAAAGAAATCCTCGTGCATGGTAGAAAGGATGACCCCTTGAGTCACCAATCTGTGCCATTCTCGGACGCCGCAAAGAATGTCTGTAGCGTTTGTTGCAGGCGCCAAAACAGGCCGCAGGAGAGGCGAAGCCCAAGGCCCAGAAGAAGAAAGAGCCAAAGCCCGAGGCTGCCCCGGACCTGATCGATGACGAGCTGCTGGGGCCTCGGCCGCACCCCATGCCTGTGCGCTCACATATTTCTCACTCTTACCAATACAAAATGCCAGATAGATTATACATTTCAGTATGTTCGAATTGGTGGAGCAGGGGGACTTTACTGGAGATGGCCTGCTATGAAATCCTCTACGATACTAAGTTGTCCTCCTTTCAGTACTCAAATGGCTATGGTGCCCCTTTGCCCAAGCCAGGCTTACCTTTTCCACATACATGCTATGCATGCTCCGCTAGGTAATCCCATCTAGAGGTCCTCTGGTTGATAAGCGCCAGAGATTTACGAGCAGCAGATCACCTTGACAGGACAACCCAGTGATAGTGGCTAGCACTAGAAGTTCCGATCAAAGGTTCGGGGCGGGGTATTTTGTGAGCAGACTGAGACACAGCAGGAGGTGCTTACTGCAAGAGTAAAGCCACAAGGGTGTTTGCATCGCAGGAGAGGGAGGCGGTGCGCATGCACAGGGTGAGCGATGAGGTGTCGGATGTGAGATGGCCGCCTGATCTGGCGCACGCAGTGGACCTGCCCCCCGACTGCAGCGCTGGCGACCTGGCAGAAGTCCTGGAGTTCCTCAAGGTAAGTGGTATTACAAAGATAAATCAACAACTCCTGTATAGGCATAGGCGCTCTGCATGCACCAAGATGACCAGCCAGGAAAGCTAGTCCTGTGAAGCTTCTGCCATTACCTCATCCGGATCAGTGCAACCCTGTTCTTCACAGCGCTCTTTGCATGCACAAAAGTGATTGACCCTGGAGTTCAAGAGGAGCTCCTGCTCAGGACCTCATAGCACTAGCGGAGTCCTTTCCTCACTTTGGTACACAGGGTGCCTGTCAACTGATCAATCCAGTACAACATCCCAGGCAATGCTGCCCGTGTGCTGCTGCAGCGTGATCAAACTGGCGTCCGAAAACCTCGCATGGCATCCCAGTTCTGTTATCCTCTGAATGCAAGTTGCCAAGCTGGTGCCTACGCATGAGTTGTTCAATCATACCCTTGTCATCGGGATCTTTGCACGAGCAGGTGTTTGGGGAACAGACGGGCACAGCCGGCATCTCGCTGTCATTCGCAGCGGTGGAGCTGCTGCAGCCGGCCACAGAAGCCGGCCACAGCGCCTACACGCGCGAGGAGCGCTCGGTGGCAGGGCACGTTCACATGCGCCTGCTGGACCTGGTGAGAGGGAACGCCTTTTCACCATTTCTGTCTAAATGTCACGGTTTCAATGGATTTGCAGATGCAACAACACAGACACTAGCAGCTGCAATTGCTGTGTCCTGGGCCATGTTACTGTAAGACTACACAAATCGAATGCCACCTCTAGAACTTTCTCACCAATTCAAGTTCTGTTCCAGTGAATTTAAAAACACCAGGAATTATTTGGAGGGCGTGCTTGCTTAACCTTCCGGCAGTGCAGGCGTGGGAAAGTGACCTTGCAGGATTGCTCACTCTTGCAAGGGGAGCTGAACCTCAATTCTCAAGTCAAAATTATCGATATGCGCAGGTGCGGTCGGACTGGGGCATTCGCGACTCGGTGGGCATCCACGGCTGGCAGCCGGTCATGGCCCAGTACCTGAGGCAGGATCGCCTCCACGGCCTGGCCGCCATCGACCGCCTCTCCGGCGCCTCATCCGCCGGCTGCGCCGCGGCAGTTGCCGCGCAGCTGCACAATGATCACGGTGAGTCACCTTTGCTAAAGACGAGTAAGTTCAAATGGCCGGAGTGCATGCAGGGGCGGTGTTGGTTTGTACTGGAGGCAAGGATCATAATTTCTGATGTCAGCAGGCTGCATGAGTTTGCTATTCCAGGAGTCAGATGCAAGGCTGGGCCTGACCTTCTTCGTATTGTTACTTACTTTCCTTCTGACGAGGAATCAATTCTTTGGAATTTCTTGGAATTCATAGTGAGTTGGAGTCTGAATTACAAGAGGGATAAGGATTGCTTGTGGGCTCATCAATGTTATGTGGTGCAGAAGTGGATGCAGCGGTGGCATCGCCGGGGGCGGTGGCAGCTGTGGCGGGGGGCGACGAACAAACAGAGGGGGAGGACCCGTTGTTAACGTTCCCTGCCGGCGGCTACTGGGGGCTGCAGCCGGGCACAAGGCTGCGCATGCTGCGCTCACTCTGCTTCGACGCCCTCGAAACGCGCGCAATCAGGTATCCTATCCAGACCTCCCCGCACTTGACAGACTGCAAAATTTCCCTTTTGTAGTTGCCGTAGTTATTCTCCAAACCAAACGCGCCGACAGTAGTGGCCAGCAGACATTTTATCTGACATACAACATCCATGACGGTATATACCATATACTCCTTCTTTGAACGCCAGAGGCTATCCCACGAATCACTAATTGTGTTGACCGTTTGCGAGCCGTGACGGCAGGAGACAGCAGTGGACAGCTTGAGCCCCCAACAGCGCTCCCACATTGTCTCCTTTCCCACACATCCGCTTAGCAATTCCAAGCCTTGTGTTGCAATGGCAGCTTTTCTATAAACAGTATGCACTGCAGAGATGGCAGAATTGGACGTACAATTTGCTTGCGGAGGCGATGATTGAGGCTCAACTTGCTCCTGTGCGATCAGGCAGTGCATGGAGGATGCGATGGGCGCTGCGGCTGAGGAGGACAAGGGGCGCAGAGAAGAGCTGGCTGCCGCCAAGAGGTGCGCACACAGCCTACCCGCATGCACCTTTGCTACAGCAGGGCAGCGGAAAATAAAATGCCTAGCTGAGCCTTGGAGTCTGCCGGCAATACCACTGCACTCTTTGGATGTTTTACCACCATCCGAACCCTGCGTCGGCTCTATATTGCACTCAATCAATTGTCTGCTTGTGCTGCTGCAGGGAGGCAAGAGAGGCCTGGCAAAAGCAGCGTGACAAACAGATTGCTCTCCTGCTGGCCAGGTCAGCCACATATCTGCCTGCCACCACTCCAACATTGAATGGGACATAGTAGACAATCTCTGGCACATTGCTGTGTTGCTGGCGCGTTGCGTGCTTGATTCCAAGAGTACAGAAAACCCCTGGCAAGTGCCCCTAGGAAAAATTAGCTATGTTCATGCCAATGCCAAGAAGGAATGGATGCATGTTCTATATGCAGCGGCACCGGCTCTGGGCTGACGATAGAGGAGCAGCGTGCGCTGATGGACAGAAGCTGGGCGAAGGTGGACGCCGAAGCGGCTCCGGCAGCTGCCCCGAAGCTGCCGGGCTCCGGGGCTGCGACGGCGTTCCCGGCAGCCGTGCGCATCTTGCCGCTCGGCAGCGATCGCTCCGGCGCGCTGTTCTGGAAACTCGCCTGCTGCCCCGTCCTTGCCGGTATGTTTGCCATGTACAATTGCCGCGTTACAAATGCATCTTCATTTTACCATGATCAGAGGCTCTGAGATCTGAGAGGGATTCTGTCTCATAGAGTCCCCGAGATTTGCTTTGTGAATTTCTGCGAGGCCAATCATCAGGGAAATTTACATGAGAGCCCGACGCAGAGTTTTGCAGACTGCTGCAAAAGAAGGCCTCTGGTCAACATAATTTTGGCATGTCTGATCTTTCAAGTGGGAATTGGTGGCTGAGCACTTCAGGAGGGCAAGCATGGCAGAGAGATTAACGCTGTGTTTGTTGGCGGCAGCAGGAAGCGCTGATGCTGCGGTGCTGATGGCGAGCGAGTTCCGCGCCGCGGACAGCGACGAGTGGTCGGTGATTTCTGATGCGGCATCCCTCGCCAAATCCCTCGACGGCCGCGGCCGCCGCGAAGCCGGCCTGCTGCGCGCGCTGGAGGCAGGCTACGATCTCGGTGCCACCAAATCTGGCCCCGCCGCCGCCGGTGTCAAATCTGGCGCGGTCAGCGCAGGGCAGATTGGTGCGGCGGATGCAGCCCCGGCAAAGGCAGGAGCGCAGAAGGCAAAGGTGACACCTGCTGAAAAAGCCTCTCAGGATGCAGCGGCAGCAAAGGCCAAGCCGGGCAGGAAGAGGGCGGCTGCCGTGCTGACTGCCAAGCCGGACAACGGCGCCACAGGGGCAGCGCAGACGGCTGCAGCCGAGCCGGCAGAGGATGCAGGTAACTGTGACGATGCTGCGGCGGAGGCAAAGCTAGTGAAGCGGCAGAGGAAGGGTGCAGCAGAGAAGGCGGCCGGCCCTGGGAAGCGCCTCACCAGAAGCCAGGCAGCAGCATGAGAGCAGCTGCGCGAGAGCGCCTGTGCTGTCAGCCTAGTAGGAACGTATGCCAATCAATGGGGGATACTGACATAGCTCGATGTTCATGGAAATAAATGTAGGATAACAGAGCAAACAAATTGAGGATTCATGAGAATGAATGGCTAGGGAATGAAGCATTTGCACTCACAGAGCTGACGGAGGAGTCCTGCAAATCTTGAGCTGGAAATTGTTGACCTGGCGGCATTCTGCGCACGCCCAAAAACGCTGTATCTAGAATGGTCATGTCGACAACAATGGATGCAGTGTGTGCTGCCTTGAAGGCGGCCTGTCCTCATGAGGTCAATATCGGCACTTTCAGGGATTCACTTGAAGGAGTAATGTACAATGTGCTCCAGGTCGCCCAAGTGTGGATTTGTCTCCGTTACAAATTGAGTGCGGACTAGGCACCATGTGAACACGTGTCCATGAGAGGCATCAGACTCCAAACATAACTTGCATGTTTACAAATGGCAGTTACTGATGGCAGTATGTGCTTTCACTGACTGTCCCGTGTACAGCGCTGATTAGGCCAGGCCCCTTGTGTGCCTTTGGCAGGTATAAACCTCATTGCAACATCCACAATCCTCATTGCAACATCCACGGACGTCTCCATGGATCTTCAAATACGGCTGCAACACCCTTCTGACAAGTGCTGCATCTAATGAAACACAATTAATACGAACACTGACATCGAGACACCCTGCCTGAGTATGTACTTTGCCGGGAGTCTTCTTAACTGTAACTACAGAAATATACCAACCCAAGACACACTCATCCTGTCATATATTGTTCATGTTGTCAACGTTCCAATGAATGATTCTTTATTCTCAACATGGCTTGAAATTCCCTCCGTGCGGTGATTCAGTATTCTTGTTCTTGCAATATATTCAAACATCGGTCCCCATCAATTCTGCAGATAGCTTGAAGCAACAGAAGGTGTATCTGTTCTTGCATACCGGTACCTTCCTCGATGTGATCAGAGGCAATCCCTGTGCATGCGACATTGCACTTTTAATTTGGAGGCACTTCCGCTTCTGCTGTAGGCTTGAGGCTCTTTGAACTTGAAGCTCTTTGAGCTCTTGAAGCTGTCTGATACTTCCTGCTTGACGCCACCAGCAATGATGCCCACATCACATTGCTGTCAATGTGAACTCCCAACCCAAATCCCAGGTAATTCTTTGGTGTTGCACAGGCTTGAATCTTGCCCAGTCAACCGCCCAAGGCACCCTTAGCCAAGATTGTCTTGCCCACCCCCTCTTGAAGGCCAAATTTGCCAAAAGCCCAGCTGCCGCCTTTCTGTGGATTTCCGATGCTGTGAGAATTGGAGGGTTTAGGGTTTTGAACACCCCTCAGAAGCCGTCGAAGAGGGTGGCGAACGCGGCGTCATCCTCGAAACGGTCCTCAAAACGGCGCGCTTCCTCTTCCAACGCCGCCAAAGCCCCTGTGCAGCAGTACAATGCCCTCAGCGCCGGCTCTGTCCTTGAAATACTTAATACACACTACTACTGCAGAAAAACTCAAACACCGTGCAGGAATACTGCTCAACATGCTTGGCTAATCAGCTGGGAAGCCGGTTGTGGCTAACTCCTGGCAACCAACGATCGGTTGGTCTCTCAATTCATGCGCTGTGCAGCTTTTATACATTATCCCCTAGCCATAAACGCAAGCAGCTGCATGATCTTCATAGCCCAAGAGAGCCAAGCGGACAAGAACATCGTGAAAAGTTATGACAGGGAGTAAGGCCCACCTGCGACGGTGGGAAGAGACGAAGTGCGGAGGGGTCCGCTGCCCGGCTCGGGCACAGATGTTGCCCGACGGGCAGAACCGAACGGGTCGGTGGCATCGCCGCCGAATGGTGACGGCCCAGCCGCTGACTGTGCGCGTCCCATGCCTGCACAGTAGATGTCATTGTCAGCTCCTGGCATCCAAGACTTAGACAATCGAAAGAAGGCCACAGGAATATGAAACAGTGGTTCTCCTGAGATGCAGATATGTCAGCCGAGAGGTCTGCAAAATAAGAAGTGACAACTTTGGCCGAGATATGTTGCAGGCACTGCATTTCTGGCGGTTGAATTAAATTTCATTCCTTGGGAGTGGGGACAAGAATATCGCCAGAGAGGGGGTGGGTTTATATTGCATTGGTTGCAGATGGGCATGAGCAGTGCTGGTGAGTACAGGAATATATCTGACCTGGGAGGCTCTTTGAGGCGGCGCCTGGTCCGGCTGCGAGGAGATCCTCGTGTGACATCGGCGGCTCTGGGCTCGTCAGCGTTGACTCATAACCCTGCGCACACACAAATGAGGCATCAGCCAATAGTTGGTTTTCTGCGAAACCCATTTAGGTGGGGTGCCTGGGGAGCAGGTCTCTGCCTTTAAGGCTATCTCCAAGGGGGTTTTTGGCTTAGGTTTGTCGTCCCTTGATGCCTCTGCATGGCCGTGATCGACACACAGAAATTGCCATCTGAGCATGCATGACTCCTTCCCCAAGATCCGTTGGGCAAGACATACACCGGGACAGCAGATCGCCCATGCCACTTTGCTTGTATGTCACAACATCTGCTGCCACCAGCTGAGCTCTTGAGCCCTCACGGTGAGCGTCAATTTTCAACAAGCCGTGATTTTTTTCCACAAGCAAATACAGGAGTCTTGCAAAACTTTGGGCTGAGAAGCAAAGCCTGCTACATTGCTGTGCTGTCCGGTAAGAGAGTCCTTGCAGGAATCTGAGGTGACCAACAGACCTTACCAGCCCACTCATCCTGCCCGGCAGTATATCTAACAAACATCAGGTAAGCATGAGTGAGGCCTCAGGGCAGGCCACTCACATCGCTGGGCCGGCCGTGCTCTCCATGCTGTGCCTTCAGGCGCTGAGTCAGCTGTGCATTTGAAGCCGCAGCCTGCCTCCACAGCTGCTGCCAGCGGTCCGCTTCGCCTTCCAGAGTGCTGCAGTGTGCTTGGAGCGCAGCCACCTTGCTGCCCATCTTCTGGACATCCTCGCGCATCAGCCGCGCCTGCGTTTGAACCCCGGGTCAGCACCTTTTTTCCTTTTTGCTTCATTTTTTTTGGTCGCTATATGAGCTGTGGTGGACATGGGTGTTTCCTTGTCAAGAAGGACTGGTCGTTCAGGCAATACAGTGCAAGCAGAATGCTGGCAAGTCAACCGAAGCTGCAGGATCGGTCCTGCTTGCAAACAGTCAGAGCCACAGGCGGGATGGGGGAGGTTTAGAAGTTTTGGGACAAGGTATTTGTGTCGGCGCACCTGGCGCTTGATGATGCCCCACTCCTCCTGCCTCTTCAGCCGCATGCGGCGGGCAGACTCCCTGTTGGTAATCCGCCTGCGCAACCAAAAGTACTCCCATCAGTCTCCCGTGAATCAACTACACATCACGTAAGAATAGAAAGTAATGCATGCCATGCAGTGTTTCCTCCGCTGCAGGTGCTGCGCACTTCCCATATCACAGTGAGACCTCCCCAAAAGAGGGCCCGGATTCAGAATTGTAGAATTGCAAACGGGCGGCACAGCGCCTAATGTGGCTGATCTCTGTGAGAGTGTCCTTGATATCAATTTTGAAAATGAGAAAGGGCGGCACACCGCTTAATGCGGCGGATCTCTGTAAGACTTGTTTGAATTCAAATTTATTTGGTTTTCAAAAAAGCCGGCGCACCGTTTCATGCGGCGGATCTCTGCGGCGGTGTAAGGCCGTCCGGATGCGTCCTTGGTCTCGACGATGACTCGCCGCCGCGGCCTCTTCTGGCCGCTGCGCTTGTCGCAGTCGCTGTCCAGCAGATCGTCCAGGTTCACATCCAGGTCCATGTCATCCAGCCGCGCCTGCAAAGCCAGAAAGACATGTTGCGTTAGAATTGCTGTGATCTCTGCTCAGATTTGCGGTATGTGCTGTGTAGTGAGGAGGCCTGCGCTGCTGTGATTTCAGGGCAACAAGCTTGGGTATGTCCGGCTGTTGATGCTACCTATTGTTAATCTTGGCAACTGCATTTACTACACGAGCTGAGAATGCAGTGCCCTGCAAGAGCAGACCTGCAGAGCTGATCATCCCACTAAGTCTACGCAACAAGCGTCTGATCGTTAGCGTGTCCCTTCATCGGCGTTTCAAGGCGCAGTCTTCTGACCTAAAACACTGCCAAATCCCCCCAAAGAAAAAGGAGATCGCAGCGCCGCACCTGCGGGAGGGGTGTGCTGGCGGCGCGGTGGTGGCCACCGCTGGCGGCGCCGGGGGATCCCCCCACGATGTGGTGCGCCTCCAGCGCGGCGGCTGCCGCGGCCCGGCGCGGGGGCCGGCCCCCCCGCGGTGGTGGGTGGTGGCTGTCGGTGGTGGACACCAGCTCTGTGCGGCTGTCTGTGCTGCACGCGCTCAGGCTGATCGTCGGCTGATGTGCTCCCTGCGCGCGCACATTCAAACATGAGTTCAAAGTTGCATCGCTTCGAGATCACACAGGGCTGTTCTGGCTTCTTTGGGCCGCCCTGATCTTTTTTCATAGACTGAGGAAGGCGCGCATGTCAACACGCAGACATGGCTCTCACAGTGTTGACCTGCCGGACTGCCTTTGACCGCCTCTGCAGCGCTGGCAGCTGTGTGCTGGTGCAAGCCAAAACAAAAGCCATGATGCATGATGGGCAGTAAGGCATGGCAATGGCCTGACAAGGATCAGCCAGCTGCGGTTGCAGGGTCCTGGCTGTCGGGTGCACATACCGCGCTTGATGCTGTGATGTTGATGACATTCCTGGGGCCGTGGGGGTGGCTCTGAGCGCCTCTGCTGCCCATGCGCATGCCATCTGGCGTGCATGGTGACATCCCCTGTGCATTGAAAGCACAGCAGTGCTTCAACATAGTCACTGCGTCTGACAAGGCAGAAGTGGCCAGCCAGAGCGAACAGGGATCTTCTCTTGGCGACTATGCAACTCACGAAGTCGGAGAGGAATTTGGAGGTTCGTTGTGATTGCGTCAGTCTGACAACATCGCAGGGCAGAGAGTTGTGTGTTCGGGCTGCTGGGATCCAGCCCCCCTGGGGTGACATCTGCTGGCGACTTCCCGATATACACCGATGGCGATGGTAGAAACGCACCTTGTCCAGTGAATCGAGTAAGTGGCTGTCGCTGTGGGTGGGCGATTGGGACAGATGCGACTCCAAGAGGAACTGGAGCTCTGGGCCCAGCTCAAGGCCGTCCAACTCGAGTGCTCCATCCAGTTCACTGAGCCCGGACTCCGGGCTGCAGCTTTCCAACCTGAAGTCGGCTGGGGCTGTGAAAGCTGATTTCAAGTTTGCGGCATTCATCGACCGGGCGTGGTAAGCGTCGCCCTGCATCTGCCTCGCTAGATCTTGATCGTGTCCCAGCGATGCCTGTGTCCTGCGATTGACGATCACCACAAAATCAAGTTGGATCTATTATTTATATACAAGTTAGATTCATCGATGGAGTTCTATGGGATGTGGGCTTGAATTTGCAGAGAATCTAAAGAACAGGTCAAGACGCTTTATCACGCGATCGGAGGCGGTGTCCTAGACACCGTAGAGGTGACCTGACACATACCAGGAGAAAGTGGTAGAATACCTTCTGTCAGAAGACTCCACAATCAGGCTGCTGTGGTGATGTGCTGGTGTCGGTTCTTGAACATGCCACTCGATCTGTTCGCTAGATTCTGGTCCCGATCTTCCCTGATCTCTTCTGCTTACGAGGCAGTCACAAGCCGATCCCGACAAATGTACCTAATTTGTGCTAAACATGTGTATTGGGATCAAGATCGTCCTTGCGATTGAGTTTAAGGATGGCAGTCTGCGGAGGGGAGTCTAAATCGGTGAGCAAGGTTCCGAAAGAGGAGCCTGTTCAGGCTCGCCTCAAAACCCTTGTTTCGAGTCCCGGCGACAGCTTTCTCGCAGCTGAGCCTGTGCCCTCCTGTTGGGTCCAATCTTGCCTCCTTGGAGGTGCACGATGCGAAGGGTTCCTGGTATTACCGTGTCTGAGGACACTCACTAGACAATGCCAGCGAAGTTGGCACGCGATGGGCCGCTTTCAGAGGGCATGATCGTGTCAGTGTCAGCAATCGGTTGAGTCGGTGCCCACGATGTGAATCTGGAGCATGCCGGCACGCAGGCTCCGCTACCGTGGTATAGAGGAGATCGCTTTTGCGGCGTACTTCAACAAGCCCAGCTCTCTTCCTGCCTTCATCCTCGATTTTGTTTGGTCCAACTTTTTAATTGCTTGCGTCGACGTGGGGCAACATCTGGTGCTCACCTTTGAAGAAGTAATTGGACAAGCGAGGCCCCCGGGACCCAATAGCCGCAGCTGCCTCAACAACCTAATAGCATCGTAGCTTGAAAGGTGATCCCCAGAGTCTGGCCTGGCTTTTAGGATATCCATGCACTGCACGAAGCGAAGGATAATTCTTGGGTTCTGATTGCAATTTGACGAACTCATTGTTCTTAGTCGACGTCTTTGCAGAGGGCAAACCCCTCATGTTTACAGTTTCTGGACATGGATGGGAGCTCGTCCCATAACCAGCAAAGCTGTCCTTGCCATACATGCCATCATCATCTCCGTTCCGGCTCATATGACATTCGGAACCGTCAGAGATTCTATGCACGATGCTGCAGGTGCATGAAAGCTCCCCCAGACACCAGGAGCACAGTGCTTGGCTTGTACCGAAGGATCCTGCGCACAGGGCGCAGCTGGAAGGGAGGCCAAGAGGTAATCTCTTACTCATCAGCTCAGATCATTGCAGCAGCAGCATCTCACAATATCCTCGCCATACAGCTGCAGGGACAGAGGATGTATTGCCTAAGGGATATTTCTGTTCTGCCCAGAAAATATCAAGCCTTTTGGCAATCTTAGGCCGATCCAAGCAATCTGCTGCCTGCTGTCAGCCTGTGATTCATGCCCAATGACCCAAAAGTATATCGAGCCGCATTCGTGCATTCTCTTCCCTTCCAAGGCTGGCAAGCGATAAATCAAATGTGATTATTTGTTGTCTCAGGAGAGGGAGTACATAGAGCGGGAGGCAAGGGCACAGTTCAGGCGCAGTGCAGCAGTGCGCGATCCCACCGAAGTGGATAAACTGGTCAGCTCCTGCCACTTTGCAGCCGTAGCTGAATCTGACTTCCCTTTGCCACATTCGTAGGCTTCTGCATCTCCCATTGGGGTTTTCAAGTAGCATCATGCTGCTCCATGATCAGGCTGTGGTAGCAAAGCAGTGCCGTGCCGTGCCGGCTCTGACTAGAAGACCTTATTTCTGAAGCAGATAACGCCAATGCAAATATCCATCCAATCTGCCGGCTTTGCAGCACACTCTTTTCTCTGGCTTCTGCCTGGCACCATGTATGGCAGTACACAGAGCATCGTTCCCCAAAGATGCCATGCAATCAGCTCTTGTCTGCTGTCGCATATGAACATTCCTTCACCCTTGCAAGCCATAATTATATTATATTGTCATCGTTACAGTTGAATTCTCCGGTACAGGTGCAGGAGGGTGAGCAGCGGTTGGAGTATGCGTTGCATTACCATATCCCCTATCCGCGCCTGCACCACGCGTCGCAATTCCCTCGCCGCTACACTCTGAACGCTCCGCAGGTGGAGCCGAGTGGGGCACCCCAGTCCAAGCGCGTTCCCTCCTTCCATCCCCACATCAACCCTTTGGGTTCACATAGAAAGGAAGGGCCGTAGGATTTCCTAATTTGGCGAATCTTTATGAGCACATATTGTAGATATAGTCCCAATTCCTGGTCTCCAACCTTGTGACTATATAGAGGTTTCACTATCATTGAAATTTCCGGAGGTGTACAGCATGCATTTGGTCAGCTGAACCGATCATGGGTTTGCCAAAGCTTTTGAGCCTCAACCAAAACTTCAATGTCTCAGGCTGCAGCCTTCAAGTGTGCGCAGTGGAGGTTTTAAAATAGTTTTGAACGTTGCCTTTGAGGCGAAGTCTAGTGAAAGGTCTTGTCACAGGGAGAAATATGTCACAGCAACCCTGGCCTTAAGATTCGCCAATACCTTAAAGTTAGAGTTGCTGGTGCAGGGACCCTGATGTGGCGGCCAAGCTGGCAGCTGCCACCGAGCGCAGGCGTGCGGTGAGAAATTCCCTCATCTCAATCTACATGTCAAGGGAAATCTGTGCAATCTGCATGAGGAAGGATTTAGAGCCGCATGTTTTAGTACAGTGGGTGTTGAGGTGGGCTTCGTGGGCGAGTTGCTAATGCTCCCATAAGGAATGTTCTCTTATGGCTTACACTCGCTTGCCGTCATGCATTCTCTGTCAAGGATAACCTGTGCACACTGGACGAGAAAGGGTTTCGAGCAGGACATTTCGAGTGCAGTGCTCTTCAAGGGTGATGAAGCGGGATTTGTGACACTCCCGTAAGGAATTTTTTCTTATGGCTCACAATTTTTTGCTTTTGCGCAGAAGCTGGAGCGGGCCAGGAGCGAGGAGGGCAATGCTAGCTGAGACAGGCGCGCCATCATATCAAACCCCCTCCCCCTGGGGGATAAAACAGGGTACAAAACCCTTTCTCCGGGGTCTGCAGAGACTGTGCCTGGAAGGAGGCTCCTAGCGTCTAATAGAGGAGGAAGAACTGTAGAAGACAGCTGCACAAAGAAAGATTCATGGCCGCCTGTTGTACAATCACAGGAAGGACAAGCAGATGACCATGAACAGGACGAGGTGCCCTGTCCAATCAAGCCAACAGCGCAGCAAGCGGAGTGCAGCCAAGTCCTGGGTTGGGTCTCATCAGCTGAAGAATGGGGAGATGAATAAAGGAGGGTGCATGGGCTAAGGGATGTTCAACACAGGCAAACTGTGTTTGAAGTGGGTGTGAAGTTGCCAGGCGAGCAGGCTCAGGGGGAAAGCTTTGCATGCTCGCTTGTTTGCCACGCTGTGCCACGTCATGCCACGCTGTGCTGAGGGCACCATGTGACGCATGGTGTCTTTGATGCTCTGTGGTCCCAGTTTGTGTATCATGGTTTCGCGGCTGTGGCGACTGCACCATAGACTCCTTTTTGAACAAATGATCTTGGGAAATTTGAGTGTTCAGGGAAGGCCACGTCAGCAGTGACTCAGGTCAGAATGCTAGGCATGCATGCCCAGGCCATGTGATGGCTGGTCACAGAGTGTGATCTCGATTACCATGCAATGCCTCTATGTCTCCACTGGACTGTACATGCAGCGAGCTGGGTGTTGCAAGTTTGGAACTTGCAATATCCGGGAATGGTTGCGTGACAGTGGGTACTTGGGGTTCTGCTTTGATGCAAAGAAACGTCACCTCCATTTTCGTTTGTGAACTTGAATATGCGCCATGGTTGTGTCACCAAAGCTGTGCTGGTGTGTTTGACCAGGATGCATTGCCAGCTGGCTTGTCCACTTTAAATGATGTCAGTCAGTCAATTACAGGTCATGATGTGATGGGTGATTGGGCAATCTAGGTAAATGTACATGCTGGGTATCTATGGACATATATGCTATCAGCCGGATTTGCAACTGCACACTCAAGTTGCAAGCTTGCACACCTAAGTTGCAATTGCTTGTTTGACTAGGGAAGCACTTATGATCTGCGGATATGGTTGATTGATGATCGGTCATCCACATCTTGACACCGCATCGGCATTCTTGTGAGACTCAACGATCGAATTTGCTTTTAGATTCCAAGTTCAAGCGCTTCCTAAGCTGAAGCTTGTAAGTTCAAGAACACATACATACCCTGCTGTCCGCAGGTCTGCAAGTGAGGCTCTACTGCAGCATTTGTTGTCAAAGCTCTCCATATGCTAAGCATACATGTATGCATGACACAGCACGCTGGACATTCCACTGGAAGCGTTACAGTAGAAATAGCGATCGACGTGGCGCTGCAAGCGACGTGTGAATCAAATGCGGCCACGACAGCCGACCTCGCTTTCGAAATGGAACAACATCTGTCGAGAGGAGCAAGTCGCCAAAAAAGTCAGATAGGACGTCAAAAACATACATTTGTAACCTCTTTTCGACTGCTGGTTCCTCTGCCTGTTAGCTTCTGCTTCCGCTATGGCTTCGTTCGCGCGATCTGTCGTTCCGGTAGCTGCAGCATCCCCTGCGTGCAGAGTAGCGCGCCCCGTTCCGAAGAGGATGACTGCAATACGTGCGACCAGCAACAATGAGGTTGTGAAGTCAGAGGCGCCGATTGAGCCGGCCGTATTCTACGGCGGCAACAGCTACACAGAGTCAGAGGTGATGCCTCGTTTCTGCTACACCGCACAGCAGCCCCCTACGTAGATACCATTGTTTTTCTTGATCAAAATTGGTTTGATCATTTATCCTGCTTTCCCAAAGAAGTACTTGCCTGGTGAAGTGAGCACGCCCCTCACGTTGCGTCTGATTCCAAAAGATGCTAACTCTTGGAGGCAATGCCTGCAGTGGGCCGCGGCAGTGAGGAGTGGACGCGTCGCTGACGCACAACCGACGCCTTCTATCAGCGATGCAGGCTCAGTTCCCAACATAGCGGGTATGTTTTTATCAACACATCCTATTTGCGACAAGGCACTGATCCTCCCTGCTGCCCCCCATAACAACAAGTCTTCTTGACCTGGCTTGCTCCTGATTATGTGCTTATGTGCACAGATATCATGGCGTTCTCTGGACCAGCCCCGGAGAGGACCAATGGCAGGCTCGCCATGCTGGGCTTCGTGGCAGCGGTCGCTGCAGAGCTTGTCTCAGGTGAGACCATACACCCCCGATAAGCTTGGCTACCACACAATCAACATGCATGTTTGTGCACATCAAAATGCACTTCCTGGAGAGACCCCTTTTGTAGCAATCTCCCAAGTCCCAGGGTCCTGGATTTGTCTTTCAGGAGCCATGATGTGCTAGCTCAACTCCAACCCACCAAAATTCCTCTGGCTGCATGGCTCAAGTGCAGTCGCATCAGATTATTTGCAAGGCACAGTGTTGGGTGGTTTGCAGTGCCCCAACAGCATGATTGCCCTGCAAAGGGCAGATATGACTCCCAACCCGTCTAGATTCACCGAGTGCTTCTCAAGACTGCAAGATTCCCACTTAAGAGCATTTACGGCAAACACGTGCTGAGCATTTGGCATTTGCTGCAGGCAAGGGAGTGCTCTCTCAGTGGGCCCAGGAGCCGACACTGATCACAGTCACATTCGTGCTGTTTGCTGCCGGCTCGCTCGCGCCGCTGTTCCAGAATGCTGACAAGGGGCAGTCGCTCGGACCCTTCACTCCTTCAGCAGAGATCATCAACGGCCGGGCAGCCATGTGAGCCCCTTTGGTGCCGAGGATACTTGTGACACAAGATTTATTGTTTTTTAGTTATTATTATTACAGCTCGGCAAACCCAAAGCCAGAGGCCATAGGGCATACACGCAGGGCGTCTGCAGCCA